>VOFE01001348.1_pt1 | contig 328177 bp, 361 predicted proteins | sample 5384071 | NCBI WGS metagenome assembly VOFE01 (sample SAMN12384724, study PRJNA508395) | human gut metagenome | isolation source: healthy gut D | host: Homo sapiens
TGTTTCAACACTTTTAACATCCGTTACAATTACCCTTTCGTCACGGATTGTGTAAAACACTGAATAATTATCGACGAGCATTCTACGCAACTCCATTCTCTTTTCCGGCTCAGAATCCATAATCCTAAATCGTTCTGGGAAAGTGTCTAATGTAAGTATTTCATCCGCAATACGATCATATTGTCCCATTGCATTTTCCGGAGCAAGCAAATCTATAGCAATATAATTGTATATATCTTCCATATCCTGCAAAGCTTCTTTTGTAATCTCTACCTTATATTGCTTCATTAATGCCTCTCTCTAAATGCCACAAACGCACTAGCTGCATCCTCAACATTTCCTTTCTCTATATCGGCATATCCTTTTTCTAACTTTTGATGAATCTGTGTAGCAGACATCATATCTGCATTCACTGAATTAGCTGCTTTTGGTAATACAATAGAAAAGGGAATTCCTCCTACTAATGATATTTGTTTTAAATACATATCTATAGCAGTAGCCATTGGTATCCCTAATTGTTCCAATACACTTTCTGCATTTTCTTTTACATCTGGATTTACTCTTATATTTAATGTTGCTGTTTTTCCCATAGAATATCAAATTGTCCATGATTAACGGAAAGACGTGCTTCATGCTCCGTGTCAATATTTCCCACATAATTAGAGATAATCACAAACAATACGCAAGAAAAACCCATTGTGAGGATAGTACCAATAGTTCTTTTGGGATTACCCGTTACATTTGCCATTGCCATGGAAAAAACGGTGACATCTTTTCTGCCTTTTCGTCTGCCCTGTTTTTGCGTTTTGGAGCCGTCAAGATACCGTGTCGCTTCGATGGGTGAAATCCGGGAAACAATTTTCATGGGTTTGCGCAGAGCCAAAACGACCGTAAGAAATGATACAAAAATGCAGATGAACATAATTGTCAGTGAAAACAGAGGCACCTGATGGTTCTTGATTCCGGACGATACCAGATTTTCCTGCTCCACCAGCCAGTTGAAGCTGACTTTCGCAATCAGGAAACCAAACAGCAGCCCCAGCGGTATCGAAGGAACCGCCAGAAGAATGCCCTCACGAAAGATCAACTGCTTCATCTGCTTTCTGGTTGCACCCAGCGCCTTGATTTTTCCGTACTCCTGAACCTTCTGGGCAATCCCGACCTGGAAGATATTATAAATGACCACAACGGAAAACAGCACGATTCCGAGGATCAGGGTTCCACAAACCACAATCATTTCATAGCTCGGCTGCAATACCCACTGCAGGTAGAGGTCATTGATGGTCACGTTTTTCTGGTCAATTCCGCAGGAATCCGCGATTTCTTTTATAACAGGCGCAGCATTATTCATAGATACATTTGCAGAATCACTCAAGGTAAAATAGATATTATATTGCCTGTCACCCTCCGCAACACGCTCATTATAAAAATCCTGCGAACCGAATACAACATAGGAAGCCTCGATGGTATATTCATCCCGGTCATATAAAATCCCGCTGACAGTAAATTCCACCGGTGCGTATTCCGACTGCATACCGGAACGGTACTCCAATGTTACGGTGTCTCCGACCTTTACATCATGGTATCCCACTGCATCAAAGAAAGCGCGTCCTGCGGCAATTTCCTGCGCCTTTTCCGGATAGGTACCTTCCTTCAACACATATTCCTGATTATAGGGAAGCATTTTCCTGACCGTTTCATCCGCACTGACAAAGCCGCCATTTTCATTTCCTTTCAGGATGCCCTCCGTACACATGATGCCGATATCAGATATCTCAGCTCTGCGTTCCACTTCTTTTAATTGCGTACCATCTGCGGCGATAAGCAGTCCGTAGTTGCTTCCGTATGAGCCTGCAGCCTGACTTTCTGTAAATGAATTACCCCATTTCCCACAGTACTGATGATAACAAGCAGCATCGTGGTCAGACAGATTGCCATCATGATCAGTATACTTCTTGTCCTGTTCCTTTTGTCATTGCTATATGCAATCCTGCTTATTGTCTTCATCTGAAATCCACCACCTGTCCGTCCTCAATCACCAGAATACGATCAGCGACCTGTGCAATTTCGTCATCATGGGTAATCATTACAATTGTCTGTCCATATTTTTTTGCTGTCATCTTAAGCAGAGCGATCACCTCATCACTGGTCTTGGAATCAAGATTTCCTGTCGGCTCATCTGCAAATATAATTTCCGGACGATTCACCAGTGCTCTTGCAATTGCTACTCTCTGCTGCTGTCCTCCGGATAACTGATTTGGCAGATTATAAATCCGGTTTTCAATCCCCAGAGTTGCAATAATATCATTTACATACGCTTCATCCACTTTTCTTCCATCCAGCCCCAGTGGCAGTACAATATTTTCCCAGACATTAACAGATGAAACCAGATTAAATGCCTGAAAAACAAATCCGATTTTTCTTCTGCGGAAAACAGCAAGGGCATCTTCCTTCATCCTGTATAAATCTTTCCCTGCTAAAGTAACACTGCCTTTTGTCGGGGTGTCTAGCCCTCCAAGCATATGAAGTAATGTACTTTTACCGGAACCTGACTTTCCAACAATTGCGACAAATTCTCCCTGCTCAATCTGAATGTCCACCTGATTGACCGCTTTGACCTGATTCTCACCTGCGCCATAAAACTTACAAAGCTGCTTGGTTTCTAATATCACACTCATGTGTTGCCTCCTTTTCAATTCTGTAAAACGTACCTTTTCAGCACGCTTTCTTTACCTGTTTATATATTTGGTCATTTTTCAACCTACATCCAAATTGTATCAGGGCAATCTTTCATTTCACTTTCAAAAAACGAGCAGAAATCTTACAGAATTGTAAGATTTCTGCTCACTTAAAATTTAACCAACATATGGCAATTGAATCACAAACGTGCTTCCTTTTTTCTTTTTGCCGGAGGTTACCGTAATCGTACCTGCGTGCTTTTCGATAATTTCTCTCGATAGAAAAAGTCCGATTCCTGTGCCATTCTCTTCCCTGACCTCCCTGGAACTTACTCTGTAAAATCGTTGAAAAATTTTGTGATACTCATTCTGCGGAATACCAATTCCCTGATCCTCAATTTCCATTCTTACAAGATCGTTTCTTTTTGTAACCGGATAAATTTTTTTTGAACCACACGGACTGTACTTGATTGCATTATCTAAAACGTTGATCACAGCTTCACCAAGCCACCTTTTATCCTGCATAATCGTGCATGTTTCCAGCTCTTTTTCATAGTCAAAAACGAATTCAATTTCTTTCTCATCCGCTTTTGGATACGTACAGTTCACAGCAGATATGACAGTATCCATAAGCGGAAGTTTTTTCTTATTAATCTGAATCAGTCCAGTTTCCATCTTGGATATTTCAAGAAGCGACTGCAATAATGTCTCCAGTCCATCCAGAGCACTCCGACAACGGATACGAAACTCCTCCTGTTCTGTGGCACTTAAGTCATTCTGCATCAGCACACTAAAACATGTATCCAAAGCTGCAACCGGTGTCTTTAACTGGTGAGAGATATCAGAAACCATTTCTTTCGTGCTCTCCTTTTCTTCCCGTGCTTCTTCCTTTATCAACTGAATATGATGTCCGATTGCTTCAAGCTGGTCATTCAATTTTTCCAGTTCTGCGTGATTTTCCGTTTTCAGTAAATCATCAAATTTATTTTCACGGAATCTGATCAGAATTTCTTCCAACTGGTCTAAAATTTTCTGATGACACGCATCTTCTTTTTTCTTCCAATAAAGTAAAAAAGTCAAAAGAAGCACGCATATCACAGTGCTTACAGCACCGGTCACCATAACCTGATGCCGGAATTGCAAATAAAATGCATTCCCTTTATTCCCCCAGTATCCATATTGCTCCAATAATCGCCTTCCCTGTTCATTAGTTTCAATATCCTTATCCTTAAGCAATTCCGAAACGGCATCCAGCCCGGGAAATTCTTCCTTTGCAGCAATCTCTGTCATAAGATTCATTTTATATTTATAATCTTCATAAAACACATATGTGGTAAAGCAATTTAATATTGCAAACAATACTATGACAGGTAATACCAAGGAGAGCGCTGCTGTAATCTTCTTGCGATATCTCTTTGTCACTGGCTTACCTCCTGATTCCATATATACCCAAGACCTCTGATATTCTTTATATAGACCGGTGCAGCCGGATCCTCTTCGATTTTCTCCCGAAGCCTTCTGATGTTCACAGCGATTGTATTTTCATCCACAAAATCACCATCCAGATCAAACACGTTTTCTAACAGCTGTGTTTTTGAAAGAATCTGTTTCGGGTTTTGAAGAAAAAAGGACAGCATTTTCAACTCCAGTTTTTGTCAGACTGATTTCACGACTCTTTATCAGGACTTTCATTTCTCCTGCGATAAATACGATATCTCCGAAATCATCTTTCCGGCTTCCGTTTTCTCCTGTCTGCGGCGGAAATGAGCCTCGCTTTTCAGAAGAAGTACGGAAAGGCTGAACGGTTTCGTCATATAATCGTCCGCACCGGCTTCATATCCCATGACCTGATCTGTCTCCTGATCTAGTGCTGTAAGACAATAATATGTATTATAATTGCATCTCATCCACCTTACAAATTCCAGTCCATTCCCATCCGGAAGATTCACATCACAAATGGTAACATCCACATGATTATCACTTGCAATTCTTTTCGCTTTTTTCACTGATTCTGCTGAAAAAACCTCATATCCGGATTTTTTCAGTGAAAATGTAATTCCACGATTTAAATTTTCATCATCTTCAACCACTATCTGTAAAAGACAAAACAAGTGAAATATCGTCAGCACTGTTATCCTCTGAAAATTGTTTTGGGCTGTACGCCCATAATTCAAGCCTACCTGCTTATCCGGGTCTATCAATTCATCAGTCAGCAAGGTTTTATCATAATCTTTCTCACTAATTGCATAGGTAACAACTCGACTGGGATTTAGCATTGTTTTTTCAGAAAGTGCCGTTTCCCCTGCAAAGACCATATTTTCTGTAACTTGCGTCTTATCTATATATCCTGCTTTGCGAACAGGCGTCGTCAAATATACTTTTGCTTTTTCAAATAATTCATCTCGCTTATATTTTGACTCAATAAACTTGTTGACACCGTCTTTTGCTACAAGAAACAAATCCGTCGCTTCCAACTGCTTACTGCTCTGGTCAAGGTCATTGCTGTAAACGGAAGTACTTTTCCAGCTTCTGAAATATACAATCGTTTTTTCTTACTATACAGATAAAACAAAAATAACTGCTGCGTGGAGTAAACAAACTTCCCCCTCAATTTTGGGGGTTCTTTCTCGTCAGAAAGCATTGTTCCGATGAAAGGAAGAAAGACCTGCTTGTCAGTAATAAATGGTATATTATTTTCTATAAAGATTTTTTCTTCGATAATTTGATATTGCTGCAAGTCCAAATACAACTGGCACATTATCTATCTGCTGTATTTTTGTAATTTGCTTTTTCAGTGCCGGAAGTTCTTCTGTTGGCAAGCATTTCTTCTGTTGCTGTATGAAAATCATAAGCATTATACAGGCGTCTGATTTTCTTCATATATATGCTGTTGAAAATCTTTTAACTCAATTTGTTTCATTTTGCAATATAAACAGGTTAAATTTAATTTCCTTTTTCCTAACCGGATATGATTCCATGCTTTCTGTATTTTATAGAAATGTGGAAGTTTCGGTAACAGAATACGACCTACATGTAAGTTCAACCGTATTTTTCGCCACTCGCTACCATTCCGTTTTAACTGCTAAAGTAGCTTCATCAGGTTTAAATTTTTCCGAAACAACGGGTGTACTTCTGCCAAATGTTATTCAAAGTCAAAATGTATTCCAAGGAATTTAATAACTGTTATATTTTATTATCAAATATCTCTCAAGCCCTTGAAAACACTAAGTTTGTCGCAGGTGATCTTTTCCCTTAGACTTTCCCTTATGTTATATCTTCCCATATGGATTTATGAACTCTGATAAGGGCAAATACAAGGGCAAGAAAATCCTATAAAACAGTATAACACAAAATTAAAATGACATGGTGAACTGATTGAAATGCTTCTATTTTTTAACAAATGATTGATTGAACGATAAGGAGATAAGATACGATGAGAACGATATTTGCAGAATACAATCCACAGAGAAACAGTATTGATGTATATACCAGTGCTGGCTATATGCTCCGCATTGACTGCTGGGAAGCTGAAAAGAATTTAAAAACAACACCTGGATCAGATTGTGCATTAAATGCACTTGCTATTGATGAACCACTTGTGAACCTGCTTTAAGTGAGGAAATACTTGTTGCCTTTGGCTTGATTGTGAAATAAAGCGTCTTTGTTCCGCTGTATTTACCCTGAATATAAAGGTAATCTTTACTGCGTACTTGCCAACATACTTTCTTTCTTGCCTTTTGCTTATAAGGCACACCTGATAGCCTGTTGTCAGTATTCTTAACTTTGAAGTGTCTTTTCCTTTGTTCTGTCTTTGTTCCGCTGTAACAATAACCTTTAGGTGTTCTAACCCTTTTCCGTTATATGTTAATGATGTTGCTTTAAGCTTTAGGTGTTATAACCTTTCCGTTATATGTTAATGATTTGGAATTACTGTCGTTGAAAGAGTTTTCTTACATACCGAACAGTAATTTACTATCTTGCCGTTTGCTGTTGGGGTTGCCTTTGTTACGGTTTGCTTTGTGGTGTGGGCAATCTTAGCAATATTGCCCCAAGATGCAAGGTCGGTTATTTCCTTTGTACCGAGTACATCTTCATAGAACTTGCCACAACCTTCGCACTTGTAGTATGCTTCCTTACCGCCCTCTGTGCAGATGGCAGCTTTCGCAGCAACCAAAGTCAGATTGTGAGTGTGTTCTTCGTTTTTATTTTTGTAATAATATGTAACAACCGTTCCGTCCGAAACAATAGACTTATTCAAGCCGTCAACCTTTATAAATTCATAATCATAAAGTGTTTTTGCCGGTGTTAAATCAAGCTTTGTGCCGTATGGCACGGTAAATGTTCCGCCGGCAGTGTTTGGAATTTCAGAGCCGTCCTCAAATTTATACTGAATTGAAACGGTTGTGTAGCGCTGTGTTTCCGTATTGTCGTCTGCAAGCACATTTCCGTTTTCATCGAGCACCTGAAATGCCACGGTATCGCCGCTCTTAAGCTGTGCATCAGACGGAATTTGATAAATAAGCGAGCAACTCTTTAAGCCTGAATTAAAGTCGCTTTTGATGTGATCCAAAGCACCGAGCGGCCAGAAATTTGCCTTATCATTCCAAACAGGAATGTCAAAGGTTTGTACTGTTTGAAGCGGATTCCCCGATGAATCGGTCGCAACGCTTCCGTCGGAGTGCTTAATCCACATTTTGAATTTTAATTGTCGTGCATTTTTATCTGAAATGTTTTGAATAACAGTTCTAAGCTCGATTTTTTACCGTTCATATTAGTATTAAATCTGCTTTTGCTGTTGCCGCTCAAAAGTCGGTCATTGCGATTATATGTGTAATTATAATATGAACTTGTTTCAAGGTCGGTAAAATCAGACGGCTTTGAATAAGCGCCCGTATATTCCTTAACCTCGGGAGTTTCAACATAAAGGTCTACATCCTTAACAAGCTGAGACATTCGCTTGAAGCCCTGCAAACGGCAAACCTCACAGAATTGATACTTTGTGTCTCTCATTATGCACTCATAACTTGAAACAAGCATTTTTGAGCCGTAAGCATTGCGGCAGGTATATGTGTTTCTAAAACCTAAAAGCTGTCGCCATTTTATCTTTTCCTGGTCTTCAACCGAGGAAAGATTGAGTGATTTAAGTTCCTTATCGTCAATCAAATATCCGTTACTGTATTCATCACCGAGACCGAGCAAACCGTGTCCAAACTCGTGTGCAAAAGTTTTTGACGCACGATAACTGTCTGATGGCGAAATGAAATAATGGAAGCCGTATTCACGGTTATTATAAGCACCGCCGAAATCTGATTTTGTGTTTACAACCATAGCGAACTGAGCAATATAATCGTGAACATAATAATAAGGCTCATATTCCGAACCGGACGGAATTGTGTTTGGATCACACTTTTTTTTGATATGAGCATCGTGAATTTTCTCGATAAATTCAGGACCGATACATCTCTCAAAAATATGATTTTTCCACTGACTTCCGTGGAGATTATTAGAAATAACAGGCGAATTATATTTGTCGACTATAACATCAAAGAAGGTGCTTCCACCATTGTCAAAAGTCGATTCGGAAGCTGTGCAAAGAGCGTAAACATTGAATCTGTCGGCATAACTGCGATACGGTTCATATTTCATAGCGTCCTGCCAAAGTCGTTTGACATCATTGATGAATTTGCCCTGCTGACTTTTTGTGTATCCCTCGCCGCAAACGACAACAACCATATTTTCCGTGTCGCTGCGTGTTTTTTGGATGGTATAAACAGGGATGGTAGGATTAGAATATTTTCCGTCATTTGAATACCACGGGCCGAGGGTGAGCTGAATGCTTTGCTCGGTGCTGACATTCCAATCGGGATTTGCGTCCTCGGCAGGTTCCGAAATTGTATAATCATCCTCTTGCTTATTTGGAGCAGAGCCGATATAAGGACTGCTTTGTGAGCCGCTGCCGGAAGTTGTAACAAAATATTCGGAATCGAGATAAAATGCAGGTCTTACGCCCAAATCGGAATACCACGGAGCATAACGACCGACCTGACCCGATGAACTGATATAACGCATATCGTGATTGCAATCGGTAACAGGAGTGCGAAGCCAATAAGGCCAAGCCATACCGTCATTATTATACGCAACATAATAACCTTTGAGATTTTTCCACACGGCATTAGCCTGCTTTACATCAAGAAGAAAAACCTTTTCGGTTGTAGTTTCAAAATATGAACTGTCGTAGTTTGCCACCGCTTCCGAAATATCGGTGTAGTATAACAAATCCGAATTTGCGTCTCCATCAACTATGCCCTTGTTGTATTCGGGATGAGAAACGAGAGAACGCTGGGTAACGGTTTTCATTGCCGCAATTTCAGATTTTGAAAAAGCGTTGAGAAAACCCGCTTTTTCGTTGTACGCTCCCACACCGCTTACATATCCGTCTTTCGGAGGGTTGCCGCAAAGCCAATCGACTTTGCCTTCAGCTGCGGTCGAATTTAACCAAGAACGCATATTGCTGTCTTTCCAATAGTTAGAACCGTAATCATCACGCTTATAGCTTCTGCTGTGTGATTTTGAATTGCTGTTGTCATTTGTTTTGGCATCATATGCAAGGGTGTCAACAATTTTGTCTGCAAGCATAAGCGGTCCGTTATTGTCAATGCTTACACATCGCCAAAGAATTGAGGCATTGTTATACGCGCCCATTTTAACATAGTCGCCAACTTTAATATCGGGCTTTGATGCCGCCTGAATGGTCATCGGCAAAACGGAAATTGCCATGCACAATGCCAAGAATATTGCGGTTATTTTTTTCGTCATTAAGGAACCTCCTTTATAAGCTATATATTTGCTTTTATTATATTGTAAGGTGTTATATGCGTCAATGAAAATCCACCTTATTCCGTGAAACTTACCATAGTGTTACATCCCTTTTTTTCAGCAATAATACCTGCTGGAAACTGATTTTCGCAATACATTTTATTTCACCCACTAGGTTAAACAAAATTTTGTTTTTTTACTGTATCATCATGCATTATCCTGTATAATGAAAGTATCAAAAGATAGGCGGAGGCAGTGCAATGAAGAAAATACACATTGAATTCAGCGATGAGCGGCTCATTACTCCCAGTGGTCTGGTATTCGTAGGGCAAATACTTGGAAAAAGCAGTTTTGTTAAAAAAATCAACCGTGCTCCAATTTCAAAAGATTATCTGCAGAAACAGATAAAAAATGGAGACATGCTCCTCACCTATATTGGTATGCTCTGTCAGGGAAAACCCCAGTATGAGGCTGTCCGTGAAATGATGGATGACCCTGACTACTACAAATACGCATTAGGCATCTCCTATGCGATTCCTTCCGCCGAAACACTCCGTCAGCGTTTTGACATGATCGGGGATTCCCTGCGCAAAGACATCCAGCAGGCAAATGTCGACATGCTGCGTGAAATGCACATAGAGCCGACAGCCCTGGATAACGGCTTTGTTCCTGTCGATATTGATGTAACCCCCTTTGACAATTCGAAATCCAATAAGGAAGGCGTATCCCGTACCTACAAGGGTTTTGACGGATATGCACCAATTATGGCATATATCGGCACAGAAGGATACCTCGTCAATCTTGAACTGCGGATTTGGAAACAGCACTGCCAGAAAGAAACTCCTGATTTCCTGAGAGAGACCATTGAACTGTGCAGACAGCTGACGGAAAAACCACTGCTCATCCGGCTGGATTCCGGCAACGATGCATCTGAAAACATAGGCATCTTTATGGAAGAAAGCTATAAATACAACAATGTGTCTTTCATCATAAAACGGAATCCCAGACAGGAAAGTAAAGAAGAATGGCTGGAATCCGTCAAGGAATGCTGCCAGAATATCCAGCATCCACGTGATGGGAAAACTGTTTATATCGGACAGACCTTCCGGAATGTGACATATTCCCTTTCTGATAACGAGGAGAAAACTGTCGGAATACGCACAATTTATGAGATTACGGAAAGAACCATTGACCGATATGGGCAGTATTTTATCGTACCCGATATAGAACTGGGCACATACTGGACAAACACTTCCCTGCCAGACGAAACAGTCATTGATCTTTACCATGCCCACGGAGAAAGTGAGCAGTATCACAGTGAAATCAAGACGGACATGGATGTTGAAAGACTCCCGTCGGTAAAGTTTGAGAGCAACAAACTGGTGCTGGAGCTGACAATGATCGCATATAATATCCTTCGAATCATAGGGCAGGAATCGCTGAAAAAGAAGGATGCTCCCGGCCGGAAGAAAATACATCGCCGAAGAATACGTACGGTGATCAGTAATCTTATGCAGTTTGCGGGACATCTGACAGAACATGCCGGCCGTCTGGTGCTGTCCATTGGAAGGAGTAATCGCTGGAGATTTACTTTCAAGCGTCTTTATGACAGCTTTGCATTCATCACCTGACAACAGGTAGCTGAATATGGCAATGGCAGCTGCACACAAATGGTGCAGTCTTTTTTTGAACGCAAAATTATGCAGCATTTTCAAAATTTAGTATACAATAACAAATATGGCAAACATTTCCTGTGTGCCTTTTCATTTTGAAACAAGGTTCACGGATTCAGGTATTATTGAATTTTTCATGCCCATCTAATATATATGCAAACTCCTTATTATTTACAGATATCTCAATATCACTATACAGTTTCTTAAGATCCGTTCTCGTAGCTTCGACAACTCTTGCATCCGCAATATCATTGATTCGCATTTCTTCCATGTGTTTTCTCAGCAAAACATCTCTGACTATCGCATAATTAATCATGTCATAGCTATAATGTTTAAATATCTTTGTATAAATGTTTTTCCCCTTTTCTACTATTCTTACGACATATCCATTTTCATCCACTTCGACAAAAACCTTACCATCCTCAGGATTTTCAACATTAATGTATTCTGCTTCTATTTTATCTGCATTTGTATAATCGTGATAAAGCTTATTGACCTGTATAGGCACCCTTTCTTTTATACTATCTATTGCATCAAATCTATAGATAGTCTTTGCTTTTTCAAATAAATCTGACAGATCGGGATATTCCTTTGACAAAACATCCATATTTCTCGCAAGTGGCAATGCGCTGTTAGATTTAATACTGATTGCATAATCAACAAGCTCTGACTTAATATCCATGATCAACATGTTGCCATTGTCCGCCATTTGTTCTAACTAAAATCCACTTCCAATCATTGTATGTACTATTTGGATTCAGAGAACCATCTCCTCCAGATGAATCAACATCGAACGAAGATAGCAAAACAATGACTTCATCTGCATTGTTCCTATCTGCCCAATCTTGATGGTCTTTAGAGCTGTCATCCCCTGCATAATAAATTTCTGTAAGAGTACATCCATTCCAGTTGCTCTTAAACTCTTTTTTATGGTGTCAATCGCGGTTGCAATGTCCTCTTCAGAATATATTTCAGATTCTACATTATGCGTATTTACTTCATTAACATTTCCGCCACAAGCACTCAAACTAAATACAAGCAGAATACATAGCATGTCTCTGTTGCAAATTCTGTACCAACTCTCATAGCCTCGTAAATATCACCAATTAACATATGAGAACACACAAAGCCTGCATGGTAGCTATCTCCGCAACCAGTAGTATCAACTATTTCTAAAGCTTCATCAGCCGGGACAAAATACTTTTCACCATTATAATATGTAACACTTCCTTTATCAGCTAAAGATGCATTAAATAGTCCTTTATACTTCTTGGAAAATGCTTCAAATATCGGAAGAATTGATTCCTCTCCACTAATCAGGAAATAATCTATATATGGTGCATATTTTTCCATCTCCTTAAAATTACGATATTCTACAAAATCCACAGCCAATCTGAAGTTATTATTCTTTTTAAATCTATAATTTGTTCAAAACAGCCTGCCCAGAAATGTATAAATACAACCTCTGATTTTTTTATAAAGTCCAATTCGTCTTGATTCAATATCATTTTATCAACAATATCACCCGTCCATGAATCATCTTTGTAATATCTGTCACCGTCAGCCGTAAGATATGTACGATTATTTGCAGTTACTTTATCCTCTTCAACTCTTACATGGCTTACATCTATTCTCTTATCAGAAACAGAATCCATAATAAATTTTGCGTAGGAATCCTGTCCAACCGCACCCAATATTGAAACATTAAACTCCTCAAATTTTGATGCATGAACTGCAAAATTAAGGGCTTCACCACCTGCACGCAATTCATCTGTTCCATCAAAAACATCTACACAGAGGCACGGAAGTGCCACTAAATTTATCATTCTTGTACCTCCCTAAATTCCGATTTCTCAGTTTCAAAAACTGGAATTGTTCGAGCTTTTCAAATACTAACGTACTTAATTCTGTTCAATAATTGATTTATAGTAGTTACCAAAGTCAGCAAGTGAATTAACAATTGGAAGCATTTTTGTTCCGAGTTCCGTTAAGCCGTATTCGACTCTCGGTGGCTGCTCATGGTAATCGTGGCGATATGCCAGTCCATCACTCATCATTTGTCTTAAACTATCTGTCAAAACCTTTTGTGAAATACCATCTATACTTCGTTGTAGCTCATTGAATCTCCATGGACGCTCTTTCAAGTTACGCAAAATCAGCAGTTTCCATTTTCCTCCGATAAGAGATACCGCTGTTGCAACTGGGCATTCCGGTAATTCTTCTTTTGCTCGCATAATTCTCACCTCCGAGTCTATTGTAACACATTCATTTTTGAGTGTACAGTTACAAAAAGGTGCGTACCATGACATTTTCTCCCAAAAGATATTTCGGTTAATATATACCAAAATATCTTCTAGAATCTTTCCACATTCATATATAATATAAACACAAAAACGGCAGACCGTCGGTTATATGACCATCTGCCTGTTACCTGATATAATACTATTTTCCGTGTATCACCAGTCCAGCAAACTGGAATTTATCTATTAACTCTCTTAACTTTCCCCTATTTTCAAGGCTTCCCGCCATTGAAAATTCTATATATGTATCCTTTTCCCTTGTTTTTGCCCTTATGGGATAATTACAAGGGAAAATTCATTATTCAGTTGTTTAATCGTTGCCTGCCACTTTATCAAGAAGTCTTGCGGAAGTCCGCTTTGCTTCCCTTGTAGCATGGGCATAGACATTCATGGTGGTACTCACGTCTGAGTGTCCTAACAGTTCCTGCACATCCTTAGGCTGAGCCCCGTTGGATAAGAGGTTTGTCGTGTAGGTATGCCTCAGTGTGTGGAAATGGAAACCTTCAAGCTCCGGTACTTTTCTTCCTGCTGTCCGGCAGGCTGTTTCTATGGTTGCCGGAAGTTCCAGACAACCATCCTCCCTTAAGCATACAAAGAAGATTTCGGTGTAATCTTCCGGCACATTCTCTGTCATTCCCAAATGATAATACTCGTAATGCACCCGATTCTTTTCCATTACTTCTCTGTAAAAATTCCGCTGGTAGAGTTCCCCATACTGAAAACGGTTTTTGTGCTGTTCCTTTTTTGCATTCCTCAAAATATCTGCGAAGGTATCGCCAAAGTCAACAACCCTGATCTTTTTCCACTTTGTCGGACCGATTTCGTGCTTATGGGTAGCACCATTGTAGCGGATGCTCCTGCGTACAGTGAGATACTGTTCTTCAAGGTTGATATCCTGCCATGTCAGACCTGCTACCTCTCCAAGTCTGAGACCTGTAAAGTATGCTATCTGAACCGGAAGAATCGCATCCCCACTTCGTTTTCCAAGCTGTTCAATCAGTTTCCGGTACATTTCAAAGGAAAGCGGTTTAACCTTGTCTCTGTCTGTGGCTGTTTCATCCGCAAACAAATCTGTTTCTTCCTTTTTATGCCTCATCACCACATACTGCATTGGATTGAAGGTAATAAACTGTTTCGGAAATACCGCAAACCGGAATGACTGTTGCAATACTGCTGAAAATGACCTTACATAATCAATGGAATATCCTTTTGATATAAAATCTCCGACAGTACCACCAAATGACAGCAAATCCATAAACTCCTGCAGGTGTACTGAAGTCACCGTTTTCAGCTTCCTTTTACTGATAGGATGCTGTTTGATTCTCCCAATTGTCTGAAGATAATTGCCAACCGTTCCATTACTCAATGTGCCTGTCTTTAATTCTTCCTCAGCCCACAGGTCAAGCAACTCTCCGAGTGTGATGTTTTCAGCCTTTGCAACAAACCGCTTGGCTTCATAATCCTCCATTGCCTGCCTCAACAGCTTTTCCGTCTCGCTTTTGTTTTCCGTACCTGCAAATTCCTTCTGCACCAGATTACCGCTTGCATCCTCCACATAAAAGCGGTAGTACCATTTCTTGCCTTTCTTCCTTACAGAACCTTTTGCCATAATCGTTTCTCCTTTCGATATCGGCAATCGGAACTGGTGAAATGCTTCTTGCGTGTAAGTATATCATAGCTCCGGTTGTCTATCTATACCGGTTCGAAGTCTTTCTCTGAAAGAAGATTTGCAAGCCTTACGGCTGCCGTTTCGGGATTCTTGGAATAGAGCCTTACAATGTCGCCCATGTCGTTCAGTGCGTTGACGGTATGGGTGATTTCTCTAAGGAACATAATCTCATTGTATTCCTTATTGGATTCAAACCCCATTACTTTTTTTTGCGATTGTGGCATCTTCCGTATTCCCTTTAAAATTCTTACAGGCATATTGAAAGGAATCAACGAATAATTCGTATTCCTTCAACATCAGCAGCAGTAAATCTTTGGAAAAATCCGCTTCGTCTGCCTTCATATCATAAGGCAGTTTGGAGAGAATGGAAGTCATCACATCACGAATCTGTAATTCTCTTTTATCCGTAACATCACTTGTCATTTCTTCCGTCTCGCCCTTCAGCCACTCCACTGATACATGAAGTGCTTCCGACAGACCATCCAGAACAAGCTTCTTGGTGTTGTCAATCGTTCCTGCCTCATACCGCTGTATGGTGGAAGCGGTGACTCCCATCTTGTCTGCTATATAAGGCTGGTTGACACTTCCAGTCTGCGTTGTTTTGCCCTGCTACCGATTAACTTGCGTAATTCTTTATCTTTCATTCTGATACGCCTCCTTTTTTCGGTATGGCTAAAGTATAACACAGTAAAAGTAGCATTGCAATATGCAAGTTAATAATTACTTTTAAAATTTCGTAACGCTTGACAAGAAGATATAAAAGTTATATAGTAGGCATAGTCACAAAATTGCATTATGCAATTCAAGAGGAGGTGTTTTAATGACAGAAGTGAAGATTGCACTGTCCATTGAGGAAGCTGCCGACTATACGGGTATCGGCAGAAATACCCTGCGGAAACTGGTAGAATGGAAAAAGCTTCCGGTATTGAAGGTAGGACGGAAAGTCCTTATCAAAACGGATATGCTTGAAAAGTTCATGACCGCCAATGAAGGCAGGGACTTAAGGGACAAAGGAAATGTCAGAGCTGTCACAAGAAATGTGACAAATTAAATAGGGACAGTCCTAAGACCATCCCTAAGGTATGTATCTGACCGAAGCCATGATATACCTACACGCAAATAGATTATACCATGTGCTTCCTCTAAGATACAACCGGAAATTTAAGAAGTGGGGAAGAAACTTTTTTATACAAGCCCTCGGCGTTTGAGAGCGAAATACACCCCTCGCACAAATCTTACGATTTGTACTCTGTGTATTTCGCCCTGCTGGGAGCTTTCGCCGACAGGCGGATATGTTCGTAGACAGGCTACCTATGTAGCCTACTCACTTTCACATTAGAAAGTTTCCCATCCTCATTTCTTGCAGCTTCGTACTTGGCAGATACGGAAAGGAGGAAGCACATGCCAAGAAATTCATTTATTCAGATGACGAAGCTCCACAATGTCCGGGGAAGAATTTATTATATTTCAAGCCCAAAGAAGCAGGAAAATCTGTATGCGGTATATGAAACCACAGACCGTAATTTTTGGACAGAACTTGCCAAGTGCAATCAGGCAGAATTTAAAAAACGGTACAGAGGGAAAATGTATTGAGGCAAGGGAATTGATCATAGCCCTGCCGGAATCTTTTACGGAGTATCCTCCAGACAGACTGTTGCAGATATTTACAGACCATTTCAGACAGACTTACGGAACGGACTGTATCGCAGCCCTGCATCACAATAAGCGGAAAACCAACTATCACATCCATCTCATTTTTTCGGAGCGTACACTCTTGGAACAGCCCATAGAAAAGGTTGCCACCCGCAATATGTTCTATGACGAAAAGGGAAATCATGTACGCACCAAGAAAGAGATACTTGATGAAGAAGGAAATATCCGTAAAAGGTGTAAGGTGATTCACAAAGGTGAGGTATACGAAAGACAGATTTTCTCCATTAAGGATAAACACTTCAAGGCTGAAAATTTCCTTGATACCGTCAAGCAGGATTATACCAATCTTATCAATCAGTATGTGCGGGATAAAAGCCAGCGGTTAGAAGTTTTTGAGCGTGGCGGTATGTATCTTGCCACCAAAAAGATTGGTAAGAACAATCCGAAAGCCGCCGAGATTGAGGCAAACAACAGTAAACGCACCTTGTGGAATCAGACGGTTGACAGAGCGATTGTAACGGGTGTTTCCAAGTCAGAAATCATGCAGATAAAAAAGGAACGGATAACGGACAAGATTGTGGAATCCGTATGGCTTTACGGAAACAGACCGAATCTGTTATCTTCCATTATCGGTACTGCCATTGCAGTATTAGAACTGTTAATCTCCAAAGTATTTCTCAAAACTCTGGAGCTTGCAGATAAAGTAATTTCCAAAGAGCTTGAAGCAAGACCGGAGAACACAGATTTCAAAGAGCAGAAAGCTGTACCAGAAGAAAGCAGAAAGCAGGCAGATACACCAAAGCCTGCCATACCGCCAAGACCGCAGCCATCAACGGAAGCAGTTTCTTACAAGCACTTATGCGAGATTTATCAAAAGCTGCAGGAACAGAATAAAGCAATTTTTGCACTCGAGAAACAGCGAAGTGACCTTGAAATTGAACTGTCCGACAGCAAAGGTATCTTCAAAGCAAAAAGGCGTTCCGAGCTTTCAACGGAGATAGCCGGATTGGAGGAACGGATTGCAAGAATGAAAGTCCGCTTATCTCATATCGTAAAGGAATACGGGTATCCGAATGTGGAAGCCTTCTACAAGGCATTTCATAAGGCAGAGACAGCTTATGGGGATTATCAGGACAGCCTTAAGAATTGGAAACAACGGTATGGAGAAAAGCCGCAGTCTCTACACGATAGGCTTAAATCTAAGAAACAGGACATAAGGGAGCGAGAGTTAACAAGACCATATTCTCCACCAAACCGTGGAAGGAGTAGATAACAAACGAAAGGAGGCAATTGCCTCCCCTTCGTTTGTTATCTCTCCGTAAAGACTGGAATTTCACCCTCTCGCATAAAGATACAAATTATTTTTCTATTTCCTTATCATATATCTTTTTTGAGTATACCACAGTTACAATTGTTGCTAATAATAAATAAATCAACATAAAGATTGTGCCAGTCATCCCACTTGTAAATACGGTTGTAATGATAGTCAATAACCCCGTAATAATAATACATATTGCACCAAAGCGGTTACTCTTTCTCCATGTATTATCATTGTGCATACTCCAAACGGTTCGAACTCCCACTACTGCATTTCGTTTTGCCTTTGTCATAAAATTTCCTAATACAATAAATATAATACCACACAAAATACATGAAACTTTTGCAATGTCAATAATCGCATGTTCACCACCTGCATTTGCCTGTATCCAAGAAGAATAAAGAATAAAATAATGCATAATCCCGAACATGATTGCTTGCGAAATTCCTACAACACATAATACCTTTGCAGAAGATTTTGCCTCCATCTGTTCCTTTTCTGTATTTGCATTTTTTTGATTTTTTTTCTCAAACACATAGATTAGCAAGTGCCAAAAAAGTGTAATAAACAAACTAATTACCGGAAAAATAAAGCTTTCTGTTTTAATTCCCCATCTGTCAGTGTTCCCCTCCAAGTCATGATGCATCAAAGGTATAATATCAGGCATAAACTGTAGTACAACACTTATTTAACTTTAAATAGATTTACAACTGGTATCATTCTATTTACTATCCACATTATTATTTTTTCATTTTAGTACTAGACCTTTTTTCCCTCCAAACTGGTTAACCCATATATAATTAATTCATCGAAAACCGTAGTGTTGATTTCATAATAAACAATCCGTTCTTCCTTTTTCATGTTATAATTTCTTTATATTCAGATATCAAAAATCGAGGATAAGATATTTTTAATAAATTTTGAAAATCAAATCAAAACTGAAATTTGTATTATTGGTTATTATATTTGGCGGCTTGTTTTCCAGTATGCCATAATATTTTCAACCATTTAATCACTCATTTTTAGCAGTAGTTTCATTATATCATATTGCTGAAAATATGTCCGCATGGTTCTAAATCATCATCTTCAAAACCATCTGCCAACAAGCCATTTTAAAAATTTGAATTTGAAAATGTAATAATGCATTTCATTAAAATACCTGCACATTCAATTTTGAAACCTTTTTAAAAATCTCATTTAAATAGATTTTGAATATATCTTCTTCAATATCCTCATTCCATATAGTTCGTTGAAAATCTTTATTTTCTTCCGTTGGAATATATAACACATCCACATGAATTTGATAATACTCTTCCTCATCATTAGGAAATTGTCTAACCAAAGAAAAGTTAAACATAGGTTTTCCTGTAAAAGAATAGGTTCCTGTTTCAAATAAAATCATATCTTCTTTAAGTGGCATATTACACATCTCTTCGAACACGCTTACTATGTGTTCCAGGCTAGAATTATCTGAAATACTATTTTTCAAATATCCTAATAAACTTTCCTTTGATATCTTCTTAAATCTATCAAATAATCCCATTTGAACCCTCCTGTAATTTGTACTTATAGGCTCAGCATAAGCCCCAATATCATATGTAATATATTATTACAACAAAACCCTAACCCATGTTGTAATATCGTTCTGATTCCATAAAAGACTCAATAACCGCCTTGCCTATTTCCTCAGCATCTGCATCAGCAAATAATATAAATTCTTTGATGATTTCATCATATGTATATTGTCTTTTATGTGATTTTTTCATCGAATGTATTATATACTGATTATCTTCAGTGATTTTAACACGAACATAATGATTATTTTTCCAAAAAGATACTCGGCTTCTATATTTCGTATTTTTCTTCCATGCAGCATTTTCTTTTCGCTCATTAGGCGCAAGTTCATGGAAACAGGCGTTGTTCAAATATTGGCAAAGTTCTTTTGAAGTTTTTTGTTTGCAGTGTCCTTTTCCCCACAAATGAGCAATACAGGACAAGACACCTTATAAAGCGAGTCACTGAAATCCAATTCAGCCATCGTGCTGCACAGGCTGATAACATCCGCTTTTTTGAAGCCCATTTTATTGAATGCCGAATTCGGCATAAGGTGAAACAATATATTCTGAACTTTCAATAATTTTTGGGGCATTTTATACTGTGCTGCAATTAATACGAGCGCCTTTACTTTATCCTGGGTGGTCTATCGCATAATTAAGTGTCAAAACAGCTCCTAGAGAAAGCCCACATAAGACAATTTCTTTGTTCTCCTTGTCGCATTCTCCTGAGAATGCTAAATATAACTCCTTATATGTAATAGATTTCCCTTCTAACATCTCTGATAAACTCAGACTGCAACTACTTTTCGATACTTTCGTTTCTTATTACTCTATTCCAACTGTCTGGATTTTGCCCTAGTCCATGCAAATAACTATAAACTGGTAGCCACTGAGCATAACCGGATTGTGTTTTACCGAATATCGCTTCAGGAACACGGATGAAAATGCATAAGCCACTGTCGACAGAAATATCGCACCCTCACCTGACAAGCTCATATGGAAATTCATTCCATTCATGTTTATAAGTACAACTCCCGCAAATCCAACCAGACAGCCAAGCATCTTCTTTGCAGTGACATTTTCCTGATGGAATATGAATCCTGACACTATGATGGCAACGAATACATTGACTGCCTCTATGATGGACGCCTTCACGCCGCTTGTATGTGCGATACCTATATAAAAGAACAGGTATTGTATGACTGTCTGCAGCATCGCCAGCCACGCTATCTTGCCGGCGCAGCCCTTCTCCGGCCTGATGAATCTTCCTTCCAGCAGACTTCCAAATATCACGGCAAGAATACCCGCCAGCACGAATCGCATACCTGCGAACAGTATCTGTGACGATGTATCCGCACTCTCTATATTCCACAGTCCATAACCTATCTTTATACACGGAAATGCACTTCCCCACAGCAGGCAGCACAGCATGGCACCGAGCCACACAACACTGGTTTTCTGCATCCATTTGTCGTTTATCTCTATCTTATTCATTTTTACTTCTCTCTCATATCTTTTATATCCAAAAGTATATTTTTATACACGGGAAAAGTCAATTTATTTTCCAGTGGGGACGGAGGGGACAGGCACCTCCATCCCCAGTGTCTTCACCACATAAAAAGTTCCATGCATCTGCACCGTGCAGACACATGGAACTTTCTTATTACTCTATATTAACTTCAACCTACAGCATACCCTCTTTTATAATATCGTGGTCTCTCAGTACCTTTTCAATCACCGTGCCCTGGATCTTCTTAAGTATAGGTCTCTTGAGCTTGTTCAGAGGTCCAAGATTTATCTCAAGCGGAGATTTGCCATCCATGAGCTTCACGCTGCTGTCCAGCAGTTCACGGATATCGTACACACTTCCCCACACCTCAGGAACACCTCTGTCCACGCCGAGAAGTCCATACACAGCCTCCATGGCTGTTCTGACAGAATACTCTGTGGTGAACACTGTGTCACGAGGAGTGTCGGCGAACTGTCCGAGGAATGCAAAGTTGGTGCATCCATCCGGAATTACGTCTGGTCTGTCGCCCTTTGCCCTTGGCATGAAGAATGCGGTGATATATGGCATCATAGTTGGCACACAGACTGCGCTGTTTGTGGCCAGTTCCTCGATCTCATCTTCTGGCACTCCCAGATGATACAGCCACTCCTCGGTGATCTCCTTACCGGTACACTCCTTCATCGGCTTCTTCACATAATCGCCCGGCACATCGGTGAACAGACCGTATACCCACACGCATACTTTATCCTTGTCCTGGGTCTTGAACTGTCCCTGTCTGTTGATGGTCCAACTCATCAGCCAGCTTGAATCCTGACAGCTCACGATACCACCCGTGACAACCTTTCCTGTTCTCGGATCACGCTTGCAGATATCCACGATGTATGGGATGATCTTGTCGTCAAGCGTTGTTACTGTGGCCGACTCCCAGTTTGTCTTAGATATATCAGAACAGAACTTCTCAGGATGGCCAAATGAAGGATCCTGTGCAGCTATGTTCTTCCACAGGCTCCAGCAGCCGCTTGTCCTGACCTCTGCGTCACCATTTGGCGCATGGTTCTGATCACCGTAGATAGTTCCCTCCGTGCAGCTTCCATTTGTGACAAATACAAGATCGTTCTCAGTGAGTGGAATACCCTTCTCAGTTCCGTTTACCCTGCACTCTATGGTCTTTGCTATCTTCTTGCCGTCTCTCATGTCAAATATGACATTTGTGACCTCCGTGTTGTACTGGAATGTCACGCCCGCCGCCTGAAGATACTTCACCATCGGAAGGATCAGCGACTCATACTGGTTGTACTTCGTGAACTTGAGGGCCGAGAAATCCGGAAGTCCCGAGATGTGATGGATGAATCTCTGGAAGTATAGTTTCATTTCCAGTGCACTGTGCCAGTTCTCAAAAGCAAACATCGTTCTCCAGTATAGCCAGAATGTTGAATCAAATACCTCGTCGTCGAACACATCCTCGATCGTCTTGTCGTAGAGATCCTCATCCTTTGTCATGAACAGCTTCATGATCTCCATGCAGCCCTTCTGGCTCAGATTGAACTTGCCGTCTGTGTGCGCATCCTTGCCTCTGTTCACTGTTGCTCTGCACAGTGAGTAATTTGGATCCTCTTTGTTCAGCCAGTAATACTCGTCAAGAACCGATACCCCCGTTGTCTCTATGGAAGGTATACTTCTGAACAGATCCCACAGGCACTCGAAATGGTTCTCCATCTCACGTCCACCTCTCATGACGTAGCCTCTGGCAGGATCAAATATTCCATCGCACGCGCCGCCCGCTATATCCATAGCCTCAAGAATATGGATATGTGAGCCAGGCATCTGTCCATCACGGACAAGGAAACATGCAGCCGCAAGTGATGCAAGTCCACTTCCAACTATATATGCGTTCTTGTCATCCACGCCCTCCGGCTTTCTCGGTCTGGCAAATGCCTCGTAGTTACCGTTGGTATAATAAATACCCTTGCTGTTCTTCTCATGCCTGCCGCGCTCGGTATTGCGGTACTCTGCATGTTCAGCCGCAGCCTTCTCCTTCTGAACTTTTGCCTTATTGTGATTCTTTACTGTGAGAGCTGCTGCTCCTGCGCCGGCTGCTGCCACCGCTGCGATTCCGATTCCTAATTTCTTCTTTGACATAAGCCATTCTCCTTTCAGTCTGCCGTCTATTTCCATCTCATGTCCCTATAATAGCTTACCCAATTTTTATTTCATATTTACAAAAAAAGTGGAATGATAAAATTTTTATCATTCCACCCGTTTTGTATAACTCTATATTGAATATGTACTCTAGCGATACCTTCTATCGACGCCCTTCTGCCTGTAATATGCCGCCTTGTTCTCGTACATTCTCTCATCTGCAGCCTTGACCATCTCGTCAAATGACTCCCAGTCCTTCTCATCACTTGACACATAGCCACATGATATCGATACGGATTTCACCAACTGTCCAGACCATCCACGCACAACGTCATCAAACTCCTGCTGCACTCTCTTGAGCCTTCTGGTATTTACAAAGATGATGGCTGCAAATTCATCACCGCCCATCCTGTACACCTTACCATAGTTTCCAAAACACTGCTCCATACACTCGGCAGCACCCTGAAGCAGTTCATCTCCAGCCGCATGTCCCAGGGTATCATTCACTGGCTTAAGCCCATTTACATCCATGGACACATACACATATACAGAATCTCCCGGCAGCTCCCTGACATCATCTATATATGCACTCCTGTTATAACATTTTGTGAGCTCATCTGTATAAGACCTTCTTATCAGCTTCTGCTCCCGTTTCTTATCTTCATCTATGTTTCTGGTGGTAAATATGACTTTTAAAGGACGTCCGTCCTCGTCAACATCTATCGATATAAATGACAGTCTGAACCATCCAAGATCCTTCACCCTGAACTCACCTGATACAATCTTTTTCTTGATCAGCCTGTCCCCCAGACTATCAAGATCCATGAATTTCTGGGCACTTGCCTGATGTTCATCCACAACCACCTTATGAACGATCTTCCTCATAAGTTCCTTCGCCCCTGCTGCCCGCTCACCAGCCCTCAATATCAGGTCTCCTGCGGTATAGAGTGCAAATGTATCATGTTGAAGATCAAGCATATGCATGCTGTAATACATCCCCGACATGGATGTCAATATTGACAGCTGTTCATTTCTCTCCCGGTTCGCATGTATCACCTTCATCACCATGCTTACCACCAGGCCGGCGGCAAAACACAGATACAGTGCCATGATAACCATGATTGCCATATTACTCCGGCTATTCACATCCATTCTATATATGACCCCGATCACATACTCTCCGGATCTTCGGAATACACATCTGTTTCTAAATCCATTAATCCTTCTTATGCCTGTAAAACTGTCTTCATCGTCCGGCAACATATCATCAGTCACCGAAATGCCGATCTCATCAAGAGTAAGCCCTACTACCGGTTCATATGAACATCCATATATTTCTCCCGATTCGCCATCTGCCACTACAACACTCAGACCATCATACATAGGCATATTGGCAACCACCGTGGATATCTCATTCTGTTTTACTTCATTCAGAAGTCTTCTCGGCTCGATTCCAACCTGTATCATCTTGGTTCCATCGTCGTTCCATGTTATTGCATACATCATCTTCTTACCATTTGATGTGTTCGGAGTGACATCCTGACACATGGTGAGATTCTTGTCATCAAGCATCGGCTTGAAATACGCCATCTGCTCCCCGGAATCAAAGCTATATCCAAAATATTCGGGATTGGTACCAGCATATATCACGCCATCCGTATTAAACAAATGCACCTCATCAACAGATATAAGTGCAGCAATCTTGCGGAGCTCATCCACATCATTTGCCACCTCAGGCTTTGCATCAACTATATACGCCACAGCCTTAGCCCTGACCATATAATCTTCCTTGAGGGAGTCTATCAAATCTTCCTCACTTGCCTTATTCTTCTCAATTACATTGCTGACCTGATCCAGCAGCACCTGCGAGGTCCTGTCAAAACTCCTGTTATTGATAAAGCTCAGTATGACCGCCTGGATGACCATAGCAACCAGCACAATTCCCCCTGTTATCAGTATTATCCCCGGCAATCTCTTTTTCATATCTGATGTTCGATTCATAAGCGCTCTCCCCGCGTATCCCGCAGTACTAGATTTCTTTATCCTGATCCGTCCTCTGCTTTTACATCTCGCTTTCAAAGTTATGAATGGAATTTGCTATATTTCCACGAAGCGTAATGCTAAGCTGCTCCACTATTTTATGATAATCGTCTTTCATCCCCTCGTCTACCCAGTCAAGCATAATTCCAACAAATCCATACTTGTAAAAGTCTGCTATGAACTGCTTATCATTCTCAGAAAGATTATCCCCTGCGCATTTCTCATCCACTACATCCGCTATGAGCTGGTACGACAGCTTATATAGATAGTTTTCTATCTTTGCCTTATCCACCGACCTATATATATTTACGATAAAGGGCTTGTTCTCAAGCACAGCCTCAAACACCTGTATCATGCCCTCCTGCCAGGTATCGTAGGTCTTCTTATCCTTCAGTGCCTGCTTCCCATCCTCTATACACACCCACTCGGCAAGCTCATATATGTCCTGAAAATGATAATAGAATGTCATTCTACTTATCCCGCAGTCTCCAGTGAGATCCGCTATCGTTATCTTGTCAAATGGCTTCTCCTTGAGAAGCTTTTTCAGAGATGCCTCAAGTGCTTTTTTTAGTTGAATTTGCCATGCATACCTCCTGTTATCTAAGCTGTTCATATCATCCTTATAAACAAACATACTCATAAAAAACAATGTTGCTTCTTATGAGTATATCTTTATGTTTATTATATTCTTTTTTCGACAATTCTCTACTTAAAAATGTTATATTTCCTTATCTTTCTTCTGATCTTACGTCTGTTCTTCTCGTCTCCAAAGAAGCTGCTGAGCTTTTCAACAAACAGTGTCAAATATCTGAACATAGATTCCGCAGCAAATGCAAATACAACCATGAGCAGGAAACATATGTTGGATATCGACTCTATGGCAAACAGCCTGCCGAGGAAAAGGCCACAGAACAGCAGTCCGATTATGTTGATAAGAAGTACACCATACTTCATCTTGTTGAACGGATGGCTGATCTTGATTATTATCATGAATCCGACAACCGCAAGAAGCATTGTGCCGGCTGTGGCTATGTCCTCACTCGGGAGATTGAAGACCTGTCCGCAGATTACAAGTGCTCCGACCGACAACACATCCGTGAGTCCTGCAGGCAATGCTTTTAACATGACATTTACCATAAAGTTTCCCTCTATACGATCCCTGTTCGGCTCAAGTGCCAACAGGAATCCCGGCAATCCTATGGTGAACATGCTTATGAGCGATATCTGTGAAGGCTCCAGCGGATATGTGATCGCAAATATCGCTGAGAATATGGCCATCAGCAGTGAGAATATATTCTTAACAAGGAAGAGGCTTGCTGATCTCTGTATATTGTTGACCACCTGTCTTCCCTCAAACACCACATATGGCATACGTCCGAAATCCGAATCCAAAAGCACCGTCTGTGCCGCCTGCGCAGCCGCCTCACTTCCGGATGCCATTGCGATACTGCAATCAGCATCCTTCATTGCGAGTATATCATTTACACCATCACCAGTCATGGCAACCGTGTGCTTCTGTTTCTGGAGCGCCCTGACTATGAGCTGTTTCTGTTTAGGTGTAACTCTTCCAAATACTGTATATTTATCCACAGCCTCAGTTATATCCTTCTCAGACGCCAAAGTGGACGCATCCACATAGTTCTCCGCTCCATCTATGCCTGCCCGCTTTGCCACCTCTGATACTGTGGCAGGGTTATCTCCGGATATGACTTTTATGGCAACGCCCTGCTCTTTGAAATATGTAAATGTGCTCTCCGCATTTTCCCTTATTGGATTTGAAAGCACTATATAACCAATAGGAGATATGCCTCCTAATGGTCTTACCTGAACCAATAGAATCCTCTCCTGACTCCGCCATAAGAAGGACTCTGTATCCCTTGCTCTGGTACTCCTCTATCTCTTCGGATATATCCTCATACCTATCCTTCATTATAAACTCCGGAGCACCAAGCATATAGTCTCCCTCGACAAATGACACCTTGCTGTATTTGTTCGCCGATGTGAAAGGTTGTGTCTTGAGCAGTGTCCTGCTGCCCTTCTCTATCTCATTCTTAGCCACATAGGCTCTGATTGCCTCCATTGTGGCATTGTTGTCCTCAATGACCGCCGAGTAATCCGCCAGCAGATGCGCAAATGCTCTCTTGTCCATCTCGGCATCGCCGCATCTGCCGCTTATCACCAGCTCTGTAACCTGCATACCCGGCTCAGTGATGGTTCCGGTCTTATCCACACAGAGTACATCGACTCTCGCAAGTGTCTCTATACTCTTCATGTCATGCAGTAACACTTGTTTCTTCGCAAGTCTTATTGTGCTGAGCGCAAGCGCAACAGTTGTGAGCAGATAAAGTCCTTCAGGGATCATTCCGAGAACCGCCGCAACCATCGATACAACACTCTTCTTGAATGTCTCTCCATTCATGATATACGCCTGGCAGAACAATATGATTCCCACTGGTATGATGATGATTCCAACCCATTTTACAAGCTTGTTGATGTACCTGATCATCTCTGACTGTTCGCCATCACCCATGGCCTTCGCCTGGGCTGTGAGCTGTGATATGTATGACTCATTGCCCACCTTGTCAAGCTTGGCATAGCACTGCCCGGACACCACAAAGCTTCCGGACATGAGTCGATCACCTGATTTCTTCTTGATCTCATCCGACTCACCGGTGAGCAGGGCTTCATTTACCGATATACTGCCGCTGAGCACCGTAGCGTCAGCACATATCTGATTGCCTGCCGACAGAATGATGATATCGTCCTTAACCAGTTCCTCTGATTGTATCTGCTGTTGTTCTCCGTCTCTCACAACTATCGAATGTGGCGCATTTAACATGCTCATCTTGTCAAGAGTCTTTTTTGCACGCAACTCCTGAAATATTCCTATAACCGTATTGCCTATGATGACCGGCAGGAAAGTCAGATTCCTAAACGAACCAACGATACATAGCAGCACCGTAAGTATGAGGAATATAAGATTGAAGTACGTAAGCAGGTTGGACTTGACGATCTGCCCCACAGTCTTCTGCGTACTTATATCCGTGTGATTGGTCTGTCCATTGTCGATCCTTTTCCTTACTTCCTCCGAGGTAAGACCCATGATCGGGACTCCTCGTGTATCCAAATTGCTTTCTGAGTTTGTATCCAAATAAAACACCTCTTCCTGTGTATATGGTCGGCAAATGTTATGCATCGAGCAGCATTTTGCATCGACTGCCCATGACATCTCATTATTTCTTTAACAAAGTTCTATTATAAGTACTCCAAGTAAGGTTATTCAAGGATGATGGCAGATATTTCATATTTTTTTAAGAAACCTTGTGTCTTATTAACGACAAGCGGACAACCATCTGGTTTGAGATATAGTTGATGACTGAGTCGGCTAAACAAAATGAGCATAACACATTTCCCATCTGGGTATTATTGTGTTACGCTCATTTTTATGCAAGCCGCGAACCAGGATCCGCATCTACATCATATTCTATTATCATAGCATAAGCCATATTTGATATATTGACTGCACTATGGTCTCTGTCCCATTGCGCCCTCAAGTGTGATCGTCTCACCACTCATGTACTTGAAATCCGGTGATGCGAGTGCCACGCACGCACGTCCAATCTCCTTCTCTACGTCTCCGAAGTGTCCCATTGGCGGCATCTTTACATTTGCCTTGAATGCGTCCGGATATGCTTTCTCGAAGTTCTCAAGCTGTGATGTCCATGCGAGCGGACATACTATATTGACATTTATTCCATCAGCTGCCCACTCGGTGGCTGCAACTCTTGTAAGGCCCCTGATGCCTTCCTTTGCTGCCGCATATGCACACTGTCCGTAATTTCCAAAGAGGCCTGCACCTGATGCAAAGTTGATGACTGAACCCTTTGTCTCCTTCAGATATGGATAGCATGCCTTCATATAGTAAAATGCAGCGTAAAGACCTGAATATATGGCAAGGTCAAACTGTGCTGTTGTGTGATCTGCGATGGTAACGCCTGATGCAGATGCCTGCGCATTGTTGATGAGCACATCTATTCTTCCAAATTCCTTAACTGTCTGCTCCACAACGTTCTTGACGACGCTCTCGTTGTCCGCACCTGCGTTTACATCAGCCTGGACTGCAAGAACCTTGATCCCATATTTGCTCTCAAGCTCTGCCTTTGCATCCTCAAGTTTCTTGACATTACGTCCTGTAAGCACCAGATTGGCACCTTCCTTGGCATATGCTGTCGCTATTCCGTATCCGATGGATCCACAGCTTCCATCGCTGAGAACTGCACGTCCGCCTCCTGTTATTATCGCTGTCTTACCTGTTAAAAAACCCATATGTGTACACTCCTTCCCTAGCCATGACTACTTTCTTCACACCGCATAGATTTCTGTCAACCATAACATATATCTATAATTTCATAGCCCATGTCTATTATTATAGCCACACGGCCGCCCCAAAACAACACCTTCACATACCTTTAAATGAAAATATTTATGCATATCTTTACTTAACCCACTATCCTGTCCTCTTATTAAAATTTATATAAACTTGCTTGACTAAATCCGATTTCGGATTTATATTGATAGTGGTGCTTTCCCGATCAAATATCATATATTTTAAGAAAATACTTTCTCATTGCTATGGGTTTAAATTTGCACCCCAATAATAACTAAAGGAGTTTTTTCATATTTTATGATCGCATATAAAGACAGTCATTTACAAGAACAGCTACGCATATTTAACACCCTCTGGAAAGCTCAGGACGATATCTGGCAGGAGGCGGCAAGAAACTCCGGGCTGCCTGAAACTGCTTTCTGGATAATTTATATATTGACCATTGAGAATAAAGCTGAACTTACTCAGGCAGAGCTATGCGACACATGGTTCATACCCAGACAGACATGCAACTCTGCTGTCAAAAAACTGGAAGGCAAGGGACTCATTTCTCTGACAACACACAAAGGTGCAGGGAACATCAAATATTTATCAATCACGGAAAATGGAGTCTCATTCGCCAACAAATATATTACGCCACTGACAAATGCTGATATTTCATCATTTTCGAGTTTTACGGATGAGGAAAGAGAACTTCTGCTCTCACTCATGCAGCGTCAGCTCGATTACCTTAAGAAAGGAACTGAAGGATTATGGAAATAAGACTTTCTGATTCATTTACATATAAAAAGCGTATAAGATATGTGCTGCCGTGCATTGCCATGATGATCATGACATCCATCTACAGCATTGTGGACGGCTACTTTGTCTCCAACATCATAGGCAAGAATCCATTTGCAGCGGTCAATCTGGTCATGCCTGTGCTGATGGCGATATCCGCCATAGGATTCATGATCGGTACGGGAGGCAGCGCACTGACTTCATATTATATGGGGCTCGGGGAAAAGAAAAAGGCAAATGAAGTATTCTCGATGCTGGTGTGGCTTATCATCATCTCGTCCTGCATTGTGGCAGTCATAGGATTTGTCTTCATGCCCCAGATAGTCGAGCTCCTCGGAGCCAGCGATACTATACGCTCAGACGCCATATTATACGGAAGAATACTCATTCTGTCAGAGCCGTTTTTATGCTTCAGAACAGTTTTCAGAGTTTTCTTACAACGGCAGAGAAACAAAACCTTGGTCTGCTGGTTTCAGTACTTGCGGGTATCACCAACATGGTACTTGATTTTCTTCTCATGTTTGTGTTCCGCCTCGGCATAGCCGGAGCTGCGACTGCCACAGTGTGCGGACAGATTATAGGAAGTGTAGTACCGCTCATATATTTTGCGACCAACACAACAGGATCGTTAAAACTGACGAAAGCAAAGTTTGACTGGAAGTGTATCTGGAAAGCCTGTGGAAACGGCTCTTCTGAGATGCTTACCAACCTGTCCACATCCCTTGTGTCTGTAGTCTATAACCTGCAGCTTATGAAACTTGCGAATGAAAATGGTATAGCAGCATATGGTGTGATAATGTATGTGTCATTCATATTCATGGCAATATTCTTCGGTTATGCCATCGGAGTCACGCCTATCATCGGTTATAACTATGGTGCCGGTAACAAAAAACAGCTGCACAGCCTGCTTAAAAAAAGCCTTGTGATCACCGCCGTCACAGCCATAACAATGACGGTTTTGTCCGAGGTTCTGGCACTCCCTATCGCAAGAATATTTGTTGGCTATGATGATACACTATGCCGTATGACCCAGACCGGTATGATGCTTTTTTCCATATCATTCCTGTTCTGCGGATTCAACGTATTTGGCTCAGGTTTCTTCACAGGTCTAGGCAACGGGCTTGTATCCGCAACCATATCTTTCCTCAGAACACTGGTGATACAGCTTGCAGCGGTGTTGATGCTGCCTATGGTGTTTGGCATCAATGGAATCTGGTGTGCTGTGGCCGTAGCGGAGGCTGTGACCCTTGTCATAACTATCACCTTCCTTATAAAAAATAAAAAGAAATACGGATATTAAACAAAATAAGCCGGAGTATGTGATTTTTAATTATCACGCACTCCGGCATTTTTACATCGCCCTATTCACTATGTTCTTAAGTTCCGGATAGCTGGACACAGCCAGTACATCCTCGTCCGTCTTGTTCTGCAGCGACAAATACCACACCGGTGTCATTCCAGCATTTTTCGCTCCCATGACATCCTTCTTGTAGCTATCGCCCACATAGATGACCTCATCGTTCTTTACGCCCAGCTTTGTAGCTATCATATCGAACATCCTGCGGTTCGGCTTTTCTATACCAGCCTCCTCGCTTGTTATCATTGCGTCAAGTCTGCCCGTAAGTCCAAGTCTGTCTATCTTCCTGAACTGGATATGCGCAGTCATATCTGTACAGATACCAATCTTTATTCCTCTGGCTTTCATATCATCTATAAACTCCAATGCCCCGGGGAATATGGATATCTTGTTCAGGAAATTGTTCCAGAAATAGTTGTACACCTGCAGGTCATACTTAAATGGTGATACCCCCAGAATCTCCAGCATCTTCTGGAAGTACAGCACCCTATTGTGCTGCGCCGCCATATCCCAGGCAGAGAGCTGATCCTTTACCATGTCTCTGCCTTCTTCAAAGGCTTTCATCACTGTCACTTCATCTATATGAAGAAGTTCATTTGCCACATATCTCACAGTGTCATCCACTGCCTTATCATTCTCGTGAAGGCAGTCGTATAATGTATCATCTAAATCAAATACTATTGCTCTTATCATATCTACCGGCACTCCCTTCGAACTTCATCGGTGATCGTTGTTCCACCGGACTTATACCAGTTGTCCACAAAACTGTCAAATTCATCCAGATCTGCTTCACCTGTAACTATCTTCAGGTAAGTATTGCTCTCCAGATTCTCAAGGTGCCACCAGTCTGACACCATGGTCTCAGTCTCACCGAAGTACAGAGATTCGACTTTATTTGTACGCGCATCATTGAGGATCTTGCATGCAGTTATACGGGATGTATATGCCGCCCAGTCCTCCGATGACGCATTATCTTCATTCTTGAGATATGACTCACACGCCTCATAATAAGATTGTTCCAGCAGATTCAGATCATCCGGCTGCCTTATGCCAGAGAACACGTGGTTCAGCTCGCCATAGCATATCTGAAGTGCATTGTTGTAGTCCACGTTCATTGCAAGTGGTCTTGCGGTAGGATCCACATTGAGTTTGTAGTAATCCTTTATAGCCTGATTGTCTTTGTCCTCATATCTTACATAGTCGAACAGCACACTTATTATCTTGCACACTATCTCCGGGTGCTCATATCCCTTTCTGACTACCACGAAGTTGCCATATGGAACCTGAGTGTGATAACTCGTTGAGCCGTTTTCCTCTGTGGCAAGCAGATATGGTTCCCACTTTGCTGTTGGATCGGCCGCTACAGCGTCCATAAGAGGATTATTTGGCGCCCACCATGGTCCAAAGAATGAACCACACTGTCCATTCACTATGAGTTCTATTATGTTGCTGCTTGTCCGCATGAGGAAATTCCGATCCAGAATCCCTTCCTCGTACATCTCATGTATATGCTCCAGAGCCTTCTTTGCCTCCGGCTGTACAGAACCATACACAACCTTTCCGTCCTCATCCTTTATCCACTGTTTCGGAAATGCCCCATATGCGGCAAATACAATGTCGAGTGTGTACTCGCTGCTATAACCACAACCGCCGCAGAACTTGTGTCTGCCACCAGCCCTACGGTACTTCCTACACCATTATTTCCCGGATCTTTCTCAATAAACTGCCTGATGATCTCCTCCGCATCCGAAAGTGTTCTCGGAGCCTCAAGTCCCAGCTTATCCATCCAGTCTTTTCTAAGCCATATCAGATTTGGTCCATCTGATATATTTGTCTCAGGTATGGCCATGATACGGTCATCAAATGTGACCACATCCATAATACTGCTGCCATAACTCTTATATATGTTCTTTATCGTTTCACTCATACAGTTGTTATAACTGTCTGTGAGATCCTCGATCATGTCATTTTCCACCAGATACTGCAGCTCATCCATGTCCTGGACGATCATCACATCCGGAAGATCCTTCTGTGCTATCACCATGGATACATTATCATCATACTGATTATCAGCAGCCTCAAATATATCCTGGTTCTGCACATTTAAGATTTCATTTAATATCTGTGTGTATGCGTTATTTTCATACGTTTCTCCCTGTGGGAGATTTGAATTATTTGCACCGGACAGCTTTCCCAGGGTATAGGTGAGCTGTTCCGGATACCTTCCAAGCGGCGTTGTCTCCGCAATATGCATGGCAGACTCATATTCTGCATCTGTGGTCACCTTAGACGGGTTGGAGGGGGTGTTATTGTCCTGGCAGCCACATATTATTATAAGGGTAATTGTTAGCACACATGTTATTATTTTTTTCAGATACTTCATTGCTGGCATATGCTTTCCTCATTCCACTTAGGTTTTGCAAATAATTTCATATATTATCCTTAACCCTTTACGCCTCCAGACATGCTATCCTTGTAGCACTTCTGCATTATCATAAAGAGAATGATAATCGGTACGGATATCAGCACTGCGCCAGCCGCAAATGAGTTGAACCAGTTGTACACATACTCTTTCTCGAGCATGTTCCAAAGTCCGATGGATACTGTGTAATAGTCCTTGTTGGCTCTGCATATAACCTTGGCAAACACGAAATCAATCCATGGTGCAAGGAACGAATTCAGAACCGTATAAACTATGATCGGACGGCTGAGTGGTATGATGATCCTTGTAAATGACTGCCATCTTGTAGCACCATCAAGGTATGCTGCTTCTTCCAGCGACTTTGGTATAGTATCAAAGAATCCCTTGGCGATATAGAATCCAAGTCCTGAACCGCCTGAATATACGAGTACCAGAGCAACCCTGATGAGTGAGCCTTCTGAAAGTCCCAGAACCTTAAGGATGTAATACACAGCTATCATAGCCATGAATCCCGGGAACATTCCAAGGATAAGTGCCACATTCATAAATGGCTTTCTCAGTCTGAAACGCATTCTTGACATACAGTATGAAACTGCAAGCACGAACGCTGTTGATATTATACACGAGAAAATTGCTATTATCAAAGTATTCTTGAACATCTGCATGAAGTTCAGAATACCTGTGTCTGTAAAAAGCTTTGTATAGTTCGCCAGAGTCAGAGACTTTGGCAGCAGAGTTGAAACATACTGTCCTTTCTCTCCTCTGAAGCTTATCATGATTATCCATGCGATCGGCAGTACCCAGATAACCGAAAGGATTACCAGTATGATATGAACCACGATGTCTCCCAGTGTCCATTTGCTTCTTGCTTTAATCTCATTATTATTTGATTTAGCCATTACTGAAATCCCTCCTCATCTTTATATGATGCGGTGTTGTGGTAAGTTACCAGTGACACAACAGCGAGAACTATGAATGTCATTATACCTATAACAGCACCTAAGTTGTAGTACTGATTATCAACCGTCAGCTTATAGAGCCATGTGACAAGAAGATCTGTCTTTCCGGCAGTCTTTCCAACCGGGGTAGGCGCTCCATTTGACAGAAGGTAGATAACGTTAAAGTTGTTTATATTTCCTGCAAATGTTGTTATCAGATATGGTGCTGTGACAAACAACATATAAGGAAGAGTGATCTTGAAGAAGATCTTTACCGGGCCTGCTCCGTCAACTCTCGCAGCCTCGTATATCTCCTCCGGTATGCTCTGGAGAATTCCTGTGACCTGCATGACGGTAAATGGAATTCTATCCAGATATTGATGACAATTACCATGACTCTGGCAAGTGTTGCATTGCTCCAGAATGGAATAGCATTGTCGATTATTCCGTTATTTATAAGTAATGTATTGACGATACCATTCTGACTGAAGATCGTTCTCATCAGAAGAAGTGATACGAATTGCGGAACCGCTGCTGAGAGCATGAAGATTGCTCTCCACATACCTTTTGCCCTGGTTCCCTTTCTGTTGATCACCATTGCAAGTATCATTCCAAGGAAGTAGTTACTAAATGTGGCTGCCACAGCCCAAACAAGCGTCCAGCCAAGCACTGACCAGAATGTACTTCCTATTGCATCACTAAAGTTCAATATCTTTGCAAAATTCTTCAGTCCAACCCAGTTGAATATAACTGTATGTGAACCAAGCTTGCTGTAATTTGTAAATGCCATAAATATCATGAAAACCAATGGCAATATCGTAAATACAACGACTCCAAGTACAGGAAGTGGAAGAAGAAATGCATGAAGATTGCTGTCAAACAGACTCTTCACATCGTCCTTAAACTTTGGAACCTTTTTGCCTTTATCCCACAGGCAATACGCTTTGTATGCGTTCTCTATACTTACTACCCAAAGGCAGATGAATGCGAAAATTATAAACAGTGTTGCCACACCGTACAGGAGCATGAGCAGAGAGTTGTCACCCTGGGTATATTCAAATACACCCTTTGCATCATTCCAGACCTTCTGCTGTTCCTGACCACCCAGATGGAAGATATCCACCAGTAGTGATGCTCCATGCTTTATCATAAACCATATAAACAGTACCTCAAGTACCAGGTACGAAAATCCCTTTACAAACTGTTTTCTGACTATGCTTCCAAACCCCAAGATCAGAAATGAAATTCTGGTAGCTATGTCTCCATTTGCCGCTGCCTGTGCAACGGTATATGGGTAATCAGATCTTCGTATTTTCTTTATTTTGCTTTTTTTTATTTGTTATAGCCTGAGCCATCCTAACACCTCCGTCTCAAAGTAAATTATTATCTCTTCTTATTACAAGTGCCCCATCACCTGTAGATGAATGGAGCACCTGTTTTTGAAATATATAACTAGTATTTTTACTGTGCTACATCAGTGTTAAGTGATGTGTTGAATGACTCTGTCATATCTGCTGCGTTGTCGTGTGTAACCTCACCATTTACGAGAGACTTACCAAAGTTTTCTGCTGGTGTCCAGTAGTTGCTCATCTTAGGAACAAATGGCTGGATGAATGCTGTTGTATCGAATGTTGCATTCTGAGCTGTTACAAGTGCATCGCCCTTAACTGCATCGCTCTCAAGAAGGCTTGTGTTACATGGAACGATGTTTCTTGCTGTGTAGTGTGACTCCTGTGATGCCTCATTTCCAAGGTAGAGTGCAAGTGCAACTGCAACCTGTGGATACTCACAGTTAGGATTTACAGCGATTGCCTTTGATCCTGCAAATGAGAGGAGCTGCTTGTCCGCACCGCCGATCTTGGCTGTTGGCATAACTGCGATTCCGAGATCATCTCCAAGTGCATCGTGTAATGCTGCGTAGTCCCATGAGCCTGAGAACATTGCTGATATTGAACCATCTGTCATACCTGAGATACCAACACCTGACTCATCGTTTACAAAGTTCTTGTTGTTTACAAGATCTACCAGGTAGTCTGTAACAGCCTTGCCGTTGTCACCACCGAAGTTGATTCCTGCATCATTGTCTGTACCATCACCGAATAATGTTCCGCCATTTGCAAGGTAGAATGCTGCGATGTACCATGAGTTTGAGAGTGGGAATGAAACCTTACCCTTCTCAAGCATTGTGTCAAGGCTCTTTACATCATCCTCTGTAAATGTCTTCTTGTTGTAGTACATAAACCATGTATTTGTTGTAAATGGCACACCATAGATACCTCCATCAACTGTGATAGAATCTACGATCGCCTGTGAATTTGTTGACTTAACATAATCTGCTGTGCTTCCGCCGAGCTCTGAGATAGCACCTGCATCGATCAGAGTCTGTAACTGGTCATTTGCGAACATGTATACATCTGCTGACGCTGAAACATCCTGTGTTACAGTCTTTCCAGCATCACCCTCACTACATGTACCATACTCAAATGTGATATCCCAGTTTGGATGCTCTTTCTTGAATGCCTCACATGTTGTCTGTAACCACTCGCCGTAATCAGGTGACTGATCCTCAGCTGGTCCCCAGACTGTAAGTGTTGTCTTGATTGCCTCTTCCTCTGAAGCTGCCTCTGTTGCATCTGTAGCCTCTGTTGCATCACTCTTTGCTGCTGTTGTTGACTCATCCTTTCCTGAATCTCCACATCCTGCCAGCATTGACATTCCCATTACACCCGCAAGTGCAACTGCTGCAAATCTCTTAACTCTCATAACCGTTCCTCCTTAAAAATATAGTTTTGATTGAATGTTTTTAACACCTTTGCAGTACCTTTACCTTATGTCATTATTATAAGAAAACGTTTCCAATCCGTATATATCAATGATTTTAGAAACATGTTGGATTTTTTAGATATGTTGAATTTTTTTGATGGGCGGGCGCCGCCCGGAGTGTGCCGCGGAGATCCGCCGTTATGCATTGTTATTATGTCCACAAAAGTATAAAAAAATGTACCTCTTGAGCTTTAATAAGCTTCAAAAGGTACATCCACTCTTCGTATTTTTTATAATTTTTCTAGTTTTCTACTCTCTTTGGGAAGTGGAGCATTACTTTCGTGCCGGCTCCTGGGGTGCTTTCGATCTTCACCGCGTACTTCTCTCCATAATATAGCTTGATCCTCTCGTTTACATTTGACACACCGTAGCCATTGGACGACTTCGACAGGATCAGGGCGGCCTGGGTCTTTGTCATTCCGATACCGTTGTCAGATACGGTAAAGTCAATGAAATCTCCATTCTCCTTTCCCTCTATGCGTATCTCTCCTCTGCCGTCAGTCTTGACGTCAATTCCATGCCCTATCGCGTTTTCAAGCAGCGGCTGGAGTATCAGATTCAATGTTTCGTATTTTAAGATACTGTCATCTATGTCGTACACCACATCAAAGCTGTTGTCATGCATGGCAAGCTGGATATCAAGATACGACTTGATATTTGCTATCTCATCTTTGACAAGCAGGATGTTTTTTCCTTTGTTCAGGGCTGTCCTGTAGAATGTGGACAGAGACAAGGTGATCCGGCTTATGTCTTCCTGCTCCGCCTCAAGGGCTTTCCAATTGATCATAGACAGAGAATTGTACAGGAAATGCGGGTTGATCTGGGCCTGAAGTGCCCTCATCTCGTATTCTTTTTCCTTGATTTTGCTCTGATATACCTCATTGACAGTCTCATCAAGGCGCTTACTCATGCTGTTGTAGCCATTTATAAGATCACCAATCTCATCTGTACTGTCATTTTCTATAACCATGCCCAGATTTCCTGTCTCGGTGGCCTTCATAGTCTTCTGAAGATTTTTGATTCGCTTCGTTATAAATTCTGATACCATATTTATACATAATATACCTGCGAGCATACTTACCAGAAGTGCCGCCACCGCTATTATAAGTATCGGACGAACCGATGAGATTATAAGTTTGTTCGGTTTGTATACACATATGTTCCAGCCTGTCGCTTTGGATGTCTTATCTATGAACTGATACCCTGAATTATCCATCTCTCTCAGAACATCGAATTTATCCACATCCAATTCATATGCTGACTGCTCATCGACAAATGTGTTCTTGTTGAATATCATATGTCCATACTCATCCTCTATGATAAGCCCATAATTATCAAACATTGTCTCTGTATAAAACGGTTGAAATACACTGTCATAATCCACGCCTACATACAAAACGCCCTTGGCACCTTTCTGCTCCAGCATAGCCATCCGGCTGACTGAAAATGCAGTTCGGCTTTCCAGATCAATATGCCAGTGTATATTGTTATCCAGATCATCATATGCATGCGTTCCATCCGCCAGATCTTTTAACGGTGCAACTGTTGACCCATGTTTCACATCACTGGCGTCAGTATATATCGTGACCTGATTTACATCCTCATGGAAATACATGATCGATGCCAGCAGGGGATCGATCACCGTACTGAACTGCTCATAATTCTGATATGCCGATTGATCTGCGCTCAGTATCTTTGCAATCGACTGGTTATACGATATATATTTAGAGAGGTTGTTATATATCTCCAATTCATTGTCCATGGAATCCGTGGTCTGGCTGACATAAGATTCCAAGATCGTTGTCTCCCGGGCCCACAGGATCTTTTTCATCTCCATATATGTTATACCCAGTATTATCATAACAGGCACAAGTCCGGCCAGCAGATAAATAACAACCATTTTGCCAGTCAGCTTCATATCACGAAATCTCTTCTTGACTCCACCTTTGTTCATCTACGATCCCCCTGCTTAACGAGTTCTGCAATCGTCCTTTTCCAAGTCTGCTGTATGTCTACTCACCGCCTGCAACACCGCTCTCCCTAAATTTCTGAGGGCTCACTCCATAAAACTCCCTGAAACTCGAACAAAAGTAGGATACATTCTGATAACCACACATCGCACCTATATCTACAATCTTCGCCATACTATTCTCAAGCATATCCCTTGCCCGCTCCATTCTGTATGACTTGATAAATTTGCTCAGGTTCTGTCCCGTCTCTTTCTTAAACACTGTGCTGAGATAACTTGGGGCAAGATATACCATATCCGCAAGCATATCTATGCCTAGCTCGCTCCCGTAATTCCTGTAAATATACTGCTTTACTATCTCCACTTCCTTATGTCCGGTCTGACTCTTGTCCTCAAAGCAGGCCGCGAGTCTGTCTATCGCAACCTCAACAAGACCTGTAAGACTCTGAAAATCTGTCGTCATATACATCTTTTCAACATCCTTGTTAAGATCCGCCTCACCAGTCCCATCTATACTGCCGTATATGTCCTTCAAAAGATTTGAGTAGAGAAACTTTATATATATCTGTGAACACTCATTCTTGTGCCTGTACTTTTCACAGAATTTGTCAAAATGTTCCCTGAGTGCCTCTACATCCTTCATCTTGATGTCCTGTTTCATCTGTTTCATGAGAGTGTCATCATCAAACTGGATCATTCCTGACGAATCGCTCTCCATATTTGGGTAGAACACCTTTATCTCCGGATGATAAAACTTATTGTCCATAAGCTCATCAAGCTCATCGACCTTCTGTTTCATGTCCTCAGGTTTCTCTATATCCGATGAAACTGCTATAAAGCATTCCTCATCGTAATCACTTTTAATTATCCTGGCTAGCTCCTGGGCCGTGGAAACCGCATCTGTTTCATCGCCCAGGAAAATAAGTTCCTGCTGTTGGTTCAGATTTAGGTATCTCTGTATTCCAAGTGACATTATCTTCTCATTTTTCTTGAAATCCACATCTCGTCTTCCAAAGAAATCGTGATTAAATTCTACCAGCAGAATTCTCTTAAATCTGGCAAAATCGAGGTTCAGACCGTTGTACTCTCTGCGTATGCTCTCTATATCTTCGCCATTTACAAGCATATATAGTGCATGCTCATATAGGAATTCCATGCTCTTATTCTTGAGTTCATCCGAGGCTTTAGCCGCCTCAAGCTCATCCACAACCTTCTCCAGCGTCTCCTTAAACTCCTTCGGATCGACCGGTTTCAGTATATAATCCACAACCCCCAGCCTTATCGCTCTCTTTGCATAGTCAAATTCATTGCAGCCACTGAATATCACGCATCTCATTTTCTTCTTCTCATTTACCACATTGTCAATGAGTTCTATACCGTCCATGAATGGCATCTTCACATCGGTTAGAAGGATATCATAATCCTCCTGACGTATCTTCTCCAATGCATCAAGACCGTTTACTGCCTCGTCGATATCAAATTCCATATTCAGCTTTTTTCAGAAGGAATCTTATCCCATTTCTCTCTATTCTCTCGTCATCAACGATCAGTATTCTATACATCTCTCCACTGCCTTTCTTTTTTCTTGATGTGAACTGATTTCGTATCACATTCCAACTTTCGTTATTCAATTATAACCGACTTACTTCTCATATGCCACCTAAAACCATCACAAGAATTCTTTATTTAAATCAAATAGGGCACCAAAAGGGGACGGAGGTACCTGTCCCCTCCGTCCCCTGCTGGGAAATAAACCTAGATTTATATTATAATCTCCAGATGTCCTTGTTGTACTCAGCTATTGTTCTGTCTGATGAGAAGAATCCAGCCTTGCTGATGTTGACAAGTGCCTTCTTTGCCCAAGTCTTACGGTCCTCGTAATCTGCAAGTACGCCTTCCTTGGTCTTGATATAATCCTCAACATCCAGGAGTGTCATGAACCAGTCCTTTACGATAAGTTCGTTGTGAAGTCTCTCAAGGCTTTCCTTCTGTCCGATCTCAAGGAGCTCATCGCTCACGATGAAATCAACAAGCTTCTTGATCTCTGGCTGCTCGTAGTAATCCTTTGACACATAATCAGCCTTTGCATAGTGGTCGATAACTGCCTCGCTTGACTCGCCGAAGAAGTAAATGTTGTCCTCTCCAACCAGTTCTCCGATCTCCACATTTGCACCGTCTCTTGTACCAAGTGTAAGCGCACCGTTCAGCATGAACTTCATGTTTCCGGTACCTGATGCCTCCTTTGAAGCAAGGGAGATCTGCTCTGAGATATCACATGCAGGTATGATCTTTGCTGCCTTTGACACATTGTAGTTCTCGATCATGACAACCTTGAGGTATGGACTTACCTCCGGGTCATTATCGATGAGCTGCTGCAGGCAGAGGATAAGATGGATGATATCCTTTGCGATGGTGTATGCTGGAGCTGCCTTTGCACCAAATATTACAGTCACAGGAGTCTTTGGAAGATTTCCTGCCTTGATATCGAAGTACTTGTGGATAACCCAAAGTGCGTTCATCTGCTGACGCTTGTACTCATGAAGTCTCTTAACCTGTATATCAAAGATAGAATTCTCATCTATGTCAATGTTCTGTGTCTCCTTAAGGTAATCCTTGAGAACGACCTTGTTCTGCTTCTTGATATCCATGATCTTGCCAAGGACTGCATCATCATCATAGAACTTAGCAAGGTCATTCAGCTTCTCTGCATCCTTCTTGTAGCCGTCACCGATAAGCTCTGTGATATAAGCTGCAAGCTGCTCGTTGCAGTGGAGGAGCCATCTTCTGAATGTGATACCATTTGTCTTGTTGTTGAACTTCTCGGGATAGATCTTGTAGAAGTTGTTCAGCTCAGAATCCTTGAGGATCTCTGTGTGAAGGTATGCAACACCGTTTACACTGTGGCTATAATGAATATCGATGTGTGCCATGTGCACTCTCTGATCCTTGTCGATGATATATACGCTCTCATCCTTGTATCTGTTACGAACCTTCTCGTCCAGCTTCTTGATGATAGGAACAAGCTGTGGAACAACCTTCTCAAGGTAAGCAAGCGGCCACTTCTCAAGAGCCTCTGCAAGGATAGTGTGGTTGGTGTATGCGCACACCTCTGTCACGATCTCTGTAGCCTCGTCAAATGATATTCCCTCAGCGGTAAGAAGTCTGATGAACTCAGGGATCACCATTGAAGGATGTGTATCATTGATCTGAACTGCTGCATAATCAGCCAGATCGTGAAGATTTGAACCCTTTGCCTTAGCCTCATCAAGAATGAGCTTTGCACCATTTGCCACCATGAAATACTGCTGGTAGATACGGAGAAGATTTCCAGCCTCATCGCTGTCGTCCGGGTACAGGCAGAGTGTCAGGTTCTTTGCAATGTCTGTCTTGTCGAAGTTAATTCCGCCCGGCTCCATGATGGACTCGTCAACGCTCTCGATATCGAAGAGGTGGAGCTTATTTGTTCTGTTCTCGTATCCGGTTACATCTATATCGTACATTCTTGACTGGACTTTCAGGTTGCCAAATGTGATCGTGTTGGTAACGTCTGTCTTCTCGAGCCAGCTGTCTGCCTCAATCCAAGGATTTGCAGTCTCCTTCTGGTAGTTGTTCTCAAATACCTGCTTGAACAGACCCAGGTGGTAGTTAAGTCCAATTCCATCTCCGTGAAGTCCGAGGGTTGCCATGGAGTCAAGAAAGCATGCTGCAAGTCTTCCAAGTCCGCCATTACCAAGTGATGGTTCCGGCTCAACCTCCTCTATGTCATAGATGCTCTTGCCATTCTCAGCAAGCACCTGTTTAACCTCGTCAAATACACCAAGGTTGATGAGATTGTTCGAGAGAAGCTTTCCTATGAGGAACTCTGCTGAGATGTAATAAACCTTCTTCTGTCCCTCCTCTGAAACCTTTCCGTCTGCGAGCTTCTTTGTCATATCAAGGAGTGCGAAGTATATCTCCTCATTTGTACAATCCTTGATCTCCTTGTTGTATTTCTTCATGCAAATGTCCTTTAACATAATATCCTCCTTACAAATATACGTCTTCACCCTGTTTCTTCCATACAGTCTGGTGAGATCCCTTAATTTATCTATATGTTCCTGTGTAAATTCCCATGTTGCGCCCTTGGTAAGCCTCCACTTCCAGTTGCCGCCAAGCGTTGATGGATAGTTCATTCTGGCACTGTTGTCCTTGCCCAGAATATCCTGCATCTGAAGTATGACCGTGTCCGCTGAGCTCATGTAAAGTGCATGTATCATCTTCTCTGCCACATCATCCAGGCTGTTCGCCATGAGGTACTTCATCATATATTCCTGAAGCTCCTCACTCTGTCCGCTGATATAACTTTTCAGCATATCATTGTCGTGGGTTCCGATATACGCTACGTGGTTCTTTGCGTGATTGTGCGGCAGATATTCATTTGCCGTATTGCCGTCAAATGCAAATTCCAACACCTTCATGCCCGGATAACCGGATTCCTTTACAAGTTTCTGAACCTCTGGCACGACCACGCCGAGGTCCTCTGCTATAACCTTGGATGAACCTATGGCACTGTCTATAGCATCGATGAGTTTCTTTCCCGGTCCCTGTCTGTAGTAGCCATCCTTCGGCTCGCCATTTGCCGGGATGCTGTAGTATCTGACTATCCCGATAAAATGATCTATACGGATCACGTCGTAGAGCTTTGCAGATGCAGCAATTCTCTTCTTCCACCACGCGAAATCATCCTTCTCCATGACATCCCAGTCATAAATCGGGTTACCCCACTTCTGTCCGTAGCTTGAGAACATGTCTGGTGGGCATCCTGCCACAACCGCCGGTGCAAGGCTTCCGGACAGCTGAAACTGGTCTGTGTTAGCCCACACATCAGCACTGTCCAGTGCCACTTAGATTGGAATATCTCCAATGATGCTTATGCCGTTTCTGTTGGCGTACTCTTTTAATGGCATCCACTGCTCGTAGAACTTGAACTGAAGGAATTTGTAGAATTCCACGTCTTCACCAAGCTTTTCTCTGTAAGCTGCCATAGCCTCCGGCTTTCTCTTCTTGATCGCCGGTTCCCACGCAAGCCATTCTCGATTGTTATGATCAGCCTTGATCGCCATATACAGCGCATAGTCATCTATCCACTGTTCATTTTCCTCTATGAAATCTACGTAATCCCTGCTGTCTTTGTGCTCTGATCTGCCAAATGCTTTTCTGAGAACTTCAAATCTCTGTCTGTATATTCTAGCGTAGTCGATCTCGTCATCACTGTCAGCCCATTTGTAGGATTCTACCTCCTCTTTCTTGAGAAGCCCTTCAGCTATCAATGTATCCAGATCGATAAAATACGGATTGCCCGCAAATGCTGAAAACGACTGATAAGGACTGTCACCGAAGCTTGTTGGTCCTATCGGAAGCACCTGCCAGTACTTCTGCCCTGCTCTTTTCAACATATCAACAAAATCATAAGCATCTCTTCCCATGGTTCCAATTCCATATGGTGATGGGAGGCTGCTTATCGGCAGGAGTATTCCTGCGCCACGCTCCAACGCTTTACTCATATATGATACCTCCTGAACAGTTCCTGTTATGGCTTGTATTTTATTAGCATTTCCCCTTTTATGCTTGCATTATATAAGCAATTTATTGTACAATTCTATCATCTTGATGATGTACAATATGTAAAAGCTGTAAAAAATCGTCGAATTAACAAAAAGGAGGCACATGGTTATATGAACAGTCTTGAATACGAAAATCTTCTGGAGAATAAGACCCATGCGGACCCGATGTTTCCGTACAATACTTACCTGTGCTCCATACCACTTGACTTCAATTCTGTGTCTCTGCACTGGCATGAATTTATGGAGATTATCTATATCAAAAAGGCAAGGGAAATGTGACTGTGGACTTCACAACTCACTATGTTGAGGAGGGTGACATAGTCATTATCCTGCCAGGACACATTCACGGAATCTCCCAGCACGAAAGCTATTCAATGGAATATGAGAATATTCTTTTCTCCGTCGACATGTTCAGATCCAGAAATCACGACTCACTGGACAGCGAGTTTTTCCTGCCTCTGCTGGCGGGCGACGTGGATATCAAGAGTATTTATGACAGGGACGATCCATTATATCCGTCTCTTTCCGCGTGTCTTAACAGGGTAGACAAGCTCTGCTCAGAGACGCCAAAGGGATACCACCTTGCACTTAAGGGATGCTATTTTGAATTCTTCTACATTCTCTATGCCAACTCCACCGCAAGGGATGAGGCAGACAGGAAGAACCGAGCCAGGGATCTGGAGAGAACAAAACTCATCCTCTCCTACATAGACGAAAATTACAAAGAGGCCATATCCATAACGGATATAGCCTCCTACTGTGGATTCTCTGAATCCCATTTTATGCGATTTTTCAAGAACACCATGGGGGTGTCATTTGTATCATATCTGAACGACTTCAGGCTGAATGTTGCCGCAAGACTTCTCTCCTCCAATGACGAGAGCATACTCTCCGTCGCGGAGAACTGCGGCTTCTTCAACCTGTCCTACTTCAACAGGATGTTTAAGAAGAAATACGGCGTGACTCCGGGTAAATACAGGGATAATCATAACCTGTAAGCGGCCACTCATTGCCTACTACGCATCAGATCTTGAATACGAGTTCTTCATCTGATTGCTGAGTTCATAGAGGACCCTGCCAAGGGTTGCATTTGCCTCACGTCTCACCATGTCTGTGGTCTCCTGGTTGGCCTGTTGGCGGAGTTTCTCGCCCAATGGCTGTTCATTCATAATATCATCATATCTGCATATTATCTCATGTGCCTTGGACATGACTTTCTCCTCGTACCTTTCGATATGGAACACCGACTTCGCATAAGATGCATCCGCCATCGCTGCGATCATGCGGCTGGTCCAGTAGAAGTTGTCCGTGGAAGCATCCGCCCCTGTATTTGCCAGATACTCAGGAGTCGTGTCTACATTTGCATAGAAAGGAACCATGACATTGAATGCATTCGATGCAAATGCTATCCACTGTACAGCGCAGATATCCTCTCCAACATATGGTCTCATCTGGATCGCCGACATGAAATCCGTCCTGTTCACACCTATCGATCTATATGCCCCGCGCATCTTATTGTCGCCGTAATTGCCGTACGGATCATACGGAGTTCCCTGATAATGCGAAGAAAGCACATACTTCACATCCTCCATGGTTATCTTCTTCTCTGGTATCATGCACCATGGAATGTCATCCGAAACCGGCGTAAAGTCCGCATCCGGTCCGTCCCAGACTGCCGAATTCGGGTTGAGCGTCCGCTCCATGAACCATGCCCTCGGGGTGTTGTACACGTGATCCGCATCGTCGTGGCTGCCGAATATATTCCGTGGACAGATCGTGTCCTCCATATTCTCCACGTTCAGATGATACTTTTCTATAAATGCTGGAAGATCTGCCGAGCACATGAACTCGCTCTGCGCTCCCATTGCGTCTGCCATATCAAATTCGTCCATACCAAACTGGTTTGGCATGACAACATACACATCATCAGGAACTTTTCTCGCGATCCAATGATGTCCTCCGATGGTCTCAAGCCACCAGATCTCGTCTACATCCTGAAATGCAATTCCGTTCATCTCATAGGTTCCATATCGTTCAAGCAGGCTGCCAAGTCTCTTCACGCCCTCTCTTGCGCTCTTTATATATGGAAGTGTAATGCTGACTATATCCTCCTCGCCGATACCTCCAGTCTTCTCAGGCTTATCTCCCTCCGCAGGCTCATAGCACACCAGTGGATCCGCGCCGAGCACTCTTGGATTTGAGGTTATGGTCTCCGTCGCCGTCATAGCCACATTTGCAGAATTCACTCCGCTTGCCGCCCAGATTCCTTCGCCCGCCAGCGCATTTGGAACACAGGTGTAACGCATCGGATCATCCGGAAGTTCAATCTCCACATGGGATATCTCCGACTTGTATATTCTTGGCTGCTCCTCCGGCTTCACAACCACATATTTCTTCGGCGTGTACGAACCGGCACCAGAATCGTCATTTCTCGCTATTATTGTTGAACCGTCATAAGACGCATTTTTTCCTACCAATATTGTTGTACATGGCATGATCTATTCCTCCATTTTTTTAATATTTTTCATCTTTTTTATAATTAAAAATATAATATATCCCGCAAGGCTTCCTAGGGTATTCATAACTACATCATCGAGCTGGCAGTAACCGCGCTCCGTTATAAGCTGAACCGTCTCTATGCAGACACTGCATAGAAATCCAAACAGTACAGTACATTTGGACAACCTGTCTACCACCCTGCCATCGCCATTCTTACTTCCAGCCACCGCCAGCGGAAAAAGCACGCCGAACGGCACAAAGAGCAATATATTTTCTATGACAAATGCGTGCTCCTGGGGCGTCACTCCCCACGTCTGAAACAGCGTCATGTCAATGCCTTGCCTTGAGCCCGGCTCTCTGGACAGGAACACAGTAACTGCCATCACCACCAGATACACCACCAGCAGAAACCACACTATCGACTTTCTCACGCGACCTCCGGCACTAACCTTTTTCCCTGCAGGACTCACTGTATACACGAGATAAACCACGACTGCTATGCATCCGCATAGAATCCCTATCGGAAGGTAGCCCGCGACCTCCATTATATCTTTTATAATAAGTTCAAACATACATTCCCCTCAGTAATTTTACATTTATTCTATTGAAACCAAATACGATTTCTCGACAGTGTACTTTTCCAACTTCATTGGTTTTCCACCATTTATCCATTCCATATAATTCTTTGCATATGCATAATATGTATATTTCCCTAACTCGAATATAGCCGGCATACACTTTTCACATGGAGCCCATCTTGAATATATCGTTATACCATTAAAATCCGATAAATATGACATGATCTTTCTTTCGCAGCATCCATATGTAAGTCCAATCTTTCTCAAATAATCATCTTTCCTTTTATCGATTCTTCTCGTCTTCAGATCGTCCCCCAGCTTCTCTTTTTTACTCACATACTTTATCTTGCTGTTACTATCAGGCTCTATTACCTCTGTATAACGCATAGTTTTCTTCCTAATAGGACAGTATCTGATGCCATGATTTTTTGTATAAATATTGGTAACATGATGCCATCCAAACGTGTTATCAAATATGTATTTTACCAGCATCTCCATCTGCAATCTTTTGTTTCTATCCCACGAATCTGTCCCACTCAATGCCCAATACTTTTCTCCATTTGGCAATACAAATATTGTATAACAGCCTTGTTTTTACCCGAATATTTATTAACCAGATTAAAATCCTTTTTTAATTTCAACGCTGACTTTATTTTTGCAATCTCTTCCGTAAACTGTTTTGTCATACTTTCAAAATTGTTTGATCCCGTTGACACTAATTCATCATTTGTATTTATTTGAGACAGAGAAATAAAAAAATGTCTATATATTTCTGTTAATTTATCTTTCCAAATACAAGCTTCAAAAATAGCACTGTCATCTTTTGGCATATCATGTGTTTCGATGTTAAACGCATGGGCTATATTAGAAATAAACCTAATATATCTCTTTTTTAACGTCACTTTCTCTCCGCTACTTTTCAAAATTTCTTTTTTATAATATTAAGCGTCTTTGTATAGTAGCCTATTTTCTCTTCCTGTCCAATATCTGAGACCATACTTTTCATTATGGAATCCGCTCTTTCCAGTACAAACTCTAAATTTTCATTCCAGCTCGTAGCAGTAAATTTATTATAACTTGTTAGGAACTTCTCGTGTATATCATCTATTTCTCCTATATCATGCACCTTACATTTGCTCGCCCTATCTATCAATCTGTATATATCTGTCAATATAGTTTTTTATTTTCACTAAAATCTACGTAGTCTTCATGCACATATCTCTCTGTATAAATCATAATAGAGATTGCGATACGCCTGTAATCATATTTTATCCTGCTGGCAAATGTCTGCAGTGCTTCCATATTTAGTGCTTCAACGCTATCACTATTATCCTGCATGACCGTATCATTAATAAGTGTCACATCTGCCAGATAATCCCACATATTATTTTCACTTAAATTGTACTCATCATTTATCCAGGCACCTTCATCCTCCACTGATTCCAAATTTAAGTCAAGCGCTTCTAATGATTTCGATTTCGCATACTCTTCAAAACTACCATATTTACTTGCCACTATATCCAATTCTTCACGTACCAATTTACTTTTAACAATTTTCTGTAAGACATCAGGTTTATATGGCACGAAATATTCTGCTATCGGATAATCTGAATTTCGCAACCTATGTGTTATTCTAATAGATTTCTTCATATGTATCACCCACTCCCAAAACAATTCTCCCGCCCCTGCGGTAATTACGTTAAGTTCCACTAATTATTATATCACAGTTGCAACTGACAGTCATTTTACACATTGTTTACATACACCGCGTCTGATATACTTTACATGTCAGTCCAACTAACCATTTGGACGGGCTGAACAAATATAGAACAGGAAATATCCAACATGATAATAGCAAAAAAAATTCTAAAAATGACTTGTATTGTCCTCGGTGTGATCCTTGTGGCCGCCATAATATTTGTGGGAGTTCTCACTATAACAGAATACAAACCAGACGATTCCGAATCCCTTGAGGTCACATCCGGAAGCACATTTGGCAAAAATGCAACCGGCTCAACCAAGCTTTCACCATCTGTCGGCGACTCCATATCCATCGTGACATGGAATCTCGGCTACGGATCCCTCGGTGCAAATGCCGACTTTTTCATGGACGGAGGAGACAGTGTGTACACTTCCACAGCCAAGCAGGTAAACGACAATATGGAGGCCATCACATCAGAGCTGAATTCACTTGCCGCTGACATCTTTCTTCTCCAGGAGGTTGATGAACGATCATCCAGAAGCCACAAGATAAACGAAGCCGATATTTTGAGGGAAAAGCTGCCGTCATACACAAGCTCATACGCCTACAACTACAAAACACTCATGGTTCCATATCCACTTCCACCGATCGGCAGAGTGACATCAGGAATAATGACTCTCTGCTCATTTGAAGTATCGGATGCAGAAAGAATACAGCTTCCATGTCCATTTTCCTACCCGATCAGACTGTGCAACCTGAAAAGATGCCTGATCGTGTCCAGAATACCGATTGCCGGAAGTGAACACGAACTCGTCATAGTAAATCTCCACCTGGAGGCTTATGACTCAGGCGAGGGCAAAGCCGCCCAGACCAGGATGCTAGCCGACATTCTCCAAAATGAGGCTGCAGCAGGGAACTACGTTATCGCAGGAGGCGACTTCAACCAGACTTTTTCAAATGTGGATCTGTCCGCATACCCTCAGCAGTCCGCTGACCTGTGGGCACCAGGAAGCATAGATGTATCTGAATTTGGAGATTCCTTCACCTGCAGCACCGATTCCTCAGCTCCGACATGCCGATCGCTGGACAAACCATACGAAGGAAGCGACCACGAGAGTTTCCAATATTATGTCATCGACGGATTCATAGTATCGAGCAATTTGCAGATCAACTCCACAGAGACCATAGATCTGGATTTTAAAAACAGCGATCACAATCCGATAAGACTCGATGTTGCGTTGAAATAAACTATATTTTCAGTTGTTTTATGCATGTTATTTTAATTAACATTAATTATGTATAATTTTATGTTTAAAATACATTTTTCTCTTGATTTATGCCGTTTTTACATGTATTATGGCATTGTAAATGTTATAAATATTAACATTTGTTGCTAGTTTTGAATAATACTTCTAAGAATAATAGAGAATACTCATCAGAGAAAGGAATTTTGATCATGAAGAAATTATCACAGTCACGTCTCGCCGACACTGTCATGAACGGAAGAAAAGAAAAGGGTATGACCCAGGCTCAGCTCGCCGATGCAACCGGTATCAACAGAGCACTCATTTCCAGAATAGAGCAGAAGGATTTTGTTCCTTCTATAGAGCAGCTCGAAAGTTTGTCAGAGGTTTTGAACTTCGACCTCACAGAAATGTTCATCAATGCTGGCGCACACAAGCTCGAGTCTCCATCCCCACTGAACATTGCAGTGGCAGGAACCGGTTACGTTGGTCTGTCCATTGCGACCCTGCTGGCACAGCACAACCATGTAACGGCAGTTGACATCATCCCTGAAAAGGTTGATCTCATCAACAACAAGAAATCCCCTATACAGGACGACTATATTGAGAAATATCTCGCCGAGAAGGAGCTTGATCTCACAGCAACTCTCGATGGCAAATCAGCATACAAGGATGCAGATTTTCGTAATCATTGCTGCCCCGACAAACTACGACAGCAACAAGAACTATTTCGACACATCAGCCGTTGAGGCCGTTATCGAGCTCGTCCTCAAGGTCAACCCGGATGCCATCATGGTCATCAAATCAACTATACCAGTTGGATATACCGAGTCCGTAAGGAAGAAATACAACACGTCAAATATCATTTTCAGCCCAGAGTTTCTTCGTGAATCAAAGGCACTGTACGACAACCTCTATCCATCAAGGATAATTGTCAGCACAGACAAGAATGACGAGAAGATAGTTAAGGCATCCCATACATTTGCCGCACTGCTTCAGGAGGGTGCCCTCAAGGAAGATATAGACACTCTGTTCATGGGCTTCACCGAAGCTGAGGCTGTAAAGTTATTTGCAAATACCTATCTCGCACTCCGCGTGTCCTACTTCAACGAGCTTGACACATATGCAGAGATGAAGGGACTTAACACACAGGACATCATAAACGGCGTATGTCTCGACCCAAGAATCGGAACACACTACAACAACCCATCATTTGGATACGGCGGATACTGTCTGCCAAAGGATACAAAGCAGCTCCTTGCCAACTACAACGACGTGCCTCAGAATATGATGAGCGCCATCGTTGAGAGCAACAGAACGAGAAAGGACTTCATCGCAGACCGCGTTCTCTCCATCGCAGGCTACTACGACTACAACAATAACGGTGATTACTCAGCAGCCCAGGAGAAGGAATGTGTCATAGGTGTATACAGACTGACGATGAAGAGCAACTCCGACAACTTCCGCCAGAGCAGTATACAGGGTGTCATGAAGCGTATCAAAGCCAAGGGCGCAACCGTCGTTGTATACGAGCCAACCCTTGAAGACGGAACCACATTCTTCGGAAGCAAAGTTGTAAATGACCTAGACAAATTCAAATCCATGTCCGACGCTGTCATCGCCAACAGGTACAATTCATGCCTCGATGACATCAAAGACAAGGTATACACAAGAGATCTGTTCCAGAGAGACTAATCTTCAAGAAGACCTTTAAGAACATTTTTATAACATAAAAAATAACCGAATGATACGAATTAAAATTTGTATCATTCGGTTATTTTTTGTCAATATTTCTTATGAATTAGCCTGAGCCTTGAGCTCCTCAAGCATCTGAGGAAGTCTTGTATCCATCTCGTCATCCTTGAACTGACATGTACCAACCTTCCTGTGTCCACCGCCACCATACTTGAGCATAAGGCTTCCAACATCCATGGTCGCTGTGCGGTTCAGGATACTGTATCCAACTGCTGCCGAACATCCCTGTCCACCACGTCCGCTTACTATCCACGCTGACACATTCTGTTCAGGATACATACTGTATATCATGAAACGATTGCCGGTGTATATCGGATCCACTCCGCGAAGATCACTTATGATAAGATTACCGTCCACTATGGTATGTGCCTTGACCATCTCCTTGAACTTCTCTGTCTGCTCATTATACAGAACTATTCTCTCCTGTATGTCCGGCAGGGCAAGTATCTCATCAGTGGTCATGGTACGACATGCATCTATAAGCTTCTCCATGAGCTGATAGTTTGATATGGTGAAATTTCTGAATCTTCCAAGTCCGGTTCTAGGATCCATCAGGAATCCAATAAGTATCCATCCCTTTGGATTCTGTACCTCATCGATGGTAAGATTACCTGAATCAACCTTATCAACAGCCTCCATCATATCGTCAAACTGCGGAAATCTCTCTCTGCCTCCATAATACTCATAGATTATTCTAGCGCACGATGGAGTTATACGACTCTCCCCTTGTATTTACCCTCAAGTGCCAATCTCTCATGCTCACTTGAATGATGATCGAACCAAAGTCCGCAACCCTCAACAAATGGCACATTTGCAAGGCAGTCATCCTCCGTAACCTCAATCAATCCGTCCTGAAGATCCTTCGGATGCGCAAACTTCCAATGATCAATAATTCCCGCTTCCTTCAGCAGTGCGCCACACGCAAGTCCATCAAAATCCGATCTTGTAACCAACCTCATAGTAAATCCTCCCTGGTATTGAACTTCAGCCCTGTAAAACCGGGCTAAATCGTCCATTTTCCGTAACAAATATATATTAATTATATAGAAGCGGGTGAGGTATTTCAAGGTTGGATTTTCCATAAATGTCTCATTGATTAAATATTCCTATCTATATTTTTTTGTAACACACTTTTATTCACGCTCCAAAACTCTAAAACTCTAGCACTCCACACATTTACTCATTATTGACTTCTTTATACATATGTAATATTATAATCAAAAACACTAAAGAGAGGTTACTATCATGGCAGATATAAACTGGGAACCATTTATTTCTACTCGTGCCCACAAAGCATCACAGGCACTTCCACAAATAACGATCTCAAAAGACAATGGTCGTATTTCTTTAAATGCGACTGCCTGCGAGTTAATCCCTGGATTTTATTCATTAAAATACGCGGAGGTATATTGCGGATCTATCGAAGGAAAACTTAAGAAAATACGACTACAATTCACAAATGATAAAACATTTAAGAGTATCCCTATCTCTCGAAAGAAATACAAGGGAACATTTACAAACGGAGCCGTCATACACTCTAAATCATTAGTTAATGACATTTTTAGTACTTATCCATATTTAGAGCGCACTAGCCATTTTAGTGTGGAACCTCTAACTATAAATGACAATATCGGACTTTCTTTTGACTTTGTTGAATCTCTTATAAAATAATTGACGTTATATCACAAGATCCCCCTTTCTTGTTGCTAAGAAAAGGGGGATCTTATATAATTCTTCCTAACCATTACCTGAGCAGGCAAACCCAATTAACTAATTTTCATTGTTTTGGGCCTTAAACATAAACGTCACAAATTCGTCTACATTCTTCCTTTCAATTGCTGTCAAATTGTAAATATCTAAATTATTAGTTACAACATACTTATAGAATTCTATAACATCATTAACTTTTTATTATTTCTTTTTAACAGCCCGTAAAAATAATCTTCATTCGTTTTATTTTTTATTCCTTCAGAAATATACTTAATTCCTTCCTTAAATCTATCAAAGTCCTTATACTCCATGTCTCTATAATTATTCATCGCATTCAAACAAGCCATATTCAAAATTTTTTACTTGGTGCAACTTGCCTGTATTAAAAATAGTATACTATCATATTAATATAACTTGCTTTTTGAGTAAGTATAGTACCTTCATAAAACGTCTTTATACATTCAATTAAAATGTCGTATGAAGCTTAAATATTATTTCCTCTATCATCTAATAATTCCTTACAACCAAATCTTTCTGCATAATACTCCCACACAAACCCACTCTCTCTATAAACATATTGATCATATTCTTTTGAGTCAGATAAATTGTATAACAATTTAGTATCACAACTTTTTATTCCGTTCCAAATCCTGTATACCATATTTATGTAATACAAAGTTAAGTCCCGATGACTATGATATGCCTCTGAGCTGTCTACCCCCATTATATCGTCAATTACGGATTGCATTGTAATTTTTTAATTTCTTTCCCATCATCTTCATATATGAAATCAGATGCTCTCTATCTTCAAAACCCATCTTGCTAAATGTATCTATAACCCATCGTTCTTCAGTATCCTTAGCCTGCCCTGTTTCCCACGACGTTCTTTAATCTACCGTAAATATCCTTGATATCCTTACAGATAATAAATACAACATAGTTAAATCCGACCTCTATAACATCATGGATTACTTATCAAGTAACTTTCTTTCAATTTCTTTCTTCTAACACAAAAATGGACTGTGAAAAACCTCAATCGAGTTTTTTCACAGCCATTTTTATGCTCCTCAATATTATTTATCTGTCTCTGCAAATTCCAACTTAACCTATCTCCAATAATTCCTTCCAATTATCAGTAAATCCCATTGTCCTTACATCTACTTTTTCATACTTCTCTATTAATACTTCTATTTGGTCTACATATAAATTCCAGTGTTTATCATGCAGCAGAATGTGTCTCATACATAATAATACACCAAACATTCTATTATTTCCTATTCCCTGTTGGGAATATTCCTTATACAAGATAGGTGTGTCTTTAAATTCTCCACCTGTTCATCAATTGACATTGATGGTTGATGTCGTTTCAGTTCTCCCATATACTTTCTCCTTAAAATTAAAAGACCCAACGTGGTCCGCATCGTTGAAAGGCGTGTTGGGTTCTGTTGATATTAGTATATGCGATTTTCATAAAAAAAACAACGTTTTTTTCAAGTATGTGCATTACCTCGCTCTACTTTTCATCAACTCGAAATCATTATATGATGATTGGAATTTTAATGGGAAATGTCTGCTATTAAAAGCATAATCAATTTTTCCAACTACAGTGTCCAAATACCACAAAAGATTTTTGCGTAATCTTTTGATTTCTGTTCCAGTTAAATTAAGATGTAAATCTGAAAAATGAATCCATCTAATTCTTGACATTCTTTGCTACCTTCTCCGCATATAATTCTATTATCTGAAAATGTATTATCCTCCCAACGTATTTATATGTGAGTTATAATATATTATTATTCTAAATCTTAAGTTGCAACAATATGTATATTATAATATATAGCTATATCAAAGTCTATACAATATAGAAAAACTCAAAAAACCGGAAAAGATAATATTAAATGCGAAAGGAAGCGAAAGCCTCCCGACGCATTATTTTTTTACCTAAAAAGCACAGAAAGAGAGGTGAGAACGTGCGAAACTACCGATATTTGACGTTCGGCGACCGTGAGAAAATCGAGACGGAATACACCGCCGGAGGACGTCCGGCCGACATTGCGATCGACCTCGGCGTCCATGTGGCGACTATCTACAAAGAGCTGAAAAGAGGCGACACCGGTCAGCTCGACAAGAACATGCGCCGAGAGTATAGCGCCGAACTCGCCCAGCGCCGACTCATTGAGAACATCAAGTGCCGCGGGCGAAAATCCCCCACTAAATAAAAGGAAGGAGCGACAACATGGCAGCATTACACGAAATAGCTCGGCAGTACGCCGACGAAATCCGCGACGGCATAGCGTGGGTGATTATATGGAAAACAGGCCGAAGCTGGCACGCTGAAAGCGTCTGGCTCAATCCGGACTCTGACACCTTCGAGCTGGACGATCTGAGCACTGCCACCGAAATTCTGGAGCAGGATCCGAACGCTGTCATGCTGAACGGCTACTACTGCGGACACTTCGGCGAGGACATGACGATCGCAGAACTGGAGGCCGGTATTCTCTGGCACTACGAAGGCGGCTGCAATCTCCTGAAAGACTCGACGGCCTTCCCTCCTGAGCCGATACCTCGCCCGGAAAATCTCCCAGCAGATATGCCATGGTACGGCAAGGAAACCACCGAGGAACCGGATCCCTACATATTCGATGGCTACATGAGCGTCGAGGACTACGAGAAACGCCAGCAGCTCATAGCTGCGGATCAGGCGCGAGGCAATCCACTCCCGGACAAGTCACCACCAGAACCTCAGCACATGGAGCTCACGATCCAGATCGGCCCACCTGCCGCCACTGCCCTGCTCGGTGCTCTCGCTGACGCAATGAAGGCAGCAGCCCGCGCAGTCCGGCAACTCATGGACGAACTCGCGGAACGGTTCCGGAAGTTCTGGCAATACGCACGAAAGACCGTGGACACTTTTTGGACTCCCTACTATATAGAGCCAACACCCACCCGAAATGGTGGCACCTATACAAGCACGCACGGAAATGGAGAACCCGGAAGAAATACAAGCGGCTGCTTATGAAGCAGCTATGCAGCAGGCTGGCCGCTGGATAGGAGGTGATCCCATGAACGACTCGCGAAACCTAAGCGGGCCCGTACTCATGCCCGGCGCGACGGCTGCCGCTACGAAGTATGCCAAGAGTGCGGGCTGGACTGGAATGTAAGCAAGCAGGCGGTGATCCCGTGGTACGGCTACAAGTGCCCGATCTGCCGCAGCAAATACAGAAAAGGAGCAAAACCATGAGAAACGAAGTAATCTACGACAAAAACGGGCGTCCGGACATTATGGTGGTTTTACCCCGTCGGAGCTGGGACTCCCTGACACCCTGAGAGGCCGCAAGGTCAAGGAATACGCGATCAGCAAATACCCGAACACATTGATCGACGGCGTTCCGCACTCTCTCCCATTTATGAAACCGGCTGTGAATATCAGCCACGACGAAGCGATCCGCCTCTGCGAGAGCAAGGGCGAAGGCTGGCACCTGATCACAAACGACGAGTGGGTGGCTCTCGGCTTCTGGAGCTGGGAGAACGACACCGTGCCGACCGGAAACACCAACAGCGGCAAAGAGCCACAGCCACCCGGAGCAGACGGGCACTACATACGAAGGAGGCTGCGGCAAGACCTTGACCGGATCCGGCCCGGTTCAGTGGAACCATGACGGCACGGCCTACGGCGTAGCTGACATGTGCGGCAATATCTGGGAGCACGTCGGCGGCGTTCGATTTATGGACGGTATGCCGCAGGTGATCCCGAACAACGGCGCAGCCTATGGCGCGGATCAGTCCAAAGACTCTACAGAGTGGGAGGCAATCTACACCGAGGACGGCGATCCGGTTTACTACAACGTGCACGGCGGTGAGATCACCCTCCAACCGGTACACCCGGACGGCACAGACTACGACGGCGTAAAGTTCACGGATCTGGAAGTTCGCAGCGACATGGACGTGCCGGACAAGCTGAAAGACCTCGGCCTCTATCCTGCCGACGGCTACGAAAGCGACGAATACTTCTGGCTCGACTCTGACGGCGAGCGGGTTATTTATCGCGGGGGCAGCTGGAACAACGGTGCGGACGCTGGTGTGTTCTGCCTCTACGGCTCCTACTCCCGCGGCTCTGTGTACACGGCCATCGGCTTCCGTGCCGCTTGCGTTCGGTTTATCTGCGACTCTGACACTCTGGACGATCTGGACTCTGACAGAGCGGCGCACCAGCAGCCAGAACCGAAAAAGCGCAGCATTTTGGCTCCGGATTTTATCGGCCGGATCAAGCAGGTGCTCGCCCGGCAGTTTCAGAAGCTCTACGAAGCTGCACACCAAAGTGCGGAGAGGATCCGCCGAAGGCTTCGCCGAACTGGCCGAAAAGGCAACAGCCGAAGAACTCACCAAGGCCGCAGCGCTCAGCACCGCGCTGGCTCAGGTGAACGCAGCCGTGGACATGTACGAGCTGACCGCTAAGCAGTTAAAGCTCGCAGCCACGACCTCAATCACAATTAAAACGGAGGTGACCGACCATGAATGAACTCCGGGACGTATTCACGAAATACAAAGCAGTCGTATTTTTTGACACTGAGACAACCGGGCTCGAAGCCGAAAGCTGCCAGATCATTGAACTGGCAGCGATCAGAGTCGAGAAAACCGAACGGGGCACCCTCCGCATGGCCGACAGCGCCGACGTGTTCATGAAGCTGCCGGAAGGTGAGCGGATCCCTCAGAAGATCGTGGAGCTGACCGGGATCACAGACGAGCAGCTCAAAAACGAAGGAATCACCGAGGCTGAGGCTGCAGCTCGCTTCACTGAGTTGATCAGCGGCGGCCGTGTCCTTCTGGTAGCCCACAATGCACAGTTTGATCTCCTGTTTACTGCTGAAATGCTCAGGAGACACGGAAACGGCGGCCCGGAGGCATCCTGAAAGCCCCTGCGACTATCTGGACAGCCTCACAGTTTACAAAGACCGCCGGGCATACCCGCATAAGCTGGCGAACGCGATCCTCGCCTATAAGCTGGAGGACAAGTTCAGAACTCACACCAGAGCGATCGACGACGTGGCAGCACTGTTTGAGGTGTGCAAGGCCATGGACGCGGAATGCTCCGATCTTCTCAGCTATGTGAACGTGTTCGGATATAACCCGAAGTATGGAGTAAGTGGGAAACGGATCGAAAGGGTGGCCTACTGGCCACAGAATTTCAACAAATACATGCAGGCTCCGAGCTATACGCTCCCGGCCAAACTCAGACAAAGAAGGAGGTAACAGAAATGCGAAGCAGCTCGCTGAAAGTATACAGCCCGGTGGAATACACCGGGTACAAAGAAAAAAGCAAGCGGCCACCCGTCGGAACCGGGAAGCCGCACAGGCAATCGAAAAACCACGCGAAAGCCTAAGCCTATTTTATACCGGCTGCGCCGTTTTTGCAAGCGCCTGAACTGGAAAGGGATCGGCGGGCTGGCAGTCACCACAGTGGTGATCGTGTTCGCAGTGCGCGGCGTCGTGGGTATGTTCTCAGAACACACCCAAACAAAAACAGCCCCGATCACAACCAGCAGCCCGGCGGCCGAGGAATCTCAGCCCTACGTTTTTTACTACAAGGACGGGCAAGCCGTAAGCTGGGAGGACGTCACAGACGCATGGGCCGCAGAGGCAGGGATCCAGAAGCGCTACACTCTCACTGACGCCGAGCGACTGGAGATCGCTCAGGTGCTCACGGCCGAAGCTGGAGGCGAACCCTTCGCCGGAAAGATCGCAGTAGCTCAGTGTATTCTCCAGACCTGCGAGGACGAAGGGATCCGACCGGACGAAGTGCTGCGCGTGTACGCATATAGCAAGCGCCGTCCGGAACCAACTCAGGAAGCCCTCGAAGCCGTGCAGGACGTGTTCGACTTCGGGATCGTGGCAACGACCGAGCCGATCAAATACTTTTATGCTCCTGCTCTCGTGGACAGCGAGTGGCACGAGTCCCAGATCTATGTAATGACCATTAACGGACACCGATTTTTTAAGGAGGCAACCGAATGAATAATGAAAACAAGCCAAGCGTGATCGCAGAGCTCACGGCTGCACTTGCCAGCATGGCGGAACGTGCCGCCGCTGCTGAGGCAGAAGCCGAGCAGTACAAGAAAAGTTCAGGCGAGTGGTACCAGTTTTTCACCAGCAAGGACAAGGAACTGAGAGACACGCAGGCAGAACTCCAGAAAGCCCGCGAGGCTCTGGAAGCAAAGGAAGGAGAACAGAACCATGGCAACGACAAAGAAAGCAATAGCTGAGGCAGAGCAGGCCGCAGAAATCAAAGAAGCAACCGCAGTACCTACCACAGAGCCAGAAGCTCCGGCCGTAACACTGGACGAACTGGAAGGAATGGACATGAACATGTTCGACGCAGAGGAAACCGAAAGCGCTCCGCGCCCGGTATGGCGTATCACTGACGACGGCTGCGCCGACTGGGCCTGCCGAAAAATCGCAGAAGAAAAGACCGAGCTCGACCGGATCACCGCACTGGGCGAAAGCCAGATCGAGAAGATCCAGCAGAGAATCGACGCTGCTCAGCGCAGATATGAAAACGGCACCCGTTTTCTCACTGGAAAGCTCGCGGAATACTTCGAGACAGTCCCGCACAAGACAACCAAGACAAAACACAGCTACCGCCTTCTCTCCGGCACTCTGGTGAAGAAAATCGGCGGCAACACCATGAAACAGGACGACGACACACTGCTGGCCTACCTGAAAGCCTCCGGCAATGAGGATATGATCCAGAACACTGAAAAGCCGAAGTGGGGCGAGTTCAAGAAACGCCTCGAAATTGTAGGCGGCCAGATCGTAGACAAAACCACCGGCGAGCTGGTGGAGGGCGTGCAGATCATTGAGAAACCGGACACCTTCACGGTGGACGTGTAAGGAGGTAACGCATGGCAACAACCAAGGAAACGGCGGCCACAAAGACGGCCACCACCCCACCGGTACCACTGACGCTGCAGCAGAAGTTCATCAAGTTGCGCGAAGCCGTTCCCTCTATCACCCAGAAGGCCCACAGCGACGGCGTAAAGTACAAGTTCGCGAAGATCTTCGACGTGTACCAGCTTCTCACTCCGGCCATGAATGAGTTCGGCGTCAATTTTGACATTGTAGGCGAGCAGGCCACCCGGCACAGTGAAAACGGGGATCCGATCTACTACTCCAACTTCACGCAGCACACCAGAAACGGCGACCGCATTGTCTGGGTGTACGAGGCCGACCTCACGATCCGCTGGACGAACGCAGACAACCCGGACGAGACTCTGGAAGTTACTCTACACGCAATCGGAACGAACGACGGAGGCCCGGACAAGGCCAAAGGCTCCGCGTGGACGTACTGCCTCAAATACTACCTGTTTGAGAAGTTCGGCATTGATCAGGGCGACGACGATCCAGACATGAGCGACCACAGCAGCGAACCCCCTCAGCAGAGCCAGAAACAGCACACAGGAACTCAGAACGGGAACCGGCAGGGAAACACCCAGCCGCAGGCACAAAATGGCCAGACGGGGCGCTCAGGCGCCGCACGACCACTCTCAGACGCTCAGCTCTCCCGCCTCTACCGTAAAGGCGAGGACGCCGGGTACTCTCAGCAGTCGATCAACGAATGGATCCTGAAAAAATACGGACAGCAGGATCCACACAACCTGACGCGGGCCCAGTACGACGAAGCCTGCGCCGCTATGGACAACGCAAAGCAGCAAGGAGGACAAGACAATGCTTAATCATGTGGAGCTTCTGGGCCGTCTGGCTCAGGAGCCGGAAATCAGATACACACAGAGCGGCACACCAGTGGCGAGCTTCGACCTCGCCGTGCAGGTACCGAGTAAGAACAAAGACGCCGCTCCGGACTATATCCCGATCGTGTGCTGGAGAGAACGCGCCGAGTTTTGCGGCCGCTACCTCTCCAAAGGCCGCCAGATCGTAGTTGAGGGCCGGATCTCCACCCGTAAATGGAAGGACGAGAAAACCGGGCAGAACCGCAAGGCCGTGGAAGTTGTGGCCTCAAACATTTACTTCGCAGACAGCAACGGAGGCAACGCAAATGGCAATCCTCAGCCCGCCAACAACGACGGATTCATGGACATACCGGACGACGGACAGCTTCCTTTTAACTAATAACACCGACCGAAGGACGACCGCCGGACAGACCGGCGGAACTCTACGGCCAAACCAGAAACAAACCACGAAAGGAGGTGCCGACAGTGGCATGGATCCAAATTCACCAACAACTGAAAGACCACCGCAAGGTGCTGGCTGCTGCTGACGAGCTCGACATTGAACCGGCTCACATGCTCGGCCTGCTGATCTCGTTCTGGCTCTGGGCCATTGATAACGCACCGGACGGATCCCTCGCTGGAATATCCGACAGAATGATCGCAAGAGCGGCCCAGTGGGACAAAGATCCGGAGGAATTTGTGGTCGCCCTGACCTCTGCGTCTCTGCTGGACGTAACGGAGGACGGCGTTCTGGAGATCCACGACTGGAGCGAGTACACCGGAAAGCTGATCGAACAACGAGAAAATGAGAAAAACCGTTCGAGAGCCCGCCGCGCTGCTGCTAAGTCAAACGACCGGAGGACGACCGCCGGACAGTCTGCGGACGTAAGCAAGAGCGACCAGAAAAAGACCGCAGGTAGAGTAGACCAGACCAGAGTAGACCAGAGTAGACCAGAAAATAAGGGGGATACCCCCATAACCCCCGCAGCCGAGAAGCAGCCAAGCGCTCAGGAACGACGTTTCGCAGAGTTCTGGACTGCATACCCGAAGAAAGTCGGCAAGAAAGCAGCACAGAAGGCATGGGAAAAGGCAAAACCCGACGCTGAACTGTTCGAGAAGATCATGCAGGCAGTGGCAACAGCTAAAACCTCGGAACAATGGCTGCGAGAAGGTGGCCGCTTCATTCCCAACCCGTCAACATGGATCAATCAGGGACGCTGGGACGACGAACCTCTCCCACCTGCCGGATCCGGAAGCTATCAACAGCGACCGGGTGGAAATTGTGGAAAACCTGACACCATGGACGTGCTCGCGGGGATAATCGCAGACGAGGAAGGAGGCTTCGAGATATGACAAAAGCAGACGCGGCTCGACTGGTGGCGATCGTCGTCACCGCCTACCCGAATTTTGACAAGTTCAAGGACGCGAAAGCAATCGAGGCCACGGTGAATCTCTGGGCCATGATGTTTGAGCAAGACGAATCCGGGATCGTAGCGCTGGCAGTAAAAAAACACATTGCAACAAACAAATGGCCGCCAAGTGTGGCCGAAGTCCGGGAGATCATGCTGGAGATCCAGCACCCGGAACTCATAGAGCCGGACAAGGCATGGCTGGCCGTGAGCGACCTCATGTACAGCGCCGGACAATTCAACCACGGAGATCTCTCCCACCAGCTCCCGCCTCTGGTGGCGCGGGCCGTTGAGTCAATCGGCTGGACTTCCCTCTGGGAAATGCACCGCAGCGCATACATAGGCGGCAAGCCCGGCATGGATCGGGTAGCCTTCATGCAACAGTACACGCCAATGTACGAACGGGAAAAGTCTCGCAGCATGACACCGGCACAATTAACCGAGAAGATCGACAACGCGGCCGGATCCCTTCCGGACAAAGGCCAACGCCTGATAGAGTACAGGGAAAGCGAACGCCGCAGGAAAGAGCAGGAAGTGGAGGCTATCACCCGCGGAGCCCTCCGGCTGGAGAGTCAGAGCGTCGAACAAACGAAGCTCGAACTCAGAGGGGAGGTGCTGGGATGATCCTACAAGGTGACGCACTGGAGGAACTCAGAAAGCTGCCGGACAAATGCTGCAGCGTCTGCGTAACTTCACCACCCTACTACAACGCCAGAGACTACGGAGCAGCCGATCAGCTCGGAACCGAAAGCTCTCCGGAGGAATACACCCGCAAGCTGGTGGAAGCCTTCCGGGAAGTAGCCAGAGTCCTGAAAGACGACGGCACCCTCTGGCTGAATATCGGCGACAGCTACGCGAGGCATATCGAGGACGGAGGGATCAAGCGCAAGGATCTGATCGGGATCCCGTGGCTGCTGGCTCTGGCTCTCAGAAGTGACGGCTGGTACCTCCGGGCGGACATTATCTGGAACAAGCCCAACGCCATGCCAGAAAGCGCCAAAGACAGACCGGCAAGATCTCACGAGTATGTTTTTTTACTCAGCAAAGCGGCCGCCTATTACTACGACGCCGAGGCCGTCAAGGAGCTGGCCGTCGGGTACGATCCGAAAAAGCCCGGCCGGAAGCGCGGCAACGCGAAAACCTTCCGCGGCGGCACTGCCTACACTCACGATCAGGCCAAAGCCAACAGCGCCGAGGTGGATCGAGGCAGCCACGGGCTCCAGAGAAATGAAACCGGCAAACGAAACCGCCGGGACGTCTGGACGATCGCCACACGGCCATATAAGGGCGCCCACCTCTCCACGTTCCCGGAGGAACTGGCCAAGATCTGCATACTGGCCGGGAGCAAACCGGGCGACACGGTTCTGGATCCATTCTCAGGAAGTGGAACCACAGGAGCCGCAGCCCTCAAAGAAGGGCGGAACTATATCGGGATAGAGATTAACCCCGACACCTGCAAAATACAAGAGCAGCGACTCGCTGAGGCTGCTCAGGAAGGAGCCAAACCATGAAACGCGGTGAAATTTATTATATCGAAAGCACATACCGGGAAACCGGAAGCGAGCAGAGAGGCGGCCGTCCTGCGGTGATCGTCTCCAATGACAAGAACAACGAAAACAGCGAGGTTGTGGAAGTGGTATACATGACCACCAAACCAAAAACGACCTCCCAACTCATGTATTTATCCGGAGCGCGCTCTCCCCTTCTACCGTCTTATGCGAACAGGTAAACAGCGTAAGCGTGAAAAGGATCGGGACGCTGATCGGAAAATTGACAAAGAGCGAGCTCGCAGCCGTGGACTCTGCTCTGGCAATCTCTCTGGGGATCGACTTCATGGATCCGAAGCCCGCAACCAAAGAAGCGGAGCATTTACTGGAAGAAATAAGCAAGCAGCCACTCCGGATCGTCCAGCAGGATCCAGACGTTGAAAAGATCAAGCTCGAAACTGAGCGCGATCTCTACCGGAATTTATACAATGAGCTGCTGAGCAAAACCATGAAAGGAGCAAGCGCATGAGAAAAAAACTGGTTTACATCTGCTCCCCGTGCCGCGGGGACATTGAAAAGAACATAGAAAAAGCCCAACGCTACTGTCACGAAGCCGTCGAGCTCTGGGACGACGTGATACCGATCGCGCCTCATGTCTACTGCACCCAGTTTCTTGACGACACCAAGCAGGAGGAACGCGCCGTGGGCATGGACATGGGCCTCTCACTTCTGGCTATGTGTGACGAGCTCTGGGTTTACGGTATCGAGAATCCGAGTGAGGGCATGAGAAGCGAGATCGAATACGCAAAGCAGCACCAGATCCCGATCCGGGACGCTGCCGAGCTTTACAGAAACCGCGAAGCCGAAACACTTCCGATCGGTGACGCACTGATCGTTCTCCCTTCTCACGTCGGGCACCTGAACGGAGTCGCCGCGATCGAATCCACCACCGTGCGGATCAATGGCGAAATGATCTTAGACCTTGCGATCGAGCTCAGACGACACCCCGGCCACGACATCACACTGGAAGCCGACAAAGACGTAGGCCCGGAGGTAGATCAATGAGTTGGGACACGGTTCCGGGAAGAAATGGCGAAGGCTACCCGGATCCGACAGCCAGCACCGCCCTTGCACGGGTGCAGCATAGCCAGAAAGGACTCCAGAGCAAGCGAGCCGGTGAACACTTCGAGAATATGATCACCGCAAGCCTGAACTGGTACTGTGACAAGGGCGTGGCCTTCGTTGAAAAAACTCCGGAGCCCATGAAGCCACTCAGGAAGCCAGACCGACAGGGCCGGTTCCTTGCTTGCTACACCAAAGCGGGGCAGCCTGACTTCAAGGGAACACTCACGGGCGGCCGGGCCGTGGTATTCGAGGCAAAACACACGGACAGCGACAAGATCGACCAGAGCCGCCTCACCCCTGAGCAGGTGGAAAGCCTGACGCTCCACCACAAGCTCGGAGCTGCTGCCTTCATCATGGTGAGCGTAGGGCTGGAAAACTTCTACCGGGTACCGTGGGAAGTATGGCGAGACATGAAACAGATCTACGGACGCAAGCACATGAAACTCGAAGATCTGGAACCATACCGCGTGCAATATATCGCCGGGATCCTCAAATTGCTGGAAGGTGTGGAGATCGACTACACCGAGGAAGGAGGCACGCCATGAAATGCGAATACTGCGAGCTCCGCAGAGTCAGGCCTTTTGTAATTTCAAAAGCCTGCGCCATGCTGAGCGGAAAGCTCATAAACAAACAGACGGGCGAACCGTTAAAAATTTGTATGCACCACATGGCCTCCCCGGATCCGTGTATGAACAACGGGAACGGCTGCGGGCTCTACAAATCACAGAAAGGAGATCAAGCCAATGAACGACGCACTGCTGAGCAGTAAAAACATGTGCTGGTGCACTCCGCCGGATTTTTTTGCGGAACTGGATCGCGAGTTTCATTTTGAACTGGATCCGGCCACCACCGATAAAAGCGCCAAGTGCGCGAAACACTTCACGCCGGACGACGACGGCCTAAAGCAAGACTGGGGGGGGGTATTGCGTGTTTTGCAATCCGCCATACGGCCGAGCAATCGCCGACTGGGTACGCAAAGGCTACGAAGAAAGCCGGAAGCCCGGCACCACCGTGGTTATGCTCATTCCTTCGCGGACTGACACGGCATATTTTCACGACTGGATCTTCGGCAAGGCCAGCGAGGTGAGATTCCTCCGCGGCCGCCTGAAATTCACCGACGAGGACGGAAACGGCGAGGACGCAGCTCCGTTTCCTTCTGCCGTCATAGTGTGGCGGAGTCCGGAAAGCACCGGGCGCGAGTTTGCCACATGGCACATATAAAAGCACCAGAGCCAGCGGGGCCACTGCTCCGCCGGTTCAGATAAGGAGGAAACCATGAACGGGATTACTAAACAGACGCGCCGCCAAAGTTACGACGGCATACGAACACGCAGCGGCGAGCGCTGCAAGCTAATACTGGAAACCCTCGGAAACCGGTCAATGACCGTGGAAGAAATCACCGACGAGCTGGTGGCTGCTGGCCACCTGAAATACTACGACCGCAACTTCGTGGCGCCGAGACTCACAGAGCTGAAAGGCGCCGGAGTTCTGGAAGTCGTCGGGAAGAAACCGAGCAAAAGAACCGGAAAAAATACAGCCGTATGGGCTGCGGTAAGGAGGTAAGCACATGAAAAAGCAGAAAGTACAGGCAAAGATCAACCTCGAAGCTCTCGCAGGCGGAGCCTTCGCCGAGAAGCTCAACGAGGCACTCATGCAGGTGGCTGAAAATATTCAGAATCCGAACACAGAAGCAACCACCAAGCGCCAGATCACGGTAAATATTAAATTTACGCCGAACAAAACCCGCCAAATGGTAGGAACCCAGATCGCTGTCACGACAAAGCTCGCAGCTACCGAAGCAATCGACACGCAAATGGTGATGGGTGTCAATATGAGAACCGGCCAGATCGAGATCGCCGAATACGACGGGCAGATCCGCGGACAGATGGATCTCTCCGACTTCACGGACGCCGATCAGGATCAGGAACCAGAGGAAACACAAGCTGCAGCTCCTACACCGGGACAGAATCCGACCGGCAAGCCTCTGGATCTTAAAAACAGAGGAAAACAGGCACCTGCTGCCGCTGCCGAATTAGTTCCGGGCCGTGACTACGATCCGGACACCGGCGAGGTATACGAAACCACCGGACAGTCCGCGGACGACCGCCAGACAACCAGCGGACGTAACAACATAAAAGTGGTAAAAATCGCACCAGTAAAAGAAGCATAAGGAGGGCAAGAAAATGGAAGGAATCAAAGAAGCAATCGCATATATCACAGGGCTGGCCGTAAAGGCTGAGAAGCCGGAAACAATCGAGATTAACGGCCGGACATACTGCACGAAGGATCTCAGACGCTATGACGCAGCCGACAAGGCCGAGCCGATCAAAGCGACCACTCTCACCTCTCTGGTGGACTATATCAAGGAAAGCCGCGAGGAACTCCGCGACAGAATGATCATTCAGGTGGTAAGCGCCACAAAGGTGCTGCTTTACTCCGGCCTGCTGCCAGAGCGGGATCGTGAGACTCTGTTCGAGGTCAACGCCCTGCTGCCACAGTTTGAATATGGCCGGGAGTACGATCAGGAGAGCTTCCTCGTGGCTATGCAGTCATGCTTCCAGAAAACAGACGACCGCGAAGCCGTCACTATTATGGCGAGCAATATCGTGAACACACAGCAGGGAACCTTCTCAGACGACGGCGTAAGCCAGCAGGCAATCATCAAAACCGGAGTAACAACAAAGGACGCCGCCTTCGTCCCTAACCCGGTGAGCCTGATCCCGTACCGCACATTTTTGGAAGTTCCGCAGCCTGCGAGCGACTTCGTGTTCAGAATCAGCGAGGGACGCGGCGGAGCCCCTGCCTTCAAGCTGGTGGCTGCTGACGGTGGCCTCTGGAAGTCTCAGGCGGTGGACAATGTGAAGAACTACCTCGTCAAAGCACTGGCAGACGTTCCGGATCGCGAGAAAATCACGATCATTGCATAATGTGGCCGACATAAATGTCGGGAACATACCGGGAGGGCCAAGCTCTCCCGGCAAACCAAAGGAGGACAAGAACATGCTGATCATAAACATAGTGCTGGCCCTCGTGGCTGCTCTCCTGCTTTTTGGAGTTATCGGAGAAAAGGACGGGCTCAGACAGCAGAACATCACGATCGCCTTCGTGGCCGTGATCGTGCTCATTATCGCATTAAATAGATTTTTCTAAGGGAGGACAAAACCATGGAATATAAACCGAAAGTTATCACCGGAAAAGTAACCGGCACCGGCTGGCCGATCGACGGCCATGTGCTCTGGTTCTCACAGTGGGACTACGACAACCGCGAGAGCTGGCACCTCTACGGCTGGGAGGACTCAGAGGACGAGGCAGTCATGCAGACCGTATTTCAGACCGAAACCGAGGCGGGCCTCTGCCTGTTCGACACTCTGGAGAAGTTCGCAGAGAACTGGAAGGCAAAGAAATGGGAGCCGCAGGGCTCGTTCTGCCTGCCACTGGACAAGGTGGAAGTTCTGGAGGTAAAGCAGGAAGAAAGCACCAACAACACCCGCGAACAGCTCCGGGCTCACGGCTTCGATCTGACGCCAAGAAAGCAGACCGACCGGGGCGGGATCCTCTGCCTCCCGCTGGACAAGAACCTGAACGGCGACGTGCAGGCCAAGCACCCGGACTGGGAGCCAGTCGAGTGCCCGACATGCGGCCGGAAATGCTGGAAACACCCGGAAGCTGACCGCCTCGTCAAAGAACAGGGCGCGAAAATGCTCTGTACTGAGTGCGCGATCAAAGCCGGGCTTCTGTCACCGTTCCGAAAGGAATGCCCAAACCGCGCGCAGCGAAGGAGGGCAAAGCGTGAAAGAAGAAAATAACACAGAGGGGCTCTACTATCTCAAAATAGACGCGAGGCACTACTTCCCCGACGGAAAAATAACAAGGGACGTGCTGGAGGCGCTCAGGTGCAGGAAATACGCCGAAGTGCTGGCCTTCTATCTGGAGTGTGACCTCGACGACATAGAAAAACAAGCTCGCAGACTCGCGGAAAGCACCGCGCTGAGCTACTCAGAAGCACTCCACAAGATCGGCGGAGATATGCTGCGGAGCAAGCAGGAAAAACCGGCCCCACTCTCCCTCTGGCCTATCAGACGGGAACCGGTTCGACCGAACCGCGCAGCCAGACGAGCAGCTAAAAGAAATGGAGGACGAAATGGACGATAACAAGAACAAGCCTATGGGCTGGCCGATACTCTATACACTGGCAACACTCGCAGGCGTGGCCGTGCTGGCAATCCTGAAAGCCTGTGGCATTATTTCAATGAGCTGGCCCGTGGTGATCGCCGGGCTCGTGTGGGTACCCACCACGCTGCTGCTGATCACTCTCTGGGTGGCCACTCTCCTGATCTGGATCGGACGAACCGAGAAAAAGATCAGGGAACACAATCGCAGGAGAAAGATCTCCCGCACTCTGGACGAATCCATGAAAGGGCTCACGCTAAACGGCGTCGGCCCCATTTATGGTATTAGAAGAAATAAAGGCGAAAACAACACCGACTACGAGAAAAGGATCCGCGAAAAGCTGGGGCTCTCCCTCGCAGTCTACCGAAATACGAAACCATGGAACAGCTCACCCTCTCCAATGTGGGCCCGATCTATGGCGTCGTAAAGAAACAGGACGAGAGCTGGAAGCGCTACCGCCGCAGAATACTGAAAGCAGCCCGCACTCTGGACACCGTAAACGTACAGACGCCGAAGCCGCGGAAGGAGTAGCCAATGCCAGAAATATGTGAAAAATGCTGGAACACCGGCTGCAAAGAAAACGAAATCCTCAGAGCGTCAAAGCTGGAGATCTGCCGCGCCTTCGAGTGCGGACTCATTCCAGCAGACGCCGGGGAGTATGTAAGGGAGGACGAATAAATGGACTACAAAACAGAAGCACAGCCAAAGGCCACCGCCGGAGGGGTACCAGTATTCTGCGCCCATGACGCGATCGTGGCCATTGAGAAGCTGATCCCCAACCCGAAGAACCCGAACACACACCCAGACGCACAGATCCAAGCGCTCGGCCGCATTATCCGCCAGACTGGCTGGAGGGCACCGATCACAGTGTCGAAGCGCTCCGGCTTCATAGTAAAGGGCCACGGCCGACTCGCTGCTGCCAAGCTCGAAGGGCTCACCGAAGTGCCGGTGGACTACCAGAACTACACCAACGAAGCGGAGGAATACGCTGATCTGGTGGCCGACAACCGGATCGCAGAACTGGCAGAGATAGACAACAAGCTGCTGGCTGACATTTTCGCCGACATTGACACCGGCGAGATCCCCATGGAGCTGACCGGCTACACCGACAAGGAAGTGGAAAGCCTCGTCACTGCCCTGTCCGAAGCCCTGCACAATGATCTCACAGAACCGGACGAGATCCCGGAAGCTCCAGAAGGTGACGGAATGATCACCCAGAAGGGCGACCTCTGGATCCTCGGACGCCACCGCGTTGTCTGCGGAAACTCCACGGACGAGGACGCCATGCGCCTGCTGCTGGACGGAAAGCACCCGGAGATCCTTCTCACAGATCCACCGTACTGCTCCGGAGGTTTTCAGGAGTCCGGGAAGTCCGTCGGAAGTATCGGAACAAAACAGTCCGACGGCAACGGCGGGCAGAAAACGCCAACGATCAGCTCGGACAACCTCAGCACCAGAGGCTACCAAACGCTGATGAGGGCCGTCCTCTCCGCTACCGACATAAAGGTGGCCTACATCTTCACAGACTGGAGAATGTGGCTCTATTTGTGGGATCTGGTGGAGGCTTCCGGCCTTGCGATCCGGAATATGATCGTCTGGAATAAGAAAACGCCGGGAATGGGTAACGGCTGGAGGGCTCAGCATGAGCTCGTCATGTTTGCCCACAGAACAAAGCCAGCGTGGGACAACCACAAGGGCTACGGGAACGTGATCGAAGCCACACGCTCCGGGAATGAACTGCACCCGACGCAGAAACCCGTCGAAATACTGGAGAAGCTGCTGGACAATACCCAGTGGGCCGAGGGCGTCCTCGACACCTTCGGAGGATCCGGCACGACTCTGATCGCTGCGGAAAGCGTCGGGCAGCCTGCCTATGTCATGGAAATGGAGCCCGCATTTGTGGACGTAATCGTAAAACGCTACATAAAGACAACCGGCAAGACGACCGGGATCCGACTGTTCAGGAAGGGCAAAGAGCTGGGCCGCGAGCACTTCGAGAGAATGTTCACGGAATAAGCCAGCGAAAGGAGGTGGAACCCATGCACCAGAACAGTGAGGCAAAACAGCCGAAGGAAACCGACGAGATCAAGAAAAAGTTGGAAAGCTACGCAGCACTCCACCGCAGGATCGACAACCAGATCGAACGGCTGGAGAATCTGGAGGCCGTCATGGGCTCCATATCCTCGCCGAGCTTCGACGGAATATCCGGAGGCGGTGGCGACGGAACCAGCAAACAGGAACGGCAGGTGATCCAGAAGGTAACACTGGAGGAAACGATCCGCCGAATGATCGCAGACGAGGATCAGGAACGCAGCGAACTGGAGGCCCTGATCTCCGAAATGGAAAAGCCAGACGAGCAGACCGTCTTAGAAATGCACTACTTCGACGCTGCGAACTGGTGGACGGTATGCGCCGCCCTTCATGGTAGCCGGGAGGACTACGACGAACACGAGCAGCGCTACCTAAAAAGAACATTCAAGCTGCACGGCTCGGCGCTTCAATCGCTGGCCAGAATATACAGAGCAAAACAGGAACAGGGATAACAACGCCCGCCAGAAGCCACAGGAAGGCCGACGGCGGGCTTTTTTGTGCGCCAAAAGAAATACGCGCCCACTCAGGAGAAAGCCACAGGCGGAGCACTCACGAGCGCACAGGGGGATAAAAAGGGACAAAAAGGGATAAAAGGGGATAAACCACCGTGCTACTCTGTATAACAGAGAAAGCCGTCCGGGGACATGATAAAGATCCGGGCGGTTTTTCCTATGTGCCTACCCTCAGAAAAGAACTGGGAGGGGTGCAAATTTTCCGGACGGAGGATTGATAAGCGTCGCCGCTCCGTTGTATAATATTCCAAAGATGACTAAACCATAAGGAGGACACCACAATGGGATTAAATAACGGAACCAAGGCAGAAAGCTGGGAGATCTCACAGAGAAACGGAAAGCCGGGTATTTTCACGAGAAACGGCAAGGAGTGGTTCGACGCCGACAAAGCGTGGGCTTCTCAGTCTGGCGAATATTATATTCTCACGGGAATGGACGCAAACGCAAACGAGGGAATCGCGATCGCAACCAAGGCGAGCGGAATCCGGATAAGGAAAACAGAGGAACTCATAGAGGACGCCGTTATAACTGACGACGGGATCGGCTACGCACTGAGCGACGAAGGCACTCTTTTTACTCTGAGCGAGGAAAAAGCCGCCACGAAGAAACTCTGCGGGGACGCTATCCTCGACGCATGGGCTCTCACCCCTGAGTTCTGCGTTGTAGTACACGACACAGACAGCGACTACGACGAGAACGACAAAGAGATCCCGGCCGTCAATGTTAAACTGATCAACCTATCTACCGCAGCGAGCTGGAGGAAAAAGATCCATTACAGCTCCGAAGGACGCGCGACACTCCAGTTCTCGGCCACAATATCCGGGAACATGATCCGAATAGAAACGCCGGACAATGTTCTCCACGAGTTCACGCCGGACGGAACCAAAACAAAATAACGAACCGCTACCGCCAAGGGAAAACCCAAGGCGGTATTTTTATACCCAAAACCAGAAAGGAGGGGCGCACATGAGCAATTTGTTTTACTCAGGATCAGGCAGACATACCAGCGGCGCCTTCACTGTCACCATGAAGGACGGCGCCAAACTGGCAAAGCAGATCGCCAAGCTCGAAAACGGGGGCAAGGCAGCGATCCAGCGAACCGTCTCCGACTTCAACTCCAGAGCGCCCGCGTGGGTATCGAAGGGAATCCGCCAGCACTACGGAGTTGACACTGCCGCGATCAAGAGTGCCGGGCCTCAAAAAAAGAGAGGGGCCACCCACATAAATGTCGCGGGGGTATCTGTTGATGGGGCGACGCTGGAATATAAAGGCCGCACGTTGACACCGACACACTTCAAGATGTCACCAAAGAGTAGGCCAACAAAGCGCCGCCGAACTCCTATCCTAATTCCCGGTCAAATGCTGAACAGCTCCCCGGAAGTTGGAACGGTTCGACCACCGGCACCGTATCAGATAACCGCCCAGATTATTAAAGGGCAGCGAGCAAGACTCCCAGACAACACATTCATGGGGGCGGGTAAGGTGCCAGCCATTCCGTTTCAAAGAACCGGCTCCGGGCGCGGCCCACTGGAAGCCGTCCATACTTTATCAGTTCCCCAGATGATCGACGGCCGAGCAAAGGAAACGATCGAGACAATGATCAGCGAAGGACTAGAAAAGAGATTCGTCCACCACGTCCAGCAGGCTATGAAGTAAGCCAAGCCAACGAACACGCGCCAAGCAACAAGCTAAGCGCGAAGCAATCGAACAGCAAAGCCAAAGCGAAACCAAAAGCAACAGCAACAAAGAACAGCGAAACAAAGCGACCAAAGCGAAGAAGCAAAAGGCAAAGCAACTCGACCGAGCAACCGCGCCGAAATTTTTCCGCAGCCCGAAGGTACTGTCCGGGCCGCCAAACGCCTGCGGTGCTGGCGAGCCCAAAACACGCGCAGACTCAGAAAAATTTTTTCAGGCCGTTTCGTTTCGTTTGCCTCAAAGAAAGGAGGTGGCGCCATGGCGGAGGGCAAGCAGAATCTCCAAAACGCTGCCATTATTGCGAAGCTGTTCGGCGTCACCGACCGCCGGATCCAGCAGCTCGCAAAAGAGGGAATTATTCCAGCCGCCCAGAAGCGGCCGTATATGTTCGACCTGCTTCCGACGGTGCAATCTTACATCCGTTACCTGAGTGACAAAGCCAACGGCCGAGAGGCCAAAAGCGCCGACACCGCTCAGGTTGAAATGGAGAAGCTGCGGGCTGAGGCTGACATGAAACGCAGTAAGGCAGACATGGCAGCCATGCAACTGAAAGAGCTGGAAGGGAAAATGCACCGCAGCGAGGACGTGGAGGCTCTGACGAACGACCTCGTTTACACCGCCCGCAGCATGATAATGGCACTCCCCGGCCGCCTCGCCATGGACGTTGTGCAGGCAGGCAGCGCCAACGAAGCCTCGGCGCTGATCCGGACTGAGTGCTACAAAATACTGGACGAGCTCGCAAACTACAACTACGATCCGGCGGTATATCAGCGGCGGGTGCGGGATCGTGAAGGCTGGAGCGACGTTATAGTGGCCGCTGATGAAGCCGACGACTAAAAAATCCACCGCGAAACTCAACGCAGCCATAGCACCGGCCATTCGCAACTTTAAGCCACCCGAAGATCTGACGGTGGCCGAATGGGCCGATAGACACCGCCGCCTATCCCCGGAGAACTCCGCGGAGTCTGGCCCGTGGCGCACTTCGCGCACGCCATACCTCCGGGAACCTATGGAAGCGTTCACGGATCCAAAATCCGCAAGATCGTCATGGTGGCAGCGTCTCAGGTAGGTAAGTCTGAGCTGGAGCTGAATATAATCGGCTACATCATAGACCAAGATCCGGGCTCTATTATGTTTGTGCAGCCTTCGCTTGACGACGCCAGAAAGTTTTCCCGCTTGCGTATCGCTCCATGATCCGAGACAGCAAGGTGCTGAGGGCGAAAGTTTCCGACGTCAAAAGCAAAGACTCTGGGAACACAATCCTCCAGAAGTCCTTCCCCGGCGGTATGCTGACGATCACGGGCTCCAACAGCCCGTCCGCTCTTGCTTCCACTCCTGCCCGCTACATTATCGGCGACGAGCGCGACCGCTGGGCCGTGTCTGCCGGTGCTGAGGGTGATCCGTGGGCTCTGGCAGAAGCCAGACAGACCACCTTCTACAATGCGAAGGCCGTCGAGGTATCAACTCCGACAATAAAAGGAGCCTCGAACATTGAAAGCAGCTACTACCAAGGAACACAGGAACGCTGGTGCCACAAGTGCCCGGAGTGTGGCGAGTATGGCGAGATCACCTTCGACCGCGTACACTTTGAACATACGGTGGCCAAAGTCCGCGGGAAAAAGGCGTACAAGATCGTGGGCCCGATTACATGGTGCTGCCCCTCCTGCGGCTGCATAGTACCGGAGGAAACCATGCGCCGACAGCCTGCAAAGTGGATCGCAGAAAACCCGGACGCCTACGCTACGAGGGAGTGCGTTCCTTCTGGCTGAACGCCTTCTCGTCCCCGTGGACACCATGGGAAAAGATCGTCCTCAAATTTCTGCAAGCTAAGGACGAACCGCAAAAGCTGAAAGTTGTTTACAACACGCTGCTGGGCGAACTCTGGGAGGATCGCGGCGACATCGACGAGGACACCATGCTGGCCCGCCGCGAGGACTACGGCACCAATGCAGACGGATCTCCCGGTGGAACTGCCGGAAGGCGTTCTCGTGCTGACCTGCGGCGTAGATACACAGGACAACCGGCTGGAGTACGAAGTTGTGGGGCACGGCTATCTATGGCGAAACGTGGGGCATAAAAAAAGGCTACATCATGGGAAAACCGGACACCGACGACGTATGGCAGCAGCTCGACGACGTGATCGGGCATGTCTACCGCTTCAAAGACAACAAGCGGGGGCTCAGGATCTCGATCACATGTGTGGACTCTGGCGGCCACTATACGCAGGAAGTTTACACGCGCTGCCGGGAGCGGAAAAATCAGCGTGTCTTTGCTATCAAGGGCAAAGGCGGCGACGGGATCCCGTTCGTGACGCCTCCGTCAAAGGTTCCGATCAAGGACAACAAGCGGATCACCTGCTGGCTCTACACGCTCGGCGTTGACGCTGGAAAAGAAACGATCATGTCGAGCCTAAAGGTTCAGGAGCTGGCCCGAAATATTGCCATTTCCCGATCCACGAGTCATGTGGCTACGATACCTATTATTTCAACGGCCTGCTCTCCGAGCGTCTGGAGCTCACGCAAACAAAGCGCGGCAACCAGTGGCACTGGGTAAAATCCCCGGACACAACCGGAACGAGGCCCTCGACTGCCGAAACTATGCGAACGCCGGGCTAAAAATCATAGATCCGGACATGTTCGCGGTGGAGCGACGTCTGAAAAATGTCCAAGAAACGCCGCAAACCAAACCGGCGCAGCGCCGAAAACCAAAACCGGCAGCCCGGAACTACTTCGACGAGTGGTAAGGAGGTGAACCCATGAGATCAAAAGAAACCATACAGCAAGAGCTCACAGAAACGAGGACGCGACTCAGTGCGTATCTGGCCCGTGAGGCTGACATGCTCAGCAAGGACGGGGTGCAGCTCTACACAATCGGCTCCAGAAACCTGCAACGGTACCAGACTTCGCTCGCTTCCGTTCAGGACATGATCGCGAAGCTGCAAAAGCGAGTCCGCGAGCTGGAGGCCGAACTGGCGGGCGGATCTGCTCGCCGTGCCGTGGGGGTAGTCCCCACGACTGGTAAATGGGTAAACGCTGGCCGATCGGCTGGCTTTACTACGGCGACGACTGACGGGACATTTTCGCTCCTTTAGATACCGCGGCCGCTGCCGTTTTTAATTACTTGCAAGGAGGTGAGAAAAACGAAGATACGACCAAACGAAAGGGGGCTATATCTGCCCGGATAATGTACGCCCTCAGAATAAAGGGCTACGGAGAGGCGGGCGCAAGCTGGAGAAAAAAGCCGTGAAGGGCTTCAATGCTCCCAGTGGATCCTCGCATGAGGACATAGACTTTAACAACTACACCCTACGGCAACGCTCCCGCATGTTATACATGGCCGCCCCCGTCGCTACCTCAGCGATCAAAACCAACCGCACAAATGTGGTGGGTGTCGGCCTGCAGGCTAAAAGCCGGATCGACAGGGAGGTGCTCGGACTCTCACCGGATCAGGCAGAACGGTGGCAGAAAGAAACAGAGCGAGAGTTTTACCCTCTGGGCCAGCAACAAGAGAGCCTGCGACGCCACCGGCATGAACAACTTCTACGGGCTCCAGCAGCTCGCCCTTGTGTCGTGGCTCCTATCCGGCGACTGCATAGGACTGATTAAGCAGTACGAAACCACTCGGCTGCTCCCCTACTCTCTGCGCGTCCACCTGATTGAGTCAGACAGGATCGCAACCCCGAACAACTACGGGGCCGGGACTACGCTCTACTACACGACCGGAAAGAACTCAGAAACGGGCAACACCATATACGACGGTGTGGAAGTAGACAAGAACGGCATGGTAGTAGCCTATCACATACGCAGCAACTACCCGTATGAACTCGGCGCTCCGGTTACTGAATGGGCCCGCGTTCTGGCATACCAGCAAAGCACCGGCCTTCCGAATGTGCTCCACGTCATTGACACAGAGCGCCCGGATCAGTACCGTGGCGTCAGTTATCTCGCGCAGGTGATCGAGCCGCTGCTGCAGCTTCGCAGGTATACCGAGTCCGAACTCATGGCCGCAGTCGTCGAGAGCTTTTACACTGCCTTCATTAAGACAGAAGCCCCGACTGATGAAATGCCATTCAATGAGGTGGATCCGGTACCACCCGGAGAAATGCGGAACCCGAACGAGTACAGCATGGGGCCGGGCCAGATCAATGTCATGGCTCCGGGCGAAAGCGTGGAGTTTGCAAACCCAACGCACCCGAACGGCAGCTTTGACAAATTCGTGGCAGCAATCAGCGCACAAGTAGGCGCCGCGCTGGAAATTCCCAGCGATCTGCTCCTGAAATCCTTCAACGCCTCATACAGTGCGAGCCGTGCTGCTCTACTGGAAGCGTGGAAGGCGTTCAAAATGCGCCGCGAATGGCTGGCGGACGACTTTTGCCGCCCATGCTATGAAGTGTGGATGAGCGAAGCCGTGGCCCGTGGGCGTATCTATGCACCGGGATTTTTCGACAACCCAACGATCCGCGCTGCATATCTCGGCAGCGAGTGGCTGGGCCCGTCTCAGGGACAGCTCGATCCGGTGAAGGAAATCACGGCCGAGATCCTCGCGTGCAGTGAAGGCTTCTCCACTCACGAGCAGAGCACGATCCGCCTAAACGGTGGCCAATGGGACAGCAATGTGGAACAGCTCAGACGTGAAAACGAAAAGCTCGGAGGCAATCCACCAGATCCGCACCAGAGCGGCACCGGAACAGCGGAACCGGACGGCGAACAGGATCCGCCAGAAGGCGACGACAATCCACACAACCCCGAAACAGCTCGCAAAAGGGGCACGGTGGCTCTCCGCAGTCTCGTGATCGGCGAGCAGATAAAGCAAACCATACAAGGAGGATAAGCCAATGAAAACCAAACATAGCGGCTAATCATGGGCCCGGCTGCTGCTCCCAAGCTCCCACGGCGACAAAGTTCTGGAATATGGCCAGCACCGGCGACGACGAGGGCGAGATCACTCTCTACGGCGACGTTATGAGCCAGCAGCCGATCGACTGGTGGACAGGCGAGCCGGAGCCCGGCCTCTATATCACGCCGGAGGGCTTCATGGAGGATCTGGCAGCAGTCAAAGACAAAGGGACACATCACCGTAAAGCTCAATAGCTGTGGGGGCGACCTCTACACCGGGATCGCAATCCATAACGCATTGAAAGCGCTCAGCGGCGACGTGAACGTCGTCGTAGAAGGGATCGCTGCCAGCGCTGCCAGCGTGATTATGTGCGCCGGTGATACCGTGACCGTGTACCCCGGATCTCTGATTATGATCCACGGCGTCAGCGTCATGCTCTGGGACTACATGAACATGCAGGACATGAAGCAGCTTATGAAAGGAATGGACGCCAGCGAGCGGGCCGTGGCCGAGATCTACAACAGCAAGACAGGGATCGAAGTCGATACTCTCCGCGGCATGATGACCAAGGAGACGTGGTTCACCGGCCGCGAAGCTCTGGAGAAGGGCTTCGCTGACGCAATCAAAGAGGACGAGGACGATCCAGAAATGAGCATGAGCGCCGACAGAAAGGTGCTTTTTGTTAATGGAGTACGCCACAATGTTGACGGGCTCCAGCATGTGCCGGGCACTATCCCGGTGAAAGCAATCGCGACTCCACCGGCTGCAAAGCCCGGAGCAAATAAAAAGAAGCCGACCACAAAGGCGGCAAAAAAAGAAGGAGGTAACAAACCTATGGACGAGAAGGAACTGAGGGCAGCATACCCGGAGATCGTGGCCCAGATCGAGGCCAGCGCAAGAACCGAAGCACAGAACGCTTCCGGTGAGGCCGTGGCAGCAGAACGCCAGAGAATCGAGCAGATCGACTCGATCGCCGCCTCTATCCCGGATCAGCAGCTTGTCCATGACGCCAAGTACGGGGACAAGCCTTGCACCGCTCAGGAGCTTTGTTTCCGTGTAATGCAGGCCAGCGCAGCGTCCGGCCAGAATTTCCTCGCAGCATATCAGGCAGAGGGAGCAAAATCCGGAGCCGCAGACGTAGGCGCAGCGCCTAACGGCGGCGCACCTGCAAGTGCTCAGGAACAGGACGCAGCAGACATTCAGGCGGTAGTTTCCGCCTACAACCAGACCAAAGGAGGTACGAAGTAATGAGTAAAAGACTCGACGAGACGATCGGGGCCGTAGGCTTCGACAACCTGATCAACGGCCAGTACCCGCCCGCAGAGGTTTTCCTGTGAAGATCCGTAAGGAAGCCACAGAGGCCAAAATCTACAAGCGCGGCACTGTTCTGGCACTCTCAGCCGGTACCGCAGGCGACGGCTTGTGTAATTCTCGGTACCGCTGCGAAAAGCAACGAGACACTGACAGCCAACTGCGTGCTGGCTGACGACGTGGAAGTCGGAACTGCTTCCGACGCGGTGGCGACTGCATACCGTACCGGCCATTTTAACGAGAACAGCCTGATCACTGGACAACAGCCACGCGATCAGCGAAACGGACAAGGAAGCGCTGCCGCTCTGCCGGAATCCTGCTCTCTGACGCCGTAGCATACTAAAAACAAGGAGGACAGACAAATGGCTTTTAATTTTTATGATACCCACACACTGCTCGCCTCCGTGCAGCAGCTCCCGCCGCTTCACTCTTTCCTTTTGGATCGCTACTTCCCTACTAACGCCGCCTCTGACGTGTTCGCCACTGACGACGTGCTGGTGGAATACCGCAAGGGATCCAAGAAAGCGGCACCTTTTGTAGCACCTCGCAAGGGCGGGATCACGATCCTGCGCGACGGCTACACCATGAAGCGCTTCACTCCGGCCTATATCGCACCGAAGCGCCCTCTTACCATTGACGACCTGAAAAAGAGAGGCTTCGGGGAGGCTCTTTATACTAACCTGACTCCGGCCCAGAGACAGGGCGTGATCATGCTCGGAGATCTCGACGAACTCCGCGACATGAACACCCGCAGAAAGGAGGCCATGGCTGCCGAGGTAATCTTCACCAACGGCTGCATTATGCACGAGTACACGGACGACCTCGGTACTTACGAGGAAAAGGAAGTCCGTTACTATGACGGCACCAGCAACCCGGCAAAATATACCCCTTCCGCAGACTGGGCCGACACTGAGGCAGGCGGCAAGCAGATGATCGACGACGTGGCCGCCATGATCTCCATGTTGAGCAAAAGAGGGCTCCCTGCGACTGAGTGCCTCATGGCTCCAGACGTTGCGGATCTTTTCCTCCGCAATCCGTGGATCCTGAAACTGCTCGATAACCGCAACTACAATATCGGAGGCGTAGATCCTGAGACTCTGCCTGCCGGTGCTTCCAAGATCGCCCGCCTGAATATCAAGGGCCGAATGATCGACTTCCTCACTTATGAGGACACATACACCGAGCTGGACGGAACTGTAAAGCAGTATATCCCGCGGGCATGATCGCGGTAGGCGCTCCGGCTGCTGGCCGTACGGTGTACGGCGCGATCACTCAGGTAGAGCAGACCGACGGCGAGTTCCACACTTACACCGGCATGAATGTGCCGAAGTATATCAGCGACGCTGCTCACAACACCCGCGAGCTCACTCTCAGCTCCTGCGCCGCTGCCTATGCCTAACAACGAGTGCCCGTTCAGCGTGGCGAAAGTTATCAACTAAGCGTACCGAGTAGAAAGGAGCAAAACCATGAGAAAAATCAGGGTAACAGTGGGAACCGTCGGCTATTATGACGCCAACGCTAACGCCCAACAAGAAAATGACAGCAGCGGACGGCCCATTTGAGTGCGAGGACACTCAGGCGGAGCACTTCGTCTCTACTGGTGTCGCTGAATACGTCGGCGGCGCAATCGAAGTAGACGAGGCGGACGAGCAGGAAGTGACCGGCCACCTTGCAAAGAGCCAGCTCGAAGAAATGACGATCCAGCAGCTCCAGAACCTCGCCGGTGATCTCGGCGTTGACGTTACCGGCTGCAAAAAGAAAGCCGATTATGTGGACGCGATCGCAGCCGCATAAGAAGTAAACGCTGGCGGCATGGTTGACGACGAGGACACAGACGGCGACGATCTCCCGGATCTGAACGCAGCGGATCCGGAATAACGGAGGTGAGCACATGATCCGAATGATCAAAGGCACCTACGGGCTCGTTAAAAACGGAACCGTGGAACCTATGACGAAACATTCTCCCGCCTTCTCTATCAACGCAGCCCGCGAGGCTGAGCTGGTGGAGGCTGGCGTGGCCGTGTATGAGGCGGAGTCGGAAAGCATCAGAATACAACGGCCTGAACATGACAGAGCTCAGAGAAGCTGCAGCAGCGTATGGCGTAGACGCGAGCGCAGTCCGCAGCAAAAAGGAAGTGATCGCCCTGATCGAGGCAGCCAAGGCCAAAGCCGAAAGCTCCGCAAAAATCGAGGCGGAACCTTCCGAGGCGTAAGCTCGTGAGCTTCAAAGACCAAATAAAGCAGGATCTCTCGGACATTTTCCTGAATCTGGACGAGTTCGCAGACCTTCACCGGATCGAAGGGAAGGAAGTCCCGGTGGTAATTGACAGCGACATAATGGCCAAGCTGAGTAAAATCGGCGACAACCGTATTCATGGAATGGACGAGGCCGACATGGTAATCATGGGAAAAGCCTCCGACCTTCCAGCAAAATCTGGATCCCGGCCGCCTTCTCAATCTGGACGGCCGCGAGGTGATCGTTGTCACTACCACGTCGGAAATGGGACTCGTACAGATCGCGGTTCGCCAGAATCGCATGAGCTAAGGAGGTGACGGCAGCATGACACTGGTAAACAGTATCGACAAAATAGTGAGCTGGCTCACTGAAAACGTATGCAGCAAGATCACCCTCAAACTGCCGGACGACTACCGGAACGACACCGGCTACGACGTCGTTATGGTGAACCCCGCGGCGTTCCCTTTATACGTTCCGGGAAAGGATCGGCTGCCGCCAAACGTGGCCGCTCCGATCCCTTCCGTCTGCGTGCAGCTCATGGAAGGAAGCGACGAGCTTATTCAAAAAAGAGGCAGCTCCAGATCCGGCTCTGCCTCGCCTGCTGGAATCCCGGCCAACACGGCGGGGAGATTTTCAACCCTCGCGAAAACGCGAAGGCAACCGGCGGCTACTCCTACTACGTCAATACCGGAGAAGCTGCCAAAACATACTCGCGAAACATGGACGGCTGGCGCGATTGCTACAATCTGGCCGACCTCGTACTCCGCGAGATCGAAAATGCGGAGTATATCGCAGGCCACCGGCTCGTAAAAGAGCAAGGGATCAAGTTCGGCCCGTTCACAGAGGACGGGAACGTCTGGGACTATTACCCGTACTGGCATAACTGGATCAGCTTCGCGCTGGAAATCGGAACGACTCCGGCGATCCCGAAAGAATACGAAGAATTTTTATAAGGAGGCAAAACTATGGCTTATTTGCATGGAGCCTACGGCGAAATCGGCGACAGCAAAGTGGCGAGTACCACTCAGGCCGACGTCGTAGCCGCGTATATCGGCACCGCACCGGTGAACCTGATCAGGGGCTACGCTGACAAAGATCTCGTCAATATGCCGATTAAGCTCACCGACATGGGCGACGCCCAGAGCAGAGCCTCGTCGGCTATGCTCCGACGACTGGGAAACATTCACCCTCGGTTCTGCGTTCGCTGAGCACTTCGACAACACCGTCGGGAATGTGGGCCCGATCTACGTCGTGAACGTGCTCGATCCTGCGGTGCATAAATCCGCACAGAAAACCACAAAGGCGCTGACCTTCACAGACGGCAAGGCAGAGTTTGAGAGCTCTGACATTATTCTGGACACCTTCGCGATCGCTGACAAGGCCGAGGGTGTGGACTATGCTCTCTCTTATAGCATGGCAAAGCACACAGTAACCGTGACACTGCTCAAAAGATCTGGGGCCGAACTCTCCGCAACCTTCGACACCGTGGATACTTCCAAGGTGCAGGCGGCCGACATTATCGGTGAGAAAACCGAAACCGGAGAATATACCGGACTGGCTTCCATGTCTCTACTCTATCAGTACCACAACGCCGTCCTCAATATTCTGGCAGCACCCGGCTGGAGCCATATCCCGGAAGTATACAAGGCTATGGTGAGCACCGTCCAGAAGCTCAACGGCCACTGGGACGGCTTCGTCAACGCCGACATTCCTCTGGTGGACAGCCAGGAGCCAGAAGATCGACACGATCGCAAAGGCTCAGAAATGGGCCATTGACAACGGCTACACCAGCGAGTTCTCGAAGGTATACTGGCCGAAGATTAAGGACGGCAACGGCCGGATCTTCTGGCTGTCCACAGTAGGAAGCGCCACTATGCTGCGCGTGGATTTGGAGCACGGCGGCGTGCCCTTCGAGTCTCCGTCCAATAAGGCAATCATGGCCACGGCTCAGTATTTTGGTGCAGACTCCAAGAGCCGCGGCTTCGATCAGGAAACCGCGAACAAGCTCAACGAAAAAGGAATCACAACAGCCTGCTTCTGGGGTGGCCGCTGGGTATTGTGGGGCCCTCATACTGCTGCGTACAAGTACAACGGCAGCATTGACGCCCGCGCAATCTTCGACAACAATATCCGTATGCTTATGCACATCACGAACAGCTTCCAGTTGGATCACGGAACGGAGATCGACTCCCCCATGACTCCGCAGGACAAGGACGCGATCCTGAACTTTGAGAAGCAGAAGCTCGACACCCTTCTGGGGATCGGCGCTCTGATCGGCACGCCTACGGTGGAGTTTTTGGAGAGCGCGAACCCGACCAGCGACATGATGAACGGCGACTTCGTGTGGGACTTCTCCGTAACTAACACGCCTCCGTTCAAGTCTGGCACCGCTCGCGTATGCTACACCGATGAAGGCTTCCAGTCCTTCTTTGAGTCTGAATAAGGAGGTGCAGAAAAATGGGAAAATGGCTGGATATTAAGGGGCCGGTGGTGGCCGATACTGTCTACGCTGACAACACTCTGGTGGCGAAGGACGTCGCCTTCACTCTGCCCGGTATTGAATTTTTAACCGCTGACGTGCAGGCCATGGGTAACATGACCGTGCCACTGATCGGACTTCTGGAGAACATGGAGCTCTCCATTACAAAGATCGGCGTAGACAACGGCCTGCGCCGCATGAACGCCTCAAAAAGCAGAGCTTCGAGTTCCGCTGGGTTCAGAATGTCGTAAAATCCGACGGATCCACCGCAACCGAAGGCTGCAAGGCTTTTGTGCGTACTATGCCGGGCTCATTCCCTGAGCTGGGCGTCGAAGTCGGCAGCGCAACCGAAGCCGAGAACACTTACAACGTGACAAGGCTCCAGATCTACGCAAATGGCGTCGAGATCTGCTGCGTTGACCGTTTGGCTCAGATCCTCCGTATCAACGGCGAGGACTACATGAGCCAGATCAACAACCTGCTTTAATGCAGTAATCAAAAAATAACCACGGCCCGCCGGTCAAGTCACTGGCGGGCTCTTTTTGTTTGAAAGGAGAACAAAATGAACGGAACCCTCACTCTAAAAAATCCCGTGATGATCAACGGGGACAAAATCACAGAAATGAAGTACGACACGAACGAGATCGACGGCGTGCTTTTCGCAACTGCTGAGGCAAAGAGAAAAGCGGCCGCAGGTATGAAGAACCTGTCCGTGTCCGCAGCGGCAGAGTTCGACTTCGGCCTCCACCTCTACCTCGGCTATGCTGCGATCGTGGCCGTGAATCCGACTTATGACTTTTCCGATCTGGAGCGCATGAAGGGCGCGGACGTTGTGGAGGTAATGGCCATCGGCCGAAATTTTATGCTGAAATCGGAGTCGGAACCACAGGAAAACGACTCCGCAGAGCCTACCGCGACTACGCCAGAGTCTACCACACCAGCACGACAGAGCTCGAAAAAAAGCGAGTAACTGACTTCATCATAGAGTATGCAGAAGCGGCCGAGGATCTCGCAGCCGAAAAAAAACGCGCTGAGAAAAATCGGCCGCTAAACATAAGGAGGCCAAAGCACACAAGGAGGTGAGGACGTGGCAGACCATACTCTACAATCTACGATAGAGATCGCCGGATCCCTCAGCCCCTCCCTTCAATCGGCTATAAACGCGGCCGTCTCTCGTCTGGAGGAAATGAGCAAAGAAACGCTCGAAGCCGCCGGTGCTTCCGCACAGTTGGCGGCAAAGATCAGCACGCAAGAGACAGTCCTCAAAAATCTGGAACAAGGCTACGCCGACTACATTGTGACCGGCCAAGAAGGAACCGAGGAAGCCGAACAGCTCGCGAGTACAATCCAAGAACTGTCCGGTGAACTGACGGAAAATCGCGGCACGTTGGACGCGGCAGAGAAAGCCGCTCGTGCCCTGTCCGAAACCATGGACGACGCAGGCGGAGAAGCTGAAACGCTGCGCTCTACAATCTCCAAACAGGAGGACACTCTCCAACAGTTAAAACAGCGATACGTTGATGTTGCAACCGAACAGGGGAAACCAGCGACGAAGCGCGGGAACTCGCTCGACAGATCCAAGACCTATCCAGCGAACTGCACGAGAACAAAACCAAGCTCTCGGACGCAGAGTACGCAGCGGACAAACTGGACAATTCTCTGGAGGAAGTCGAAAGCTCGGCCAAAAAGGCAGACGACGGCTTCACCATGTTTAAGGCTACGTTGGCAAATCTCGCAGCCGACGCGATCATGCGAGCGGTGGACGGTATCAAAAATCTGGTCGGAAACGTCATAGAATTGGGCCAAAACTTCACCAGCACCATGTCCGAGGTATCGGCAATCAGTGGCGCAACCGGTGAGGACTTCGAGAAACTGGAAGCCTGCGCCAGAGAATACGGCGCCACCACGGTTTTCTCTGCCAGCAATGCAGCAGAGGCCCTCAAATACATGAGCCTCGCCGGGTGGGACGCCGATCAGTCCACAAGTGCGCTGGGTGGCGTTCTGAATCTGGCCGCCGCTTCCGGCATGGAACTGGGAGCGGCTTCCGATATGGTAACGGACTACTTGAGCGCCTTCGCCATGGAGGCCGGAGACGCCGCATACTTCGCAGATCTGCTCTCCTACGCGCAAAGCCACAGTAACACCACGGCCGAAGCACTGGGCGAAGCCTACAAGAACTGCGCAGCCAACTTAAATGCAGCCGGGCAGGACGTCGAAACCGTCACCTCGCTGCTCGAAGGAATGGCAAACCAAGGCTACAAAGGATCCGAAGCCGGAACCGCCATGGCCGCGATTATGCGAGACATAACCAACGGAATGAAGGACGGCGCGATCAAGATCGGAGAAACCTCCGTGGCCGTAATGGACGCACAGGGCAACTTCCGAGATCTCACCGACATTCTCACAGAAGTGGAAGCCGCAACAAATGGAATGGGCGACGCAGAACGAGCCGTCGCGCTATCTTCCACGTTTACCGCAGACTCCACCAAGGGCCTGAACCTGATCCTCAACGAAGGCATGGACAATATCGCCGGGTACGAGGAAGAACTCCGCGGAGCTTCTGGATCCGCTGAGGAAATGGCCAATATTATGAACGACAACCTCAGCGGCGACGTGGCGGCAATGAACAGCGCCTTCGAGGAACTGGGGCTCAAAATTTACGACGCGCTGGAAAGTAAGCTACGAGCAGGTGTGCAGTTTATCACCAACGGCGTGATCCCGGCGATCGAATGGCTCGGCGGACATATCCCAGAAGTGACCATAGCGGTGAGCGGCCTCGGTGCCGTTATCGCGGCTATGAACTGGGGAACCATATCGAGCAAGATCGCAATGGTGAAGGGCGCACTGGTAAAACTCGCTGCAGCACTGGGAGGTGTATCGCTTCCGGCTATTGCTATTATCGCAGTGATCACGGCCGTGGCTCTCGCCTTTACGAATTTATGGAAAAACAACGAAGAATTTAGGAACAAGATCACAGCGATCTGGGACGGAATCAAGGCCAAGTTCGACGAGTTCGGGCAAGGAATTGTGGACAGGCTCAACGCGCTGGGGTTCGAGTTTGAGGACATAACCGAAGTAATGAAGGCAGTCTGGGACGGCTTCTGCGAGGTGCTCGCTCCGATTTTCGAGGGCGTATTCCAGCAGATCAGCAATATTCTGAACGAGGCCCTCGACATTCTGACCGGCCTGTTTGACATCTTCGCCGGAATTTTTACCGGTGACTGGGACATGGTATGGCAGGGCGTCCAAGAAGTTTTCGGCGCAGTCTGGGACTTCGTTGTGGCAACCTTCGAGAACTGGATCAGCACGTTCACCTCTCTGGCGGACACCGTTCTGGGCTGGTTCGGCACCGACTGGGAAACCGTCTGGACGAATGTTAAAACATTTTTCTCAGACACATGGAACGCGATCTCGTCGTTTTTCTCCGGAATCCTGACGGGAATCAAAACATTTTTCACGGACACATGGAACGCGATCGTCTCGTTTTTCTCCGGAATTTTATCCGGAATTTATTCGAGCGTTACCGGAACCATGACCGAAATCCACGACACCTTCACGAATATCTGGGACTCAATCACCGGATTTTTGTCCGGAGCATGGGAAACAATTAAAAACATTGTGACCGTCGGGATCATGGCCGTGAAGGAAATTATCAGCGCAGCCTTCCAGATCATCACGCTGCCGTTTCGGTTTATCTGGGAAAACTGCAAGGACACGGTGCTCTCTATCTGGGAGACTATCAAGAGCGTGATCGGCGAAAAAATTGACGCCGTAAAGAAAAGATCACCACGGTGACGACTGCGATCTCCAACGTAGCAAGCGCAGCATGGAACGCGATCAGCTCCACGGCTTCCTCCCTCTGGGAAGGGATCAAAGGCACGATCGGTTCCAAAATCGACGCAGCTAAGGAGAAAGTAAGCACCGCGACGAGTGCGATCACCAGCGTGGCAAGTTCCGCATGGTCAAGCGTAAGCTCCACGGCTTCCTCTCTCTGGAACACAATCAGCTCCACAGTGAGCAGCAAGATCTCGGCGGCCAGTTCCGCCGTAAGCTCGGCAACGAGTACGATCACCAGCGTGGCAAGCTCTGCGTGGTCAAGTGTGAGCTCTACCGCTTCCTCTCAATGGGAAAGCATCCGGAGCACGATCAGCAGCAAACTGAGCAGCGCAAAGTCTACCGTTTCCAGCTTAATGAGTGGAATCACTTCCACCATGAGTTCAGGACTCAGCTCCGCACTCAGCACAGTGTCGGGTAAGTTCTCCAGTATTTACTCGACGATCAGCAGCAAAATGTCGGCAGCAAGGGACGCCGTAGGAAACGCGATCAGCGCCCTAAAATCAAAGTTTAATTTCTCATGGAGCCTGCCACACCTGAAACTCCCTCATGTGAGTATCAGCGGCAGCTTCTCGATCAACCCGCCAAGCGTACCACACTTCGGTATTTCATGGTACAAGGACGGCGGTATTCTGACGCGCCCGACTATTTTCGGCGCAGCAGGTAACAATCTTCTGGCTGGTGGTGAAGCTGGCGCCGAGGCGGTGGTTCCTCTTGCAACCCTCTGGGATAAGTTGGAAACCATGATCACCTCAGTGTTCAACACTGCAAGCACAACCGGCGGATCTTCTGGCGAAGGACTCACAAGCACGGCCGGAAGGCTTCTGACTCTGGACGACTTCTCTCTCGGAAGTCTGGCAGACAGTGGCGGCGTGGTAGTTTACTACGATTTTTCCGGCTTCACATGGAGCCCACAGATCCAGACAGAAGGATCCGGCGAGGACGCCGACGACTTCATGGCCCGCCTCAAAGCACACGAGGCCGAGTTTTTCGACTGGCTGGAGGAATTTATAAAAATGCGGGAGGTGGCTCAATATGCGTAGACTACAAAGACTACACGACACGCGAAGGGGACACCTTTGACGCGCTGGCGCTCAAATGTATAACGAGGAAATGCTCGCGCATTACATCAGAATTTAACCCCGACTATGCGGACGTGCTGATCTTCGAGGCGAACGTGGCCCTCCGGCTGCCGATCGTCGAGGATGCAGAGACGCCGGAAACTCTGCCGCCGTGGCGTCGGGGCGAAGAAATCCCGGAGCTGGACGCTTCGTGAATTTCTACTACAACGGGACGGACATATACAACGACGTGTCGGTGAACTACTGCGTGCATGAAATGTTTGCGGAAAAGCAAGCCGACACCCTCGTGATCCGCTTCAATGACACCAAGGGAACATGGAGCAAGTGGCAACCGGCCGAAGGTGACACCGTGCAATTCAAAGAAGGCGCGAGTGATACCGGGAAAATGTTCGTGCACTCCATGAAACCAGAAAACGGGCTTTTTACGATCCGGGCCATGTCCATGCCGAAAACGGCAAAGACGGAAATCAAAGAGCTGGGAGGGTGTGCGTTTCCTTCAACTGGCAAATGAATTTCCGGGAACCACGGCCTCACCTTCAAAAACTACGGGTGCGAAGATCAGGTTTACCCGTATATCAAACAAAGCAACGAGGGGGACTTTTCCCTCTTTTCTCGTCTTTGCATGCTGGAGGGCTGTCAAATGCTTATTTTTGACGGCTCAATCTGCTCGCATATAACGAGCATTATATTGAGCAGCAGGAACCAGCGGGCAGCCTCACGGTGGACGAAAACGGCGTCTTTACCTATGAGGACAACCGCGACACCATGTTCGGCTCCTGCGAGGTGGCAAGCGGGAGCTACTCCGGCAAATATGTGGCTGACGCTTCAAACAGCGCCGTACTGCGGCCGGAGAGCCCGATCCAAGTCACCAGTAACGCAGAGGCGGCCCGCTTCGCCAAGGGGCTACTCCGAAATGCCAATAAATACGGGCGCACGGGGCAGTTTTCCAAGGCTCTAATGACCGGGTACGCAGCCGCCAGCCTGCTGACTCTAAAAACGACAAAAGCAAGCATGTGGGACGGTACCGTCTTTGTGTACAAAGTCCGGCATGACTTTGTAGGGAACAAGTCAACAATCTATTTCAGGGATCTGCTGGAGGGGCTACTAAATGGGGAATATCTATCAAGGGAACAATCGCCGGGATAGAGGGAAACACCGCCCGCGTGCTCCCCTCCGACGCCGGAGCCAAACCGACCGCTAAGATCGTGATCCCGTGGCACCTCAGAGGGAGCACAGGGAACCTCACCAAAGGCACACCGGTGGTGTATGTCGAATTTGACGACGCCAGCGGGCTACTACTCGGCCGGGCCGACGGTGAGTGGGGCGCTTACCTTCCCGGACTGACGGCCGGATCCATATCCGTGCCGGAAGGAGACGTAAACGCCAGCGGCGTGAGCTTATCCGGGCACAGGCATGGAGGTGTAGAACCCGGCAGCGGACCACCAGCAGGCCAAATAAGGAGGTACGGCCAATATGGCGACAATGGCAAAATGGGGCTCAAAAAACATGGGCCGTATCATCAGAAGCAAGTCGTCGCGCTGGAGGGGCTGGCCTTTTCCTATTCTCAGGTAGCTGACAACAACACCAGCACAGAGGAAAAGAAAACCACCAACGAGCGAGGCACGGATCTATTCCCGCTCAGCTTCACCACCGTGCTGCACAGCGGCGCGGGTGTGGACGTTCGGGCAGAGATCGAAAGCTGGAAAGAGCTTGTCACAAAAGTAAATTATTTTTATCTGGGAGGCAAGAAGCTGGGGCCGAAGCTCCAACTCCGCAAGGTGTCCGTGAGCAACGTCGAGATCGACGACCTCGGACGCATGAGACTGGCAACGCTTTCCTTTGAGTTTAAAGAGTACGATCCCGACACCACCAGCGTGCCGGTAAGCACCACCGCCCTGAATGTGAAAGCCAGCACGGCCTCGAAATCCCAGAGCAAACCGGCAAACACGCAAGTGCAGGCAGCGCCAAAAAAGACGATCACCGTCGGCTGCTATGTAAAGCCAACCGGGAGCAGGTACGCAACCGGCCAGAAGATACCAAACTGGGTAAAAGAGCGCAGCCATAAGGTAAGCCAGATCAAGGAAAGCCAAAACAAGGTGCTGCTCGGACACCCGGACGGGATCAACAGCTGGGTATATCTGAGCGAAGTCACGCTCGTGTAAAGGAGGGAGGCCATGAGAGCACAAGGGAACGGGCTCCCGCAGGTGTGCGCGGCCAACCTGCTGCGAACCGTGCGGGGCGAGGTAGCATACGACAGGCTCAGGGGCCGGGACGGTGCTCTGATCGACCAGCCAAACGCCACCGACGCGGCAGCGGCCGACGCCGAGTGGGTGCTCGAAACCTACGAACCACGGGTAAACGCTGAGGAAATCGTCACGGATCCCTCCGGCGTTTTATCCGGTGAATTTAATATGACCGTGAATATCACGGAAAGAAAGGAGGACGAGGACGAATGAGCGAGCTCCAATTCATAGAAACAAGCGCCCAGCAGGTGCATGAAACTGTTATCAGCGAGCTGGAAAACGGAGTCAACGATCCGCTCTATCCGGGTGACGAGCGCCGGATCTTCGGCGACGCTATGGCCGAGGTGATTGTGGCCGTGTATAACAGCGTCAACGACGCCTGCAAGCAGAAAATGCTCCGCTACGCTCGCGGATCCGTGCTGGACGCTCTGGGAGAAAACCGGGACACCCCACGCCTCGATCCCACCTTCGCCACCACAACGCTGCGCTTCGGGATAAACGAAGCCATAGCGTCAAATATTGTCATACCGGCCGGGATCCGGGTGACGAATGACTTCGTTCACTACTTCCTGACCGACGCCACCGTCGTGCTCTATGCCGGTAGCCTCTATGTGGAGGTATCGGCCACAGCAGAAAGCGGCGGCACCGACTACAACGACATAGCGATCGGCGAGATCTCTCAGATTGTGGACGTCTCGGACGTTCCCCTGATCGACTATGTAACCAACACGGAAGCCACGGCAGGAGGCGGCGACCGTGAGGACGACGAGGCATACCGGGAAAGGATCCGGGAAGCAGAGAACCGGCTAAGCACAGCGGGCCCGGCCAAAGCCTACAAATACTGGGCGCATGACCGCAAACCCGCTCGTCACTGACGCGGTGGTAGAGTCCGAGACGGAAACCGTCACGCGCACACTGCCGGTATATGACGGCCACGCCTTCCAAGGCGGTGCAAATCTCCTGCCGGAAACCTTAACTGTGTACCTTCCAAGCGGAGCGGAAGCCGCGCCGGAAACAGACTACACCGCCACATATAACGACGAACTGCTGACGCTCTCCCTCTCCGGGGCTCTGACAGAGGCAGAAACCGTAAAGATCGAGATCACCCGGAACATGTACGGGCGCGTCAAGATCGTGCCTATATGCGCCGGTGGTGAAATCCCAGACGAGGACATACTGGCCGACGTGCTGGCGGCCTGTTCTGCCGACGACGTGCGGCCGCTCACGGATCTGGTGCAGGTAGAGGCTCCGACAACATTCAAGTATGACATTGAGCTGGAATACTGGACAACGAAGGCGAGCGAGTCCGAAGTCGTGGAGAATGTGGAGGGATCCGGCGGTGCAATCGACCAGTATATTTACTGGCAAGGCTCCAGCCTCGACCAAGACATAAACCCGGACTACTTGCGGAAGCTGATCCTCTGCCCTCACTGGGAGGAAGGACTGACCGGAGCCACCCGCGTGAATATCATTAAACCGGTATATACAGAACTTCCAAGCACCACCGTGGCCGAGTTTTCCGGGAAGATGACCGTTTCCCATAAAGTAAAGGACTAAGGAGGCGAGGCTATGGCAGGAATGAAAATATCAGATCTTGACTTTGTGCGGCTCCTGCCCGCCTTCATGCGCGACGACGAGGCAGCGATCGCACTCAGCAAGGCTATGAATAAGCTCATACAGCCACCCGGCAGCAGGATCCCGACGATCCGGACGTGGGACGAGATCGACAGCCTCAACGAGCCGGAATGCGACGAGCTGGCGTGGGAGCTGGACATTGACTGGTACGACTCCACCGGCATGAGTCTGGAGGAAAAGAGAGAGACGATCAAGCTCGCCCAGCAGATCAAGCGCAAGCGCGGGACAAAGTGGGCCGTCGAGCGCCTGATCTCTGCCTACTTCGGCGAGGGCTATGTTATGGAGTGGTACGAAATGTACGACTCCCCCTACACCTTCGTGGCACTGACAACAAACACCAACACGGACGCCCAGAACTTTGAGAAGTTTGTAGAGGCCGTGAAGGCTGCGAAAAATGCACGCTCGCACCTTGCGGGCGTTTTCTATTTCTGGCAGCAAGGGCCCGATCCGGGCATTGAGTACCGGCTGGACACCTCGCTGCACCGGTACAACTTCGTAAAATGCGGCACCCGTCCACGGATCGCAACCGTCGGCTTTGTCGTGAAGCCAAGCATTGAAACGGATCCGGAGGAAACACTGCACCTTTACGGCTTCACAAAGGCCGGGGAGCTGACGTGTGGCACATACCCGCGACCGGGGACGCTGGGCGCGATAGTAAAAAGCGGGATCACTGCCGAAGCGGAGACTCAGGCGATCCGCTACAACTTCGCCCGCGAAGCCGGAACCTACCCAAACACCGCCACACTGGGGCGCGTACTCAGGCAGGAAATTAAGGTGGAGCAGGCAGACAAGGCTCTGGCTTATGAACTGCCTAAAACCACCGGGCAAACTTGCGGCACATATCCAAGGCCCGGAACTCTGGGGAAGGTGCTGCAGCACACAGTCGGCGTCAATCTGGCGGCGGCTTTTTCGTTGTATCAACTTATCAAGGCGGGGACGCAGAAATGCGGAACCATGCCGGGCGGCGGCGTAAAAGGCGCAGCCGTCACAAACAAAGCAGCTACAGCGCTGCAAGTCTCCAGCGTGGCGTATGGCTTCGTGAAATGCGGGACGCGGTGCTGCGGTGAATAAATCGAAAGGAGGACACCCGCATGAGCTACTTTTACGACACCTTCATGGGGCACCGGAGGGATCAGTGGCTCCGCTCGATCCATGCGATAGAAGTACAGAGCGGCGGCAACTGGCACCGGGGAGCTATCAACAAAAAGCTCGTCGAAGGTGACACGCTTGTGATCTACGCCACCTTCCCGACACTGGACTCCGTGGCCTGCACGATCGACGCCTCGCGCCTGATTGACACACGCGGGGAAGTCGCTGCATATCAGCAGCGCACGATCAACAAGGTAGAGGGACAGGGCACCATGATTAAAGCTCACGATCCCGATCTACGAAGTAACAGCCTAAAAGGAAGGAGGTAAACAGGCATGTATAACGCAACTTACTGGCTCGACAGAGTGGTGGACGAGGAAACAGAGGAAGTCATTCAGGAAGGCACAGACCAGAGCGCCGGGCATTTTAACAACATGGAGGAAGGCATTTCCGACGCACATCTGGCGACCGCCCTTCTTTTGATCTCCGCTTCCTTATCAGCCGATCAGGTAGCCACCGAAGAACAGACGATCACTCTCGAAAACTCCGAGAGTTTCCCGTTCAACAACTCGGTGGAAACCGTAGCCCTGAATACGGCCCGAAACTTCACGGACTACACCGTGGAGGCCGAAGTGCTGGGCCCATGACGGAAACGTCGGAGACGTGAAGATTTTCAGCCGCCTGCTGAACGGCTTCAAGGTGGCCTATGACGGCAGCGCCAAAAACGCCACTATCAAACTGAGAATTAAAGGAGGAATGTAACCATGGCAGATCAGAACAATGTAAAGGTTATTGAAAAGAACGCAGGCCCGAAAATCGCCTACGAGCAGACGGGCACCTGCCTGATCTTCGGCGACTATGAGCTGATGATTAACGCGGCGAAGTACCAGAAAGACTGGGACGTGACCGTGGATATTTGCAAGGACAAGGCCGGAAACCTTACGATCGGCACCGAGTCCGGGCTGCGCTATGTGGCGCAGGTAATGATCCCGGCGGCTACTTACACCGAGACACCGATCCAGACGGAGGAAGGAACCGAGCCTCTGGCAGAGGGCGGCGACGACGGCATGAACCACGACAATATCCTGAGAGAGCAGAACCCGCTCGACATGGGCGACGTTACGCTCGTACTCTGGAGCATTGAATAATCAAAAAGGAGGACACAACAATGGCAAACTTTGATCTTTCCAGTCTGGCACTCAAAAGCGTGTGCCCGAACAATGAAATCTTTGTGGACGACGCGGATCTGCCGTCCGTTATGGTGTATATCCCGAAATTTAAGAACAGCGACGTGCTGACCGGCGGCAACGACAGCACCCACCCGGCTTTTATCGTCAACGGGCAGGAAATCCCCGGCTTTTGGTATTCCAAGTACCAGAACGTCGTACCACCACGGCTGACTGACGGCAGTATCGCGGCGGCGTACAGCCTGCCGGGAGAGGATCCGACCGCAAGTATCAACTTCGACAGCGCACGCGCCCGCTGCGAGGCCAAGGGCGCAGGCTGGCACCTGAGCACTAACGCAGAGTGGGCCGCGATCGCTCTCTGGTGCAAGAAGAACGGCTTCCTCCCGTATGGTAACAACAACTACGGCAAAGACAGCCGCGAGAGTAATTACAAGGCAATCCCGACGACCTTCTACGAAAGCGGACAGCGATCAGCCGGAAGGCACCACGGCCAGAGTGGCAACCGGAACCGGCCCGCTCTCATGGAGCCACGACAAGACTCTGGCTGGTGTCTGGGATCTGAACGGCAACGTGTGGGAATGGCAGGGAGGAATCCGCCTTGTGTGGGGCGAGCTCCAAATCCTCGCAAACAACGACGCAGCCGATCCGGACAACCCTCAGAACGCAACAAGCACATGCTGGAAGGCTATCAACGCCGCAGACGGCGCCCTCGTGGAGCCTGAGAGCAAGTGACCGACAGCTCCGCCACGTCTCCGGTAGCACCGTAAAACTGGACTATGTAAGCGGCGCATCAGTGGACAACCACCGTCACCAACGCCAAAGATGAAGGCCGAGGCTGCGCCTTTTATACAGGTTGCTGCCGACAGCGGCATCGATCGGAGACGCTGCCAAGGTTATGCTGCGCGCTCTCGCCCTTCTCCCGGACTCTGACGTCACTACTGACGTATACGAGGGCGACTACATGTGGTGGAATAACGGCGTAGCCGAGCGCTGCGTGTCTCGCGGGGGCAACTGGGGCGACGGCACGGGCGCTGGTGTGTTCTCCCTCAACGGCCCCTACTCCCGCAGCCTTGTGTCCGCGAGCATCGGCTTCCGTGCCGCTTATATCCCGGAAATCCGGTAATCTGGCAATCTGAAAATCTGGCTAAAGGGCGGCCCACCAAGCCACCCTCTACCCTTTTAAGGAGTAACAACATGGACAACTTACAACTCCGGCAGCGTATCGTTCGGAGCATGATCCGGGTGAGCGAACGCACCCATAACATGCGAAAGCCCGAAAAATTCGAGTATCGCAAGCACATGACGGCCGCGTTCATGGATATGCTGGAGCTCTGCATTGAGGCCAACCGGGCCAGAGGCTCGCGCCGGGTAGAGCTCCAGAACAAAATGGACACCAAGCTGGACGTGCTACGCTCTCTCGTAGACACAGCAGTTTCTCCGGAGGATCGCCTGATCTCTCCGGGGCTCCACGAAATATGGAGCAAGGAGCTGAACGAAATCGGGCGTATGCTCGGCGGCTGGAAAAAGTCGAACGAGTAACAGCCCGTGGGGAATGTGTCGAGATAAAAGGGAGGCGCTGCGTGTATCGCGGGGGCAACTGGAACAACGGTGCGGACGCTGGTGTGTTCTACCTCAACGGCAACAACTCCCGCTCCAACTGTGAACACGAACATCGGCTTCCGTGCCGCTCTTGCCTTATTTGTTTATTTTCTGAGAGCCAAGGCCCAGCAGGAGCACCAAGGCAAAAGGGATGCATTTCCCGGCCGACAAGGCCAAAGATGAACGCTCGCGCAGCTTGCCGGTAAAAAGATACCGGGAGCGACGGGCAAACCGCGCAGGCTGGCCGTTGCCTGCTATGCGGGTGAAGGCGGATCCGGATCCTGCGGCGTGGCGACCGTAGGAAAACGGCCGTTTCAAGGAGTGTCACACGCGGGCCTTTTTACAACACAAGGAGGAGTGAGGCTATCCAAGAAACCAGCCCTCCCTTCTGGAGAGAATATACTCGTGGGAGAATCTGCTGGACGCATACCACGAGCAGCGAGCGAGAAATGGTACCGCGGCGACGTGCTGGCCTTCTCTGCAAAGCTGGAGGAAAACCTGATCGGCATACAAAACTCCCTGATCTGGCGCACCTACAAGGTGGGCCGGTACCGGCAGTTTTACGTCCATGAACCGAAGAAACGGCTCGTCATGGCTCTGGGCTTCCCGGATCGTGTCGTGCAGTGGGCCGTACCTCCAGCAAACCAACAGCTCGACAATGGCATGATATACCACAGCTACGGGTGCAGGGTGGGAAAAGGAACCACCAGAGCAGCCGACCGGCTTCAATACTGGTGCACGCTCGTGGATCGGAAGCCGGGCAAATGGTACTACTTGAAGCTGGATGTATCAAAGTATTTTTACCGGGTAGATCACCGGGTACTGCTCGACATACTACGGCGCAAGTACCCGAACGAGGACGGCTTTCTCTGGCTTATGGAGACAATTATCAACTGCGACCACACGCCCTTCGGGCTGCCTCCGGGAAAGACAGCCGACGAGGTGCCACCGTCTGAAAGACTCTTTGAGGTAGGTATGCCGATCGGAAACCTTACAAGCCAGCTACTCGCGAACGTCTGCCTCAATGAGCTGGATCAGTACATCAAGCACGAGCTGAAAGCTCGCTTTTATGTGCGTTACATGGACGACATGGTGCTGCTCACCCTGACGCCCACTCTGAACCGGTGGCGGGTGCAAATTGAGGACTACCTCAACAATGTGCTGCACCTCGAATTGAACAGCAAGACCACGATCGGACTCGTCAAGCACGGGATCACCTTCGTGGGCTGCCGAATCTTCCGGGCTACCGTAAGCCGACAGCAGAGCGTCAAGAAAATGAAGGCGCGTATGTGGTATAGCGCCAAGGAGTACGAGGCGGGCCTGATCGACTTCGACGCCGTAGACGCCACCATGCAGAGCTACTTCGGTATGCTGAGCCACTGCTCCACTCACGGGCTCCAGAAGTGGATCGAGAAAAATATAGTTTTCAAACGAAAAGAAATGGCAGACATAGAGCTGCACAGGAGGTGAACACAATGGGAATTGAATCAGTTTTGATCGCCTGCCTTCCTTCGGCGATCACTGGGTTCTGCTTCTGGTGTATCGAGCAGAAAATCCAGAAACAGAGCAAGAAACTGGAGAAGGAAGAAAAACAGCGACGAGAAGCTCATGGACAAGCGCGAAAAGCTCCACGAACAGCAGGAGCTTTTTTTAGTGCAGGGAGTAAACGCCGCGATCGCCATCGGAGAAGCCACGGCCAGAGCCGTGCAGCGGATCCCGGACGCCCACTGCAACGGTGATATGCACGCGGCCCTCGACTATGCCGCCAAGGTCAAACATGAGCAGAAGGACTTCCTGACGAGGCAGGGGATCGAATTCTATTTATGAAATAAGGAGGTGACACCATGACTGAGGAAACGCTGGAACCGGTAGAAACCGAAACAGATCCGGAGGAACGGATCCGGAGCTGACAGCCGAAAACCGTCGGCTCCGGAAGCGGATCAAACAAATGAGAGAGGCTGCAGCCACCAGCAAAAAGGTGGAATTTTCAAAAATTATTTTCTGCGGCGTTTCAATCGTAACGATCTTAATTACCGTCTTTTCCTGCTGGATTATTTACTCCACCATGGACGCCTCAGCCCTCGCCTACCTGATCCCGGCCGTGTTCGCTGAAATGGCGAGCGCGACCGGTTTTTACTACACGAAGGCCAAGGCTGAAAACAAAATCAATTAATGAACGCCAACGGCGTGCAGCCAGAGGCGGACAACCTTCAACGACTAAGGAGGTGGAACATGTCACTCATTGGAAAAAACAACGAGGAAAAGATCTGGAATTTCCTCACCGGCAAGGGCCTGAACTCATACGGGGCTGCCGGGCTCATGGGGAACCTGTTCGCCGAGAGCGGGCTCAACCCGCAGAACCTCCAGAACTCCTACGAGAAAAAGCTCGGCTTTACGGACGCCACCTACACCGCAGCCGTAGACTCCGGAGTATGCCAACTTCACACATGACTCCGCAGGCTACGGCCTCGCCCAGTGGACATACTGGAGCCGCAAGGAGGCGCTCCTGAATTATGTCAAGGCCGCCAGTGCCTCGATCGGAGATCTGGAGACTCAGCTCGGCTTCCTCTGGAAAGAACTCGCCGAAAGCTACACCGCGGTGCTGGCCGTGCTGAAAAAAGCCACCAGCGTGAGACAGGCTTCCGACGCCGTGCTGCTCAAATATGAACAGCCAAAGGATCAGAGCGCCAGCGTACCAGACGAAGCGGGCCAGCTACGGGCAGACCTACTTCGACAAATACGCAACCAAGACAACCAACGACACACAAGGAGGTAAAACCATGAGCAATAGTTCATTAGTGGACTGCACAGTTATACAGCCCTAACCACAGCGGAAAGAGAACCCACTCGATCGACCGTCTGACACCGCACTGCGTAGTCGGCCAGTTATCTGCCGAAACGATCGGCGCCTGCTTCCCCCTAAAGGCAGGGACGCAAGCTGCAACTACGGGATCGGGTACGACGGCCGCGTCTGCCTGATCGTGGACGAGTGTAACCGGAGCTGGTGCAGCTCCAGCAACTCCAACGACCAGCGGGCCGTAACGATCGAGTGCGCCAGCGATAAGGCCGAACCATACGCTATGAAATCCGCAGTTTACGAGAAACTGATCAAGCTCTGCGCTGACATCTGCAAGAGAAACGGAAAAACGAAGGTGCTCTGGCTCGGCAGCAAGGAGAAGGCTCTCACATACGAGCCGAAGGCGAACGAGATCGTCCTCACCGCGCACCGCTGGTTCGCGAATAAATCGTGCCCCGGCGACTGGCTTTATTCCAGATATGGGGAGCTCGCCGACAGAATCAACGCACTGCTCGGCTCTACTGACTCCGGCAACTCCGGCGGAAATAATACCCCGTCCGGCGGTTCCGGCGTGAAATACTACGTCCAGACCGGAGCCTATAAGCAGAAGGCAAACGCTGACGCTCAGCTCAAAAAGGTGAAAGCTGCCGGTTTTGACGCTATTCTCAAACAGTCCGGCGACTTTACAAGGTGCAGACTGGAGCCTACTCCAAGAAAGAAAACGCCAACGCCGAAGTCGCAAAGCTGAAAGCGAAGGGCTTCGACGCAATAGTGACAACCAACGGCGGAAGCGCTGCCGGATCCACAAACTCCGAGATTAAAGTCGGCGACGTGGTTCAGTTCTCAGGCGGCCCTCACTACGGAAGTGCTGCAGCTTCAACTGCTGCCGGAACTCCGAAGGCTGGCCCGGCCAAAGTCACCAGAATTGTGAAGGGAGCAAAGCACCCGTACCATATCGTACACACTGACAGCCAGTCCAGCGTCTACGGCTGGGTAAATGCGGCCAACGTCTCAAAATGAGAACGGCCGCCAATATCCTGCTGCTGATCGTGGCCGTGGCCGTCCATGTGATCTGGATCCGCTCCCTCGTGGAGTGGGACGGCTCACCATGCGACGCAGCAGACTGTAAAGACTGCCCGTATTATCCGGGAGAAAACAGAAAGGAGAATCAACACCATGAACGAAACTATGACTCAGATCATCAACGCAGCAACGCCGATCCTCTGCCTGCTCATTACTGCCGGTGGCGCCTACCTCGTGGCGCTGCTCAAACGCCAGACAGCCCAGATCGAGAAAGATCTGGACAATGAGACAGCCACCAAATACATGAACATGGCAGTGGACGCCGTAGCTCAGGCCGTGGCCTACACGGCCCAGACGTTCGCGGACTCACTGAAAGCCGAGGGCAAATTCACCAAAGAGAAGCAGCTCGAAGCCTTCGAGAAGTCCAAAAACAAGACACTGGAGATCCTCGGCGACACAACCGTGGCCGCCCTTCGTGAGATTTACGGCGACTTCGACGCATGGCTCGAAACAAAGATCGAGCAGGTATGCAGAGAAACAAAGGCCGCCAGTGAGTCTCAGATCAAGGCAGCAACGGCCGACGCAGCAGCAACCGCGGCAAGTGTAGCGGCAACGATCGCCACCACTGCGGTGCAGCAGCTCGCAGCCGAGGCCCCGGCCGCTGAATCTAAAACAGAATAGGCCCCTGACACGTTCAGGACATAAAGAAAGCCCGGCGGGAGTGCTATCTCCTACCGGGCTATTTTTTATAAGCAGGCCAGCGCCGCCTTGTATGCCTTCGATCTCGTGTTTGGCTTCTGGAAGTCGTAGCGATCGCGGCCCTCTACCGACTTCGTCAAGAGCAGGATCCACCGCCACCTGATCGGCAAACTGGCAAAACTTCAAATACTGCGGAGCTTTTCGAGGATCCTCCAGAGCGGATCCGGAAACACTGGCAGCAACCGCATGAGCGAAAAGGATCGCCTTCTCCCTGATCGGAAGCTGGCAGACCATACAGTCGAGCAGACCACCCTCTCCGGCCAGCGTAGAAAAGCAAACGCCGCAGCTCTGAGCATACTCTACAAGACCGGGAGCGGGATCCTGATCGTCTCCGATCTCTGCCCTGCTGATCAACGCGGTGGCGTCCACAACCGTGCAGCCTTCCAGCAGACGAACACCAAGATCTGCGGCGTACCGCTGCTGCTTTTCAGACGGCGGGAGGAACTGGGATCACCTCAACGCTCTGCGGATCCCACAGCCAAGAGCTGCCGCCTTCTCTACTGCTGCCGCTTCTGAAATGGCGTCCACCTTTTGTACTTTTTTTTCCTGTCCCCGGATCTTTTCCCCAGATCCCAAAAATTCCATAATTACAAAACCCGCCGAACGGGCCCTTTTTCCAACCATGCCATGCCCTCCTAATTCTTTTTCGCGTTTATTCGCTTTTAGTCATGTTTGGGATAATTATAGGCGCCCGGCCATGGTAAAGTCAAGAAGCTATCAGTCATGTTTGGGATAAAGGAGGGTGAAAGGTTGAAACTCTACAAGCACACGAATGGAACGTGCAACGCCTCCGGCCCTGCGATCCGGGCCCTCCGCGAAAGGGCGGGAATATCTCAGGAACAGCTCGCCGCCAAGTTGCAACTGGCTGGGCTGAATCTGAATCAGAAAGCAGTGAGCCGGATCGAAACCGGCGACCGCGTGGTGCCGGACTTCGAGCTAAACTATTTTGCGACAGTGCTCGGCGTGCCAGTTTGCACACTACTGGAATATGAAAAATGAGGGGGAAACCGTCTCTATTTTTTTTATGCGAAAAATGCAGGAAATGAGCTTGACTATATACACCCGTAGGTGTATAATAATATTACAAGGTAAGGGAAAACCTGAGTAAAAAAAAGGAGGAAAAACAGAACAAGCGAAAGGAGGACACAACGGTGGACGAACAGAAAGAAAAGCAAACAAAAGAACTGCTCGAAGTTCTTAAAAAGGCTTTAAAAGTGAAGCGGTGGAACGGATCACGATAACAATAAAGCCAAATCAAAAACCGAAGCAGTCCTAAAGGTTCGGCGGTGGGAAATTCCCACCCACCGCCTTTATTATATCCACCGGCTACAACAAAGTCAAGAAGGAGGCCGACACATGGAAATCACGGTAAAGGTAAATTATAAAAACGAAAAACTGCAAAAGCTCAGACAGGCCGCTGGCCTCTCCCAGTCGCAGCTCGCGGAAGCCGCCGGGGTAAACGTCCGAATGTATCAGAAATACGAACAGGGCGACCGGGATATAAGCAAGGCGCAGCTCTCCACGCTGCTGCGGATCTGTAAAGCGCTGAGTTGTAAACTCTCAGATATAGTGACAGACGCGGAAACGTCCGAGCTTTTAGCAGAGTATGAGAAATAAGCACCACACATTCAAGGGGCGGCTTCGGCTGCCCCTCATTTTTTGTATATTGGAGGTAAACCCATGAGAAGATTCAAACACCTGAGCAAATCCGACAGGATCGGATCGAAACCCTGAACAATGACGGCAAGGCTCCGAAAGAGATCGCGGAAGTTGTCGGCGTGCATATTAGCACAATATACCGCGAGCTGCAGCGCGGACAGTACACGCACCGGAATAGTGACTGGACAGAGGAAACCCGATACAGTTCAGACCTCAGCGAAATGAAATACCGGGCCAACCTTGCGGCCAAAGGCGCCGACCTGAAAATCGGAAACGATCGCCGCCTCGCTGAATATATAGAAACCAAGATCGCAGACGAAAAGTACAGCCCGGAGGCCGTGCTGGGAGAAATCAAGGCGCAAGGGCTCCAGTTCAACATAGAGATCAAGAGCAAAAACACCATTTACAGTTATATCGAGAAGGGGATCTTCCTCAGACTCACAAACAAAGACCTCCCGGTCAAGGGTGACAAGAAGCGTAGCTACCACAAGGTACAGACTCAGAAGCGCGCGCCGAAAGGCGAAAGTATAGAAAAGCGCCCGGAGATAATCGGCGAGCGTTCCACCTTCGGGCACTGGGAAATGGACACTGTAGTGAGTGCCAGACCGGGCAAGGCTGCGATCCTCGTCCTGACCGAGAGGCTCACCCGTAACGAGATCACGGCCAAGCTCCCGGACAAGAGCGCGGCCAGCGTAGTGCAAGCCCTCGACGATCTGGAAAAGGAATGGGGCGAGCTTTTTCCTCGCGTGTTCCAAACGATCACCGTAGACAACGGCAGCGAGTTTGCGGACTGTCCCGGCATAGAGCGCAGCATACTGGCGGAGGGATCCCGGACGAAGTGCTACTACTGCCACCCGTACAGCTCATACGAGCGCGGAAGTAACGAGAACCTCAACAAGATGATCCGCCGCTGGCTGCCAAAGGGGACGAACTTCGACGAGATCGGCGCCGAAGTGATCCAGACAATAACAAACTGGCTGAACAACTACCCGCGGAAGATCCTCGGATTTTTGCCAGCCAGTGCAGTATTTCAAGAGCAAATGGACGCCCTTTTGGGGGCCTAATAAAATTTATTTAATTTTTTTCGCATTTACTCTTGACTTTTCCCAAAACTCAAAAAAACAGAGAGACTTACATCTCTCCGTCTTTTTCAATTTATATTATATTGCAAATCTTATCATATTTGTAACCATTCTCCCATATTACATATAACACATTACAATTCCGCCCTGGCTCTTCTCCGCTTCAAGCGCCAACACCTCTCCAGCTCCAACGCCCCCAGCGTAAATCCATCATCTATCCTCTTCTTACTAACCCATATCTCCATCTGTTTCCTTGTTAACTCAATGGTAGATATAATCCCTTCATGGCCGCAACGTTGTTTGTAGGCGCCTATATTGGTCAAAAATACATGGACACATCCCCCCGTGAGGCCACTGTCGGCAGCTATACGACCGAGCTCTATCGGCTTTCCTATGATATCAGCGCCCAGTTCCTCTCTAATCTCACGGCGTACATCTTCAATCGGTGTACAATTTGGATCAGAAAAACCACGAGGGCATGCATACTGTCTTCTTCTGATTGCATGTCTGAACTGTTCCAGCAAAACATATTTTCCTTTGTGCTTCGCCAGAATAACCACACCATCGTTTCCATTTGGCAGGACTCTCTCATAAGCCATAAGTTCATTATCATCCTTGCGTATCGGGTCTACCACCATCATGTTATATGCGCTGCTGTAAACAACTCCATATTTACGGCTATGCAGCTCCTCGTCACGGAGGATCTGTTTTCTGGCCTCTAAAGTATCCAGGGACGCTATCGGATACGATTTATATTCCGAATCCTCATTTGTTATATTCCTATCTTCACAAAGCTTTAAATATCTCTTCAGTTCTTTTGTCAATGTGTATCTTATTTTTTCGCCTTCACAAAAATGTTCAGAGCTATCTAATCCTTTCATGACCGAATTCACATATGCCTTACTTTTTCTAAAGGTAATCCGAACCATATCCCTAAGCAGTTGCCAGATTTCCGCTAAGGATTCTGATAATGACAAAGCATCAAGTCCAGGAATCTTAGCTATGAGCGAAGTCACGATCTCTGTAATTATCAGCATAACCATTGTCTGAATACCCGAAGGAACCGAATTCCAAAATGCTACAGCAGGTTTTATCCAACTATTTTGCATAGCTTTTGCGGTCCAATAATCACCTGTCAGTTCGGGACTTATCACTATTAGAAAACACAAAATAGCAAATACTATTTTCTTCAATATTCCACATAAAAGTTTCAGTTTTCTTCTATGCTTGTCCTTCTTAGCGTTATTCTCATAATAGAATACATAATTCCTATCTATTTCTGGTTTATCCTTGACATAACCTACAATTCTTGCAGCATTAACAATCTTTGGGGGGCTATATTTTCCCAGTTTGAATGTCTTAAAATCATTTTTCTCTTCAACAAGATATCTTTCATCACGTTTCCTTCCACCATCCCACGTGCGCTTCAATCGCTTAGAAAAGTCACATTCAAATGTATTCTCACCATGGCAGGCACTACCCCAATCTTCTAAATCCATCACATCATAATGCCTTGACACGTTTGATATACTGCTCTCGCAAGCATAGTTATAACACAAATCAACAATTGCCTGTGCATATTGACACCCCTTGACATTTGTGCCTGTTTCTACCAATTTTTAAGCTTTCTGATATACACTGAACGATTATTTTCATTCTTATTTTGCTTATATATGTTATCAAGTATCGTTTGAGCACTTCCCCACAGCTCCACATTATCTTTCGGAACATATAAACGTATAACCTTATCCAATATCGAACTGAATTTCCAACAGCCCAACTCACCATCAGCCCTTGGACTTATGTATATATCATGCATCATGCTCAGTTTGATCACGGTTTCCATAAAGCTATACAAGTTCTCCAATATCTCAGCCATAGAATCCCAGGATAGATTAGTCTGGTGCTCACCTTCATTGTCCACTTCAACAAATATATCTATGAGCTCATCTCGCTTGTTCTTATAATCACCATTATACCGTTCACCATTCTCATTCTTCTTTAGAACCAAAGCCACCTGACCATATTCATATATTTCAGACAAATCAGAATACAGAAGGCACCTCTTCATGATTGCGGTAAGTCGTTTCTGGCTATATTTCAATGGGAGTGCGGAATATATAAATTACTTGTCATCCTCTATAGAATCCATCAAATATTGTGACACAGTACGTATATCGCCATACTGGGATATCTTGATAACCCCACTATCAAACAATTTCAGCAAAGCTTCTTTGTACTCTCTGTTTTTAGCAGGCTGAAAAAGCCTCTCGAATCCACCATCTGATTATAAGTCAAGACAACTATATTACCATTTGTCACAATCTCATCGTACAATGCAGCCTGTCCCGCAATTATCTCCTCATCTGTTTTTCGCACAGAATCCAATTCAAACAAATATACATATTTACTCATCCCTTCAATCTCCCGTATCCTACATTCCCCTCAACCTATCTGCGTACCACCTGATAGTTTGCCGTATTCCATCATCGAAATTCACCTCCGGCCGCCAGCCAAGAGTCTGTTCAATCTTAGTTGAATCAATAGCATACCGCAGATCATGGCCTTTCCTATCGGTGACAAATGTTATGAGTGACTCGGGCTTACCCAATTCCCTGCAAATCATCCTGACAATTTCAATATTTGTCCGTTCACAATGACCACCTACATTGTATATCTCACCAACTTTTCCCCGGGTCAATATCGTATCTATGGCACGGCAATGGTCATCCACATGTATCCAATCCCTGACATTTATCCCTGTCCATAAACAGGCAGCGGCCTGTCTGCCAATGCATTTGTCACCATCAAAGGGATAAGTTTCTCAGGGTACTGGTATGGTCCATAATTATTTGAACACCTGCTGATGGTAACCGGTAAGCCATACGTTCTATGATAAGCCATAACCAAAAGATCTGCTGCCGCCTTTGAGCTGCTGTACGGCGAGCTCGGACAAATCGGCGATTCTTCAGTGAATAACAGATCCGACCTGTCAAGAGGCAGATCTCCATACACTTCATCCGTACTAATCTGATGAAATCTGCCGACATCATATCGCATACATGCATCCATCAACACGGACACACCCTTGATATTAGAATCAAGGAACACCTCCGGGTTATCTATAGATCTGTCTACATGCGACTCTGCCGCAAAATTCACGACCACATCCGGCCTCTCCGCCTCAAATATACGATACATCTCACCTCTATCGCATATATCCGCCTTATAAAAAAACAAAATTAGACCTGTCCAAGACAGGTCTAATCGTATCCAGACTTCCCGCATATGTGAGTTTGTCCACGCACACAAACTCATACTCAGGATGTCGATCCATCATATAAAATATAAAATTACGCCAATAAAACCAGCTCCGCCGGTGATAAGAATCTTCATATATTATACCTCTTTATACAAAACAAATTGTGTTTGGTATAAGTATAACATAAAGATCGATAAAGAATAGGTTTTTAGAAATTTAGTCCGTTAGTAAAATCTCTTTTTTGCTTTTTACCACTAATACCAATACTACATTATTCTGAATCTTCGATTATGCACTAGGAATAAATTCTTAAGTAAAAGAAAAACATAGCTTTGACATTATCCTTCCACCCTACTCCTTGGACTTGATTCGTAATTTATAGTATTTACAAGTAACTATGCAACCGAAAATAGACTTTCATCAATAATTTTTATATTATTTTTCTCTTCCCACTCAAGAATTGATTTATATAATTGAGTTTTTTGAAATTTTTCAATTTCATAGATAATTCTTAAAATTCGTTCTATCTCTTCCTTAGCAACACTCCTTTTTTACCATAACCTAATCCCCCGTTTTCTTCAGATTTCATACTCAAAGCAAATATATCTGTAATATCATGACCACAACACAATTGAAACTTATCATATTTTTGTTTTCGTACATCCTCTAAAGCGTTAAATATTTCACATTCTGTATACCTTCCTTTTAGTCTGTTTATCAATTCTTTTAAATTTACAGCAAAATTTTTATCCACTACATCGCCATATGGCAAATCTTTCATATTTATATTATACTTATTTTTTATTATTGCCAATTTCAATAAGCCTATCTCATATGCTGCATCCATAATAGCGTCAATAAATAATCTGTTATTACTTTTTTCATACGTTTTTATAACTATATTATCTGTAAATTCAGAGTATATCTTTCTAACTTTCGGATTACTACTTAAAATAAGTGTTTCCATATCATGGGCATCTGTTAGTAATACATTTTTTTCTGTAGTCGTTCTTCCCAATATATGCTCAAAATCTGCATCGACAATTGCCAAGTATCCTTTTCTTTTGCATCTATTTTGTTCTTCTATAAATTCTAATACATTCTCTTTGCCGTTAAGATTTGTAACCTTACACCTGCCGCAATCTAGGATATTTTCAAAAAAATGTTCATCGTTTTCGCCTTCAACAATCAAATAGTATTGTATTCCATACTGACTAGCGTATTCATTTCTTATTCTCATAGCACTAATAGCTCTATTTCCAGATCTGTGCATATAACTATTTTTATACACTATTTATCCTCCTCCAAGCCAAGACTAATAAGTAAATCATCATGACCATTTACAATATCTGGTGAGTGTGTAGCTATAATTGCCTGTGCTCCATTTAACCCGCATATTTGATTTAAAACGTCTATAAATTCCATTTGCCAAGCAACATGCAATGAAATTTCTGGTTCATCAATTAAAAATACGCTTGCCCTATCCGAATTAAAAATCAACTCATAAAACATTATAAAATCATGTTTCTCTCCTGATGATAACTTCTCTAATGGTATAGAATGCGTCATCCCTGAATTACTTTTTATCGGCTCGAACACAACACCTTTTTCATTATCTATATACATAGTTTTATTACTAAACGACGTTTTCCCATTTATTATTTCCATAAACAGTTTTAGTTTTCCCATTATGTCATCATACAAACTCAGTTTTCCCATAGTATCCTTTATATACAACGTATAAAATTTCCTCATTGTATCATCAATACTATCACTTGGATTTAATGTTTTAGCCCCAGGCAAAACCAAACCGGCACTTTCAAGTTCTACTCTTTTATTCTCTAACTCAGCCAAATGTTCTTTTATTTGCTTATCATTATAAAATTCTTGATTAGAATTAACAAAACTCACGAGTCTATCCGGAAAATTTCTATCTTTCTTTTCTGCTTCCAAGCCATATACATGTCTTGCCTCTCGAATTTTTTCTAAAATGTTCTCTGCATCTCGTACAATATTCTCGTTGTCTCGATTTCTGTTCCTTTTCTATAATCCCCCCATCGTATCCTGATTCCGTTGAATATCTGTCCATATCTTCGCCAATAAATCTCTCCCTCACCGAAAGTCTTTTTTTGATATTAAAGGTGTATTATCAAACAATCTATTTGAATCAATATAATTCACTTTAAGATGCTTTTTTATTATGTAATCATAATATTTATCATACCGCTTTCTATAATTAATCAAATGCTCCCTATCTTCAGGAGCCCCATGACGTCTTCTCATCTCCAATCGCTGAAGATACTCATCTAACCCATACTCTTTTATTCTATCACAACTAAATCTTGAAATCGGAATTTCAAACTCAACTTCAATATTATCTGATTGTAATATTTTAAAATCTATTATCACATCTTCATCATTACAATTTTCGTAACGCTTACTTATTTGTTTGTTTACTTTTATAATTATATCGTCCGAAAATTCTATGATAAAATCTGAAAATGGAATTTCATACAATTCAACTACCTCTAAGTATAAAACATGTGAAATCATTCTAAATACTGTAGTTTTACCATATCCATTTGGCGCATGAATAATAGATATATTTTCTTTTTTTTAAATCTATATCATAGCAATAATAGTCAAATAAATTTTTCACTGAAATCTTCTTTATTCTCATTTCTTATTATTGATAATTTTTTATAAACTACCAAATCCTCCTACTTATTTTTTATATTTTCCTAATATTAATAACTTCCCTTATCATAGCTATATTTTTATTTTATATTAGCTATAAATATATCAACTACCATATATTGAATACTTCTATTATATATCAATATTATAGTATGTCAAAATATTTAATTTCTAAATACACAATGATATATGCTTTACTATTAACCATGCCATTATAAAACGATAATCCCCACAATAGAACTTTTGCCGGAAAAAAATATTAATTTAATAACCTGTCTTATATAGAAGTAAATGGGAAACCACTTGGGGACATCTAATAAATATACCGCCATTAAGGGAGTAGGTTTTAAATCTATTTTTCGCCCTTGCATAAATCTGGAAGCGGATACTACCACATAATCATACCATTTATATATGATTCAATCATCCTGGAGAATCAGTATTTAGTTAAGTATATGTTTTAAATATTCCTACAGCTTCAGCTTATTCGCTTTAGCTGTTTCTGCTATGCTATAAATTATGGCACTGTATCTTAGTACCCACAGTGGAGCGTTTACGTCAGAGAATTCCGAACCATTTATCTTTCCAATACCTTCTATAAATATTTTGTCTCTTCAGCATATTTTTTGAAATATCAAAACTGCTATCACAATACTTTTTGGGTAATTCCAGACTTTTTAAAAACTTCTCAATATGCATATAGTTGTCGCCTCCTTTTTTTTATTACTTTGCCACCAATTTTTTATACACCCAAACCACTTACATCTACACATATATTTTCACCATAAATCTAACGAACATCCATTCAGAGACTTGTCCATTTACAATATATCACAATAATATCTTCAATTTTTCCAAACCCAATACTACTACCTACCACAAAACCAATGCTTTTTCACAAAACTCCTTACACACTTTAACAAGAACCTCTGTATCTGCCGCCCCACTATATATCAAATGTTTGTGTTCTGAACAAACTTGATCAAGCAAATACCAAGTTAAACCTCTTATCGTGTTTATAACTCCGTTGTACATATCATTATTTGTTATCGTTATAGTATTTTTAGTAGCAATATTGTATGATTCTTTAAGATAATTCACTATACTGTTACTAAGACATCTATCTATATTTGAATATCCTACTTTTGACAAATTACATATCCAATACAGGCTTAAATAATTCCTTAATTTTAAACCATTGTTCTCCTCCACATTATCAGCCTCAATTATCTTAAATCTAAGCACAGTCCACATCACTTCAAATACACAAACCGCAGAGTTAACCGTCTCACTGCACACTATTCTATGTATCAAATCAATCTTTTCAATAATTTTCTCCAGATTACGAATATCTAAATTACATAAACTTATTACTTCCTTTATCATTTCAATCGCTTCGTCTGTATGATCAAATCTGTCAAAATAGAAACTATATTTTTCTGAAAATGTATCTTGAATTTGTCCCTTATCAAGCGCAATACTAAAATTTATAAATTTTTTTAAATATCTATCAGTGTCTACATCTTCCCCATATATCTCTCTAACCGAATGCTCTAGCTGAGAACTATCGATTGCCAGCAATACAACCACATTATCCAAATTATCAAATATATGATGCAGTCTCTCTAAAACTTTAATCGCATACTGTGGCATGCATCTATCTAATTCATCTACTATAAGAACCACCGTCTGCTCTGATGCTAATTTCTGTATTTGCTCTCTTGTATCATCCAAAGTCTTTTTAAAAGCAAACATAGAATCAAATTCATACGTCGATGCCTTTCGAGAATCTCCGTTTTCTTTTATATCCTTGTATATTTCAACTGGATTTACACCGATATTCTTTTCAACAAATTCACCAGCAACATTACCAATTATAGTCTTTGCACATTTCCAAGAATCTTTTAAAACACCTTGAATTTGTGCATCTAATTGCCTATTTATTGACTCAAGCATGGCCGACACAATAGCTATAGCTGGTTCATCGTAATAATCGTACTTCCAACAATTATAATTAAAAACATAATACCTGGAACTTCCAGTTTGCTCACTCTGTTCCACCAATAAATCCTTTTCTAATATATCAAGAATATAAGACTTTCCATATCCCCATTTACCATCTAGCGCAAATACTTTTCCTTCTCTATTCTCTGATAACATGAATATAACATCTTTCAATCCATGTATTATTGAATTTCGACCTAATACATCAACTACTGATTTATCCCCCATACAGTATCCTATTTATCCTTTCTCCAACTATATAATTAAATGAGTTCTATCGTTATCATTCATTATCTTAAATTGCTACAATAATAACCTACGAAATGCTTTTAATTTCTTTCCCGCTCAGTCCTTGTGTCATACATCACGCATTTCTATTTTCCCAGCCTTCATCCTAGAATTAATAGTATCCTGTAGAATGTTCACTTGCGCCTAGTACCTCTAACAGACCTCTTTCCTTTTAAACTTCAAACTGTTTTAATTCTTCTAGCGGTTCCTTACTTGTATCAATACACATGCCGTCTTTCAACCAGTCTGCTTTCGTATATCCTGTTCCCGTTACTTCATATATCTCACCTTTTAGACCAACAGGCTTAACCCAGCCCCATGTAATAAGCCTATCCAAAGCTTCTTGCCATCTAGCGGATTCTCTCTGTGAATTATCAGCCATAAACTGTTTGCCATCAGCTAAAACCTGAACTGATGAACCTAGCGTAGCAAGTTTGAATATTTGTCCGTTACCCTCAGCTGCATATACTAAAAGGAATGCTGAATCAACTGGAATTCTACCAACATCTTCTTGCCCTACTACCGGCGCGTATTGTTGTTCTTCCTCCTCTGCTCTTTTACATTCTTCTGCCCTTTTTTCTGTAATATTGGCTATTCTATCTAAAAATTTATCTCGATGTCGTTCCCATGTTGCCTCAGACATCGGACGAAGTTCAAATTCTTTTATAAGTTCATCCTTAAACTCAGCCAATCTATATTTTAATGTTCTGTTATCTGAATCATCCAATTTAATTGAGATCTGAGTCTTATCAATACATCCATCCAGCTGATTAAATTGAAATCCTGGCAGTAAAACACCTGTCCATTTATGCTTCATTGCCCACGCTGCTCCCATTTCATTTAATGATGCTGCGCTACTATAATAATTCTTTGAAAAAGCGTAAATCACATGAAGGTCACTATTATGAAATTCATTAACAAGCCACTCGTATACCTTATTATCAATCGGAATACAGTACGGAGGAACTGATGAACAAATTATATCTTCATCTCTTAACCCCAGAATTTCAAGCAATCCTACAAATGCTTCAACATAATCAGCATCTTTACTACTGTGTGATATAAATAATTTATGTGGTTTGTCCATCTTACAATTCTCCTCCATAGATTCAGATAGCATTTTTTCTAATACTGTTAATTTAGCTTCTAATTGAGCAAATGTTAAATCATCACTAAAGTTTTTCCCCATTTTTGAAAAAAGATGAATTATATCTTGGACTATTTTACTCTCTGGAAGTTTTTCCAGTTCTGCTTCAATTTCTGCTTTCCACAGCAAATATTTTTCATCATTATGAATCGTTTGGTATGTAGTCTGAATAGCAGGCTTTCCGGCTGGTTTTCCCAAAGATATATACTCTGTTTTGAATCGTTTTCTTATATCTGGAGTCTGTTCAATAAGTCTAATTAGATTTTCATTTTCCAACTACTTTCCCCCTCCTCATATTATCATAAATGTTGTCAAAGCATTCGTAATCAATACAATTATTGTTTGTGTTATACCCTTAAATATTTCTAATTGTTTGTATAGTTTTATATTTATATAATCTTGTTTTTAGTTTTTAATCATATTTTAAATATTATACCACGCATTTGCATTAACGTAAACTCTCAACACTCACCTGCATTCTCCATAACCACCAATTGCCAGCCCTCCCGGGCTGGCAATCACATCACATCCATATAAACTTCCTATCTACAAATCCCCAAACAAGTCCTTCTCATACATACCGTCCTCAATCATCCCCTTAAAGCTCTCCTTAACAACCTCAACATCTTCCTTATACGTCATACCATACCAGGTATCATTCGTCCGGAGAACCTTAACCGTCATCTTCTTCTCATCCAGAAGCTCTCCTATGAATGTAGGAATAAGGAACTCTGCCTTAAGTGGATCACCAGGAACCTCCGTCTCAAAGAACTCCGCAAATCCTGCCTCCAACATATCCAGGAATTCCGGCGTCAATCCCCACATGTTCATGGACACCAGAGACTCCGTATCAATGGCTGTGCCGTCCGCAGCTGCACCATCCGCAGTCTTGACGATATTCTTGGTCTCCACCACCTCTGTCAGATTATTCTGATCGTCCATCTTGCAAATGCCTCTGGTCACACCACCATTATCAGACAATGTATTCTTGAGTACAAATCCAGCCATACACGACTGTCCTCCGTTCACCAGATACTCATGAACCAGTCTGAAGCCTTCCTTGCCGTAATAATCATCTGCATTTATCACGACAAATGGTGTCTTCAGCACGGCTTTAGCAGCAAGCACGGCCTGTCCTGTTCCCCATGGCTTAGTTCTGCCTGCCGGCAGCTCCCCGGGAATATCCTCAATATCCTGAAATGCATAATCAACCGTAACGCCAGATTTCCCGCAAATGGCAGCAATCCGATCACCTATAACAGATCTAAATTCTCTCTCAATATCCTTGCGGATAATAAATACAACATGATTAAATCCTGCCTTTATGGCATCATGGATTGAATAACCCATAATAATGTGTTGGCCATCATCTACAGGCTCCAACTGTTTGATTCCGGTTCCAAATCTTGAGCCGATTCCTGCCGCCATTATAAGTAAAGTTGCCTCTATTTGTTTTCTCCTCATTAGTAAGTAATAAGTTTATGTTCATCTTTATTATCTATAAATAAACTCAAATAATGGTATATACTATTTGTTACTATCGCAACTGCCCCAATTGTTTTAGTACAGCACTGGCATATAAAAAATATATACGCATGAAACTTAGCTTAGCATTATTCACAGAATGTTCACTTGCACCTGACACCTCTTAGGCCCCTAACTTCACGAGGTATCCTAAGATGTGCCGGTACAAAATGTTCACAGAATGTTCATTTGCACCTGACACCTCAGATTTTTGTAAATCCCGTGATTTTCAAATTGCCGTTTACTATCCGAAACACCAAATATATACTAGACCAGAAAGCAATAGGAATGGCTATCTTAAAAATGTATTTCTTAAACATTTTCTTGATGCTTCGGCCTCTACTTTTTCCTAAAAACAGAGCACCACTAATCATAACAAAACAGCATACTCCAATTCTAGAAATTGCACTAAAAATTTCATATATAGGCCATACACTCGAATCAGCTCCAGCATATTTCCAGCCTTTTGTTAAAACATGAAGCAGTATCACACAAAAACAAGCTAATACCCTTAATAATTAAATCCAAACTGCTCTGCTCACAAGTTTTTATTTCCGTTTCCAACATTGTCAACCCTTTTTTATATCAAACTACAATTATTTTTTGAGTAAAAATCTCCAATCACTTGACAAATGCTATTTGAAATATCTTCACTGACATAAGACAAGTTACGCCCACTTTCAATTGCTTTTGCGAAAGCAACTAATTCGTACCGAATTCCCTCACCATCCAGCTGATAAAAATACCTCTTATTCTGAGATGTATCTTCATAGCGAATTTCAAAATAGTCCGTTTTCCACCAAGGTGCTGGAACATAAATATATCCTTTTGTGCCAGAAATAACTAATTCGCCCTCTGACTTTACACCCTTTGCCACTTTTGCAGAAGCAACCGCACGATCATATAAAAAATCAATTTTCGTAAACTGATCATGTCCATCACAATCGATATGCGAAATGATATGCTTTTTCTTATAATTACAACCGAGCACATTTAGAACAGGCAACATAGCCGTAGGTCCCCATGCACAAATACTGTCCCATGCGTCTTCGTTGATAGAACGCAAACTTGTACAAGTCGCATCGACTGAATAAATTTCCCCTATTTTTCCCTCTTTTGCCAATAATAGCAGCCTTGAATATGCTGTCGAATAAGCTGTTTTTAACGCATCCATTAAAATACAGTTATTCTTTTTTGCCAACTCAAATAATTCGTAGTTTTGTTGACTGTCTAATGAAATAGGCGACTCACACAAAACATGTTTGCCCTTTTCAAGGGCCTTTTTAATCTGAGAATAATGATTTTGAGGCATCGATACAATATAGACAGCATCTATCTCTGCCAAAAGTCTTTCATAACTATCTGTAACAAAAGGTACATCTTCAAAATATTGAGGATTTTCCGTACAAACTCCAACCAGTTCTAATCCATTAACATACTGTGCTTCCCTGATATATTTCTTTGCAATTGGTGAATCACCGATAATTCCGAACCTTACTTTCCGCTCTTCTGATCGGATTTCAGAACTTGAAACGCCTTCTGTACGATCCAGATACACTACTTTACAGTACTCGTTCAGATAATCAAATTTGCCTTTCCAATCAGAACCGATCGTAAAAATATCCACATCGTATCGACGGATATCTTCTATTTTTTGACCTTCATACTCTTCTACTATGATCTTATCCGCTAAACCAGTGGCACGTACTGCCTCAATTCGTTCCATTAAGGACTGCTGCACATTAATCTTTCCTCTGGTCTTATCAAAATCATCTGCTGTTACGCCGACAATCAGATAATCACCAAGCGCTTTTGCTCTCTCTAATAGCCTGATATGTCCATAGTGAAGCAAGTCATATGTTCCGTATGTAATTACCTTTACCATTTTCTTACTTCCCTCCTGATTCATAACAATCCTCGGTTTTGTAGATCTTTAAAAGCGTTTACAAGTGTCGTATTATCATCTTTCGTAAGAGCTCCAATATGTCCTACCCTAAATACACTGTCTTTTAATTCACCGCCATTTGGGCAAATCCAAATGCCATATTCGTCTTTCAGCTTTATAAACACATCATATGCAGAAACATTTAATGGATGCAAAGGAGTTACAGCATTGGACATTGACTCCGATACAATTTCAAATGGCAGCCCTTTGATTTTTTCCCTAAAATCCAGTGCAAGCTCTGCGATTTTCTTTGTTTCCGTCTCCACTCCACCAGCTACATCTATTTCTTTCAGACGGGCATTAATCTGACGTAAGGTACCAACAGCCGGTGTAAAGGGTGTTTGACCTCTTTCTCCATTTTTAAGTGCGGATTTCAGGTCAAAATACATACAATTAACGACATGCTTCTCAATGCGTTCAACTGCCTCATGCGAAAGGACAATTACAGAGATACCCGGAGGGCAGGCAAGTGCTTTCTGGGAACCTGTAATCATTACCTGTACACCAAGTTCTTTCATATTAAAATCATCTGCAAGGAAAGAACTAATGGCATCGACCACTAAGAACATTCCATTCTTTTTACAGAATTCACTGATCATATTAATGTCATAATGCACACCAGTTGAAGTTTCATGCACATTAACAAGGAATCCAGTAAAACCCTTGCCATTATAGACATCCAACTGTTCTTTCTTCAGTGCTTTACCTGCTTCCAGCTTGATTTCTTCATATGTAATATCATGGATTTCACACAATTCAACAAAACGATGTCCAAAACTGCCACCGTTCACAACCAAAACTTTGTCGTTCTGATCAAACATGTTCATAACCGTAGCTTCCATAGAAGCAGTACCAGAACCAGTGATAAAAACTACTCTAGCATCATCGCCAGCTTTCGCAAACTTTTTCATCAGAGCTTCATTTTCAAGCATAATCTCGGAAAATTCAGGTGTTCTGAAATATGGAACCTGCTCAGCTCCAATGGCTCTTACATTTTCATCCGACATAACCGGACCTACCGTGAAATTTAACATATTTAAACCACCTTTCATGAAATCTAAAACAATCAACATACTAATTTAATAAAGACTCAACAATATCTCTAGCAACGCCTTTTCTAAAGACCTTCAGTTTGAGAGCTTTATTCCTCAATTCTTCTTTCTCATCATCGCCTACAATTAATTTGTTAATATAATTAACAGTCATTTTGGGTCTATCGCTCACATACAGAGCATCCGAAATATTTTTATCCATCGCATTTACATTATCCAAATATATAATCGGCCTTCCAGTAAGCAAAAATTCAATGTCAATTGCAGAGTAGTCCGCAATCAAGCAATCTGCTTTCTCAAACGACTCCATATAAGATGATGATTCATCCAATGACACATTAGGCAAAGATGCAATGAGACTTTTATAATCATTAACTTCTGTTTGAGACATAATCCCCATAGCAATGTAATGAGAAAACATCAATGGGTGAGGTCGAATTATCAAAATGAGCTCTGAATGTTCCTTAAAATAATCAATTAAAACATCCTTATTTTCGAGGAATGTACTCTTTTCATTATTGTCAAAGTTTGTTGTCCATCTTGGCAACCACAAAAATGTTTTTGCATTCCCTGATTTATCGCTACGCTTTATTAGATCAAATCTCGGATAGCCCAAATTATAGACAATGCTTTTTAAATCCGTATTCTTACAGAGTCTTAACTTTGAATTACAGTAATTGTAAACTTTATCGCAATCTGCAAACAAATAATCCACATAACTCAGCAAATTATCAGTAAAGCATCCCTTTATCATTTTCATGCCATCCGTATAACTTGAACCATACGGTACATAACATAGTCTGCTATATTGTGACAATGTCTTAAAATGATACTCTTCTGGATACTCGCCCGCATATGGAAGTCCTAAAAAAATAAAGTCAAAATTGTATCCACTTATACCTTCAAAGCTCTTTGTCTGTGTGTTATTGGATTAATAACAGTGATCTTTTCATCAAGATTTTTACAAAAATCTATATTCTTTTCGATAGTGCTAATATCCACTTTCTTTTTAGCATGATCATATCTCGGCAGAACTAAAATAGAAACCGAGAAACGATTATCTGAACACATTGTTTCAAAAACAGACTGAACCGATGTAAAGATCTCCGTTCTTTGAACAATAAAGCATACCTTGATATTGTTTTTATTTATCGGCGGTAGACTTTTTCTTTTCCGTTTCACTGCATAGTAAATGCTATTTCTTAAATAAAACATCAATTCCCATTTTTTTCGTTTTATTTTCTTTATGATTTCACCCATTAAATCTCTCCATTATTTCTTCTTAAGTCCAATGATACTGGACATTAAGAATTCTCTCTTTACAAAAGCAACAATTCCCAAAATAACCAGAAGACCATATCGCACAATCTTATAGTCAAAAGGAAGTTACATCCTATACCTGCAAAAATCACAAGGACAGATAATCCAACCACACATTTATAGTCGAACAATGTCTTTCCTGGTATAAATTCTTTCATCACCTTGCGGCTAATAATCGCATGGCCAATACTATAAAGCACATAACATACCAGTGTTGTATAACCCGCTGCCACATAACCATACTGTTTTATAAAAATATAGTTTAGTCCTAAATTAACAACAGCAGCCAGGATTGAAGATACCATCAAAAAACTTGTTTTTTCAAAATAGAACTGTGGTGTTGCTAAAATATTATAAAGGAAAATAAAAAACACACTTGCTGCAACCGGTGGAATAACATATGCTGCACTTGCATATCCGCTTGAGCCAAACAGTAATACAAGTTCCGGACTCAAAAGCATTAGGCCAAGTGAAATAGCTGCAACCAGCAACATTAAAAAGTTGATAGTTTCTGGGATTTTCTCATACTTATCTGCCTTAATTCTCTGATAAATCCACGGCGTGAACGAGTTAGAGATTGCATTGGTAAAAATCTGCACAAGCATACCAATGTTATATGCAACACTATAAAATGCCACTGCAGAAGTACTAACCATTTTGCTAATCATGATCTGGTCGCCTTTGTTCAAAATCATACCAGATAAGTAATGTGGCAAAAAAGTGGTATAGCCATACCTAATGCGAATTTCCAATATTTTTTATCAATCCAGCATTTTCCTTTTAGGAACTGGTAGACCATAATTACACCACAGAAACAAACTTCTACAATAACAACTGAAAGAATTCTTGCTGTTGCTTTGTCTTCTGCCAGCGATACCATAATTAATCCAAGTACCGGATTAACAATTGATTTACAGAGCGTTACAATTACTAATTTTCGATATTTATATTCAAATCGTTGTCTACCGGACCAAAAGCTAAGTGCCGGTGTTACAGCCATTTCAACAAACATCAAAAAAATCAAATGCGGCGCAAGCCCTAAAATATCACTCCATGCATTCTGTGTAACGAAAAAAATTGCAAATACTATTGCTGTAATAGTCAGGGTAAGTCCCTGCATTGACGAGATATAGCGATCTCTATCTGTATCATACTTATTCATTCCATTTGTAAAAACACCGTAATACAAATACAATGAAGTAATAATCGTTAATATTTGAAGCCATGATAAGTACAGGCTATATGTACCATATTGCTCTGTAGTCAGTATTCTTGTAAAAATAGGCACAACAATAAATGAAATGCCTTTTTGTAAGATGCTACACGCGGAAAACCAAATTGCAGCTCTTGCCTGAACACTAATAGACGTATATTTCTTTATAAAATTCACTTTTTTCACCTACCTTCAATTAGCATTCATTCGCCTTCTGAAAATGATTTATAATATTGCAATAGATCATGATTGTTTTTTTTGTCATATCCACGTAACCTAACCATTTCAGCATACAAAGTTCGCTTTCCTATTTCCTTATTGTTCAAGCACTGCTCTAATTCATAAACCCAACCCTTGGCATCTTTTTTTAAGGAAATATAATGAATCAATTCTGTAACTTCCGTATCTCGTGGCACAACACCTGAAGCTAAAACCGGTAAACCATTAGCTTGAGCCTCTATAAATACAATTCCCAGTCCTTCATACAACGACGGAAGTAAAAACAAATCCATCGCCGAGTACATCGCTTTCATATCCGTTTGATTTCCCATAGAAATCACTGCATTATCTAATCCCTTATTGCCGATGTACTTTTTTACCTCTTGCTCTAATTCTCCTGTTCCAACCCACATTAAAACAGAATCATTATTTTTTTTGTGATACTGCTCGAAGACATCTACAATAAAGAAAGGATTTTTTGTTTTGTATGCCGACAGACAGTACCAATCACAACCGTTTCATCTTTCACGCCTAGTGTATTTCGTAGCTTATTTCTGGACTCAGAATCAAACTTCACGCTCTTCGTATCAACTGTATTACGAATAACATCAAACTTTTGTTTCCGAAATATGATTTTCCTGCATGATTGGAACACGCTAGATATTTATTGCAGCTGTGTACACACGGCACATGGTATGCTAATGTGTATAATGCACTATGTATGTCATGTATGTACAACGGATTATGTGCGTGGTAAATACGATACGGCACATGAGCTTTCTTTGCCAATCTAGCTACTAAAGCCGCATACTTTCCGGTTATGTGTATATGGATGATGTCATATTTTTCATCCGCAAGTTTTTTTTCAAGAAACCCTTTACTTTTTTCATAATCCGGTCCAGAATGTTTTTCGTCTACTTGCGGCAATAAATAGTAGTTACTTTCGTTTCTTCTCAGTTCCTCAAACCATGGAGAAGAACGATCATACATTGAACAAAAGTCAACACTATACCCATTCTCTACCAAGTCTGGATAATGATTCATTACGACACTGGTAACCCCATTGCTGGCACGAATATTTGAAACTATAAACAGTACTTTTTTCATTGATTTAGTCTTATTCTCCTGAAAATATTTTTCTTAAGCCTTGTCCACGCTATCGCAACAAGTAAAGCCAGCAAGAAAACCACCACGACACCCACGAATTGCCAGAGTGTGTTCATCGGCAAAAGCTTCTTTTCTACACGAACAAACAACGGATGAACTATATAAATCAGCAAGGAATATTTCATTCCAATAGTTACCAATAGATTTTTCTTGCCAATCTCTTTCATTTGCAGAAATCCAACAAATAATAGCACTGCAACAAATGGCGTCATTATATAAGAATCACGTCCACCTGTTACTCCAGAATCTATCAATAAATTCATTTCTAATATTGATAGTAAACAAGCGCCACTAAAAACAACCCATATTGTTCTATTTGTTGGCAATCTTCTTTCCTCATACCAATCTCGAACAGCATCACCTAAAAGTAAGAATGGTAATCCTTCAGCCCATACATTTCTAGTAATATAATAAGCAACATCATGGCCCAGTATAATAGAAGCATACTTTCCACATACAAGTAAGAACAAATTACCACCAAGAATTACACACCATTTTATTTTTCTATTCTTTACAATAGCCGGGCACAAAGCACATATAATTAGTGCGTATAAAACAGACCACATATACCATCCATGATCTGCTGCTATTGGATCGTTAAACAAAACAAAGTCAACAATGTTTTTCCTGTCAATAAATTGCCCCCAGTATACAGATATATCGTGTTTCAAAAAGTGATATATACTATCGACTAAGAACCAAAATAATTCCATTTCAATAGCTATCATAAAAATTTCACAATCTGCTTTTTTACATTTCCGTACTGTACAGTATCTCTATACATAAAACCTGTTATCAATATAAATACAGGTACGGCAACCTTACAAAGCAATAAAATATATTCTGAAAAATAACCTGTTCCACACGCATGCTGATAACACACCATAAATGCTGCAACAGCCTTCAACGCATCTAATGAATAAATTCTTTTTTTTGAATCCAATTTTTCTCCCATATCTTTCCTCACTGCCAATAGAAACTATATGGTACTGCTCCATAAAAAGATGCGGCATATGTTGTTGTCATCCATAAGAAGTAGATGAAGAACAGTCCATATACAAATATTCTTACTATCGTTCGATTACTTTTTTAACCGCATAGAATCTATCACATACGGATATAGAACTAACACATATGGAATAAAATAATATGTAAATCGGTTTATTATGTTCATTCTAAATAAAAGCAATCTACATACTGAAGCGATCAAAACCATGAACAGCATAAAGCTCTCATTCGCTTGAAGTTGATATTCATTTTTATCATTAATCAGCAATGTTTTTACTGTTTTCTTCTTCCAAACCAGAACGTAATATCCAACTACAAATGCACCTACAGTCAAAACAAAATTGAAAATTGACTGCATGTTCATATTTCCCATACTCTCTGATCCTGTTAGATAACGTTCATAATTACTACTTCCAACTATCCCAAGTATCCCAACATAAATCTGCATATAAAATTCATATAACAGAACCGTAATTACTCCGCCAACAACTATCTGTTTTCTAGTAAACTTCAGTCGATCAAACACAATCATCAATAAGCAAAGTATCGCTGAACTATGGAAAGTCGATGCTAAAAGTATCAGAATGGCAAATTGAATATAGTCTTTTATTCCCCGTCTACTATAATCCAACCAAACATAACCGACTAATATAATTGCAACAGCCAAACCTTGTCGCATAATATTCATGCACATATAGTACAGACAGCTGAAGATTACAAGTTCTGTACTCATAACAACATCTGTTGATTCTTTATATATGAAGTAACCGATTGCTGAATAAATCAACAATTCTGTAATAAAAATATAAACTTGAACATCATGAGAAATCAGATTTAAAAACCATGTATAATAGCAATAACCTATTTCATAATTTCCCATTGCTGAAAACTTCGGCACATCTGTTAAACTGAATGATGCAATTCTCACAAAGTTTTTAGCATAGTGATTTGGAATATCAATACCAACACTCGGATTTCTCAGTCCGGCCAAAAGAATCATTAACGCAAATGCAACAATAACAAATCGTTTTTTCCTTCTTTGATCTTTATTGGCATGGATCACTATTCCGTATAATCCAATTATTGCAGCTAATGCAAAATAAACTGCCATCTTAGTTTTCCTTCCTCCTTAGCTCAGTGATGTCTCACCCTCTTAATTTTCATCTTAAGTTTTAAAGGGATCATACATTTCAAGCTGTCTTTTATACGATAAGAAAGAGTTAATGATTTTTGAAAATCATTTTCTACAGCAGCATATCCTTTTGATCTATACAACTCAAAAATATATTCTCTCTTTTCTGAACGATGTGTTGGCTGTCTCAGCTGTCCATTTCCTGCAACAATTTTTTCCACCGTTGATGGAACAAGCTCCAATTGCTCCTTACACACTTCGATAGCTCGTTCACCTGTTTCCGTATTTACAAGCAAGCAGGAAATTCCGGTGTATTTCCGATCAAACCACTTATCTTCCTTGAATAGCTCTGGGTGTTGCTTTGCAATCCCCCAATAATCTCCTATCGTGAGATCCGCCGGACGATCCAGTGAAGCGAATTTACAGGAATAGCAGTTTTCTCTACACACATAACTTTTAAGAAAATACTCATAAAACGATGAAATTCTACAATGTATATCCTTATATTTTCTGCTTAACCTAGTATTAAATCTAATAAAGTAATCTTCCCATCCACGATTTTTATCTCTAAAATTAAACTCTGAAATATCATCGCTATCTTTTTTTCAGTATACCCAAATAGTCATTGAAAAATCTTTGATTTGGAACACCATGACAAACAATATCAACTGTTAAAAGATTTTCATATCTTCTACCCAGAAATTCATTTAGAGCAGCTACTTGGCAAGGTGTTCCGGAAAAGAGTACCCTTCTCCCCTCTAATACAGCTTTTTCACATCTTCAAAAATATTTTCTGTATTAGATTGAACATACTTTGACCCCTGTAATTTAGGAAGATCTTCTAACCGATCAATGCCTATCGTGTTGACCGTAACCTGTTTATCAAAACTATAGGCCGCTCCATATACTTTGCCACCTGCTTTTAATACCTTTTCGGCTACAGCAGCAAATACGCCACCAGAAGCCGAACCATTCACTTGCTTTTTGTTGGTATTAACAGCTACATAACCATTCATCGGATGATTACATTCTGCTTCATTTTGATAAGAACATACCTTCTTACAAGCTCCACATCCAACGCATAAGGCATCATCAATCCGAGGATATTTAAATCCACAGGAATCTTCTTGCATTGAGATTGCTTTTTTCGGACAAACACTTACACAGACACCGCAACCGCAACACTGTTCCTTATTCTCAAATAAAACTATTTCATTCTTCATCTGCAGTACCCCTCAGCAAAAACTCAACTATCAAAAATTAGATTGTATAAAATCGTCTACCTTTTTTCGCTCTCGATTTAATACTTCATCTACTTTATTAAAATTAATTTCTCCAGTTTCACTCTTTCCATTCATCACTCTGTGGGCTGTCTGTCAATTCCAGTACGCTTTGCAGTCTGGTATTATATTTCCCAGGATAGAACACAAAAATTCTTTATGGAAGTTCAAAGAAAAAGCCGTACAATGGAAGGAATCCGTTACAACATAATCAGCATAATTGATAAGCGAAAGAAATTCTTGCACTGTAGGGCAATAGATCATTTTCCCCTTGTTCCTGTAGTGACTCAGATAGTAACTCATTCTAACAATCTTACATCCTGTTTTCTTTGCTAGATCCTGTGCAAACTGTTCCATCTCCGGATTATCATTCAAACGATAAATAATGATGTACTTGTCCTGAATCATTCTATGCGCAATCATGTTCGACCATTCTTCTTTGTTCAAAACAAGTGTTGGATCAAGAATATGCTGAACATTCCTGATTCCAAGTCCTTCAATTAGCTTTTTTGCAGATTCCTCTCTTACTGAAATCGCTGTATACTTTTTCGCATACTCCGTAGTCTCTTTTATCTCATTATTGGGGAACTGATCCATTCCAATGCTTATTGAATAGCCAATTCTCTTTTTCCCTTCCGGTGCAAAGTCAAGATAATATGCAGGCAAAACGCCTCCATTATACTCACTGTTCCAGGTCTGATCGCTTCCGGTAACATAGATATCCGCACTCGGAGGATTATTTTTTAAATCAGCATAATCCGCGTATTTCCTCGTTAAATGTATATATTGGGTCAAAAAATTATCGCAGACTTTTTTTCTCTTTGATGTTTCAATTTTCTTTAAGCAGGTGTAAATCATCTTCTTCACAGCATTTCCATTTTGCCCTTTTCGCTGCATGCCTGCTTTTATTAAATTATTGTCTTCTGCATTCGGCCTAACATAATCAACTATTTCTGCTGAATATCCCATAAGTTCAAACTTCTTTTGGGTTGCATAAGTTTGCAACAATGAACCGTAATTTCTTATATAATGTAATGTAACTACCGCAACTTTCTTCATTTATATCTCCCAAATTTTCTCTTCATCAATGTATAGTAAATATGAGGTGCAATTACAAAAAGAACAATTTGAGCTTTCTTACTGAAGCTGAGGTTTGATTTTCTCACATCTTTCAGGTGCTCCTTTAAATATTCTTTTATAGCTTTCACTGTCTCCATGTCAAAGCTATTGCAAATTGCCATGCCATTAGCACAGCTAAGTCCTCCATTTACACAGGCGTAGGCAGATGCTGCTGTCGAAAAAGATGTATCAGCATCTGTTAAAATTTGCATACTCTCTTTTACATTTTCAAACTGACTCCGATACCAATTTAACGAATGCTTTGCAAACATTGCAGAATCTTCTCTCTGAATATAATATCCATAAAGGCCAGCATGAATATAAGTTATAACATCACTTCTCACAAGGGATTTCATTAAGAATTCTATATCCTCCGCCATCACCTTTTTTTCATCAAAAGCAATGGTTGCTATACATTCTTTGCGGTAGATTTTATTCCAAATACCCATACGAACAGTTCTATTAAAATCTGCACATAAATCAAATGCCTGCTTTTTGTCGACTACTGTACCCTCTATATTATCTATCTTTGAGTCAATAATATCGGTTGCATTACTATCAATCACTGAATAATCAAAGATCACCATATCCGGATTAAATTGATTGATACTTTCTTGAACAAGCTGCAATGTGTTTCTCGCAATTATGTCATCAGAATCCACAAAACAAATGTACCTTCCGCATGCTTGTTTCAGCCCACAGTTTCTTGCTGAAGAAACGCCACCATTATCTTTGTGAATAACACTAATACGAGCATCATTCTTTGCGAATTCATCACATATTTTCCCACAGCTATCTGGTGAGCCGTCATCAACCAAAATCAATTCAAAGTTGCCAAACTCCTGCGATAAAATACTTTTAATACAGCGAGATAGATATTTTTCAACTTTATATACTGGTACGATAATACTAAATTCAGGCACTTAATCCACCTCACCCTTTCAAATTTTTTGCAAATTGCAGGATATGCAATTTAAATAAAATCTTTTTACTGCATCAATTGCATAATCCTTTTTGTAATCAATCCATATTTCTTTACATGCTCTGAAAGTGTTTCTGTATCGAAATCTCTATAAAATTCAGCTCTTTTAGGGTGTGGTTTTGCAGATTTTTCGATCATACTTCCATCTAAGTCGACACCCTTTTTTATGTCTGCTTCCACAAATTCATAGTATTTTTTCAACTGCTCAAAAGTCTCAAGTCCTTTTCCACTTTGAACAATCAGATGTGTCCAGCCCTTATCATCGTCTTTTTTGCCTGTAATTTTTGAATAGCTCCAACAGTCATATATCGTAAAATCACTAACATGCTGCAAATTTTTAAATCTGCAATGATAACAAGATGGCCTTGAAGATATTTCTCCAAAAAAGCAAGATAACATCATATCTGTTCGTGCATTATTGTAATAATGTTTTCCATTTTCAAAATGGATTTCCATATTACCCGTGTGGTATCCCATTACTTTACTTCTGAACTTGATATCTTTTATGTTTGATTCATACTTCGTCCGCATCTCAGATATATACTTTTCCCATAGCGTAGGAGATGGTACTCCATGACACACAACATCAATACACCACAGATTCTGGTCATTGCCCCTTAAATACTGCTTCAGACCAGCGACCTGACAAGGCGTTCCACTATAGAGAACCTTCTTGTTAGACTTTAAAAGTTTCCTTATTTCGCTAAAAGTATCTGTCTGGTTACTTTGAACATACTTTGAGCCTCTGAAATCAAGCAATTCTTCCTTTTTATTTGTAATTTTATGAACAACATTTAAATTAGTGTCATAGGATACACCAACGACATAACCACCTTGATCAATAAACCATTCTGCTATAGGCAAGAAAAAAACCACCAGATGTACTTGCACTAACATTTTTTCTTCATTGTGGGATCTAACAATGAATGCTTTTTGTTCCGTAAATTTTTCAACACGACTATTTTTACCGGGCATACTCTTGCGCACAGTCCACAGTTTACGCACTTTTCAGTATCAATATGTGGGTAAAGAAACCCTTCATCATCTTTAACCATTTCGATTGCGCTTTTTGCGCAAATTGAAGCGCATGCTGTACATCCACAGCAATCCTCTTTTGTTGAAAAAATTTCCATTCCAAACTCCTATTAAATCCTGCTATCTGACAATGCATTTTTCAGATATGCAATCGACTGTTCTCTCAGTTCTTTAATATTTTTGTGTGCAGTTTCAAAATTTATAAGATCAAACATATCTTGTTTTAGACCTTTATTCGAATCATATAAGCGTTTTTCCAAACCAAGCAGATTCAGCAAGGAACTCAAGCGACTATTTGTCGATGATTTTCCATTAACATCAGCTGTATAACGGTTAAACACCATGAATTGGCGCTTGTATAATATAGAGAAAACTGTTCCATGAAAGGAATCCGTGCATACATATTTTGCATTGCTGATCAGATTAACAAACTCAGCCGGTCCTACGCCTTGAGGCTTGATCTCTCCAAATCCAAAATCGGCTTTAACAATTTCATCTCCATGCGGAAGGGTTACAATCGGCAATCCAGTTTTTTTGCTCAATTCTTCTGCAAGTTTCCGGTGATTTGGGTTATTTCCAAGGAAATAGCACATAATATAATCCTTCTTTATTAGCCTATCTCCTTTTAAGTCATCCCATATTCTGCGATTTGCCAAAATTGTTGGATCTGCCACTACCAGCACATCTCTCCCTATTAGATTCTTAACAAGCTTTTGTCCACTTGTTTCGCGTACAGATATATACTCTATTCTGGCCAAGTCTTTTTTTTGTTTTCTTTATCTGATATTCCGGGATTTCTGTAACACCAAAACTTGCCGCATATGCTATTTTTACTTTATCATCCGGAACCCAGCTCATAGAAAAATAGTCTCCACCATAGTTCATAGGGTTCCATACCTGATCACTTCCAAGCAAGTAAGCATCATACTCTCTTCCGGCTTCAAGTAATGCTTTTCTTCCACGATACTCCGGCGACGACTTAAAATATTCGTCAATAAAGTTCACCAGTGCTGCCGTTTTTCTTGAGAAATATGACTGCAATTCTTTTCCATGCGTTTTAATGTATAATTTTTTGTGGAAGCTACGCAGTGTGTTATTCCGCACATCTTTGTCTAGCAGTCGTAGCCCCTGCTTAACCATATTAGTTTTCTTATATAAAATAATATCGCAGTCATATCCCAGATCTTTTACGATTTCCTGTGTAGCATATGACTGTAGCAAACTACCATAATTTAAAGTTCTAACTGCAAGTATTCCAATTCTTTTCATAATCAATCCTTATTTGGCCTTTAATGTTTTTCCAAGATACAGCAGTTCAAGTTTTTCTGTTTCTTTCAAAATACTATAGCCGCTGTTTATTATTTGTTGAGCTGCCTTTTCATTTCTACCTTTATCTTTGCAATCAACAATTTCATAGACCCACTGCCTTGTTCCCTGATTAATAGGGAGAAATTTCACATCCGGCGTAATTTTGCATCTTGTGTCAACCTTGTCAGAAATAAGACACGGTAACCCTGATGCCTGAGCCTCTATAGAAACAACCGGAAGCCCCTCAAACAACGAAGGCAAAGCAAACAAATCCATTGCCTGATAATATTCTTGAGGATTCGTCACATTCCCCGTGAAAATAACTGATTCTTCTAAGTTGAGTTTCTTTACTTTATCACTTATGCTATTCTGCAGTTCTCCAGCCCCAACTAACAGCAATTTTGCATCAGGAATATATTTCAAAACATCAGCAAAAATATCAATTAAAAAAGTATGATTCTTTTGTTCCATGAAACGGCCGATGTGTCCGATAACAAATTGCTCTGCAATTCCAAGTTTCTCTCTGAGCTGTTTTCTAACTAGGGGATTATATCGAAACAGATTTTCATCAATCGCATTGTTCATTACTACAACTTGATTTCTCTGCATTGCTTTTTTTCCCGAATAAGAAAGCTCCTGCATCATATCCACAAGTAGCCCAAATATTCGCAGCTTTTCGATTCAAAAACTTTAATATTGGCCAGGAAACCTTTTGTTTCCAATTTTCAGTTTTAAAGGCATTATGAGAATGAGAAATCCGGATATTAGTTCTGGCCGCTTTTGCCATGAATAAAACATAAAAATTAGTCAGCGTCATATGGCTGTGTGCAACGTCAAATTTTTCTTCTTTTAATATTTTCCAGATTTCGCTACAGTTTTTAACCAAACTTGTACGCTTATGTGTAACCAGATGGACCTTAAATCCCAAATTTTCAAATTGATGAACACATTTGGGATCATATATATTCTGCGCAATGACATGAAATTCAAATTTTTCCCTATCTGGCAAATGACTGATATAATTTAATACAACCGCTTCCACTCCGCCAAATTCCAATCGTGGAATGAACTCTACTACTTTTATCTTTTTATCCATTCTTTCTTAAACCTGCCATGTATATATCGCTATAATGTCTTGCCTGAACCTTTGTGTCATATTGTTCAATTACATCTGCACGGGCTTTTTTAATATAACCTTCAGATTTTCCATTTCTTATCTCCGCAATTGCCTTTGTATATTCATCAATCTTATTGCACACATAACCGTTATCGTTATTATGTATAACATCATGATTTCCAATTACATCGCTCACAACACAAGGCTTTTCCATAAACATTGCCTCTAATAAACTCATCGGAAGTCCTTCCCACAAGGACGTTAATAAAAAGGCATCTGCATTAACAGAATATTGTAAAGCCTCGTTTCGCTGCGCCCATCCCGTTATTTCTATGTTAGGGGCAGTCAGTTCCCCACGCAGTTCACCGTCTCCAATCCACAGAAAGCGTACATCCGTATTAGCACAAGCCACCTGATTAAACAATCTAGGATTTTTTGGTAACAGATTCTGCCAAGTGTAAAAACTGTAAAGGGATGCTTTTTTCTAGGCACTGCTTCTATCAATTCTTGCAACGCCTCTGTGTTTACGGCATTATTAACATATACGGCTTGCTTTGTTAGCTTTTCAGATTCCTCATGCTCTCCGGCACTGCAACTGATTGTCGTGCAATTTCTTTTTTCCACAAATCGTTTCAATCGCCTTATATATTTTTCTTTTTGCTGAACTTGAGTTTTGCATCAAAAAGCTGTAACCATGCGGAGTATAAAATACCGGTACTTTCTTACCATTGAATGCAAGGCGCCCCAAAGCACCCGCCTTTGATGAGTGCAAATGAATAATGTCCGGCCGCACTTTTTTCGCAATTTTCCGGATTTCAAAAAATGCAGCAATGTCCTTTGAGGGGTTAATCGCACGAGCAAAATTCTTAACTTCAATTAAATTAATTCGCTTGTCAAAGTAATCCTTATAATTTGCCGGTGTTTGCTTTCTTACCGCATAAGCAATGTACATGTCATAAGAATTGACAAGCTCATTAGCAAGGTCAACGATATAAGTGAAAACGCCTCCGCCCATAGCTTCGACTATGTACAGTATTTTCTTTTTCTCCACCATAGGTTTTCTTCCTTCACTGATTCCTTCAAAATTTTCTCTATGTACACATCTGCTCGTCACAGATAGTATTTCTTTTCCCTCATGCTACTCACGCGGCTAAGTGTTTTCTTATGCTGTCGTATCCTATCGGCGCAACAATCAAGTCTTTTCTCGATATTCCGTCTATTTTCCTACATATCCTCATCCAGACAGGTTTACTCAATAAAATCAGTTGCATCTTTTTCCACATTTCTCCGGCGCATATTCATACGCCACACTCTCCACCTTCAACATCAAAGTGTTAATCTGTTGAGTAAACCCGTTTTTTCGCTTCTATTTTGCTATATTTTCTCATTTCAACTTTTTTGTAATAATCATACAAATGCAACTATCATTCTTATTGCAACCTGTACAATGATTTATTCATCTTTTATGAGGTCTACACGACAGAATAATAGTAGTTTTCGACCGTTCAGTATTACCGTCCTACTGCACAAAACATGATTTTCACAGTAAAGTGTGGCGCATATTTATGCAAAAGCGCTTATATTTGTATGTATATTCAACTCCACCATAGGCCATCAGACCTCAACTGATTTTGTTGAGTAGACATTCGTAGGGGCCGCAATTACAACAAAGTCCGCTTCAGAATATGCAACTTTTGCATCCAGCGTTGCGGTCAGCTTCAATTTTTTTCAGCCAAGTATTTTTCAATATATTCGTCCTGAATTGGTGACTTATGATTATTAATAAGGTTCACTTTCTCAGGAATAATGTCAACAGCAGTTACCTGATGATGTTGAGAGAGCAATGTCGCAATTGACACCCCAACATAACCAGTACCAGCAACCGCAATTTTATAATCAGTTTTCATTATCATTTATCCTCCCGAATCTAAGTATCTCTATTTATAATTCTCTTATAGAAAGCATCCGTCTCCTACTTCGACCCTTCCCTGCCAAGCACTACCTTGATAGTCTTCAGCACTATCCTCACATCAAGCCCAAAGCTCCAGTTCTCTATATACTCCGTATCCAGTCTCACGACCTCCTCGAAGTCCGTGATATCACTCCTACCACTAACCTGCCACATACCAGTGATTCCAGGTTTAGTAGCAAGTCGGCTCTTGTGGTGCATATCATACTGCTCCACCTCAGAGATAAGTGGTGGTCTTGTTCCAACCAGTGACAGATCCCCTTTTAGCACATTGAAGAACTGTGGGAACTCATCTATGGAGAAGTCTCTGATATACTGACCTATTCCCTTCTTCTTGGTGCCGTCCGGCAGGATCTTGTTGCCTATGACTCTCGGATCAAAGTCCATCTTGAACATCTTAGAATCGCTCATGGTGTTCTGCGCCATGAGTTCCTTCTTGCGCTCCTCAGCGTCCATGTACATGCTTCGGAACTTGTACATCTTGAATATCTTGCCGTTCAGTCCCACTCTCTCCTGCTTGAAGAAGATCGGTCCCGGGGACTTGATGTATATGATAGGTCCTATGAATATGGTGAGGATGAGTGTGAATACGCTACCTACCAGACCACCTATTATATCTGCCGTTCTCTTGAGCAACATCTGCTTTGGTGTTGCGTAGTTCATCATGGTCGTGACCACGGTCTCACCATTTATCTTCTGGATGAGCTGCTTGTCGCCGTGGGTCCTCACGATGGATGATATGCACATGTGAACTGTGATGCCGCCCTCGATAAATGCGTCTATCAGGGTGTTCGCATATCCGTATGCTCCACGCACATCCACGTATATCTCGTCCACCCATGCGGTTCTCACATAATCAACTGCACTGTTGTAATCCGCCACCACCGGCACTCCCTGGATCTCCTGACCGATGAGATTGGCATCTATCACCATGACTCCTACTATATCAAACCCGGAGTAGTTCTTCTCCTTGAGGCCTGCCACCACTTCATCTGCTACATGTCTGGTGGTCATGACCAGGAGCTTCTTGCCCTTGCCATGCTCTGCATATTTCGCGAGATGCTTCTTCCACAGGCTCCTCACTGCAAATGTAGCATATACGTATATGGCCCACATGAGCAGTATAGTAGTTCTGGAATATATAGATGTATCCTTGAGGACAAACACATACAGAAGGAGCAGTGCAACTATCACGAAACCGTTCTTGAAGCTGGATATGAATTCCTTGAAGTATCCTCTTCTGATGACGCCCTCATATGTATTCAGAAATATCATGGCTACTATATCCGCCAGCTCCGTGATGATAGCCAGCGCGAGATAGTCTCTGTTTGCATACGGATTTACCATGCCGTGTCTGATCTGGAATGCCGCAAGAAATGATAATTGAAGTACTATAAGATCCAGCAGCATGAAGTCAAAGTGCTTCAGCCACCCTTTTGCGCCTTTCTGATACATAATTTTCTCTCCTCATTCTCTGTCGTCAGGGTCATATTTGTGCCCGCATGACCCGGTCTGTTGATTCATACATGAAATGACTCAGCCCGTGCGATTGTCGGCTGAACCTTTTCATCTGTAAACCATGATACGCATTAAATTGCCTGTTATTTATCACCCACACTGGCGGCGCAGAACGTCCTGTGGCATGGACATTCGTTTTGCGCCACCGGCTAGGGCTTGGAACTATTTAACATAGCAGGATGATTATTTAACCTTGTAAATAATTGACTTGCTGTATGCCTTGTAGTTCTTTGTTGCAGCAACCTTAACAGTGATTCTTACCTTTGTGCCCTTCTTGACACCCTTACCAACAGTAATCTTGCCATTCTTAACCTTGACCTTCTTATTGGCTGACTTGTAAGTAACCTTTGCCTTTGCCTTAACACCAGATACAGTGATCTTCTTCTTAGAAGCATTTACCTTAACCTTAACAGACTTCTGAGCAGCCTTGTTAATTGTGTAGTAAATTGTCTTTGTACCCTTGTAGTTGTTGATACCCTTTACGGTAATCTTATACTTGCCAGCGTTCTTAGCCTTAGTTACACCAGTAATCTTGTAATCAGTACCTCTCTTGAGAACTGTGTTACCATACTTAACTGTAACCTTGGTTGTCTGATTCTTAGCATTGTATGTCTTTGCAGCAGCAGTAGCCTTGTAGCTCTGCTGTGCGTTAACTGTGTACTTAACTGTTGTATCGCCTGAATAGTTACCTATTCCCTTGATCTTAACTGTGTATGTACCAGCCTTTGTTGCCTTAAGGCTTCCTGAAACGACTTTGAAATCCTTGTTCAGGGTAAGTGTCTTACCGTTAACAACAATTGTTGTTGTCTGGCTCTTTGCATTGTATGTAAGAGACTTTGCTGTAGCAGACTTAACGTCTACCTTAGCTGGTGATGATGTAGCTGCAAATGCAACTGTTGGCACCATCATTGCGATACATACAACTATAGCCAAAAGCTTCTTTAAATTCTTCACAATAAATTCCTCCTTCCCAAAAAGTTCTATTGTATTGAATATATGATAAAACGCCCTGCACGCCACTATACATGGCGTTATATCCAAAGTGAATTATTTTGACGGGGTACTGTCGCTGGAGGCTGCAGCCTCTTTGCCGTAAGTGCCATAACCATAGCCGTACTGGCTATAGTATTTGCCATACTTGCCGTAGTATTTCTTGTATGCTCTACCCGTTGTCTGGGCTCTGTTGAGTATGACTCCAAGCAGCGTACAACCTACCTGGTCAAGCTGCTGGAATGACTGTTTGATGAGACTTCTTGATGTCTCACCTGCTCTGACTACCAGAGCTGCGCCATCGCACAGTGATGCGATCTGAGCGGCATCCGCCACACTGCCAAGCGGTGGCGAGTCTATAATGACATACCTATATGTCTCTGCCAGCTTGTCAAGAAGCTCTGCAAATCTAGCATCCTCCAGAAGAGCCGATGGGTTCTCCAGAAGGTTCATACAAGGTACGATGTATACATTTTCTACCTGTGTTTCATAGATGACATCCTCCATCTCGGACTGTCCCGACAGGAAATATCCAAGATCCGGAAGCTTGTCAGCATCCTTTATGTGATGTCTGTCCTTTATGACTGACTTACGAAGATCCACATCCACCAGCACTGCAGGGAATCCTGCCTCGGCGAGCATCTTCCACAGGTTGATCGCCACGCTGCTCTTGCCCTCATTTGGCATGCTGCTGGTTATGAGTATCTTTCTTGTGTTCTTACCACAGAACTTTATGTTGATCCTGAGACGGTTCATCGCCTCCTCCACTGCATATGGGAGTTCCTGAAACTCTATGTTAAGCTTCTTCATGCTCTGACCCTCTCTTTCCTGTTATGTTTCTTTCCAGGCTCTTCATCTGAATCGTCTGTTCTGAACTGGTCGCTCTCAGGTATTGTCGTGAGCGGTACTATTCCGAAATACTTCTCCATGTCGTCTGCTGAGTGGATCGTGTCATCCATCAGGTATCCCACAATGACGATCAGGCAGTAGATGAGTGCTCCAAGCAATGCACCTATGGCGGTGTACTTAAGGTAGCTTGGTCCGACCTTCTGGTCTGCTACCCTTGCAACCTGGGCTATGTTAGGTGCGCTTGTGCTCATGGTATCCGGTAGATACTCTATCGACACGTTTGCCAGTGTATTTGCAATGTCACATGCCTGCTGCTTGTCAGTGCTTGTGACCGTGATCTTCAGGACTCGTGTGTCTGAAGGATTCTCAAGGGTTATCATCTTGGCAAGCCCCTCTGAGTCCATATCAAGGCCGAGCTTTTCGATGACCTGGTCGAGAACCGGATAGCTGAGTATCAGGTCTTCGTAATCCTTGGTCAGGGATGAACCGATGTTCAGATCCTGGAGATTTACTATGGAATCATCTGATGCTGATACCACGTACAGCTTGGCTGTCGACTGGTATGTCGGCTTGATCAGGAAGTATGCAAATGCGTTGAACAGCACCGCACCGATCAGAAAGCACAGTATGATGTATGGGAGCTTCTCCAGAAGCGCCATTCCCATGTCCAGGAGATCGATCTCATTTTCATCATCCTCTGTATTCTTGTATGTGTTCACTGCGGCTATCTGTGTGGTCTCATCCTGCACAGCAGCCATTTTCTTGTTGGAATTCATATATTCCCTCCATCCGTTTTTTGTATCTATATCCCCTGCATCAAATGTGTGATGCTAGTTATATTCCTTGTAGAACAGCTCTACGATCGCCTGCTGAAGGCTGTCCGCATCCGGCTCCACCTCGACAAATCCGAGATCATCTACGGTCTCCGTTCCAGCTATCGACACCGTTCCGGCGTCCTTTTCCTTGAGAACAAGGAGTGCCAGCTTAGAGAACTTCTGTGAGCTGATGTCAGTCACCATGTAATCTCCCAGGGCGTCATATATGGTCAGTGGATATGTGTTATCCTCGCTGCACTTTGCCGCCAGGTTATCCTTGAGTCCTGCCTTGTACACCTCCTGACGCTTCATTCGCTGGGTGTTGGATTCATCTCCCACATCGAATCTGTCATGGATAAAATGTACTGCCTGCTCATCGGTCAGTGTGATGGTCTCTCCCTGCTTCATGGTCTTATCCACCTTGGAGAAATCATCCTCTATGGTAACCGTGACTCCGCCAGCCAGATTGTTGATGGTTCCTATTGCCCCCATATTCACCGCTGCGTATCCGTCTATCTTCTGGCCGCCAAGGAAGTTTGACACCGCCTTGACCACGTTCTCGCAGCTTATCTCCATTCCGTCACCATTCTCATGTGCCAGAGCAAGCTGTGCCGGGCTCGTTGCAACGTAGGTTCCGTCGGGATCCAGTGTATCCTGCTCCACTATGGTATTTCTGTCTATGCTCAGCGTCTTGTATGTTCCATCTGTCAGGTCTCTGACCATCAGCATGACCACATCGCATCGGCCTGCCCCCTCATAATCGGTGACTTTCTGAACCTTGCCCATGTTGTCGATTCCCATAAAAAGATATGTTTCTATATTCTTCTTGGGAACGTATTTGACTCCGTCCACCTCGATCATGCCTTCAACCGCCTGTGTGCCCGATGCATTGTGTGATGCATTTCCTTTTTTGTCGGTCTGAGTGCTATCGCCAGTGCAATGCATACGACCAGTATGGCTGCGATCACAAGTCCAAGCTTCTTGTATATTCTCTTTTTTTTCTGATAGTGTTCTGTTCCTGTATGACATATGTATCACCTCGTTGGAATGTAATGTGCTATCTCAGAACGTTCAGCATAAGCAGGTCTGTTCCCGCTGTAGGCCACTTCTTCTCGCACACAATAAGACCACACAGTATTATGAACAGCACAATACTGATGATTATCGCTGTCTTCTTAGACATGTTGTTGTCCTCCATCTATCTGTTTATCTTTTACATGTTTCGTTGTTATTGCTGATTATGGGTGTATCTGATGTTCTTTCAGGAGCTTTGTTCCGTAGCTGTCCATGTTCTCCAGGAATTCATGTCCCAGCTTCTTCTCCAGCACCTCGCGGCCCAGCCACAAGTTCGGCACCCTGTGATGCATACCATGGCAGTCGCTTCCTATGATGTGTGCCTGTCCTTTCTTGAACATCTTGAGCATTTTGCCCTTCTGTCTGAAATCCAGAAGTGTCTCCGCATTCACCTGCACCGTAACTGGCAGTTCAAGGATCTGTCTCACATATGGCTTGTTGCCTGGTATCTGTAAGAATCGCTCTATATGAGCTAGTATGATATGGAAATGTCTCTTCTCAATTAAGTCTCGTACTTCCTGCACTACCGAATCACTCCATGTCACAAACGGCATCTCCAGCAACATGATATCAGTTTCTTCTACTTTTAGTGCGTCCGTTTTCTCCGCTCTGCTTATTCCTGCAAAGAACGCGACCTCTGCCCCCATTATAATCTGCGGTATGTCCATATTCTCAGCCATGACTTTATCATATGCTTTCTGTCTTGAATCAATGAACTTCTCCACAGTATTTGAATCAGCATAAAAGTGCGGCGTCGCTATCATAGTATCCACGCCGTGCTCTTTGCACATCCAAAGCATGCCTATAGATGTCTCGACATTCCTGCTGCCGTCGTCTATACCCGGCAGTATGTGTGAATGAAAATCTATAACACCCATGTTTTCCTCCTGTTTTCTTTATAAAAAACTATAAATATTTATATAGGAAAATTCTTTATCCATGCCCACACCCTAATTTAACAGTTTCTTCACAATTTTTCAATTCCATTTGCGATTTAAAATCGACAAAAATCCTCGTTGATTTTTCGCTTAACTATACAATTTGTATAAACCACTTTATTTTCTTAATCCAATTTCTTCCATAATAAAAAAATAAAAAAGCGGAATATGATATTTCATATCCCGCCGTGTCAATCTCTTCTTTATTCTATTATACATACATCTCCGAGCCGTTGCCCAGGCAGTATATTCCAAGCTGTCCGCCCTTGCCGCACCCGCAGTCGATGGCAACGTTGTTGTTCTTCTTAACGATCTTGCCCTCACCGCCGAGCTCTGTGGTTGGCACATGTCCAACGACGAGTGTTCTGTTCTTGTAATATGTCTTGTCCAGGTCTGCTGGCTCTGTGATGAAGTCCTCTGTGTCGTACTCATCCAGTTCCTTCTTCGGATCGAAGTTTCTTATTCCGGCGTGAACCAGCACAAATTTCTTTCTCGCCATCATCACTTCGAGGAACGCTTCCTCAGAAATCTCATCTATATACTCTATGACATCCTCACGCTCTTCATCGTCAAGCTGCAGGAACTCCTCCACCGCACCTGAGAGCTCTTCTCCAAGCATGGATGTTATCTTGTCTACCAGCATCTGTGGTGGCACCTCACCTGTGGACTGGATATGGTCATTCAGTGCCTTGAGTGCCTGTGTGATCTTGTACTCGTTCTCACCGACAACTGCGATGACATTATCTCTGCTCATCATATCCTGAAGTATCTTCATGGATCCGCCGCCTGCTCCGATTATATTGCCAAGGACATACAGGACATCCTCGCCCTCAAGGGTGCTGATGACAGCCTCCTCTTCATGATGTCCTCTTCCTTTATATCGTCAAGGTTCTGAAACTTGAGTTTCTTGAGTGCTCTCTTGTATGCCTCATAATCCCCGTTAATTCCTGAAATAGCATAAAACATGTCTATCATCCTCCTAAGTCTTTTCCTTCTGCCGACTGTGAGCCTGTCCGTTCACATCCTGACTATTATAACATATTTTCCATATCCTGTAGATATGTATGCGTATTTTTGAGGGATGTTTTTCGACGTTTTACAAGCGCCTGCCAAGCTCCCAGAATGCCACGGCACTGGCTGCAGCCACATTCAGGCTGTCCACTCCGTGATACATTGGTATCTTCACTGTGTAGTCGCTGGAATCTATGGTCTCTGTCTTGAGGCCTTCTCCTCGGTTCCCAGTATTACTGCAAGTCTGTCGATCTGCTTCAGCTCCGGGGCGTGTATGTCTATCGTGTCATTTCTTAGCGCCATGGATGCCGTCCTGAAGCCCATACTGTGAAGTTGTTCCATCCCAAACTCCGGCCATATGCCATGATCTGCTTTATTGTGTGCAAGACCCAGGGTGTCAAATGTAATATATGTCCATGGAATCTGGAACACCGTTCCCATGCTGACCCTTGCCGCCCTCCTGTAGAACGGGTCACTGCAGCCCGGCGTGAGCAGTACAGCATCCATCCCGAGTGCCGCCGCACTTCTAAATATCGCTCCCACATTTGTCGGGTTCATCACTTCCTCAAGCACCGCTATTCTGGCGGCATGTTCACACACGCTCTCAACAGACGGCAGCTCTGCCCTCCTCATGGCGCGCAGCATCCCCCTTGTCAGGGCAAATCCCGTGAGCTTCGTGAGGACATCAAATGGTGCTGTCTATATCGGTATATCTCCGCACCGCTTTATTATATCCGCGCACTGTCCTTCCACGTGCCTGTCTTCCAATAGAATGGACACTGGCTCGTAACCCGCATCCAGTGCCCTCTCTATGACCTTTGGACTCTCAGCTATGAACAGCCCGGAAGCCGGTTCATATATGTGCGCCAGTTGATTCTCTGACATGCGCGCATATATATCAAGCTCGGGTGCCGAAAGGTCGGTTATATTTATTATTCTCATATCTGTACCTTATCCAGTGCATTTTCAAGATCTGCTATTATGTCTTTTACATTCTCAATGCCCACCGACAGTCTCACAAGATCAGGACTTACTCCTGCCGCCAGAAGCTCCTCGTCATTCATCTGTCTGTGTGTAGCTGATGCAGGATGAAGAACGCATGTATGTGCATCCGCCACATGTGTTGCTATCATCGCAACCTTGAGTTCCTTCATGAAGGCCTCCGCAGCAGCTCTTCCTCCCTTGACGCCAAATGACACAACTCCACATGTGCCGTCCGGCATATACTTCTTAGCACGCTCGTAATACTTGCTGCTCTCAAGTCCAGGATAATTTACCCAGGCTATCTTATCGTGTGCCTCGAGGAACTTCGCAACCGCCAGTGCGTTCTCACAGTGACGTGGCATACGCACGTGAAGCGACTCCAGTCCAAGATTGAGCATGTACGAATTCATAGGTGCAGGTATCGGGCCGAGATCTCTCATAAGCTGTGCCACGATCTTGTTGATATATGCGCCGCCCTGGCCGAACTTCTCTGCGTATACCACTCCGTGATATGACTCATCAGGTGTGGTGAGTCCTGGGAACTTGTCTGCGTGTGCCATCCAGTCGAATTTGCCTGAATCCACGATCGCCCCACCCACGGTTGCATCATGTCCGTCCATGTACTTCGTGGTGGAGTGTGTCACAATGTCCGCGCCCCACTCTATAGGTCTGCAGTTGATCGGTGTGGGAAATGTGTTGTCCACGATGAGTGGTACTCCGTGTGCATGTGCCGCATTTGCAAATCTCTCTATATCGAATACTATGAGTGCCGGATTGGCTATGGTCTCGCCAAACACGGCCTTGGTGTTTGGTCTGAACGCTGCCTCAAGTTCCTCGTCCGAGCAGTCAGGATCCACAAATGTGAATTCCACACCCATTCTCTTCATGGTCACAGCAAAAAGGTTGAAGCTTCCTCCGTATATGGTGGATGATGCCACAACGTGATCTCCCACTCCGGCAATGTTGAATACCGAGAAGAATGTTGCTGCCTGTCCTGACGATGTGAGCACTGCTGCCGATCCCCCCTCCAGGGCACATATCTTGGCTGCCACATAGTCATTTGTCGGATTTGCAAGTCTGGTGTAGAAATAGCCGCTCTCCTCAAGGTCAAACAGCTTACCCATATCCTCGCTCGTGTCGTACTTGAACGTTGTGCTCTGTACGATCGGTATCATTCTTGACTCCCCATTCTTAGGCTGGTATCCAGCCTGTATACACATAGTCTCTCTTTCCATTATTCCTTTATACTCCTTTGAATTAATATCGCTCTACTACCTTGCGCTCTATATTCTCATTGTTAAGCATGAACATGTATCTTCCATTCACCAGACGTATGTCCTGCTCTGCCGCGGATATATCTATGTTCAGTGAATTCCTGACAACCACATTCAGATCTGCATTATTGCTGGACAGCATGCCTGTACCGTCTCTGCTTCCAAGTGCGAAGCACGCTTCGCCCTGAACCGCCAGCCTTGAGTTGGCGTCCGTCATGCGTATGTCTGCTATTCCATGGTCAGATCCCATGGCTATACACGAATTGCCCTTAAGGTTCATGTCCACATGTGCTCTGCTTATATCTACGCTGCATCCATCTCCGTCCAGGGTTCCGACCGCCACGTATCTGTTGCCCGATCCTCTGAGCGATATGGATGTGTTCTTTATCGCGATATCTGCGTGCTGGCTCATCGAGCCGATGGCGACTCCATTTGCAGCCTCATAGGTTATGTCTATGTCCGCCTGCAGGAGATTCAGATTCACCGGGGTGCTTATGCTTCCAATAGCAACTCCGTTCTCGCCGTTGATATACAGGTCGTATCGTCCCTTCTCTATACGTATATCTCCTCCGAGTCCGGCGCCTATTGCCACTCCGTTCACACCGTTTGTTTCTATATTAATGGCGCCCTCCTGCTTGAACTTCATGACTCCATGCTTTGAATGAATGTCATTGCCTATTCCGTAATAGCTGTTACCGTTGACGCGGATCATTATATCCCCATCTCCGATAAATGTCACTCTGGACGACTCCGGTATCTTTATTCCGCCATTCCTGCAGAAATTCTTACCCTCAAGCATGATGTGCAGATCCGTATTCTCACCGCAGTCTATACAAGGCTTGTCACGGTCGCCCGAGAAGCTTACATTCTGCAGCACTATGGTTCCGGTGAAACCATCCTTTATCTTGAGTGTCATATCTGACTTGAAGCCCTGTGCGCCGACTATGCGGACATTGTTGTCGCCACCGGCTCTCTGTGCCACAACTATCTTCCTGATTCCCCGGGATGTGAGCTTCAGAAGTGATGCACTTCTCTCATGCTCCATGACAAATATGCTGCTGTTCTCAGCCACCTCTTCCTGTTGGTTGTACTGAACTATCTCATTCACAACCTGTGGGGATATGAGCTGTACCACCTCCGCGTTCGGATGGGCGGTATAGTATCCCTGAATGAGATCCGCACCGAGCTGGATGACGGTCTTCATCTCCTTCGTGGTCTCAACGCCCTCTGCCAGCGCCTTGATGTCGTTGGTCGAGGTGAATTCTATTATATCCTTGACGAAATGCTGTCTGTGTGGGTCTGCATCGATCCCTGTCAGAAGCATTCTGTCTATCTTCACATACTCAGGCATATACCTGAGAAGATTGTTTACATTTGAATAGCCTGAGCCGTAGTCGTCTATGGCGATCTCCATGCCATTTCCTCTGAGGAATGCCTTGAGATCATTCAGTTCCGCATCCGACAGCTCTGCTCCCTCGGTAAATTCTATGACGATGCCTGCACACTGGAGCGTCTTCACCTTTGAAATGAATTCATTTCTGTCCTGTGCGTTGAGCATATGCCCCGGCATGCTGTTGATAAATACCTTCTTGCCCCTGAACATCTCAGGATTCGATGCCACGATCTCCACGACGTTGAACAGTGTGAGTTTTTCCACATCGTACAGTCTGTTCAGTCTCTCTGCACTCTCCAGAAGCTCAGGGGTGACATTCTCATAGGAACCAGTATCCTCATAAGTGCCTCGTATGCAAATATGCTTCCGTCACGGGCACTTACTATAGGCTGGAAATGATATGTGAGCATGTTTTTGTCCAGTATCATAGCTACTATCTCATCTCTCTCCAGATCCCTGTTCGTTATCGTCGCTTTGTTGCGTCCCTTGGCATTGTTCTGTTCTTTTATGCGGTTCTTCTGGTTGACCGCATCGTTGATGAGGGTCTCCAGCTCGGCAGATGACTTGACCAGAGCCTTCTTACATCCGTAATATATACCGAGCTCGTAATCGTCCTTTCCGCCACTGTTTGCCGCCTCAAGCTTCTTCTTGAGTTCCTCGGCTATATATTCTCCCCTTGAGATATCGCCACTCTTTGCCACTGTGGCTATGACGAACTCGTCATTTCCCATCCTCATGGATATCTCGTATGGGGTAAGTACCTCATTTATCGACTGGGCAACATAGCTTAGGACTCTGTCACCCTCTGTTCTTCCGTAATTGCTGTTTATCTGGCGTGTATTCTTCAGATCCACCGCCAACACAAGTATCTCAGACTTCTCTTCAGCGGCCTGGATTATCATGTCATTTGCCCTGCCTATGAAGCCTCTGTAGTTGTACATTCCGGTGAGACCGTCTCTTATCTGATCCGCCTCAAGCTTGTTTAGAAGTACATTGAGTCCCTGATGTCTTGCAAATGACTCCATGTCCCTGGCAACCGTCTTGATCCAGGATCTGTATACATCTTCGTACACCCTCGGCTCTGCACCGTAGTTCACCACTGCATAGCCAAAGCTTCTGTCCTGGAAGAACAATGGTGTAAATATGAACGCTGTAGGATAATCCCTGTCCTCGTACAGCTCCGGCAACAGCTTCGCAGACTCGAATACGTCGTCGTAGCGTATGTGTCTCTCTTCTTTTTCATCCGGGCCACACTTTATCAGTCTGTATACATGATCTGTGTAACCGTGGCGAAGTGCCTCATCGCCGGTCATGACCTCCGGATTTCTCCAGTAGTCGTTCAGGCACAGATGGAAGCTCTCAAATGGTCTTATCTGGTACACGTATTCCGACACGGTGTCGAAGAATGACTCCACGCTCGTTTGCGCCACAAGGTCATCCGCCATGTTGTTGAAGCAAGAGTAGAAGCCGGTCTCTGAGAGGTCTGTCTCCCATTTGTCTCTTCTGATCCTGACTGTCTCTCGTTCCCAGCCCTCACAGCCACAGGTTCCACCTATGTACAGCTCCACGTTGGACTTGAATTCCGGTACGTCATGTCCGTTAAGCTTTGCATCTATATATTTCATACAGTAGTGCCCGCAGTCATCCGCCGGTATGTCCGCAGATGTGATCGGAACAGGACTGTTTCTTCCGTCTTCTATGGAGTCATAGCCCACCACGGCTATGTCCTCGGGAACTCTTATTCCATATCTGTCAAATGCGGTGCACACTCCGATGGCCATACAGTCATTTGCACATACGATGGCATCCGGCAGATGCTCCTTATCCTTCACAAGCTCGTCCACCATGTAGTCGCCGCTGTCGTACCAGTATGTTCCATAATATATCATGTCGTCCGTAACCGGCAGGTTGTGCGCCTTCATGCTGTCTATGTAACCGGCGAGTCGCTGCTTGGAGTGTATGTGCTCTTTGAGTCCGCCCAGGAAATATATATTCTTGTGTCCGTGAACCTCTATAAGGTGATCCACGAGTTTTACTATAGGGGTATAATGATCCATCATGACCGTTGGGAATATGTTATTCTCTTTGTCGACTACCACTACCACACCATTTGCAAATTCTGACTGCAGGCGCTTCTCCAGCTTTTCTACGACTCCCGGAGTCTGTATGGTGTCCTGACACAATACCACAGCATCAAAAAGGTTAAAATTAATAAGGTGGTAGATGTTTGAATCGCCAACCTCCCTGTCTGCTGAATCCTGGTACTTCAAAAACATGGAAAATATGCAGACATCGTAATTCATATCATATGCCTGCTTCAGAAATCCCTGCATGAAGCGATTCTGTGTACTCTCTTCAACCTGTGCTGTTATAACGCATATTCTCTTCCTGTTGCTCATCTGATCATCCCCAACTGCATTTTTAAAACATTCTTTATGCAATTATATCATGTTTGCAGGCTAAAAAAAACCTTATTTATGCAATTTGACAAATGCCATAGTTTCTGTCTACATTTTTAGTCTATTTTTCACCTCAAGCGCCGTGCGAGTGGTTGCAAGGCCTCCACGCGCAGTCTCCTTCAGTGTATCGGACATGTCTGCACCGATACGTCTCATGGCATCTATGACCTCATCTACAGGGATAGCACTGTTTATTCCCGCCAGCGCCATCTGCTCGTCTGCTATGTCCAGGGCATCCGGAATCCTTGTATCATCCGGCAGCATTCCCAGAAGTCCTGCCACTATGGCCTTTCTGGTACCATGCCCTTTGCCGGTCGTCAGAAATAACCCATACAGGCACATCTTAACTGCCTTATTTCAATTATAGACCACGAGTGCGGTTATTTGGAATTTATTATCTTAGTTTTTTGACTCGGATATACTGTCTTTTTCTTTTTCTGCCCGAAAAAGCAGGAAAATTTTTTCGCAAACCCGCTTACTCTGCCTTGAGCACATAGAGTCTGGAATCATAGTCTCCGCAAGGCACATCATCTCCGACTATCTCTCCCGCCGATGTGTCGCTAGTGATGAGTCCGAGGTTCATCAGCTCATCGCCATAGCATGATGGGCCTGCGATGACATTGACTGCAGAATCCTCTCCTTTGTCTCCTGACACTTTCTCATATATCAGCTTTCCATCCGGTGTCTTGCTCACTGTGAGCGCCTGTCCCCCGAGCACATTGCAGCTATATATCGCATCAGGATCAAGGCCGTGGAGCTTCATTCTGGTGAAGCATTTGTTCGGTGTGTAGAGTGTTCTGAACCACGCAACGATGGCGGTCTTCTTATCGTCTGATACGACCATCCAGCCGCACTCCTCATCGTCAAATGGACTTGCAAGCCTGTAGAATGTTCCGTACTGGATTACCTCACGGTATGCCTTCATGAACTTGACCTGCTCCTTGACCTCCTCTATCTCCTCGGCTGTGAGCTTGTTCAGATCCAGCTCATATCCAAATGTTCCGAAGTATGCAGCATTTGCACGGGTCTTAAGCGGAGTCTCACGTCTTGTCTGATGATTTGGCACAACCGAAACGTGGCTTCCCATACTGCTGATCGGGTAACACATGGATGTTCCATACTGGATCTTGACTCTCTCTATGGCATCCGTGTCATCACTTGTCCAGCCCTGTGGCGCATAATAAAGGATTCCCGGATCAAAACGTCCGCCGCCGCTTGCACATGACTCAAAGAGTACATGTGGAAATGTGCTTGTGAGTCTCTCATACAAATCGTACACACCAAGTATGTATCTGTGGAACACCTCGCCCTGTCTGTCAGCCGGAAGAGCCGCACTATAGCACTCGGTGATACTTCTGTTCATATCCCACTTCACATATGACACCTTTGCCGTGCTGAGTATCTTTGCCATCATCTCATATATTCTGTCAACGACCTCTTTTCTGGAGAAATCCAGAACATACTGGAATCTTCCGTGTGAGTCATGTCTTCCCGGAACTGAAAGTATCCAGTCTGGGTGCTCTCTGTGGAGGTCTGAGTCTTTATTTGTCATCTCAGGCTCGAACCACAGTCCGAACTTCAATCCTACCTTCTCTATATCCTCTGCAATTCCTGTGATTCCCTCCGGGAGTCTGTCTGGATTTGCAACCCAATCTCCAAGGCCTGCATGGTCTGTGGTTCTGGCTCCAAACCAGCCGTCGTCAAGAACTAACAGCTCAACTCCGCACTCCTTTGCCTTCTGTGCGATGGCTATGAGCTTCTCTCTGGTGAAATCAAAATATGTAGCCTCCCAGTTGTTGATGAGGATCGGCCTTGGCTTGTCTCTCCACTCGCCTCTTGCAAGTCTCTTCTGATACAGCTTGTGAAAGGTCTGGCTCATCTTGTTGAGTCCCTGATCTGAGTATACGATGACTGCCTCAGGAGTCTGGAAATGCTCACCTGCATCGAGCTTCCAGTCAAATGTATCCGGATTTATTCCGGCAAGAATGCGGGCTGTATTTCTCGTGTCAACCTCTGCCTGTATCTTGAAATTGCCGCTGTATACAAGGCTTATTCCAATCGCCTCTCCCTGGTTCTCGTCCGTTGTCTCTCTCTTCAATGCGATGAACGGGTTGTGCTCATGGGATGAATGACCACGATTACTGCCTATCGACTGTACGCCCTGCTCGAGATCCCTTGTTATTATGTGGCGCTCCCTTGCCCATGCGCCTGAGAGCTGCATCCACTGATAATCAGGATCAGGGAGATCCAGGCACATACTGTAAGCAGTGGTGAGATATACCGCCTCTGTGCCTTCATTTACATACTCCACACTCTTTGCTATGACTGGTCTGTCGCTCCATATCGTATAGAGCATTCTCGCCTTTATTCCTGTGAGTGAATCCTTCAATGTGACGATCAATGTCTCTGCCTCGTCATCATTCTCTGTGTATGTTGCCGGCAATGCCTCAAGCTTTGGCTTGCCCTCATTTACCTCATGTGATACATATACAAAATCTGATATTCTGCTGCCATTTGACTGAAGTACCTCAACCATCGGTGCTCTGTAGTCTGTGGTTCCGTACACAGGAAGCTCCTGCTTCACTGACTCAAGTGAGAACAGTCTGTCATCGTCATATACATACTGGAACATAGGTCTCTGGACAAGCTCCAACAGATGTGAGAAATCCTCTCTGTCCCTTATCGCCTTACCATAGTACAGATTTCCCAGATGTCCATTGGGGAGCACTGTCATGATGTAGCTTATCTCGCCATTTGTAAGGTGAAATGTCTTTGTTTCTTCGTGAAAAATAATACCCATAAGTGTGACTCCTTTTCTCCATTTATTTGTCTGAGCAGACAACCTCCGTTACGCCTGTGCACTGCGCACCCTCTGCTCTAAAATCTCATGTCTGACTGCTTTTAATACAATTATTTTAATATCTGGGAATTAGATTTTATATGGAAAAAAGTTGACCAAATATGGTACCGATAATGGTTAAGTTGGGGGATTATTCTGAACTGTGAATACGCTTTGAACATTAAGACATATCTTGCATTTAATGATCCATTCACTTTGTCTATAGATTTGAGCAAAGTATCCCAAAAGTATACAGACAACGAAAAAAGCCTGAATACTGATACCCGACCAACTGTAATTTTCAATCAGTCTCCACCAATATTCAGGCTTTTTTCTGCCAGCTCCGGCCTACACCGCGTACACCACAGTCTCATAAGGTCTGAGCGTACCATCGTAATCCGCATAATTACCCATAAGCATATCCGCAGTCTCAGGAATTGCATAGCCCACATCCTCACCGGTCATGTTGACAACAACATATACCGATCTGTCTGTGCTTTCTGCATTTGCTCCAGTTCCACATACACACTCAATCTGAACCGGCTTGCGCCTGTACACTATGATTCCTGCATTATCCGTCTCCACATCCTCCAGGTCTCCGTAGATGAGAGTCTGTGTGTACTCCGAGTGATTTCTGAGCTGTATCATCGCCTTATAAAAGTTAAGCACAGAATCCTTATCAGCGCTCTCAAGCTCCACTGTCTGGAGGTCACACTGATTGTTGCATGCCAGCCATGGCTCATGCACTGAGAATCCGAAGTTCTTATCGCTGTTCCACTGCATCGGAAGTCTTGACTGGTCGCGGCTCCTGATATTTACAGATTCCATCGCCTCTGCCTCGCTGTATCCGGCTTCAATGCATCTCGCAAACTGTCCCTTGGAGTTGATATCGTCCAGCTCATCTATGTTATCAAAATGAGTGTTTATCATGCCAAGTTCCTGTCCCTGATATACAAACGGCGTACCCTTCAGGAAGAAGAACAGCGCGCCCAGCGCCTTTGCCATCTGTGTTCTGTATTCAGGAATATCACCGGCTGGGAAGTACTTGCCTATACTTCTAGGCTGATCGTGGTTTTCCAGGTAATTTGCTGCCCATCCGATCTTTTTCACAAGTCTCTGATTGGTGAACAGCTTGTCCTTGAATTCCTCTATCGTCCAGTCTCTCTGGTGCAGCCAGAGATCGCCCGGATTGATATCTATATCTGTGTAGCTAAAGTCAAATATCATGGAGAAATGTCCATCTCTCCCAATATATCTGTCCAAATCCTCATTTGGGACTCCAGGAGTCTCTGCGACAGTCACAAAGTCTCCTCTGCCATATGTGTTGAGTTTTAACTCGTGAAGGAACTCATCTATTCCCGGCCTATTGAGGCAGCATTTGCCAACATCGCATCTGCCGTCCTCGCCGTCTGACGGCATAGGCGGGAATGAGAGGTCTTTCTTGATAAATGTGATGGCATCCATTCGGAATCCTGAAACTCCCTTGTCAAGCCACCAATTCATCATGTCGTAGAGCTCTTGTCTCATCTCCTCACATTCCCAGTTGAGATCCAGCTGCTCCTTCGCAAATGAATGGAAATACCAGCTGCCATCCTCAATCTGTGTCCATGTGCTTCCACCGAAGTTGGATCTGAGATCTGCAAGTCCATCTATGTTGTCCTTAAATATATAGTAATTTCTGTATTTGCTGTGTCTGTCCCGGCACGCCTCCTGGAACCATCTGTGCTGGTCTGATGTGTGATTGATGACCATGTCCATGATGATCTTGATGCCATTTTCATTTGCGCATCTTATAAGTTCATCCGCATCCTCTATGGTTCCAAACTCAGGATTCACATCGTAGTAATCCGATATGTCATATCCATTGTCCTTCATAGGCGACTTGAAGAATGGACATATCCACACAGCGGTCACGCCAAGATTTTTGAGGTACGGCAATTTCTCAGTTATTCCCTTCAGATCTCCTATTCCATCTCCGTTGCTGTCATAGAAGCTTCTAGGGTATATCTGGTAAAATACCGCCTCTTTCCACCATTTTCTGTCCATATTTTATGTTTATCCTTTCACAGCTCCGGCTGAAATTCCCTCGATGATATTCTTCTGAAGTATGATGAATATGATCACGATAGGGATGATGCAGAGAAGTACCGCAGGGAAGATTAGCTCCCATGGATTTCCATACTGTCCTGACAGACTCTTTGCATAATATAAGCTCAGCGTGAGCGTCTTTTTGTCGTTATTTCCTATTACGAGGAATGGAAGAAGGTAATCGTTCCATATCCACACTGCATTTGTGATGACAACTGTCATGGTCGTAGGCTTTAAGAGGGGCATGACCACATATCTGTATATCTGGAATATATTTGCTCCATCGAGCATAGCTGCCTCCTCAAGTGACAGCGGGATACTCTTGATGAATCCTCTGTACAGCAGAACCGACATACTGATTCCAAAGCCTCCGTACATGAGGATCAGCCCCGGTGTGTTTTTGAGTCCCAGCTTGTCCATCAGCGATACCAATGGGTACATAACTGACTGGAAAGGTATGAGCATGGCTGCTGTGTATGCGATGAAGAGTATATTTGCCACCTTGGAATCTGTTCTGGCAATTGCCCATGCGGCAAATGAAGATATGACCACGATAAGTGCCACTGCCGCAACTGTTATGAGTACTGTCTGAAGCAGGCTGCTGCCGAGATTTATCTGCTCAGCTGCATTCTTCAGATAGTCCAGATTCCATGATTTCGGGAGAGCTATTGGAGATGCTACTATCTCCTGCTGTCCCTTGAATGAGTTGACGATCAGGAACCATATCGGGAATATGGTCACGATTGCCAATACAGCTAGTATAACCACTATGAGTGCTCTTTTGATCTTGCCTTTTACTCCCATTATGATTCAATCTCCTTTCTCTTAGTGATCATTACCTGAGCTATAGATATAACTGCAATGATAACGAAGAATATAACTGCCTGTGCCTGCGCCTCTCCGTATGCCGGAGGAGAGCTCTCTCTTACTGTTTTCAGTATCATGTAGGATATCATGGTCGTTCCGAAATTGCCCTCTGTCAGTGAAACATTGAGGTCAAGCATCTTGAAGCTGTTTGCCAGTGACATGAAGAGCACTATCGTAAATGAAGGCATGAGAAGCGGAAGTGTGATCTTCCTGAAGCTTGTCCAGCCCGTAGCCCCATCTATTCTGGCAGCCTCATAAATATCCTCTGAAATATTGTTGAGTCCGTTGAGGTAGATTATCAGGTAATAACCTGCAACCTGCCATACACCAACGATCGCATATGCCAGAAGTGCTTTCCACTGATTCTGAAGCATGTTGTTGAGCACCTCTACGTGTACCACACCGTCTGTTCCGAACAGCGTCTGTGAAAATACATTTTCAAATATGAAACGCCATACATAACCCATTGCGAGCATTCCAAGTACATATGGAAGGAACAGTACCGTTCTGAAAAGTCCCTTGCCCTTGGTAAGCTTCTTGATCATGAGTGCCAGAAGAAGACTGACAACATTCTGTGCTATTACTGCGAGTACAGCATATATGGCCGTGTATCCAAGTGACTGAAGGAAATCCTTCGACTTGAATATGCTTGTATAATTCTTAAGTCCCACCAGTGCATTCCACCAGTGCTCCCCACCTACGAAGTAGGAACCTCTCCACTCGGTGAAGGAGTAGATCACACCCTCTATAAAAGGAACTATGATAACCAGCAGAAACAACACTATAGAAGGCAGAACCATAAACCAGAATTTTCTCTTGTAAAATCTTTTCATAGTTTTTCCTTTCCTACATTGAACACCAGCCATACAAAATTTGCCTTCGGCAAATGGCTGGCGCTACATGTCAGGTTTTCATAGAAAACCTGACACATCCCATTTAGCACCGATTACTCTTTGATGCTGTCCTTCCACTTTGTCAGTGCATCTTCCACACCTGTTCTTATAGTGTTTTCATCCCACTGATCAGGATTTGTAAACAACTGCTCCTGAATAGTTGCACCGATGGTGTTGAGTCCCCATGACTCAGGGAAAGCATCGAAGTCATTGCCCATCACAAGGTCATTGCTCATATAGTATACAAGTGAATTGCTGAGCGGATTCTCAAGCTTCTCGCTCTCGTCTGCGTTGAATGGGACAAATGCGAATTTGTTTGTGATGTAATCTTTTCCTGTATCTGATGTGTAGAGCCATACAAGGAAGTCCTCAGCGGCCTTCTGCTCCTCTTCTGAATCCTTCTTGTTGATAACGTAATACTGTGAAACGAACTCAGGGATTGAGCTGTTCATCTTGTCAACTGTAACGCCCTCAGCTGAGATGTCACTCTGCTCAAGGTTGACCTTCATTGGGAGCATCGTAAGTCTTGATGCCTTGTCTGCATCCACACCTGCGATGGTTCCGTATACCCAGTTACCCTGCTTGATGAACATTGCCTTACCCTCGGCAAATGTCTGAACTGCCTGATCATATCCTGTCACTGTTGAGTTGATGTACTCTGATCCACGCTCTACCTTGCCGCTTGGTCCTGCTGTGTAGCTTGAAAGCATGTCAAGCTCCTGAACCATCTTTACAAGTGGCTCCTCAAGCTTATCAACATCTTCATTTGTAGCTGCTGCCGTTGCATTGTAGTTAGGGAATACTGCATTCAGTGCGTAGTTTGTATAGTGGTTTGCATATGTCCACTTCTCTGCGCCTGCGATTGCAAATACTCCGTTCATGTTCTCTGTTGTGGCTGTCTTGTCCTTTGCCGTGGTGTATGCATTGCCTGAAAGTGTAACCTTCTCACCACCCTTGCCGTTTATGTAATCATCGATTGCCTTGATCATGCCTGTGAACTCTTCATAATTGGCACTTCTGTAATCAGCGACAAATGCGTCTGCGCTGTCAAGTCCAAATACATCACATATCATCTGCGTATCTGCGATAAGTCCGTAACCCTCTACGTTGTAAGGGATTCCGCAGCTTGCTCCGCTCTCATCTGCGAGCTGCATGCTCTCTGGAATTGAATCGTAGATTGACTTTAACTCCTCATTCTTTACTGATGTTGATGGAAGTACAAATCCGCCCTCGTTCCACTCTGTGAACTGTGCCTGATTTATCGCGTACAGTGTAGGATAGTTCTTGGAATTCATCTCAGATCTGAGTGTCTCCATGGTCTCCTGTGTACCACATGTGTAAACCTTAACCTTAACTCCTGTCTCTGTCTCATAATCCTTGCACAGATCCTGGATACTGTCTGCGATCTCGGACTTTGTGTTGTAAATATACAGATCGTAATCCTTCTTTGCTGAACCACATCCTGTCATGGATGCAAGTCCCAGCATCATAGCTGCTGAAAGTGCACATGCTACTAATTTCTTTGCTCTCATAACCTTTTCTCCTTTTCTTGCTTTGAATTTTCCCTCTTGTTAATTCTCGCTATCATTCATATTGTTCCGATAAAACACATTTCATAAGCGCTTAAATGAAACATGTTTCATTTGCATTAAGATTATCATATGAAACATGTTTCGTCAAGAGGGGATTTATAGATTTTTGTATTTTGTGCTCTTAGTAAGTTTTTTATGTTTTGTACCCGCATAAAAAAGAAGTTCATGATTTTTGAGTGGCACCTCATTTTCTCTTCATGAACTTCTTTTCGTAATCATACTATAAAGTTGTATCGCCTTTTTCTACGCTCACCGGAAGTAGTATAAGATTTCCGTCTATATGTGTGTTTCTCTCTTTTGCGCTGTCGATCTGATCTGCGGTTGCACTTTCAACCTGTCCTTCGGCATCATCTTCCTCCTCCGGTCCGTCGATCATCTCCATAAGCTGGCGTACTGCCTCCTGGGCGATCTCCTTGTACGGCTGATGTATCGATGTGAGCCTTGTCGTGCTGGCGTTGGTTATGTACGTTCCGTCGTATGCCACGATCGCCAGGTCATCAGGAATCTTTTTGCCTATGGCAAGTGCCGCCTTAAGGAATGCTATCGCCGGCATGTCTGCGGCAAATATTCCGTCCACGTCAGGATACTCCTCCAGTATGCATTTTGCCATCTCAAAATATCCATGAAAATCAAAGTCGTTCCACTGTATTGGAACTCGTCTGGATTTTATCCCATTCTCGGCAAGGACTCTATCTAGTTCCTCATGGCACTCAAATGACATGATATTCTTATCTACCTTGATTCCTGATATGTGGATGACATATTTGCATCCACTGTTTATAAATTCCTGGGCAGCAAGCTGTCCGCCCATCTTGTGATCCGACACTACGACAGGAAATTTGCTGCCAACCTTATAATCCAGCATGACCATCGGCTTATCTATCTTCTGGTATTCCTTCGCCGTACATGCCGACGTTCCGCATATGATCCCATCCACGATGTTGGACTTTAACAGCTTAAAACATTCCTTCTCCCTCTGCTTGTCATCGGATGTTGAAAAAAGCATAAACTTGTATTTCTTCTCATAAAGTATCTTTTCTATCTCCGATGCCAGTGATGAGAACCATGGGTGCTGGATATTTGGAACCAACATCGCAATGGAGTTTGATCTGCCCTTGAACATGCCTCGCGCAAGCTCATTTGGAACATAATCCAGTTTCTTCATCGCATCTTCTATCTTCTTCTGAGTCTCAGGTTCAACATTTGCCGTGCCGTTGATAAGTCTCGACACCGTGCAGATGGCGACCCCCGCCTCCTTCGCAACGTCTCTTATACTTGCCATATATAAATATACTCTCCTTATGAATTTCAGGCTGTAGTCCATGAAACTTGTTTCATAAGAAGAGTATACCATAATACTTTCCGTAATGTAAATTGTGTAATATGACGATAATCAGCTCAAAAGCTCCTCTATCATAGCTCCGTCAAATGTCACGCTCTGAACGTGATTTACCTCGATCTGGTAAAGCGCATGTGCAACTATGTTCTCTGCAGCCTGCTCTATATCTCTGATTCCGGTCACGCCGTCGCACTTCTTGATGACAGCATCCACGCCGTCTGGAAGGATGATGCACTCGCTCCCTTCAAGTCCGATGCGCTTGAGCACCTTCGGCAGAACAAATTTGTTGAATATCTCCTTCTTCTCATCCGGGGTGTAATCCGGTATGTCTATAACAGCAAATCTCGACATGATCGGCTTGCTGATGTTCTCCTTGTCATTTGCCGTCGCTATAGGATACACGCCATTTGTCGGGATCATGCACTCCATGTAGTTGTCGGTGAATCCCAGGTTGTCCAGCAGTGTCAGCAGTACATCGGCAGGATTGCCGTTGCCCTTGCCGGAATTTGCCTTGTCCAGCTCATTGATGATGAATACGAGGTTAGATTCTCCAGCCTGTGAAAATGCCTCCATGATGATTCCCGGCTTGGCATTGGAATATACTCTTGAACTTCCTGTAAGCTGTTCCGGATCGTTGATGGAACTCATGTCAAGGGTCGTCCATGGAAGTCTGAGTATTCTCGCAACCGCATAGGCTATCTGTGACTTTCCTGTTCCGGCAGGTCCGCAGAGCAGAAGTCCGTATGCAGGAAGTGTATGTGTACGGTTGATCTGGATGATGGTCTCCATGATCCTCTGCTTTACCTTCTCCATTCCGTAGAGTTCCTCGTCCAGTATCCTTCTGGCCTCTTCCGGATCTATCGCCTCAAAGTAATTGCTCTTCCATCTGATGTTCATCGCCATGGAAAGTGCTCTCTGGGCGTGGCGTCTCTCCTCCGGTGATACCTCGCTGGATCTCGCAACCGCAAGATTTCTTCTCGCCCACAGTCTTATATTGTCAGGGAGCGTTCTTCCGGCACAGTGCATGAAATCAATGATACTCTGCATGCTTGTGAGTTTCATGTCGTCGCCAAGTGCCTCCTCCTCTTCTTCCTCCTCGGATTTCTCCTCTTCTGAAGGGCGTCGCTGGCAAGAAGTCTCTCTATCATAAACTGCAGGAATCCATCATTTGCCGACAGCTTTGCCCCGCCGCCGAACTCGGTCTCCCTTATCTTATATACTGCATAGCCTTCCGGTCTGTTCTCTCCTGACAGACGGACGTTGATATGATTTTCGCCGAGCCATTTGAGAAGGCTTACAAATCTCGCATCTATCTTCAATATGTCGGCAGACTGAACTCCGTCCACCTCGTCAAATTCAAATGCTGTCCTTTTGATCGGATTTGTGAACTTTCCGCCTGAGTGGTGCGCCCACTTCCTGGTCGAGTTCTCCAGGAGCATTATCGGTTTCTCTGCTGTGGCTGTTCTTTCCGATGACTGAAATGTCTCATATGTAACTATGTTCTTATTCTTGTTGTCACTTCCGCTGAAATCAAATACTGGCATATTTTCCTCCCTGTTTAACGATGTTTTATTGCAAGTTTAATCATGCCTTGCAATTATAAAACATCATATTTAATGTTCGTCAAACACCCGCATCCATCTTTCCCGTTTAAGCCTTGTGGTGAACAGGATTCCTCTGAAACAGAGCTCCACGCACATGGCGATCCATACACCGTAGAGACCGACTCTAGGTGCAAGTATGGCTGCAAGCGGTATCCGCACACACCACATACTTGCAAAGTTCATGCAGCTAGGAACCAAAGTGTCCCCGGCTCCCCTGAGTGCTCCCGATGCAACTATGGATGCGGCATAAAATGGTTCGGCAAATGCCTCTATCCTCAGCACTGCCGCCCCAAGATTTCTTATCTCTTCGTTCGGTGTCAGCACACCTATCATGGACGGAGCTGCTATGTACATAAGGACTCCGCCAATGGTCATAACCGACACACCTAATCCCATTGTAATCCATGCCATTCTTCTGGACAACTGTTTTTGTCCTGCTCCCACGCATTGTCCCACAAGTGTGGTTGATGCCGCCTGTACTCCGTACCCCGGCATGTAACAGAAGCTCTCCGCAGTAACCGCAAATGAGTTGGCCGCGATGGCTATAGTTCCAAGGGGTGACACGATCTTTGTGGACATGACATACGCTGAGCACATGACCATCTGCTCAAGTCCCACCGGTGCTCCTATCTTTACCGCCCTGGTAAAGGTATCCCTGTGAAATCTTAAGTGTTCGCCCTTTCTTAAGTGAAGTGTCTTGTTCTTCCACAGAAGTGTAGTGACCATGATGGCACAGGTAACAGCCTCCGCCGTGATGGTTCCGAGCGCCGCACCTGCAACGCCAAGTCCAAGTCCCGGCATGGTAAATGTCAGTCCATTCATCGAGGTTTCAGACTGCACAAGCGTTGACAAATGGGAACCAAAGGCTTCTGCCTGAACCGTTCCAGCCATCTGAGAACCAGCCAGCCTTACGCTGGATAAAAACGGAATACTTAAATTTACAATTCTTGTCGGAAATATAAAGAACAAATTAAAAATCACATCCATCACACAGCACATGACATTCAGTATACCTGGGAGTCTCATATTTCCGGAGCTCTGGTGCATACCGCCTGCTATGCTGTTCATCTGCAGAGCGGGAAGTCCCAGCATGTACACGAGGAAATACTGGCTTGCCATCTTCTGTATCGCAGCCTCACCGCCGAGCCATCTCGGAAGCGGTGTGCTTATAAGTGCTGCAATGAGTGCGAGTATGACGCTTATGCACAAGGCTATTATGAGTCCCTGTTTCATGATATTTCTGGCAGATTTATCCTCACCGGCCCCCACAGCCTGGGCTATCTGCACAGTAAATCCTGTAGTCACCGCAATGCATAGCCCGCCAAACAGCCATGTCGTGGACGAGACAAGTCCGATGGCTCCCGATGCATTTGCACCAAGACGCCCCACCATGGATGCATCGATGTACTGCATGACAATGGACGAGATCTGGGCAAGGATCGCCGGGATGCTGAGCCTGACCGTAAGTCCTATCTGCTGGGATGCGGTCATCGACTTTCCAGATATCATGTCCTTCAGCAAGTTTTCACTGCTACTCATCTATATCTCCTTTTTTAGCCGCATTGTCTATGTTTACCATCTCTGCGTTCATTTTTCTGAATGCCGTGGTTCCCTCGGCAAGTCTCTTCATGCCCTCTTCCACGATCGACCTTGGACATGCGATGTTAAGTCTGATAAATGCCTTTCCGTTCTTACCATATGAAAGTCCCGGCGACATATAGAGTCCGGTGTTCTTCCTGATAAATGCTGAAAGCTGTTTTGCGTTGTCAGTTATCTTACTGCAGTCAAGCCAGAGAAGGTATGTTGCCTCCGAGTACACCACCTTCATGTCAGGGATATTCTCAGATACAAATTTTCTCACATACTGCTTGTTCTCATACAGATACTGCCTGAGACTGTCCAGCCACTCGCCGCCATTTGTAAATGCTGCTATCGCCGCATCCACCGCAAATGCATTTGGCTCGGCTACTTCATCTGTGTTCAGACCTCTCCACATCTTGTGTCTCAGGAATTTATCCGGAACCACAATTGCTGCGGTCTGTATTCCAGCTATGTTGAAGGTCTTTGTCGGCGCAATACAGGTCACGCTTATATCCCTGCATGTGTCAGATGCCGTGGCAAATGGCACATACTCCTTTCCAGGATCGGTGAGATCGCAGTGTATCTCATCCGAGATGACCGTCACACCATACTTTGCGCATAGCTCTCCCACATGGGCAAGTGTCTCCTTATCCCAGATCTTCCCCGCAGGATTCTGTGGATTGCAGAGTATCATGAGGCTGGTCTGTGGATCTGCAAGCTTTGCCTCAAGATCCTCAAAGTCCATGGCATATCCCTCGCCGTCATATTTCAGAGGACTCTCCAATATATTTCGCCCATTGTTGTATATAGAATTGAAGAAAATATTGTAGACAGGGGTCTGCACTACAACATTCTCTGCGGGTGTGGTGAGCTTTCTCACCGCCGTTGATATGGCTGGGATGACTCCGGAGCAGAACACCAGCCAATCCCTATCTATCGCAAATCCGTGTCTGTTGCCCCACCAGTTCACGTAGGCATCTGCCCACTCGTCCGGGATGATGGAATATCCGAATATTCCGTGCTCCACCCGGGCTGCCAGTGCCTCCCTGATGCATGGAGCCGTCTGAAAGTCCATGTCTGCCACCCACATTGGCAGTTCGTTTTCCGGCACGTCCCACTTCAGGGAGCCTGTGCCGCGTCTGTCTATAACCTTGTCAAAATCAAACTTCATGTTTGTCCCTCCACTTCATGGAGAGATTCCGCGGCTGCTGTGGCAAACGGCTGGCACATATAGAGTGCTCCATCACGTTCGTCTTCCCTCGCCTTGCTTTGCTTCTATCTGCACTGCGCTCTGCAAGCGATAAGGGCGTTGCTTGCGCCGCTCCGGCAAGAAGCAGCAATGCTCAGTCGACTTCACTACCGATTGAGCACTCTATATGTGCCAACTCGTTTCACCACAGCAGCCGCGGAATCTCATTTACGTTATGATATATCACCAAATCTTAAACTCGTTTAGTCCTGTACTATTATTTTTGTCTTTGACGGATCTACTTTGTCTTTTTCTATTATCAGGTTGTCGATGTGCTGGGCTTTGATGGTTCCTGACATTGGATTCATGACACTGTCTATCTTGCTGCAGATGTCGGCATCCACTGTTGAGTATTCGAAGGCAAGCGTTGTATTGACGAGCTTGCAGTTCTTCATCACAAGATTCTCAATATAACACATGCCCTGCAGGCTCTCGATGGTGCAGTTTATCAGGGTGAGGTTCTTTGCGTTCCAGCCAAGATACTCGCCCGATATGAATGAATCATAGACAGTCACATTCTCACTGTTCCAGAATGCATCCTTTGAAAGCAGATTGGAGTTTCTTATCTCTACATTCCTGCATCCGTCAAATGAATAGTTGCCGTCAAGCTTCAGGTCGTCTATCTTCATATTATTGCTGTTCATGGCAAAATAGTCGCCCTTTGCTGTCACGTGGTCCATTGTCACGTCATCGCAGCTCCACAGTGTCTCCTCCGCATGGGTGAATGTCACATCCGTAAGCTCCAGCCCTTTACATCTGCGGAAGTTCTTTGGTGCCTGGATGAGTGCCCGCCTCACCGCGATATTATCAGTATACCAGACTCCGGCTCTCGCCATCTCAAACCAGTGGCAATCCTCCGCAACAATGTTCTTGCTGTACCACAGCGGATACTTCCATTTGAACATGCTGCCGTACAGATTTATGCCGCGGCTCTCCTTAAGCGGAGACTCGCCATCGTCAAATATCGTATCATATATATCGAGATTTTTTCCCATGAAAAGAGCTCTCTCACCTGTCAGAAACTCCTGTCTTATGATTTTCTTTTCTTCTTTCTTATCCATCTCGTTCATCTTCCTTTTGTATATTCTCTATTATATTATTGGCCTATTATCACCATGTTATCACTTCTGGCAAATGCGAATATGACTGAGCTTATGACCACCATGAGTGGCAGTGCAAACAGTAATATATTTATTACCTGAAATTTGCTATATTAACAGACTTATCCTCTTAAATTAAGGGATTCTCAACCAGTCTTCTTTATATTATAATCTACACATACAAGTCCGGCATGTAAATAGGGATCTCATGTCTGATATTTTGGGGAAACAACAATTTCAGGGGGTACATTATGATTTTAACATCGGGGGATTCTATCAGTATTTTTTTCAGACTATTACCTTATACGACTTACATTATTCCAATAGCATCATTCATCATAGCTGTGGTCATCGGCCTTTCCATACGGGGTAAGGCATGCCGTATCGAGCGGGACTATACCAGAACATCCGCCGATATCACATCTGTCAGAAGATTCAGTAAAAGAACCCATATCAACTATGAATACCGCGACCAGTCCGGAGTATTGCACAATGGTTTTCTTTCCGTCCGCGGTATAACAAATTACAACTCCATGTCGTCCATCGCAATATATTACAACCCGAATAATCCATCCGTATCTTATACGGAAAGAACTATGAACAGTGACAAAAATGCACCATTCATCTATGGTGGTGCGGTTCTGCTTGGAACTCTGGTATTTTTATGGAGAAGGCGCTGATTTCTCAGCGTCCTTTTTTATTACCTCCTGATGAGATCCTTTGCCACCTCACCGGCTATTATAAGCCCTGCGACTGATGGCACAAATGCCACGCTGCCCGGGATGTCTCTGCGCTCTGTACATTTGTGTTCTGCACCCGGAGGACAAATGCAGTTGTTTCTGCAGCTTATCGCCATATCTTCGATCGGCCTTGTCGGAATCTCTTCCGAGTATACGACCTTGAGTTTCTTGACGCCCCTCTTCTTCAGCTCTCTTCTCATGACCTTCGCAAGCGGACAGACCTTCGTCTTATAGATATCTGCCACCTTGAACTGGCTTCCGTCAAGCTTGTTTCCCGCACCCATGCTGCTGATGATCGGGATATTCTTCTCCTTGCACTTCATGACAAGAGCAATCTTGGCTGTCACGGTGTCCACCGCATCGACTACGTAGTCGTAGCTGTCCCAAGGGAAGTCATCTGCATTTTCCGGAAGGAAGAAACATTTGTGTACCTCAACCTCCACATTTGGATTGATGTCAAGCATCCTGTCCCTCATAACATCGGTCTTATACTTTCCAACTGTGCTCCTTGTCGCTATGATCTGTCTGTTGAGATTTGTCAGACACACCTTGTCGTCATCGATCAGGTCAAATGCCCCGATTCCGCTTCTGACCAGCGCCTCGCATACATAACCGCCGACTCCGCCGATTCCAAATACCGCTACCTTAGAGCCTGCCAGCTTGTCCATGGCTTCCTTGCCAAATAGCAGCTCTGTTCTCGAAAACTGTGTTAACATCTCTTATTCTCCTAATATGATATATATCCCACTACAACTATATACAAAATAAGTTTTTTTTCAACTGAAATCTTATTGACATCTGGCCCCTCCGTCTCGATTTATATCGAATACATGTATCCGATCCGGTCACTGTACTCCTGTGTGAGATCGGCGATAGTTTTGTTGTCAAGCACATTGTTGATGGCAGACTCAAGATCATCCCACACCTCTCCAATGACATCGTTCATGACCATATTGGTGTCGCCATCCTCATCAACTCTGTTATCAATTGGTGATATCCTGCCCTCTATCGCCCTTAGCACCATCCCAACCGTGATCTCCTCCGCCGGCATGTTCAGACGGTAACCACCTCTCGGACCTCTCACGCTTCTTAAATATCCTGCCTTTAACAGAGAAGATGTAACCTGCTCAAGATATTTGTCAGACAATCCACATCTTCTGGCTACAGCTTTGACAGTAACCGTGCTGCCACTGTTTATCGATATATCTACCATGAGTCTCAGTGCATATTGTCCCTTTGATGATATTAACATTTTTCCGCCTCCTGTTCATTGTTATATTTTACCTATAGAATTACTATGAATTAGTTTTATTTTTTTTGGCAGGGAGAAAAAGCAGTTATATCATTGATGTTCTTACCTTATCTCCATGCCAATTATTTTACGTTTAATTCACTTGATTTTTATGATTATGTTTCTATGCTGCCTACCATATGTTGCTGATCAGATACTCAAGTTATACCTTCTTTTTAACCCATTCAGGTATTCCTCAACATAATGGATAACTGCTGCACCATCTCCAACTGCTGTCGCCACCTGGCGCACTGCCTTGGTCCTCACATCTCCCGCGGCAAATATTCCCGGTGTGCTGGTCTGTCCGGTCTCGCCCGCTGCAACATAACCAGCGTCATCAAGCTCCACAACGTCACCGAGGAAGTCTGTGATAGGGCTTGTTCCTATGGCAATGAATACACCGGCTACCGGAAGCGTAAAATCGCGATTGGCCTGTCCGCCCACTGTTTTTGGTGTATTCACAGCAACCTTGAGATTCAGCTTGCCCGGCGTTCCGCCTATCTCTGTCACCTGCGCAAATGGGTGGAATTCTATATTCTCAGTCTCAAGCACCTGCGCTCCGAGTATTTTCTCGCCTCTGAACTCATCTCTTCTGTGGATCAGATGTACCTTGCTGCACATCTTTGACAGATACAGGGCATCCTCAAGAGCTATATTGCCACCGCCCACAACTGCGACTTCTTTGTTCTTGAAGAACGCTCCGTCACATGTGGCACAGTAAGAAACTCCTGCCCCTGTGAATTCCTCCTCACCGGGAACGCCAAGCTTTCTGTGCTTTGCACCCGTGGCTATCAGAACCGCCTTTGTCTCTATGCTGCTGCCATCCTCCAGGCTGACCTTCTTGTGATCGCCGTGATCCTCGATGGCTGTCACCTCTCTGTCATCAAACTCCACGCCAAATGTATCCGCGTGTTCTCTGAACTTCATACCCATGTCAAAGCCGCTTATGCCCGGCAGTCCAAGGTAGTTGTCAACCTGCTCTGTATTCACGATCTGCCCGCCGGAGAATGCCTCCTTCTCCAGTACCACCACGTCCATCATCGCCCTCTTGGCGTAGACTGCGGCGGACAGACCCGCAGGGCCGCTGCCCACAATAACCAAATCTCTCATATTTCCTCCTTGTTTTTCAAAGGGGCGTCTTTATGTGTTCGTGGTGCTCCCGGCTACGCACGACTCTGTCACCTTGTCTTAGCTCCTGAATTGAACATCAGCCCATCAAAAGTCGCCTTCGGCGAGGGCTGACGCTACATGTCAAGTTTTCACAGAAAACTTGACACATTATTTGCATTCGCTCCCGCCCCTATAAGGGGGGGGACTCCCGCTCAGCAAGGAGCGACAAGCTTCCGTCGTCTATGTGCTACCCGCCTGGGAGCATCACGAACACATAAAGACTTACACTTTGAAAACCGTTACTTTTATTGTGTTTTTCAAAACTACTTTTTAATACTTGTCTTATTATTCTTGCAATATAAAAATTTAAAGATACTTCTAATGAGACGTCGTCTGGCTTATTTAAGTCCCTTTAATTCTCTTTATATGCCTTTATTAATTCACAGGTTTTGGATACGTCTTCCTTGCTGTGTGCGTAGGACACGAACATTGCCTCGAACTGTGATGGAGCAAGGTAGATTCCGTTGTCCAGCATGTATGAGAAATACTTTGCATACCTTGCGGTGTCGCTGGATATTGACGTGTCCATATCCACTACTTCCTGATCTGTGAAGAATACGCTCATCAGTGAGCCTATCTGGTTGACATGGACTGTGTCGCCAAATGTGCTTCTGACTGTGTCGGCTATCTGCCTTGTGCTCTTTTCTATCGCCGGATATATTTTGTCCTTTTCCTTCTGGAGTATGCGGAGCGTTGTGAGTCCGGCTGTCATGGCTATCGGATTGCCCGACAGAGTTCCCGCCTGGTATACTCCGCCAAGTGGTGCCACCATGCTCATGACATCGCGGCGTCCGCCGTATGCTCCCACCGGCATTCCGCCTCCGACTATCTTGCCAAGTGTTGTGAGATCAGGCTTTACCCCAAAGTATTCCTGGGCACCGCCAAGGCTGAGTCTGAAGCCTGTGATGACCTCATCAAATATAAGAAGTGCGCCGTACTCATTTGTTATGTCCCTGAGGAACTGAAGGAATCCATCATGCGGTGGGACAACTCCCATATTTGCGGCAACCGGCTCGACCACGATTGCGGCAATGTCTTTGCCCTCCGCCTCAAATAACTTCTTTACGCTGTCCTCGTTGTTATACTCTGCTATGAGTGTATGCTGTGTATACGACTTTGGAACTCCCAGGCTGTCCGGAACTGACTGTGTGAGTGCCGCCGAGCCTGCCTTGACCAGAAGTCCATCACTGTGTCCGTGATAGCAGCCGCGGAACTTTACAATCTTGTCTCTGCCTGTAAATCCCCTCGCCACTCTGAGGGCACTCATCACCGCCTCTGTTCCCGAGTTGACCATTCGTGTCAGCTCCATTGACGGCATGAGCTCATTTATCAGCTCTGCGATCTCGAGCTCTTTCCTTGTCGGTGCGCCGAATGTAAGTCCGTCATCACAAGCCGCCTTCACCGCATCTATGACTCTGTCATCGGCATGCCCCAGAATTCCCGGGCCCCAGGAACAAACATAATCCACGTAGGAATTGCCATCCTCGTCAAATATATGTGAACCTTTTGCTTTCTTCATAAATACAGGTGTCCGTCCCACCGAGCCAAATGCCCTGACCGGTGAATTGACGCCGCCCGGAATTACCTTCTGTGATTTTTCAAATAGATCCTGTGAATTTGTCATTGCCATTCTTCTTTCTATAATTTATCGTCCAGTGTGAATTTTTATGATTCCGACTCTTTGGAAACGCCCCTCTCTCCTCCGTCGAGTGGGGCAGATCGTCGGAATCATTCCGAAATATGACTCCGTCATATTGATTCCGACTCAAGCCAGTGTGCCACGTCTATGGCGTGATAGGTTATGATGATCCCTGCTCCGGCACGTTTCATGGCTGTCATGTTTTCCATAACGATCCTCTTCTCGTCTATCCAGCCATTTGCCGCAGCTGCCTTGACCATGGAGTACTCGCCGCTGACATTGTACACCGCTATCGGATAGTCCGTGTGGTTTCTCACATCCTTGACTACATCCAGATAAGCAAGTGCCGGCTTGACCATGATTATGTCTGCTCCCTCGGCGATATCCGCCTCGCACTCTCTCAGAGCCTCCCTGCCATTTGCGGGATCCATCTGGTATGTCCTTCTGTCTCCAAACTGTGGTGCAGAATGTGCCGCATCGCGAAATGGTGCATAGTAACCAGATGCAAATTTCGCACTGTAACCCATGATCAGTACATCCGTCAGCCCGTTGTCGTCAAGTGCCTTTCTGATGTATGCGGTGTGTCCATCCATCATATCCGACGGAGCGACCATGTCTGCGCCAGCTTTTGCAAGTGATACAGCCATCTTGCCCAGATATGGAAGAGTCTCATCGTTTAGTATCTTGCCGTCATGGATAATTCCGCAGTGACCGTGTGATGTGTACTCGCACAGACAAATGTCCGCTATGACTATCATGTCCGGATACAGCTCTTTTATCCTCCTGACCGCCTTCTGCATGATTCCATGGTCGTCGTACGCGCTACTGCCCACATCATCCTTGTGAGCCGGTATGCCGAACAGGAGAACCGCGCTGATTCCGGCATCCACCACTCTATGAAGCTCCTCCTCAAATGTATCGAGTGAATACTGGTATATTCCCGGCATGGAGTCTACCGGATTCTTGATCCCTGTGCCCTCCGCCACAAACATCGGATATACAAGATCCTCCTTGTTAACCCTGTTCTCTCTAACCATATTTCTGATGGCCTCGCTGCCGCGAAGTCTTCTGAGTCTTATCATGTTACTGCCTCTTTTCTCTAAAATAATAATCACCGATGGCTGATATAAGGTGCTCGATATCACCAACCTCCGGAACTATATCCGCATGATAACCAGCCTTCTCCAAAGCCTTCTCGGTCACATTTCCAAGTGCCGCTATGCGGATATTCTTCATTATATCATGTATTTTAAAACTGCCGTCTGTATTGTCCGTATGATCCCCACATGAATCTATATCATTCAACATATGAGCCACACCGCAGTTTTTTTTCTCTGCATCAAGAACATCTAGAAATCCTCTGACTCCTGATGCGCTGACAAATGTTATCACATCCAGATCCTTCAGATACTGTATGCTCTCCATCCTGCGTCCAACCACATCATAAACTGGGATCTCCTCATATACCACACCGCCCTGATCAAGTATGTCAAGCATCGTCTCGCTGCCCTGGACTGCCCTCGGAAGGAGAAGTTTCTCTCCGTCATTCATCACATTTGCAAGTCCCCTGGCAAGGGCGCTTGTAGTGTACTCGTCCGGCACGTAATCCGCTATATATCCCTCAACCTTAAGTGCGTCCCTTGTTCCGGCGCCGACCACTGCAAGTTTCAGATGAGCCAGTTTTCTGACATCTATATTCCACTCCCTGAGCCATTTGAAAAACAGGGTTATGGTGTTCTGGCTGGTAAATGCCAGCCAGCTGTAATCTTCTATATGTTCCAGAGCCACTCGCAGCCTGTTCTTCTCCTCTGTCTGCTCCACGCTCATATCCACTATGCTGTAGGATTGGCCGCCAAGTGCATCTATTGCAACTCTCATCTTCTCGCGAAGCTTTGGCGTTCCAATAAGTCCAACGTGGACATTCTGAAGCGGTCCTCTGTTTGGTGCTGTAAAATCCAACGCTGCATTTTCACCCACAACTATGATCGCAGGAGATTCAAGCTTTGCCTCGTTCACCTTGTCCGCAATTGTCTGTATATCGCCGCGGACTATCCTCTGCCCTGGCATGGTTCCTTTGGAAATGACCGCGACCGGAGTATGTTCCTCCGCCCCAGTCTGAACAAGTCTCTCCATGATCTGTGGCAGTCTGTTCATCCCCATAAGGAACACGCTTGTCCCTTCCTGATTTCTGATGTAGTCGTAGTCATCTAAACCACCTTCATCAGATCTGTGTATGTCCGCCCGCTTGTGTCCTGTTATCACGTGAAAGCTTCTGCTCGTTCCGCGGTGGGTCACCGGTATGCCGCACACCTCCGGAACCGCCACGGCGGACGTTATTCCCGGTATCACCTGAAATGGGATCCCCGCTTCTAGAAGTGCGGTCACTTCCTCGCCGCCCCTTCCGAATACAAATGGATCGCCGCCTTTGAGGCGCACCACCATGTTGCCTTTGCGGCCTTCCTCAACAAGTATCTCGTTTATCTCAGGCTGCTTCTTGTAGTGGCTGCCCGCCTGTTTGCCGACGTATATCCTGCGGCAGTCCGGCTTCACCATCTCCAGAAGCTGGTAGGTGCCAAGCCTGTCATATATGATTGTATCGCATTGTTTTATGAATTCCAGGCCCTTCACCGTGATTAGTCCCGGGTCGCCGGGGCCTGCGCCTATCAAATATACCATTTTGTTCTCCAATACGCTAGGTGTGCTGGATTTGTGCCTGCTGGGCTACGCACAGCTCTATCATCTTGTCTTGCTTCTATCTGCACTCGTTTCCGCCCCCGATAAGGACGTTGGGGGCTACAACTCGGCAAGAAGCGACAAGATTCAATCGCATTGTGCTACCCGCCCCGCAGGCACAAATCCAGCACACCCAGCTTACATATCGATAAAATTTACTTTTCTACTTATCTTCAAAATACACTGCTTCATAACATTTTTCTTTTCTTGAAATAGAAACATATTTGTTATGCTATAACCTACTTTATCAATGCCTCTACCAGCTGTTCCCATTCTACGGCGTTTCCCTCTACCGTCTTTCTGTGTATCTGGATTTCTTCATCTTTCTCTTTGTCCGATGAAGCCGCATCTGCTTTCATCAGGCTTAGCTTCATGTGGTCGCCATGAAGTTCTGAGTACACGCCTATCGGTTCGTGACAACCGGCGTTCAGGCGATTCAGAACTGCGCGCTCGCATGTGAGCTGTGCGTATGCCTCTGTGTCATTTATCGCTCTGACCATATCGTATACCTCGCCAGAGGTTCGTGTCTCTATGGCTATGATTCCCTGACATGCTGCCGGAAGCATGGACTCTGTGCTGATGTATCTGAATGTAAGTTCGTCCTTGTGCACTTCAAAGCATTCTGTGCTGTCATTGCCTTTGTCTTCAATAACTCCCAGTCGCTCAAGACCTGCCGCCGCAAGAATGATAGCATCATACTCGCCATCCTCAAGCTTCTGTATGCGGGTGCCGACATTTCCTCTCAGGTTCTTGCACACCGCATTTGGATACATGTCTCTTATCTGGTACTGTCTTCTCAGGCTGCTGGTTCCCACCACGAAACTGTCATTTCTGCCAAATGACCTGCCACTCTTATATATAAAAACGTCCTGCGGACATGCCCTCGGAAGTGTGCCCGCTATCGTAAGACCTTCCATGATCTCCATCGGCATATCCTTGGCACTGTGTACCGCTATGTCTATGTCACCTTTAAGTATAGCTTCCTCGAACTCCTCGACAAATACCGCTTTGCCTCCGAATTCCAGAAGCGCTCTGCTGGTGTCCCGATCCCCCCGGGTACTCATTGTAATCATCTGAAAATCAATCTGGGAAAATCTCTCCTTGAGTGCCTTTATCACCAGTTCAGTCTGAGCAAGAGCAAGCATGCTGCCACGGGTTCCAACTTTTACTGTTTTTTTCTGTCCTCCGCTTTCGCAATCCAAATCGTCACTATTGAATCCATCTGCCATGTCATTCTCCGCAAATTTACGAATATTCGGTTTATTTTTACCATGTCCATTCTCAACTCTCATCTAACAGACTCCTAACCATTTGCTGAAATGCTTTCTTTCGCTCTTCCTCGCCGTCTATCTGTGCTTTGATCTGCTCCCGGAGCTCGCCCATCCGCTCCGCTATGTCGCCATAACTCCTGCCTAAATGGCTCTCTATATTTCTCTTGATCGTTCCCGCAAGCACCGGACTCTGTCCACCGGTGGAAACGCTTATAACAACCTCTTTATCCTTTATGATCGCTGGAAAATAAAATCCGCAATCCGCCTTCACATCAACCACATTTACAAGTATGCGCTGCTGCCTGCAGCGCTCAGCCATGTCGTGGTTGACCTTCTCATCGTCCGTCGCCATTATGACGACAAATGCACCGTCAATATCCTGCGGCTGCACGCATCTTTTTACAAGTGTTAGGCATCCAGAATAATCTGCAAAATTCTCTACAGAACCACGATCATCGCTTGTCGCTGCACAGTATTTGTCTGGCGTATTCACCTGCTCCGCCAGTTCTAAAAGCTCCGGGCAGAACTCCGGTGACACCACCGTGACCACCGCGCCAAATTCCAGCATGCTGCACACCTTTCTGTATGCAACAGTTCCGCCTCCTGCGATCAGGCATCTCTCATTATTCAATTCTATCATAAATGGGAAATACGACATCACTACCTCTAATTTCTATTATTGAGTCTCTATTAAAAAGCACCAAAAGTTGTTCCAATTATCTGACATCTGACATAAACATCATCAGCCGATGATACTGCATAACCTCAGGCAAACAAGCAGTATTCAGTTCTCACATCCGGCAGTCACAATACTGTCCAGCATTTTCTCAAATGCATCATACTCAAGCTGTCCTTTGAGTTTATATACCATCTTTGCGCCATCTATAGTCTTAAGCTTCGCCATCACGTCTCCATGCTCCCTGTTGAACCTCGAAAATGCTATGTTCTTCATAATCTCGTCAACCTGTGATATGAGCCACGGCTCCATCTCTGTGATTGTTTTTGCCCTGCTTTCATTGTTCTCTCTGGAGAGTGTTCTGATATAGTCTATGTCACGCAGCACACATCCGTCCACATCTGAGACCGCAGGATCAATGTCCTTTGGCATTGCCAAATCAAGGAGCAATCTCCGCTTCGGCTGCATTTTCACAGCCTCCGCCAGCTCATCCCTGACAAATGTATAATGAGGGCTTGCTGTCGCACTGATGATGACATCCGCCCAGGCTGCCAGCTCATATCTTCTGCTGTAGTCCTCTATCCTGATCTGCTGATGTCTGTCAAATGTGCTATCTGCACTATGGTGACTTCTGCTTGTGCCTGTTATCTCTATATCTGGCGCAAGATCTGCAATATCCTTGACAACTATGCTGCCTATCTTGCCTGTGGCTCCTACGACCAGGATATGCCCGGTATTTGCCTTTTCAGCATCCACACTCTCAACTTGACTGCTGCTTACCACATCACTTCGAACATCTCTGCACGTGTTTTCAATGCCGCCATTTCTTGTAAAATTCACTGCCTCCCGTGCTGACAAGGTTCCGACGGATACCGGAAGTCTCGTAGTGTCACTCTCCGTCGCCACCGCCTTTGCCGCCGCAAGTGCTCCCTGAAATGCTATATTCAGCTCGCCGTCACAGGCTCCAAGCTTCTTTGCCACAAGATATGCGCTCTTCACCTGATGTATGATCTCCACCTCGCCGAGCACCATGGAATCCATACCACACGCCACTCTGCACAGATGTAACATACACTGGAATCCCTCATAATTCATGCTATATCTTCTTATGAGGCTGACAGGGACATCCCTATCATTAGCCAGAAGCATTTCTACCTGTTCAAGCAGGCCACCTCGCCCACCGGAAGCTTCACCGCTGCTCATTTTCCCTGTTATAGCAGACCCACATGGCTCACATTTATCCGTAAAGTATATTTCCATCCTGTTGCAGGTCGACAACACGACACATCCACCCACCGCAGCCTTTAGCCGCTCGGTGAACTGTCTCTGTCCTTTTGTCGAAAATGCAAAGCTCTCCCTGACATCGGCCGGTGTATTCTTATGATTTATACTTATGCAAAACATATCTTCAGTAACTCCAAATGAAAATTTATGACAAGCCCACGTAAAGAACAAGGGCGGGTATCAAAGCCCGCCCTGTTCTTTCAAATGCCTGCTATCTATCATGATTCTATAACAAGCTCCTCTATCGTCACATTCTTTTCCTCATCTATGTTGAAGGATCAGATAATTCACCTTGGAATCATATGCCAGACGCTTGTCCTCCTCGGACGGTCTTGATGGGGATTCCGGATGAGAATGGAAGTTGCCAAGAAGCTGGTATCCATTTGCACGCATATCCTTAACTGCCGCAAGCTGCTCTCTCGGGTCCATGGAAAAATGCTCGTTGCTGGCGTCAATATTCGTGTCAGATACACCTTCTTGATGTATCTCTTTCCATCTTCTCTCTGACACCGCCGATCAGACCACAGGACTCATTTGGAAGGCCTTCCTTGCAGTGTGCAAGTATCTTCTCGTAATCAGACTTTGTCATGTACAACATCTTACTTCATATCCTCCTTATTATCAAGCATTGAGCAGACGCATGAAAAGGCGCTTCGCGCGGCGTCTGCGTGCTTCATAAGGAATCTCCCGCAAGCGGGTCCTCCTTATGAAAATTACTTTCCGTCACACTCTACCTGCTCGTAGTCGATGAGCTTGGTGATGGTTGGATTTGGTCCACATACAGCACATCCACAGCTTCTTGTGAGGGAGCTTTACTGTGTGGAATTCCATCTTAATGCGTCAAATGTAAGGAGTCTTCCTGTCAGAAGATCGCCAACTCCAATGAGATACTTAATTGCCTCCATAGCCTGAAGACTTCCGATAACACCGCCCATTGCTCCGATAACTCCTGCCTGCTTACATGTAGGAACTGCGTCCTTTGGTGGTGGGTTCTTGAATACACATCTGATAGCATGGTCCTTCTCCTGGTACATAAGTCATAAGCTGACCCTTGAATCTTATGATTCCTGCATGGGAAAATGGCTTCTTAGCCATAACACAGGCATCGTTGATAAGGAATTTTGCAGGGAAGTTGTCTGTTCCATCGATGATGAAATCATAGTCCTTGATGAGATCCATGATGTTCTCTGATGTCACGAACTCTCTGTATGTGATCACATTTACATCAGGGTTCATGGCGTTCATGGTCTCCTTTGCGGATTTGACCTTTGCCTTACCCACATCTGCTGTTCCGTGAATGATCTGCCTCTGAAGATTTGACAGATCTACCTCATCGGCATCAACAATACCGATTGTACCAACTCCGGCTGCTGCCAGATACATAGCGGCTGGTGCTCCAAGTCCACCTGCGCCTATGATCAGCACCTTGCCATTTAACAATTTCTTCTGTCCTTTTACACCGACTTCCTGCAGAATGATATGACGGCTGTAACGTTCCATCTGTTCATTCGTAAATGCCATTAAAATGCGCCTCCTCCCATGAAGTACAGGAACTCTACCGTATCTCCGTCCTTCAGTTCTGTCTTGTCAAATGCGTCGCAGTCAACAAAGTCATCGTTGACGGTAACTGTTACATAATCCGGACTCTCAACGTTCATCTGACACGATAATCTGAGCTATTGTTGTCTTCTCTGCTTCTCTTCTTTCTTCTTTCCTGCTATTGTGACTGTCATTTTTCTTTCCTCCTGACGATTCATTTGCCTGTCCGGCGTTGTATATACTGACTATTATAAAATGTGATTATATACTTTATAATTTTAATTATGACAAACGAGTTTTCATTCATTTCTTCCAACCTTTAGAATTAGTAATTGACTACAGTCAAATACTCCATTGTGTCACTTTACCAACGAATTTCTACAATAATTTGCCAACTTCCAGCTCCGGCGCATTTCTCTTCACAAGGCCGCGGATGCGGTCAACCTCCTTCGCCTCCCTTGAAGAAGAGTATCGTTGGTGACGCCATCACCTGATACTTCTCAGCAAGCTCTGCGTCGAAATTCACATTTACCTTGTACACCTTGACCTGATCCTCGTAATCATCCTCGATCCCGCCAAGGATAGGTGAGAGCTGCTTACATGGTATGCAGCTGTCAGAATAGAATTCCACGATGACCGGGAGCTCCGACTGAAGAACCTTCACATCGAAATTCTGCACTGACTCTTACTGCCATTCATTTCTCCTTTCCTGCCGGATCAGATCGTTTTCACTGCAATAATTATATACTTCTCATTATCGTTCTGTTTAAGATACCTATCATGGGTCGTTTCTTCCTTGAAGCTTCGTGGTACATTCTGCACCGGCTCACCATCGTTCATGGTAACTGCAAGCACCTGACCGATCTCCAGCTCTTCCATTGCTACCTTTGCCTTTACAAATGTCATCGGGCAGACAACATCTGTGATATAACACAATCAAGTCAAAACATCCATTATAAGCCTCCTAGGATCAACTTCCTTAAATTTATCGATTCCAACACGCTCCAGTGTAAAACGAAAACGTTCACTTGGATTTGCGTAATCATCAAAAAACTGAATGGCTGCATCTGTCACACGGAATAACTGTTCATTCATGGTAACCGCAAGCACCTGTTCCTATCTCAAGCTCCTCCATGGCCGAACAAACCACCAAAGGATACGAGATATCCGCTCTCGCCCTTCCATGCATCTGTCGGACACGCCTTGGCACATCTGCCACAGTAGTTACATTTGCTTGTATCAAGTGTCAGCTTGCCATCCTCGATTGTGATCGCATTCTCGCGGCACGCCTTCACACAGACACCACACATGATACAGCTTGGCTCATCGTAAGAAACAACACATGCGCCCTTGATTCCGACATCATTTTCCTCTGCCTTTAAGCAGTTGTTCTGACATCCGGTCACACCAAACTTAAACTTATGCGGCAATTCTCTCGCATAATACCTTGCGTCTAATTTCTTCGCAATGTCGTAGCTGTCGATATTTCCGCTCGGACAGATCTGATTTCCCTGACATGCAGTTACGGTACGCACACGCGGTCCACACACGCCCGGCTTACAGCCTCCCTTTGCGAGCTCTTCCTTTACTTCCTCGACATCATCAAGCTTGACAAATGGAATCTCCACACTCTGTCTTGATGTCAGATGGACATGTCCATCTCCATATTTTTCTGCTACTTCGGCAATCTTCTTCAGATTTTCCGCCGTCAGACCATTTCTGAGCTTTGCTATGTATGCGAATTTGCCGAACATCTTGTACTGCTGCAAAAGTGGATAACGCTCTGCATCCCACTTGAAATTGCCACTGTCGGTGATGACTCCGCTTATGGCATCGCTGTTGCCGTTTATGTACTTGGATGTGGAATTGATGACTATGTCCGCTCAAGTGTAAGCGGTGTGACCAGATATGCAGTTGCCACTGTATTGTCTATTAGAGCGGAAGCCTGTGTGAATGTGCCAGCTCCGAAAGCGCCTTTATATCCACCACATCAAGCTTCGGATTGCCGATGGTCTCAGCAAATATCACTCTGGTGTTCTCATTTATCGCTGCCTCGACCGCATCCTTATCCGATATCTCCACAAATGTCGTCTTGATCCCAAATGCCTCCAGATCGTGGAACAGATCTATCGTTCCCCCGTAGAGTCCTGTGCTGGAGACTATCTCTCCGCCAGTTCCTACTATATTTAAGAGTGCATTTGTGAGTGCCGCCATTCCAGAAGAACACGCTACCGAACCCACTCCCTTTTCAAGATTCGTCATCCGCTCCTCAAATGCAGCTATCGTCGGGTTATTGATCCTCGTATAAGAATACCCCGTCGCCTTGTTGTGGAAGAGCTTCTCATGCTGCTCTGCCGAAGGCTGATAGAATGCACTGGATTGATAGATTGGTGTAAGTGTGGCGCCTGTATTCTCATCACCAAGCTTTGCGCTGTGTAATAATGCTGTGTTAAATCTCATGATCTTCTATGCCTCACTAAATAATAAATCCTATAATTCCTACGAACATGATAGGATTATAGCTCTTATACCCTACTATGTCAATAGGAATTATAAAATAAGCAATGCAGATAATAAAAAATGCCAGTTGATGGGAGCTTGCTCACAATCAACTGGTGTTTTTTGTTATCTATATGGCGCATGCCATTCCACGAGCTGCGTTAGCAGCGAGGGGAGCATGGCTTATTTTATAATTCCGTCCGTCTTCCACGGCGCATGCCATTCTCTGGTAATGCCCCTCGCCTTCGCTCGGCGGCAGGTCGTCGGGGCTAATTAAATATGAACTTCGTTCATGCAGCCCCTCCTCACGAGCCACGTCAGTGGCGAGGGGAAGCATTGCTTATTTTAATTCATTTCCTCGACACCCGTTTCTTCACATGCAGATCCAAATCCTGCAATTTTCTTCCAAGTTCATCATCCTTTGCAACTAGCAACAGATCCTTATCCATATAGTTAAGCGCATGTAACACGGCTGCATAGCATCCAATCGCCACCGAAGATGCACCTTTTTCTATAGACACCAATGTGGCTCTGCTGATACCCGCCCGCTCAGCAACAAGCTCTGCAGGCAGCTTTCTTCTAAGTCTGGCATACTTTATCTGCTGTCCCATCTGTTCTAGTATTCTCTCTGTCTCCGGTAATAATACCAATGACTTTTTCGGCATAATATCATCTCCTTATGTAAATAATATTATTCATTTTAATTGATTATGTCAATTTTTATTTACTTTATTTTGCAAGGCAGATAAGCCTATTCTTATACAACATCTCTATCTTCTTAAACAACAGCAAATAAAAAACGTATGGATCACCCACCCATTTCTCTGGCAGCTTCCCCATACGTTTTCACTCATTTCTTATTTGCAATTTTCTTATACAGCATCTTCCTCACATAGAAATAACATACTATCTGCATAGCAAGGGTTATGATCCAGGACGCCGGATATGAGATGAACAGAACCGCCAGGGATCTGTGTCTCGGGAAAATCCAGTATATCCACACGATTCGGGTTCCCACCGTTCCTATGATCGAGAGGAGCATCGGAACTCCGGAATGTCCCATCCCACGAAGCGCCCCCGGGAACAAGTCCATAAATCCGCACAGGAAATATGTGACTGTCGTATACAGCAGAATCTCCATTCCGCACTTTATAACCGCGTCGCTGCTCGTATATATATGCAGCAGCTGCGGTCCAAAGAAATACGCTCCATTGCCCAGAACCATCATTGCCGCAAATGACAATATCAGACAGTCGATCAGAACTCTCTCCATACGTTTCCATTTGCCGACACCGTAGTTCTGGCTCGTAAAACTCATGCACGCCTGCGTTACAGCATTCACCGTCACATACAGAAATCCAAATATATTATTTGCCGACGTGTAGCCCGCCATGGCAACCGAGCCAAACGAGTTGACTGACGACTGCAGCAGTACATTTGAGAAGTTGATGACCGTGCTCTGGATTCCAGCCGGAACTCCGACCGAAAAGATCTGCTTTACATATGCACCCTTGATGGTAAGCTTTGAAAATCTAAGCTGATAGCTCGTTTCTGACCTGCACAGGCAGCGGAGGACGAGCACGCAGGATATCAGCTGTGAGATGACTGTTCCGATTGCGACCCCCGCAACTCCAAGCTTGAAAATGATCACAAAACACAGGTTAAGGCCTGTATTTGCAATTCCGGATATAACCAGAAAAATGAGTGGTCTTTTAGTATCTCCCACCGCCCTGAGTATGGCAGCGCCGTAATTGTACAGCATGAAAAATGGCATTCCCAGGAAATATATCCTCATATATAAAGAAGAAAGTCCGATGACATCCCCCGGAGTATCCATAAGCTCAAGCGCCGGTTTTGCGCAAATCCACCCGACAAAGGCCATAATAATACCGCTGACCAGCGCCAGCGCGATCGCGGTATGTACTGTCTCTGACATTTCTTTATCTTTTCCTGCGGCATAAAGCCTTGCCGCAAGCACATTTGCCCCAAGGGATATCCCTATGAACAAATTTGTGAATACATTGATAAGTGCTGTGGTTGAACCGACCGCCGCCAGCGACTCGTTACCACTGAACTTCCCTACAACAATGATATCCACCGCATTGAACATCAGCTGCAGAATACCCGAGAGCATAAGCGGGAGCGAAAATGAGATCAGCTTATCCATGATCGTCCCGTTGCACATATCAATTTCATATTTATTTTGTTTTAATGTAGAACTCATTTCTTTCCTCACCAACTAGTAGCATATATGTTCTGATAAATCACACACAGCAATGCTTATGTTCGCTCTTCTGCCTGTACATATATTCATCAGCCCGCTTCATGGCGGTCTCCCAGTCGCAGCACCTCGTACCATTGGTGCCTAGTCCCATGAACAATTTTAACACAGAGTATGTTGGGGCACAATGGAGGATGTGAAGCAAACAAAACAAGAGCAAAACATATTCCCTCGTCTACTATACAAATAGTAAAATCACCTCCCATTTCCCCCTTATTTTTCCACTCACAGCGTCACTCTGCGCTTTATAAACGCATTTGCCAAAACCTATTGACACAGCGATTTGAATGGTCTAAAGTGTGCCTACCGGCCGGATAAAATACTAAGGAGGAACACTCTTGCCAACAACAAGAAAACTTTATGACAGCATCTTCAAGAAGATTCTCACGCTGTCCTCGAAAGCTGTGATCAACATGATTAACGGCCTGTTCAACATGTTTTACGATCCGGAAAACTCAACAGTATCTTATCACTGGACTGAAAATGTTCACGATAATCAGAATTCTATGACCACAACTCTGGCCGACACCATACTCGTAATCAACAATTCCGATGCATATCATATGGAAGCGCAGATGAAAAAGGATGATTCTATTGTATTCCGTGTATTTTCATATGGAGCGGGATATGCAGATCAGACTAAGGAGATACTACAGGACGAAGAGGGCTGTCAGGTATATCGAATTCATTTTCCTGAACCCTGTGTGATATATCTGAGCAATGTACCAAAATCAGTACCTGATACATATTCGTTGCAGATGGGATTCGGGCATACCCAGAACATAACCTATAACGTCCCTGTTACAAAACTCACGTCCTGCTCCGTAAAGGAAATAAACGACAGGAAAATGATCATCCTGATTCCATTCTACATTCTGAAACTCCGCGAAAAGCTGAGGAATATGAAAGCACGTACACCAGAGAATATAGCCTCATTGAAAAGCCTCATCAAAACAGATATAATGGGTAGCATAGACAAGAACGTGGAACTTGGGAATATAACAGCTGAGGATGGAGCACAACTATACAGATTTACTCAGATGCTTTATACTCGCCTATATTCCCAGTTTGAAGAGACCGAGGAGGTTACGGATATGGTGGAACAGTCGATTATTACATTTGTGGATGTTTTTCAGGAAGAGAAAGCCAGGATGGAAAAACGTATGGCTGAGATGGATAAGGAGATTGCCGACAAAGACAAGAAGCTCGCCGACAAGGACAACGAGCTTGCCGAATTAAGGGCAGAAATAGCCAGACTTAAAGGTCCTGACAAATAAATATTTCATATTACTACTTTCTATACAAAAGCGAAGGACGAAGGCATAAAACACCTCCGTCCTTCGCTTTATTATTATATTACTACGTGATCTTTTTTAGATGTAGTTTCCATCGTGAACCTGGGCCGCGTCGTATACAGACTCCTTGCGGATCTCATCTGCTATCTCGTCTGCGTCAAGCTCGCCGTCAGCATTCCAGTCGCCATTGTAAACCTCGGCGCCTTCTACCTTGATTCCTGCGATCTGCTGCTCGCTTGCGAAGAGAAGCACGATGATTCCGGCATGATGAAGATGCTTTAATACAGCATTTACATCCTCGCGGATATCTGGAGCGTACAGGTATGTGTGACGTCCGTCGATGCTGAGCTTCTTCTCCACCGACTCAACGAAACCTCTTGTGACATTGCCTGCTGCAAATGGAACTATGACAGCCTTCTGTCCCTTGATCGCTGCACGCACATTTCTGTCTATGCGTCCCTCGTAAAGTCCGGTCTCCTCAGTGTGAACTTCCTCGACAACACCGCAGGCACTTGTCATGTCTGTTACACGATCGATGAGTATGAGTTCTCCGAGAGTCTTATGCTTCTTGAACTCGTCAACCACGATCCTGTCGGCAAATGCGATCCTGCAGACTGCGATACCATTCTTGGAAAGGGTGTCCGCTGATTTCTGCTCACCTGTATTTACATCTATGGTGTAATCGATATGTGTAACTGTACCAGGGATCATTTTGGTTCCGAGCTTCACGAAGAAGTTCTTGCCATTGTACAGCTCATCGTCATCCATCCAGAGGAGTGTTGCGGTGATCGAAGATGCAACCTTTGCGCCTGAATCAACTGTGAGCACACATCCTCTTGACACATCAACCTCACGGTCAAGCTGTATTGTTACAGGCTGTCCCTTCTGTGCTGACTCCACTGTGTCAAATCCCACATGGATGCTCTTGACCTTTGCGGTCTCGTTGCTTGGGAGTGTGTTGATCTCGTCTCCAACGTGGATCTCACCATCCTCGATCTGACCCTGGAAACCTCTGAATGTGTGGTCAGGACGGCACACTCTCTGAACAGGCATATAGAATCCTGCCTCTGTGTTATCCTCTGCGATATCTATATCCTCAAGGTATGTAAGGAGTGCGGGACCCTCATACCAAGGAATGTTCTCTGACTTCTTTGTCACATTGTCACCCTCTGTAGCTGACACAGGGATGATAGTGATATTTGGCAGGCTGAGCTCTGATGACAGCTCATTTATCTGCTCAACTATCTCGTTGAAACGCTTCTCATCGTATCCGACAAGATCCATCTTATTTACTGCAAATACAAAGTATCTGATTCCCATCAGCGCGCAGATCCTTGCGTGTCTTCTGGTCTGCACCAGCACGCCCTGCTTTGCATCGATGAGGATGACTGCAAGGTCAGCAAATGAAGCACCAACCGCCATATTTCTTGTATATTCTTCGTGACCTGGTGTATCAGCTACGATAAAGCTTCTCTTATCTGTTGTAAAATATCTGTAAGCAACATCAATTGTGATACCCTGTTCACGTTCTGCCATAAGTCCGTCAAGAAGAAGCGAATAATCAATAGCACCACCACGGCTTCCAACCTTGGAATCAAGCTCTAACGCCTTTTCCTGATCGGCATACAATAACTTTGAATCATATAAAATGTGTCCGATAAGTGTTGACTTTCCATCATCTACACTTCCGCAAGTGATAAATTTCAGTAATCCGCTCATCCTAGAAGTACCCCTCTCTCTTTCTACGCTCCATGCTGCCTGCTGCCTCGTTGTCAATAACTCTGGTGGTTCTCTCTGAGGATACCGCACTGAGCGTCTCCTCGATAATCTCAGGGAGTGTGTCCGCTGTGGACTCCACACCGCCTGTCAGTGGATAGCATCCGAGAGTTCTGAAACGAACACTCTTCATCTCTATCTTCTCACCAGGTCTGAGCTTCATTCTGTCATCATCTACCATGATGATATTGCCGTCACGGTATACAACAGGTCTCTCCTTTGCAAAGTACAGTGATGGAATCTCTATGTTCTCACGCTCTATGTACTCCCATATATCAGCCTCTGTCCAGTTGGAAAGTGGGAACACTCTGACCTCCTCGCCCTTCTGGATCTTGGTGTTGAACAGCTTCCACATCTCCGGTCTCTGGTTCTTTGGATCCCAGGCATGCTGTGCATTTCTGAATGAGAGTATCCTCTCCTTCGCACGGGACTTCTCCTCGTCTCTGCGTCCGCCGCCAAATGCAGCAGTAAAACCATATTTATCAAGAGCCTGCTTTAATGCCTGTGTCTTCATAATATCTGTATAAGATGAACCGTGGTCAAATGGATTGATTCCCTTCTTAACACCCTCCTCATTAATGTACTCAATCATATCAAGTCCGTATTTTTCAGCAATCTTATCTCTGAACTCGATCATTTCCTTGAACTTCCATGTTGTATTTACATGTAAAAATGGAAACGGCGGCTTCTCAGGATAGAATGCCTTGAGTGCCAGATGAAGCATTACCGAGCTGTCCTTTCCTATGGAATAAAGCATTACCGGCTTTTCGCACTCCGCAGCAACTTCGCGGATGATGTATATTGCCTCTGCTTCCAGTTCGTCAAGATGTGATAATGTACCCATATCTATACCAACCTTTCTTCTTTTTAATATTTATTAGCTTCCTTCTTGTCTATCACTATCTGGTCTGTGGTGCCATCCATCTTGCGGATATTCCACAGAAGCAGATCTCCTTTGTTCTCCACCGACATCTGGCTTCCCATTCCGCCGATGTCAGCTCCGAGATATAATGAAATGGCGTCAAATGCGCACTCCTTGATACAGGATGAGCATCCCCAGCAATCCTTTGGGTATTTCATGAATATCTGTCCATCCTCATCTCTCTTTATGAGGGAACCCGGGCAGACATTTGCACATTTGCCGCAGTTTTTGCAAAGCTCTTTATTTATCACTATGCTCATATGCTCCCCCTTTCCTTGGAACATCAGCCCATTTGAAGTCGCCTCCGGCGAGGGCTGACGCTGCATGCCATATTCCCTGCGGGAACCTGGCACATATTGCCTAACTCACGATGTATCATCTTAAGCTCGCCGTCCACCATCTTGGAGTTGACAAATATCTCCCAGTCTTTACTCTTCTCCGGATAGTCCAGGTTCTCAGCAAAGCTGTGCCATCTCGTCTCCTTCCTGTCCTTCAGGTGTGCGATTACGGAGAGTGCAACTGTGAGTCTCTCCTTCACCTCATACACAAACATGAGCTCGTGCATGTCGTGGGCACTTATGTGCCATACAAGCTTCTGGAGCTGCTCTATCTTCTCCTTTGCCAGCTCAAGCTGTTTCTCGTTGAACTGGTAATGTGTAGATATTCCTCCGGCGTAGTTGTCCATGACCTTCTGCATGGCCTCCTCTATCGCCTCATACGTGAACATCTTCTCGTCAGTGTCGAGGAAATGATCGTACTCTTCTATCTTTCTGTCAAATGCAGCCTCCTCGTCAAGCTCAGGATCAAGGTATCCCTCGTCAAGCTGCTTTACCATGGCAATGGCTGCTATCTCTCCCTCAACCATCGCACCGGTCACATACTTCTGTGGACATCCGCCCGCCACATCTCCGGCTGCGAACAGTCCGCGTATTGGACTCTCTGTCGTTGTCCACCCAGTAACCGCTTGCGGTGTGACCGCCGACTATATAAGGCTCTGTGCCCTCTATCTCCACATTCTGCTCACTCGGATTCTTGCCGGACTCAAGCCATTTGAGAGTCTGGCTCGGAGCCATGTTGAGGTATGCCCTCTTCAGTGAGTCATCCTGCGCTGGGGTGATGCCCTCGGTTCTCAGATAGCATGGACCTCTGCCCTCAATATTTTCATTCACCGTTCCGTACACTCTCTGGGATGTGGTGAGTCCGTATTTGTTCTCGTATACCTCGCCGAGTGAGTTGACCTGCTTTGCGCCGACACCCTGTGCGATGGTTCCCGTAGGTGCTATTGTGTCCTTACATCTGAGTGCTATAAATCGCATTTCAAATGTCGTCATTTCTGCACCCGCTTTGATTCCCATTGCATATCCGGCACCTGTGTTAAACGGAGGATACCACATCTTATGTCTGGAAAATCCCGGATTATTCGGTCTGTAAAGTCCCGCTGCACCACCTGTAGCACAGAGCACTTTCTTTGCTCTGATCTCGTAGGCTGTATTATCCTCTATGGAGAATCCAAATGCCCCGAGGATCTGATTGTCCTCCACAATATAGTCCGTGATGTTGACTCTGTTCAGTATCTGACAGTTGTCAAGCTCCTCCACCGCCTTTGCAAGCAGTGGCTTCATGTTCTCACCATTTATCTTTATATTTCTGTTTCCTCTTGCAACATACTCTCCATTCTCATCCTTGAGGATAACCAGCCCCAGCTTCTCCATCTTGTCTGTTACACGGTTCAGCCCCTGTGACATAGAAAGCAAAAGATCTTCTCTGACGATCCCGTCAGCGTCTGTCCTGCAGTAGTCCACATAGTCCTCAGGCTTCCTGCCATTCACTATGTATGCGTTGATGGCGTTCACACCTGCCGCCAGACATCCACTTCTCTTTATATTTGCCTTCTCGGCGATGATGACGGAATAATCAGAATGTTCTCTGACAGTCAGCGCTGCATAGCAGCCAGCCGTACCACCACCGATTATCAAAATGTCCGTATGAAGTATTTTCCTGTTTGCAATACCCATATTTTCTCTCCAATCACTTTTATAATTAGATGTAGAATACATCGTTATCCTGCATTGCCTTGTTCTCCAGCAGATATGTCTGATTCTCATCAAATACATACAGCCTGTAGATGAGAACGTGGACCTGCTCCCCCGGCTTTACGACATCCTTCTCCATGGATCTCTCGGCGACGATCTCCACTCCATTGACATCCACCGTGACGTCCAGATGGCTTCCGCGGAACAGCACATCCTTGACTATCCCCGACTCCGCCGCACTCTGGTACTGATCCAGCCTGCCGCTCTTGGATATCTTGACGAACTCCGGTCTGATGACCGCTCTGTCCGCTCCCGGCACCCTGTCAAAACCCTTGAGCTTCTCGTAGTCCTCCACAACAGTTGACCTTCCGATGAACTGTGCCACAAACGGTGTGGACGGCGTCTTGTATATCTCCATCGGCGATCCCATCTGCTCTATCTGTCCGTGGTTGGTGATGATGATCTCATCCGCAACCTCCACAGCCTCATCCTGATCGTGAGTGACAAATATGCTCGTTATGCCAAGCTTTTCAACCATCTCCTTGAGCCAGGTTCTAAGCTCCGTCCTGACCTTTGCATCTATCGCGGCAAATGGCTCGTCCAGCAGCAACACCTGTGGATTCGGTGCCAGCGCCCTGGCAAATGCCACTCTCTGCCGTTGTCCGCCTGAGAGCTGATTCGGATATCTCTTCTCCATACCTGACAGCCCTGTAAGCTCCAGAAGCTCCATAACTCTCTTCTTGATCTCCCTCTTTGGAACCTTCATGAGTTCCAATCCGAATGCCACATTGTCAAATACCGTCATGTAACGGAACAGTGCATAATTCTGAAATACAAATCCTATTCCTCTCTTCGCAGCCGGTATATCATTTACACGCCTGCCGTCTATGTATATGTCACCGGAATTTGGATTTTCAAGTCCGGCTATCATTCGGAGAAGTGTCGTCTTTCCGCTTCCCGACGGTCCCAGAAGTGCCACCAGCTTGCCTTTCTCCACACCGAAACTGACATTGTTGGACGCCAGGAAGTCTCCATATTTTTTGTATATATTTTTCATCTCGACGTACATGTCGTCAGCCTCCTTATTATTAATTACCTTACCTCGCCCTTTCTCGGGTATCGCCCCCTCGCCTCCGCTCAGCGGCAGGTCGTCACGCGCATGAGAGTTATGAACTTCGTTCATAAGCGCGTTTCCTCTTCGCTCTGTACTCAAGCAGATTTCTCAGGAACAATATGATGACCGCTATGATCACCAGTATGGATGATACTGCAAATGCCGCTGTGATGGATTCCTCCGTTCCCGACATGTACAATGCGTCTATCTCAAGTGGAAGTGTAAATGTCCCGCCCCTTGTCTTGGACAGTGCATTTACCGCACCGAACTCGCCGAGTGCTCTGGCGGTACAGAGGATGATTCCGTATATGAGTCCCCATTTCATCTGGGGAAGTGTTATCCTTCTGAATATCGTGAAGCCTTTCGCTCCCATGAGCGCCGCAGCCTCCTCCTCGTCCTTACCCTGCGCGTTCAGCACCGGGATAAGCTCCCTTGACACAAATGGGAATGTCACGAATATGGTAGCAAGCACAACGCCCGGAACTGCAAATGTTATCCTGATGTTTGTCCCCAGCATATCATTGATCCATCTGATCGCCGGATACGTCCATCCGAGTCTTCCAAATGTCATGAGGTAGGCAAGACCTACGATGACAGGTGATATGGAAAACGGAATGTCTATCAGTGTCGCCAGCACCTGCTTGCCTTTGAAGGAGAACTTCGTCAGCAGCCATGCCGCACATATTCCGAAAAATGTGTTTACCACCACAGCTATGACTGTGGCAATAAGTGTGACACCAAGTGCACTTATCACGTACTCTGTCGTGATGGACTGCAGGTAGAACTTAAAGCCCTCCTTCAGCGCACTTGTTATCACCGATATAAGTGGAACAACAAGCATGAGCACTATGAAAAGCACCGTCACGGTTATCAGTATTATCTTTGTCCTGCGCTTGCCGCGCTGCAGCTTTTCCTGTTCGCTCATTGTGTTTCCTCCTTTTTCTAAATTAAAGTAAGTTAGTCCTTCTGGACTGTCTCAGCTGTACTATGTTGATCGCGAACAACAGTACAAATGATATTACCAGCATCACCAGTGCTATGGCTGTTGCGCTGGCATAGTCTATGTAGCTGAGCTTCTGCATGATCACATACGAGATGACCTGCGTCTTGTCCTTCGCGCTGTTTCCCGATATGTAGATGACACTTCCGTACTCTCCGATGCCTCTGGCGAATGCCAGCCCGAATCCGGTCAGCAGTGCCGGTCTGAGCTCTGGAAGTATGACCTTGAAGAATGTTCTTCTCGGTGTGGCTCCCAGCATGTAAGCCGCCTCCTCGTACTGATTGTCCATCTTCTCAAGTATCGGCTGCACCGCCCTTATGACAAATGGTATTCCAACGAATACGAGGGCGATGGTAAGTCCGATCTTCGTGTATGCAACGTCTATTCCAAGAGCCGCAAGCGGTTTTCCAAGAAATCCATCCTCACTGTAAAGTCTCGACAGTGTGATACCGGCAACCGCCGTTGGCAGACAGAACGGAAGCTCTATGAATCCGTCCAGTATCTTCTTGCCGGGAAAATCGTATTTGACCAGTGTCCACGCTATTATCAGACCAAACACCGTGTTGACTATCGCCGCTATGAACGAACAGCCGATGCTGGTCTTAAATGCATTCAGCACATTCTTCTTCAGAAGCAGATGCCAGAATTCACCCGGTGAGAGCTTGAGCGATGACACCAGCACCGATGCCAGCGGGATCAGAACTATCAGCGACAGCATGGCAATGACTATTCAAGCGTCAGATGATATCCCGGGATAACTCTGGTCTTCTTTGCGTTATTAAGTTTATCCTTCTTGCCATTTTCCTCTGCTGCCATCTCGTCTTCCAATCCATTTTAATAATCATAAATTTCATCAAACTTTGCTCCGTCATCGAAGAAATCCTCATAAGCCTTGTCCCAGCCTCCGAAATCATCGATGGTCCACTGCTTGATGTCCAGATCAAATACGTCTGCATACTCTGCAAGTATCTTCTCATTTGTCGGGCGATAGCCGCTCTCAGCCTCAAGCCTCTGAGCGTCATCGCTGTACAGGTACTTCAGATACTCTGTGCTGACCTCCTCTGTTCCATTGTGCTTTGCGTTGTCATCGACAACCGCCACACTCGGCTGAGCCAGTATACTCACCGACGGATTAACTATCTCGTAATCCTCCGGATATTCCTTCAGGGTTGCTATCGCCTCATTCTCCCAGGCTATAAGCACATCACCCTTGCCATTCTCCACAAATGTGGTCGTCGAACCTCTGGCTCCCGAATCCATGACCGACACATTCTGATAAAGCTTCTTCATAAACTGCCATATATCAGCTTCATCGCTGTATGTAGTTCTGGCATAGGCAAGAGCCGCAAGGAAATTCCAACAGGCTCCGCCGCTACTCTTCGGATCAGGTGTTATGACTTCCACATCGTCCTTCACCAGATCGTCCCAGTCCTTTATATCCTTAGCATTTCCCTTTCTCACCAGGAACACGATAGTAGATGTGTAGGGTGCTGAATCCTTGTCAAATTCATCTATCCAGCCTGAATCTATCAGACCATTTGCCGATATGAGGTCAATGTCATGCTCAAGTGCCAATGTGACAACATCTGCATTACAGCCCTCCACCACCGATCTCGCCTGTGAGCCGGAGCCTCCATGAGACTGGATGATCTTGATGTCCTGTCCGTACTGCCCCTTGTAATACTGTTCGAACATGTCGTTGTATTGCTCATACAGTTCCCTCGTCGGGTCATACGAAACATTTGTAATTGTGATAACACCGTCCTTCTTCCCACCACAGCCGGCAGCACCTATCGCCAGCACCGCCGCCATGGATAGAAGCAATACTCTTTTCCCAAGTCTCATATCTTTTCTCTTTCTCATAAATAGGTCAATTCATCCAATGAGCAATAATTGCTGCAACGATATTAACTTCTGCTATACAGTTTTGACATCATCCAAGGAGGGACATTCGAAGTCGCCGGTCCTTAGGTGGCGCGCTTAGGCGGCACCTTAGTACCGCTGCAGACTGAGTCGAGCGAAAGCGCTCCCGACTGGATATGTCAAATACTGTATACCGTTCACAACCTTTAGGCAATTATTGCGGTCTACAGGTTAAACAGTGATGTTGAGAGGTATCTCTCTCCTGTATCCGGGAAAAGAACCACAATAGTCTTGCCCTCGTACTCTGGTCTCTTTGCAAGCTCAGTTGCCGCATAGAGTGCCGCACCTGCGGATATTCCAACCAATACACCATCTGTCTTTGCTATTTTTCTCGCTGTGTCAAATGCATCATCGTTCTGGATCCTGATGATCTCATCCACGATGCTCAGATCCATAACGCCAGGTACGAATCCGGCTCCGATTCCCTGAATCTTGTGTGGGCCAGGTGCACCGCCTGAGAGAACAGGTGAATCAGCAGGCTCAACTGCTATCAGCTTGACATTCGGGTTGTGCTCCTTAAGTCCGCTTCCTGTTCCTGTGGCTGTTCCGCCTGTTCCTACTGCTGATACAAATGCATCAACCTTTCCGTCTGTATCTCTCCAGATTTCCTCTGCTGTTGTCTTCTTGTGGATAGCAGGATTTGCCTTGTTCTCAAACTGCTGTGGGATGAATGCATTTCCGTACTGCTCTTTGAGCTCATTCGCCTTGGCGATGGCTCCCTTCATTCCCTCTCTGCCCGGTGTTAACACGATCTCAGCACCGAGAGCTGACACGATCTTTCTACGCTCAACGCTCATGGTGTCCGGCATGGTGAGTATCAGGTGAAGGCCCTTTGCTGCTGATACAAATGCAAGTCCGATTCCTGTATTGCCTGATGTAGGCTCGATGATGACTGTCTCCTGATTGATGAGGCCATCCTTTATTCCCTGCTCGATCATGGCTGCTGCCACACGATCCTTCACTGAGCCAAGCGGGTTGAAATACTCAAGCTTTGCAACGATGTGTGCCTTGAGGCCAAGCTCCTTCTCATAATTTGTGAGCTCCAGAAGTGGAGTATTTCCTATAAGTTCTGTTAACTGTGATGCTATCTTTGCCATGATTTTGTTTCCTTTCTTTTTTTACTTTTTTGAAGTCTCTATGTTCTTTCTTGATTCTTTACTATCTTTATATACTGTACATTATTTTCTATATAATTCTTAACAGGCCATCTGATAAATCTTTTCCTCTATTGCTCCTGCCAGTGCTGCATGGCCCTCAGGATTCATGTGCTCCTGATCTGCCTCGCTGCTGTCCGCCACAGATGACGCCGCCAGAAATTCTACACCAAACTCGTCGGCTATCTTTTTATAGACATCTGTGAGCTTCCTTGACACCTCAACGGATTCCGATGAGAACTCAGGATCAAATTCATCCTTCCACACCTGCTCGCCTAAGTGTATCGGCGATACGAGAAGTATCCTGCTGTCTGCTGAATACTGCCTCGCCTGAATGAGCAGTCTCCGTATTCCCTTGCCTATCACATCCGGTGATGCCGAGAACACCGTCTTACAGTCATTTGTTCCAAGCATGATTACTATATTCTCCGGTTTGTGTGTCTCCAGCAGAGTTGGGAACAGCGACACGCCCTTTCTTCCCTGTCTCAGTGGATCCTCGAACACTGTTGTTCTTCCACAGAGGCCTTCCTCTATGATCCTTATATCTTTATTTGCCAGCTTCTGCTGCAATATACTGGTCCATCTGATTCCCCAGGGAAATCTCTCCCCATTCTCAGGATTGTATCCCCATGTATTGGAATCTCCAAAGCACAACACCTGTTGCATGTGTCCACCTCCTGTCTATTGAACCTCGCTCTGTTCAATGGATTTCATCATCAATCCACATATATCCTATCTGATATGTAGTAATTATCTATCAACATGTTGGAGTATACAACTTATTTCCTACTATGTCAATAGGGATTATGTGCTTTTATTGTTTAAAAAAAGAGTGAAGATGTAAAAAATATCATCTCCACTCCTTTATAAAGCACATATCCAGCCGTTAATCCTCTGCATTAGGATCACAATCTCTTACATACACATCAACCGAACTACCGCTTACTTTTTATGTAATATGACTTTCCAGCTTCACAGTTATAGCTCATGTAAAAATCTTTTTTATTTGTTGTCTTGCTATGCTCTGCATCGTCCACTTCCATGAGCAGATTTTTGTTCTCATCATATAAGTATCCCTTTGGATCACCGTATGAAACAGAATAAAAATAATATGTTCCTGTTTTCTTTGGCACATACCTGTAATACATTCCAACTTCTGCATATACATCGTTAAAATTGCCAAAGTCAATAGCAAATTCATTCACATCCGCAGTTAACGTGGTCGTCTTACTGGTCACTTTTGCTGATATCACACCACGCTTACCTGAACCTTCCGCTGTCAGCTCATATGTTCCAGGAACAAGATACACATATCCGTTCCAGCCACATATTCTACCATATTCATCTGTCCATCTGCCCAGATCGTCAACCGTGCACTTTTCATTGTTAGATTTGACCGCAATCTTTGTTACATCCGCCGCAAGATCCACTTTATTCTCCCCAACGCCAAATGTACGATTGCCGATATAAGTCACATCGTCCCCAATTTTAATTTTCACATCATATGTTCCAGGAATAATTGACATATAATATTGTCCATTACGATCTACTGTAGCAAATTCACTGTTAAGTTCGTATTGGACTGAATTATCTTTGTTTATGATAATAACACTTGCCCCATCCAGTATATTGCCATTTTTATCTCTGACATACCCCATAAGAGTTGATCCAAGTATAGTTTTTATCACACAACCAACTATGGTACTTATTTTCGTTGTTGGCATCTGTTATTTTTACTTTGAGATTATATGTACCTTCTTCTTCTAATTTACCGGTTATTTTTCCTTTTGAATCAATGCTGAGATTATAACTTTCTCCGACAAAACTGTATGTATAACTTCCGGAACCGCCAGCCACAGCTGCAATACTATTGTTGATCCTACAGATATGGCTGTTACGTCCCATAATTTTAAATACTGGTTCATAATTTCCTGCAATCGTTGTCTGGCTGTATATATTCCATGAAATTTCATAAGTGTCCACATTTCCCAGTTCATCGACTGCTTTAACAGTTGTCACAGTCGTTCCCGCCTTAGTCGGTTTTCCACTGAAATAAACCTTATTGGCATCTCCTGGATCCACCTTGTATTTCACGCCGGCAGGGAGGCCCACTACATTGATCACACATATGCCCTTATAACCTTCAATGCTATTTACATCCAGAGTCTTATTCATACCAACATTCTGCTCACACTTATAGGATACATAAATCGTTCTATTATTCACGTCTCCAGAATAATATGTCTCAATTTTAGAATTACCTGTACCCGTAAGTCCCTTTATATATATGCAGATTCTTGCCTTTCTTGACAATGTATAGCCTCTTCTCAGTGCAATCGTATAGTTCTTATTGTCTTTTGTTGTAACACTGTCAAATGGAATATTGTAATTATAATTACCATTCATCACTGTACTCGCCTTGATTGAAAAACTTGAGGACGTCAGTTTCTGTTCAGATGACAGCGTAAGTTTAACTGTACGAGGGTTACTCATCATTGCCGATACAATTGTGACTGGTTTTTCGACCGTTATTTTGTACGAAGCCTTCTTGCCGGTGCCATCTGTAGCCTTAGCTGTTATCACCGCTGTTCCTGTAGCAGCTGCATATACATTTCCTGCAGAATTTACCACTGCTACCTTATCATTTGAAGAACTCCATGCACATTTTTTATTTGTTGCATCTGCCGGCTTTATCACCGGGCTTAGCTGCATCGTTCTGCCAACATACATCTTTCCATTTGTTTTGCTGAAACTTATCGATGATACTGAGGCCCTTACAGTCACCCTGCAGATCGCTTTCTTTCCTGAACCATCAGCAGCAATCGCTGTGATCGTCGCTCTACCGCCTCTTACTGCTGTGACCCTGCCTGATACGCTTACCTTTGCGATCTTGGAATTGCTGCTTTTCCAGATAACCTTCTTATTGCTGGTTGTGTTAGGTCCTACTGTCGCCTTTATCACTGCCGACCTGCCCTTCTTGATCGTCAGCGCAGATTTGTTCACCTTGACTCTTGTGGCCGGCTGTCCGACTGTGACCTTCACCACCTTCTTGATCTTCGCATTTGACTTGAGAGAGATCGTGATATTTGCACTACCCTTTTTCACTGCTTTTATCTTGCCTGCAGAAGATACTGTCACGATCTTTTTATTGCTTGTTGAGAATTTCAGATTGCCTGAAGTCGTATTTGTCCTCAGAGTAAATGTTTTCCCTGCCTTGAGTGTTAGTGTATTACTTGGAAGATTTTTCACCGTAATACTACTGATGGTTGTTGTGGTCGCTGCTTTTGCCGGAATGCTGACACCTGTAAATGTCAATGCAAATGCAAGGATCACCGCAATGACCGCCATAAACCTGTTACTTCTTTTCATAAAGTTCCTCCTTTTTCCTTAAAACATAACCTTTCCTTTTTAATACACCATATCACAATTATGAATTATGCGCATTTTTTGTCAATCTCGCAAAATTCCCTATTATTTTTATAAAAGGCGAAAAGCCGGGTATACAATCTACTTATCGTATACTCAGCTTTTCGCCAGTTCTTAATATTCTAATTAAATATACTTAATAACACTTTTTACAAGGAGTATATCCCATGCTCTCTGCATAACTCTTTGATACCTTTGTCGGTCCGTTCATGCCACTACATGTCGATCTGCTGTGGTACTTCTTTCCTGTTCTCGGTATCCATACATCATTTCCAGAACCTGTTCCAATCGATCCCTGTGAACCATTTCCACTTCCGGAATTTCCAGAACTGTCGGAACTTGTGTTGTTCTTTGGTGGTGTATATTTCTGTTTTACAACCTTTATATTTGACCATTTGCCATAATAGGTTTTTACTTTTCCTTTTACCCTGACCTGTCTGAACGCTCTGACTTTTATGGTGTACGATGTCCTGTAAGTGTCAAGCAGAAGTGTTCTTGATGTTTTTCCCCTTACCGAAACCTTTCTGTACACAGAACTGTTCGTCTTTCTAAATGCCACCTGGTAACCTGTGGCGTTTTTCACACTCTTCCATGACACAAATATCTCATCATGCCAGTAATTTGCCTTTGCGCTCTTTATTGTCACCTTTGCAGGAGTTGTGGCCGCCTGAACCTCCGTCGAGCCAGATGCAAAAGCCCCGGCAAACAACATGGAAAATGCAACCATTAACACGACTACTTTTCTCATTAGTTTGTTCATAATATGATCCTCCTCACTATAATATGTGCATATCCCGTCTACGCAACTACAGCTATCATATTACTTATTATATCGCTTTCCAATATATATACAAACTGTATATTGACATTATCACCACAAAAGTTAATTACCCGATTTCGGATTAGTAGTCGATATATATACATCACATGCGGATCTGATTACGGATATATAATATGTCTTGCCCGCAACACATTTATAACTCATGCAAAAATCATTTTTATTAGTTGACAGGTCGTGCTTTACATCATCCACTGCTACCAGAATTTTTCTGTTCTCATCATACAGATATCCATACGGATCTCCTGTCGAAATTGAATAGAAGTAATATGTGCCCGTGGTTTTTGGAACAAATTTGTATAACTCTTCTTTTTCTGCATAAAATGAGGTTTTATCGCCAATCTCGATCACATCCTCAGACATTTTTGCTGTGACTGAAACTGCCTTTCTGTCTACCTTTGCAGTTATCACTCCCCGCTTACCCATTCCTTTGGCCTTAAGTGTATATGATGTTCCTGGGACAAGATAAACATACCCATTTGTACCGCATTGTCTGTCATATTCATCATACCATGCTCCGATATCATCAACAGAATACTTGGCATTGTCAGGATTTACAGTAAGTTTTAATACATCTGATACAAAGTTTCTGCCAGTCTCAGACTTGTCAAATTTCTGATTATACAGATATGTGCTGTCATCTCTTATGGATATTACCACTTTGTATGTACCAGGGAACAGATCCATCGAATATGAGCCATCATTTCTTGATGCAGCACCATTCCACGCAAGCTTATAAGGAGTTGCTTTATCCTGATTGTAGAACTTGATCGATACCCCGTTCAGGTTATTTCCATTTATATCCTTGACATACCCCTCAACCTTGATCGCCTTTTTAGCATTTATCTCACAGTTAACTGTGGTGCTGATCTTCGTATCGTTGTCATCCGTTATCTTTACCTTCAGGTTATATGTTCCCTCCTGATAAATTTTTCCTGTGACCCTTCCTGTTATATCAACACTCAAGCCATAGTCATCCCCGTCTATGCTATAAGTGTATTTCCCTGAACCGCCTGCGACAGATGCAGGCTTCACACTTACTGAATAATATTTATCATCCGTGCCTATCATGCCGTATTGAGGTATATAATACGCCGCGATCACCGACGAACTGCTGACATTCCATGTGATTATGTATGTAACTATATCCCCCAGCTCATCAACAGACTTAATTGTTGTTTTCGTTGTTCCTGTCTTTCTCACTGTTCCACTGAAACTGATCGCGTTACTTCCATCCGTTTTTATTGCATATTTCACACCATCAGGGAGCTTGTCTACAGTAAATTTACATATTCCTCTTGCACGATCCACTGTAAATTCTCTGCTGAATGACTCATTCTGTTCAAGTTCATAAGTCATATAAACCCTTCTATTTGAATGATCCTTGGAATAATATGTCTCAATACTTGACTTACCTGTGCCATACAGTCCATCTACATAGACACAGACTCTCACATAATCGCTTAATGAGCATCCTCTTCTCAGCGCTATGGTGTATGTTTTATTGTCCTTTGTCGTCACGCCGTCCAATGGAATGGTATAGTTATATGTTCCATTCAGTACCGTGCTCGCCTTTACAACAAAACTGGAAGCCGGAAGTTTCTGACTTCCCGATAATGTAACCTGCACAGTTTGTGGGTCACTGACAGTTGCAGATGCTATGGTGTTCGCTTTCGTAACTGTGACTTTGTATGTCGCCTTCTTACCTGTGCCATCTGTAGCCTTTGCTGTTATCACTGCTGTTCCTGCAGCAACCGCATATACTTTTCCTTCAGAATTTACCATGGCTACCTTATCATTTGAAGAACTCCATGCACATTTCTTATTGGTTGCATCTGTCGGCTTTATAACTGGGCTGAGCTGCATCGTTTTGCCTACATACAGCTTTCCACTTATTTTACTGAATTTTAATGATGTTATCGGTGCCTTTACTGTTACCTTGCAGACTGCTTTCTTTCCTGAACCGTCAGCAGCCACTGCTGTGATAGTCACTGTTCCACCTTTTACCGCTGTGACCCTGCCTGTAGCGCTTACCTTTGCGATCTTGGAATTGCTACTCTTCCAGATAACCTTCTTATTGCTGGTTGTGTTAGGTCCTACTGTCGCCTTTATCACTGCCGACCTGCCCTTCTTGATCGTCAGCGCAGATTTGTTCACCTTGACTCTTGTGGCCGGCTGTCCGACTGTGACCTTCACCACCTTCTTGATCTTCGCATTTGACTTGAGAGAGATCGTGATATTTGCACTACCCTTTTTCACTGCTTTTATCTTGCCTGCAGAAGATACTGTCACGATCTTTTTATTGCTTGTTGAGAATTTCAGATTGCCTGAAGTCGTATTTGTCTTCAGTGTAAATGTTTTCCCCGCCTTGAGTGTAAGAGTATTACTTGGAAGATTCTTCACCGTGATACTCTTGACGGTTGATGTGGCCGCCGCATTTGCCGGAATGCTGACACCTGTAAATGTCAATGCAAATGCAAGGATCACCGCAATGACCGCCATAAACCTGTTCCCTTTTTTCATAAATTTCCTCCTTTTTTATGTAACATTACCTTTTAATACACCATATCATATATTATAAATTATATATTATGCTTGTCAATCTCGCACATGCTATTGAGCATTATTCATACCCACATAAAAAGACGTACGGGTATCCTCTTAATTTCCAGGATACTCTGTGGTTATATATACCATACTGCTGTTTCGTGTAACATTAATATAGTAGACTTTTCCTGCTTCACAGTTATATGACATATAGAAATCGTGGTCATTTCCTGTGCTGATATGCTCCTGCTTGTCATCATCATTAATTGTAAGCACTTCTCCATCTGCATCATAAAGATGTCCATATGGATTATTATCCGATCCAGAACTTGAATAGATATAGTATGCTGCCGTCATCTTTGGAACAAATCTATAGTATGTTCCCACTGATGCATTTATAGAGGTTCTATCACCAATCTCCTCATAGTCTGTCTTAATATCTGCTATAACATATGAAGCCTTGCGGTTTATCGTTGCGGTTATAGTTCCGGCTAAAGCAACCCCGCGACCTGTAAGTCTGTAAGTACCAGGCGCCAGATAAACGTATGCACCAGCTCCAACGCTGTTGCCATCCTCGTCATACCATGTGCCGATATTCTCTATATTATATCCGTTATTTTTTGATCTAACGGATATCTTTTTTACATCCGACGAATAATTTCTTCCCGAAATGTTTCCGGTAAACCGCTGTGAATATATGTATGTTGTGTCCGAACCCGAATATATCGCTATATCATATGTCCCAGGAACAATATCTACAGAATACGATCCATCTCTTTTTACATCAGAATAACAGTAATATGTATACTCTGTGGATTTGTCCCTATTCGTAAATATAATATATTCATTTGACAATACTTCTCCTGCCACATCCCTGATATATCCCGATACTGTAATTCCCTGTGCAACATTTATCACACAGTCTACAGTTGTGCTGACTCCGGCATTATCGGAATCCGTTATCCTGACTTTTATATTATAAGTACCAGCCTTATTGATGTAACCCTCCAATTTACCATTACTATAAATATCAAGACCATAAGTATTGCCAACTATATCATAGATATAATTTCCTGAGCCACCAGCTACAGAATTTATATCAGCAGCTACATGCACAGCCGCTCCACTTTCACCACGAGTGCGATAATACCTTGGGCTGTAATAAGCTGATATCACGGAGCTGTTGTATACACACCATGTTACGATAGTTGTCATTGTATTACCATACTCATCAACTGCTGTAATTGTCGTGACTGATGTGCCAGACTTGGTTATTTCCCCTGTGAAAGTAATACAGTTGGAACGCATTCCACCTATTGTATACCTCATTCCAGCCGGAACGTCCTTTACAGAAACCTTGAGGTAGCCACTGTCAGATAAATTAACGTCTGTATTCACATTCGCATTCTGCTCAATTGCTCTGGCTTCATAATATGTCTTATTATACTTTCCGTCAGAATAATATGTCTCCACCTTACCGGTTCCTGTTCCTGTAAGTCCACTTACGTACACACATATTCTGTCCGAAGATGAAAGCCTGTTCTCCTTGTTTAACCTGATCGTGTATTTTTTATTGTCTCCTGTAGACACACTTTCAATCGGAATGCTCTTGTTGTATATGCCGCCATTTAATGTGGTCTTTACTTTAACAGCAAAATTTGATGCTGTCAGCTTCTGTGCAGATGACAATGTAACATTTATTGTCTGCCTGTTATCCACCTGCGCCGAAGCAATCTTCACAGCATTTAGAACTGTCAGCTTATATTTTACTGTCTTTTTTGTTCCGTCTGTAGTTGTTGCTGTAATCACTGTGGTTCCAGCGCCAACAGCCACAACGAGTCCGAATGAACTTACCATAGCGACCTTATCATTCGAAGACTTCCAGGTACACTTTTTGTTTGTTGCATCTGCCGGTGCAATGACTGGGTTTAACTGTTCTGTTTTTCCCACATACATCTTACCGCTGCCCTTTTTGAACTTTATAGAAGTTACATACGCCTTGACTGATACCTTACAACTTGCCTTCTTGCCGGAACCATCTGCAGCTACTGCTGTGATGACTGCTGAACCACCTCCGGCTGCTGTTATCCGTCCTCTGGAATTAACCTTAGCAACCTTTATATTGCTGCTCTTCCATACGACCTTCTTATTGCTTGCCTTGCTTGTTCCAACAGAAGCCTTTACCACAGCACTTTTTCCTTTTACCAGCGTCAGCTTGCTTTTAGTAAGCTTTACAATCGTGACAGGCTGTCCTGCAGTTACCGTAATAACCTTCTTTACCTTAGGATCAGCCTTCAGCGACATTGTAATCTTAGCTGTCCCATTTTTTACATTTCCTGCTTTGATCACTCCCGCAGTTGTCACGGTTGCTATCCTTCTGTTGCTGGTTACGAATTTCAGCTCTTTCGCCGCCACATTTGTCTTAAGAGCAAATGACTTTCCCGCCTTGAGCGTAAGTGTGCCGGCTGGCAGATTGCTCACAGTGATGCTCTTTACAACCGTGTTTTTTGCCGTAGCCGCCGTTGTAGCTGCCAGCGCAGTTCCCGGAACATTCATACCTGAAAATATCAGTGCAAATGCAAGAATGACCGCCACAGCCTTCATGATTTTTCTGTACCCTTTCATAACACTCCTCCTGATTTAATAAAAAATCCGCTATACTTCATAAAATCAGTATAGCGGACTTTATTTTATTAATCTACCATCAAATACTATCAATGAGTTTTTCGCTGTCATCACACATCCTGTATCCCACGCCCAGCTCATTGATGATAAAACTCTTCTTGCCTGGCTTCACTCCGAACTTCTTTCTTATATTCGCCATATTGACCTGAAGTCTCTTGGTGCTTCCCATGTCATTGTAGCCCCAGACCTCCTTGACTATAAAACTGTATGTAAGCATCTTGCCCGGATGTCTGGACAGAAGATCGACTATGTTGTACTCAGTCTGAGTCAGCTTGATCTCCTCATCCCCTATGAACACTCGTCTGGCCTCATAGTCTATGAGCAAATCCCCAGTCTGGAATTTCCCTGTCGGCAGTTCACTGTCATGTGCCTGGTAAAGCACTGTGCGAAGTGCAGATCTGACCCTGGCAACCAGCTCCTCCGAACCAAATGGTTTTGTAACATAATCATTTGCACCCAGATTGAGAGCCTCCACCTTATCCTTCTCATCAGATCTCGCCGAGAGAACTATGACCGGCGTGAAATCCGTCTTTCTTATCTCTGTGAGGAACGATATACCATCCTTATCCGGGAGTCCGAGATCAAGTATAACTATGTCAGGCCTATGAGACGCATACATCATAAGTCCACTCCCGCAGGATGTGGCTATGATCGTCTGATAACCATTTGCCTGCATCAGGGTATCCAGCAGGTTGTTGATATTTTGTTCATCTTCTATTATCAAGACTTTGTATTTGTTATTGCTCATCCGTAACCTCCTCTATCTTCAGTGTAAACCTGAATACTGCACCACCTTCCGCGGAATTGTATGCACTTATATCTCCTCCATGTGCTTTTATGATGGTCGCACATACCGACAGACCTATTCCAGCATTTCTTCTCGGCCTGCAGTCCGCGGACACCTCATCAGAGCTGTCCCCCAGAAGGCTTCCATCAAACAGGTGTTTCAACCTATCCTCCGGTATTCCATCGCCATCATCCTGTACCTCAAACACAACCCTGTCGCCATTGCATTTCACATTCAATGCCAGATTCTTCATTCCCTCTGCATGCTGTACTGCATTCTCAAGGATATTGATGATAACCTGCTCTATGAGAATTGCATCCATTGGTATGATGACCAGCTCATCGGGCAGATCGACTTCTACCTCCTGATCAGGATATCTCTTTGCAAATTTGATAAGCACCGAATCTATCAGCTCATCCAGGGCTATCGGGGCCTTTATGAGATTAATGTCTCCGTCCAGCCTCGTTACGGACAGCAGATTCTCAACCATACGATACAGCCACTGGGAATCCTGTTGTATTCCCCTGAGCATCTTCTCCTTCTGCTCATCCGTAAATTCGCTGCCACTCTCTATAAGTGCCGAGCTGGCCCCGTAAATGGTGGTAAGCGGAGTTCGAAAATCATGCGACACTGCACGCAGCAGGTTCGCCCTCATTTTCTCCATCTCACTTTCTTTCTTGAGCATTTCCTGATGCTTTATCTTACTTGTAAAACCACAGGTTATAAACGCTATGGCTATCATGATTATCGCCGATGTGATATTTTCAGGTATCAGGAAATCTATCTTGAAATACGGAAATGTAAATGCAAAATTCACTATTATCACACTGACTACAGATGCCAGTATTCCATACACATATCCGTCAGTGAACACCGATATCAAAAATACCGAAAACACCATGACGGCCGGTATCAATATGTCTGTAGTAAATGTTGTCTTTATTATCAGACACAATCCAACCCCTATGGCTATCATCACCAGCATCAACAGCACATTTTTTATAATGTCCTTACATTTACACCCTTTATTTTTTTTTGCTTTTTTGTATATTTATTTTTTTCATATGTATCAATCCCTTTTGGATTATTTTAAAGAAAGCGCCACCAGTACACCTTATGTCACAAACGACATAGATCTTACCAGCGGCGCCCGCTTTCACACATTCAAGTGAAGTATATCATGCCTATAGTTAAGATGCAGATAAAGAATATATCATAAGGAATCCACCCTTATGATATATTCTTCAACGCTTCCTCAAGGGTGTGCCATCCGAGGACCGCACACTTTACTCTGGCCGGCATGTGCGCTATATCCTTGAGCGCTGATGCCTCCTCAAGCTGGTCTATCTCCTCGTCTGTAGCCTCTCCCTGTATCATCTTCAGAAAGAGCTGCCCAAGCTTCAAGGCCTCCTCCTTGGTCTTTCCTATGATCATTCCAAGCATTATATCTGCCGACGCCTGGGATATAGCACATCCGTCTCCCACGAATGATCCATCCTCGATGACTCCGTTCTCAACCTTCAGTTTAAGCCAGATGTCATCACCGCAGTTGGGATTTACACCCTCCAGCACAACATTTGCAGCAGGAAGATCATATTTGAATTCAGGTCTCATATTGTGCTCTGTAAGGATCTCATTATAAAAATTCCTGTTTTGAATATTATTCTGCATATCCCATTCTCCTTCTCACATTTGCGACACTCTCCACAAATGCATCTACCTCTTCATCTGTATTGTAGAACATAAAACTTGCCCTTGTCGTATTGTACACGCCAAGGTGTACAAGCAGTGGCTGTGCACAGTGATGTCCAGCCCTCACATCTATTCCATCCGCAGCCATGATCTCGCTGACATCATGCGGATGTACATTGTCTATGGTGAACGCCACTATTCCGGTGTGGTTCTCCGGCTTATCTGAACCGATGACATGCACATGAGGAAGCTTTGCAAGTCCCTCCATGGCACGGGTCGTGAGCTCCAGCTCTCTCTTTTCTATATAGTCAAATCCAACCTCTTTGATGTAGCCTATAGCAGCCGCAAGTCCCGCAGCTCCAGCCGCATTGACTGTACCAGCCTCAAACTTGTGAGGCAATTCCGCATATACAGCGCCATCTCTTGAAACCGAATCTATCATCTCTCCACCTGACATGAATGGAGGCATCGCGTCAAGCAGTTCCTGTCTTCCGTATAACACTCCTATTCCCATAGGTCCCATCAGCTTGTGGCCTGAGAATGCAAAGAAATCAGCGCCAAGCTCATGCACATCTATAGTCATATGCGGTGTACTCTGCGCGCCATCGACAACGACAACCGCGCCAAAGCTGTGCGCCCTGTCAGCCATCTTTCTGACCGGATTCACACATCCAAGAACATTTGACACATGTCCGACAGCAAGCAGCTTTGTGTGCTCGTTGATTCCGGAATTGATGGTCTCGTCAGTCAGCGTTCCATCCTTCTCACAGTCGAGATATCTGAGAGTTGCACCTGTGACTCTGGCCGCCATCTGCCATGGAAGCATGTTGCTGTGGTGCTCCATGATGGTGACTGCTATCTCGTCACCAGCCTTAAGGTTATTCAGCGCGTAGCTGTATGCCACAAGGTTAAGGCTCTCTGTGGTATTCCTGGTGAAGATTATCTCCTTCTCAGAGTCAGCGTGAATGAAGTCCCTGACTACCTTTCTGGCACTCTCATACTTCTCTGTCGCCTCAAGGCTGAGCGGATAGAATCCTCTGAGTGGATTCGCATTGCTCTTCTCATAGAACTCTCTCTCAGCGTCTATGACCACCTGTGGCTTCTGCGCTGTGGCCGCATTGTCTATATAAGCTGTGTCATTGTTTCTCAACAGAGGAAAATCCTCTCTATAATTCCTGTCTGTCATATTCCATTACCTCCGCAAGCTGCTTCTCCACCAGCTTCTCTGTGTTCTCGTCCTGGATCTTGCGGTAGAGGACCTCCATCTTGCCCTTGGTCATCATGTCCTCGGCTGTCTCCATATCGATTCCCCTTGACGCGAAGTAGAATAAAGTATCCTCGTCAAGTTCACCGATGGTCGCTCCATGTGATCCCTCCACATTTTCCTCTGCACAGAGGATAAGCGGTATAGTCTTGTTCACCACATCATCGCCGAGCAGCAGTACATTCTCAGTCTCAGCGCCCTTCGAATCCGATGAACCTGTCTTGAAATCTATCGAACCTCTGAATATCTTCTCCGCAGCATCCTTAAGTGTTCCATCCACCTGTATGTTGCAGTTGGTCTTCTTGCCTATATGGTTAACCACAAGGTTGATATCTATGACCTGCTTCTTCTGGCCAAGGTAACCTATATCCATGTTGGTTGAAGCACGCTTACCAATGAGCTCAGTTCTCACGCCGTTGTACAGATTGCCCTTGCCGATAAATATCTGAAGCACATCTAGCTGCCCATTCTCCGCACACTCACTTCCCACGTCGTTGAGTATGGTCGTGTTCTCATCCTGCATAAATATCTGTACAAGACGTATGTGTGCGTCCTTCTCTATATTAAAACGCGTACGGAATGCCAGGCTGCCGCCCTCCGCATTCTCGCCAAATGTCTCTATGACTGTCATGTCTGAACCTGCATCTGCCTGCACGTAAGCATAACCGCTGCTGCCATTTGCCCCGGTTCCATTTATCAGCACGTGCACTGTCTGCCCTTTATTGGTCTCGTCCGCAACGAGTACACTTCCTGCTGCCTGCTGTGCGAAGAGTACGTCCGCATCTCTTCCTGCACCAGTCTCTATTCCATCGAAATCAGAAGCCTGCTTATCAGCTTCCTTGCCGCCATCTATCTTCACACTGCATCCCGCCATGTCCGGATTCCAGTTAAGTGCTGTGTCGTTCATGCGAAGCCAGTACCATGTCTTTGCCGGGAGCTTGTTGATCTTCATCTCGTTATTGTTCTCCATGTCACCGCACCTCCTTAACCTATGCTGCCCTTCATCTCAAGACGGATGAGGTTGTTCATCTCAAGAGCATACTCAAGCGGCAGCTCCTTCGATACATTGTCTGCAAATCCACTGACGATACATGCTCTCGCGTCTTCTTCACTCATTCCTCTGGACATCAGGTAGAACACAGCCTCGTCACTGATGCTTCCTATCTGTGCCTCATGTTCCACATTTACCTTCTTGGTTCTGATATCCATGGCCGGTATGGTGTCCGAACGTGATATCGAATCAAGCATAAGTGACTGGCAGGAAACTGCTGCCTTGGAGTCCTCAGCCTCCTTTGTCACTACAACTGATGAACGGAATGTGCTTATACCCCCGTCCTTGGAGATAGACTTTGTGTTGATATATGAGCTTGTGTCAGGTGCCGCGTGAACTACCTTCGCTCCTGTGTCAAGGTTCTGTCCCTTACCGGCAAATGTAACTCCGGTGAACTCCATCCTGGCGCCCTTGCCTTGAGCACGCTCATCGGGTAAAGGTATGACACATGTGATCCAAATGAACCCGATACCCACTCGATGGTTCCACCCTCTTCAACGCGGGCTCTCTTGGTGTTCAGGTTGTACATGTTCTTGGACCAGTTCTCTATGGTTGAATATCTGAGCTTTGCGTTCTTGCCGACAAACAACTCCACACAGCCTGCGTGAAGGTTCGCCACATTGTACTTCGGTGCCGAACATCCCTCTATAAAGTGGAGGTCTGCTCCCTCATCTACTATGATGAGTGTGTGCTCAAACTGACCCGCGCCCGCTGCGTTAAGTCTGAAGTATGACTGAAGTGGGATCTCAACCTTTACTCCAGGTGGCACATATACAAATGAACCACCAGACCATACAGCTCCGTGAAGTGCTGCGAACTTATGATCCTGTGGTGTAATAAGCTTCATAAAATGCTCGTGTACCATATCTGCATATTCACCTGTAAGTGCACTTTCCATATCAGTGTACACAACTCCCATGTCCGCAACCTCCTGGCGGACATTGTGATATACGAGTTCTGAATCGTACTGTGCACCAACTCCCGCAAGGGATTTTCTCTCAGCCTGAGGGATTCCAAGTCTCTCAAATGTATCCTTGATATCCTCAGGAACTTCATCCCAGCTGCCCTTCATCTTGGTATTTGGTCTTACGTAAGTAACTATATTGTCAATATCCAGTCCCTCGATGGATGGGCCCCAGTCAGGCACCTGCATATTGTTGTATATCTGTAAAGACTCAAGTCTGAAATTCTGCATCCATGCCGGATCATGTTTCTCCTTTGAAAGCTGCTCAACTATCTCAGGTGTGAGACCAGCTTTAAGCTTATAGGCATCTTTGTCATCATACTTGAAGTCATATATATTTCTGTCTATGTCCTCTACATATGTCTTTTCCTTCATCTTCTATATCCTTTCATACTCTGCAAATCCAGACTCGTTGATCTTGTCCACAAGTGATGCGTCACCAGTCTCTATGATCTTGCCCTCAACCATGACATGTGTGTAGTCAACGGTGAGTGACTCAAGGATCTTGGTGCTGTGTGTGATGATAAGCAGACTTCCCTTGCAGGTCTTCTGGTATTCTTCTATACCTGCTGATACAGTCTTTACAGCATCAACATCAAGTCCTGAATCTGTTTCATCAAGAATTGCAAATGATGGCTTTAACATAAGAAGCTGTAATATCTCTGCCTTCTTCTTCTCACCACCTGAAAATCCCACATTCAGGTCTCTCTCCGCATAAGATGGATCCATCTGAAGGATCTCCATGGTTCTCTCAAGCTCCTTCTTGAAATCCCAGAGACGGATTCTCTTGCCGGTCTTCTGCTCAAGGGCATTTCTTATAAATGAACTGAGTGTAACACCAGGCACCTCTAGAGGATTCTGGAATGAGAGGAATATTCCTGCCTTTGCACGCTCATTGACAGCCTCTTCTGTGATGTTCTTACCATCAAACCATATCTCGCCCTCTCTGACTGTATATCTAGGATTGCCCATAAGTGCATATCCAAGGGTTGACTTTCCGGTTCCATTAGGTCCCATAAGTACATGTGTCTCACCCTTGCCGATCTCCAGGTTCACACCGTGAAGGATCTGTTTATCCTCAACATCAACATGTAAATTCTTAACTTCCAATAATTTTTTATCTGACATCAGTCTGCCTCCTTTTATACCAAGCCCGGCAATTGCTTTATCACTTCTATATCCGGCGATTCAATTGTCCCGCTTTAATTATCTTTTTGCTTGTATCAAATTACTCTGCTCATTCCACATTTCTGGCTATATCCGCCAGTGTCTTACCCTGGAAATAATCCTGTATCAACTCCGCCAGTCCCTGCCATATCGGCAAAGTGTAGCACTGTCCGGATCTGTCACAGGTCATTGCGCTGTTCTTCATGCATGCCACCGGAGCAAGTCCACCTTCCGTGAGTTCAAGTATCTCCCACAGTGTATATTCCTCAGGGGCTTTTTTGAGTCTGTAGCCGCCACCATGTCCACTGGCTGCCTCTATCAGATTTGCCTTGGACAGCATGCGCATTATACTCTCCAGATATTTCTGGGACAGTTCCTCTTTCTGAACTATTTCTTTTAACGGAATGAATCTGCCGTCGTGGTTTATGGCAAGGTCTGCCATGACCCTCAGGGCATATTCTCCCTTTGAAGAAATCACCATATCTGTAAATCCTCCTTACATATGAGTGTGAGCACATTCCAGCCGCAAATACACGGTCATTCCAGTCATCACCCTCATCCGCCATTTTTTGGCGTAATAAGTCAATATCTGACTCGCAAAAATAGGATATTCCCATTTACCTACTATGTCAATAGGTTAATACACAAAAAATAATAGAAGGTGCGGCAGCCTTCCATTATTTTTCATTATTTTGTCTATTTCAAGCATTTTATATAATTTATCCGTGCAGCAGTCTACTCATGATATGTTATTATCAGCCCATCTTTTCCCATATAATAGCTGCACAGCCCGCTTGCAGGTACGACGCTCACATCCGTGTCGAGCCATTCAGCCTTGATAAGATGACCCAGCTTTTCTGCTCCCTCCTCATTCATACAGTGGCTTATGACCAGCTCTCCCCCTGCAAATCCCGTCTCCCGGAGAGTATCTATCAGCTTATCATATGTCTTCTTCATACCTCTGAATTTGTGTCTGAGTTCAATTCGTCCACCAGGTGATGCCACACCTATTGCGGATATATTGAATCTATGAGCCGCATAACCCACAAGCTTATTTAATCTGCCCGCCTTTATCAGGTTGTCCAGACTCCCCAAGGCAAACATCACCTGAGTCTCCTTCACTGCTTTGTCGGCAGCACTTACTATGGCATCAAATGAATCACCTTCATGAATACCTTCATATATTATATTTGTCAGCTGTTCCGGGAGCCCCCCGGCACCACATGTGTTTATCACCGCAATATTCCTGTCCGGATATTTCTCAAGCGCCATATGTCTTGCAGCTATGGCGCTGTTGTAACTTCCCGACAATGCAGCTGACAACGTAAATGCGATAACATTTTCCGCATCCCCCCACGCCTCAAGCCACGCATGGGGTGAAGGGCAGCTAGTTCTTCCGCCTGACCGGCAATTTGCAATATGTTCAAGCATCTTCTCTATATCTATACCCGGTTCGTCTATATAATCTGTGTTATCAACAGATATTACAAACGGAACCTCAGCATAATCTATATCTATATCTATTCCAGCCAGTCCATCCGATTCATCCGGCACAAGCAGACTGCAGCCGGAATCCGAAACCAGTTTCCATCCATGATCATTTCTTTTCATCTCAACAACACCTCCATGCACAATATGCATCACACAAGTATTATTAGATATTTTTTCTGTATTTATACATTTTAGACATTTTTTCTGGGAGTATAGATTTTAAAAAAAAGGTATGATCAAGCTGCACTCAACGCAACCTGATCATACCTTTTATTTATTATATAAATTATCAATTCTTAACCTTAACAACATCCTTCTTCCTGTACTTCTTCACCTCATACAGCTTCTCATCTGCCATAGTCATGGCATTCTGAAGACCTTTCTTGTTATATTCTACGATCTGACAGTTTCCAAGCGATACACTCACTTTATAAGGCTTATCACAGTGCTCATTAAACTTCTCAAATGAACTGTATACTTCCTCAGCAAATGCATCTGCAGCGTCAGAGTCCTTAAGGCCGAGTACAAGACAGCAATACTCGTCTCCACCTATTCTGCCTACGATTCCATTATCGCCTACAGATTTGATCAGAATATCTCCTATGGTTTTAAGAGAGAAATCACCCTCATCATGTCCATATCTGTCATTGATGATCTTGAGACTGTTCATATCAGCGTAGAATACCGTAGCCGTCCTTTTCTGCTCCTCACATTCCTTGAGCAGCTGTAATGATCTGTCAAAGAAACCTCGTCTGTTCATGATTCCTGTAAGGGGATCCTGTTTTGACAGATTGTCAAGCATAATGTTGTTTTTTTGCAGGATCGCCATACTCTCCTCAAGGCGCTTCATGATCTCCTCGTTCGTCTTGAGCAGATTGATCATCTTGACAGCAGCTGAGACCTGGTTTCCAAGAAACTCCCCATTCACCAGAACTCCTTCCGTGAGATCACACAGAAGGACTCCATAGAGTATTTCGTTGGAATACAGCGGCAAGAGTACATATATTCCAGCTCCTTCCACACCGAGGCTCTCAAAATCATAAAGATTTGATGATGACACCTTCTGGTTCACAGTGATCACACTGCTGACCTTCTCTTTAAGATCCTTAGTCTTGAGATACAACTGGTCAGGCAGTTCAAATGGCTCACCGATCAGATGTATTATTGGCTCTTTATATAAGAATATAAATGCATTCTCTATGTCCAACCAGTCCATGGTGCCAAGAATCTCTCCATAACTTCTGTCGTTGCCTCTATCAAAGCTCAAGACCTTCTGGATAAATGTCTTCATCTTGAACTGAGTCTTATTCCGCTCTTCCCACTGCTCTGAGAGCATATGGTTCATTGAGAGATATCCTCAATGACATTCTTACTACGTTTTCTTGATCCGCCTTTTTTACAGAATGAATCTCTTCTGATAAACTCAGTAGGAAGTATCTGACTCTCAACCTGCTTGCCATCAATGAGCCTGACCATAAGATTTACAGCCTCTGAGCCAAGTTTTCCCGCGTCTGCACGCACAGTCGAGAGCGTCGGATATATCTGTGTAGCCCACTCAATATCATCGTAACCCATGACTGATATATCTCTTCCCGGCAGAATATCCCTCGCCTTAAGTTCTTCATAAAAACCAGATGCACAGGAATCATTCACACAGAACACTCCCTGCATATCCGGATTTCTGTCCAGAATATCTCTGAAAACCTCTTTTGATTCCGATGTAAGATTGCCCTCCACATAAAGTCCCGGATCAAACTCTATTCCATGAGCCTCAAGCACCTCAATGTAGGTTCTCCTTCTCTCCTTTGCATCATAATTGGAGTCCGGACCGCCTATCATGCCTATTCTTGTATAACCAAGTTCCTCGATCATGTAATTGAGTCCTTCTCTTATGCCTGCTCCATTGTCATATCTGACACAAATCTGATCCGGCTCATCTGCAGCCACTATCACGCACGGCATCTGCAGATATCTTTTCATAAATTCGCTGATACGCTCCTTGGTTGCAAAGCAGCCAATACAACTCGATGCAACAATAACGCCGTCCAGATTCTCATTTGTAGCATAGGAAAACAGTGTCTGATACTGATATTCATAATATATATCTGACGTTTCTGGGTATTCCCGGTCAAGAAACTTACCCGGAATAACAACTATATTGACATCAAGCGTCTTTGCTCTCTCTATAACCCCATGACAGAGCAGCCTCGTAAAATCATCCGTGATTCCACCTACCAGAACACCTATCGTCTTTCTCTTCATAACTATCCCCCTTGACATTCTCTTCCAAAGGCAGGATCTTACTTGCTGACTGTGGATGCTACGATCTCCATATTGCCCTCAAACACTGGGTTGCTGTATCCGTTTGGCAGGATAAAGTGATCACCCTTCTTTATAGCGTTTCCATCCACTGTTCCACTTCCCGCAACTACAGACATGATAAGGAATGGCTTGTCGCCCACATTCAGCTCTGCCTTTCCCTCAACATCCAGCTTGTATACTGTGTAATACTTACAGCTTATAAGCTCACAGAGTTCATTTGCCTTATCTGCCTTGACACTTATAACGCTGTCCTCAACCGGCTTTGCAGGAACTGTTATAACATCTATGCTCTGCTTTACGTGAAGATCTCTAGGCTTTCCATTGCTCAGTCTGTCATAATCATAAACTCTGTATGTGATGTCACTGTTCTGCTGTGTCTCAAGAAGTGTGATTCCTCCTTTGATCGCGTGTACTGTACCGGGATCTATCTGAATGAAATCCCCTTCTTAACAGGGATCTCTCTGATAAACTCCTTCCATTTCTTACCTTCGATCATATCACATAATTCTTCCTTTGTCCTTGCATTATGACCGATTACAAGTGTTGAATCTTCCTTGCAGTCAAGAATATACCAGCACTCCATCTTACCAAATGAACCATTCTCATGTTCTGCTGCGTATGCATCGTCCGGATGCACCTGAATACTCAGATCATCTTTTGCATCGATTATCTTTATAAGCAGTGGGAATCTGACACCATCTATGCCGCCAAACAGCTCTCTGTGGCTGTCCCATAAGTCGGCAAGCGTATGACCTGCAAACTCGCCATTTTTCACTGTACAATTGCCATTCTCATGTGCCGCAACTCCCCAGCACTCGCCTATATCATCGCCCTCAACATCATATCCATATTCTTCTCTGAGCTTTGTACCGCCCCAGATATTGTGCGTAAACACGGGATTTAAAAAAGTATTTCCTTGTTCATTGTCATTTTCCTCCTTTTGACGTACGGCAATTGTGTGCATATCCGTACGGTGTACACATCCGACTTGTCTGGCTCGGAACGCTCCCGCTCGTTTCGCCCTGCAGCGGATACTAAGATGCCGCTAACGCGCCATCTAAGTACCGGCGGGCTCAAATGTCCGAACCATGACAATGTCGAATATGTACACCTGTTACTGATTACACCATTCCCCAATTGCCTGTTCTATATAAGACGGTGAAGAAATCACATTTTTACATTGACCATGACTTCTTCACTCGTCATTTCCATGATAATGTATGTCACTGTTATTTTATTGCATCTGTTGCCCTTTTTTTTCTACATATTACAGTCTTTTTTCTGCCTTTTTAGTTTTTATGATTGCCAAAACCCTCAGAATCAAATTCAGCCCGGCTTACTGCCAGGCTGTCATAGTCTAAAAGTTTTGGCAATCACCTGCCATTACATTTCTTTTTAGAGGGGCCCCGAAGGCGGCGGGCACCGCCTTGGGAAATGAGAAAAAAATAATACAATTGCCGCGTATGAGTAGGGGCTCATAGCGATCTATAACTAACTATCTTCTACCGATCTCGGTATCAGAAGTTGTTACCACACTGTGTGACTTGATATAATCTACGATCTCATCAAGCTTTGTGAATGCAAGGCCAACATAGCTGTCAGCTGCACCGTAGTAAATGGCGATCTTTCCAGACTCGCTGTCGTGAATAGTAGCACATGGGAAGCATACATTAGGAACAAATCCACGCTCCTCGTACCACTCTTCCGGTGTGAGAAGGAAGTTCTCACAACGATACTTAACGATCGATGGGTTGTCGATATCAAGGATTGCTCCACCGATTGAGTATACATAACCGTTACATGTTCCCGCTACTCCATGGTAGAATAACAGCCATCCTTCAGAAGTCTCAATAGGGGCTGCACCGCCGCCAATCTTGAGTGACTCCCACCACTCGCTGCTCTTACCCATGACATGTCTGTGCTTACCCCAGTAAACCATATCAGGACTCTCACTTACGAATATATCACCAAATGGTGTGTGTCCACTGTCACTTGGGCGTGACAGCATCACGAAATTACCGTTGATCTTTCTTGGGAAGAGAACTGCATTTCTGTTAAATGGAAGGAATGGGTTCTCGATTCTCACAAATGTCTTGAGATCCTTTGACTTTGCGATGCCTATCGCTGCACCGTAGAAATCCTGGCACCAGATTGCATAATATGTATCCTCTACCTTTACAAGTCTTGGATCATATGCGTATATAGGCATGAACTCTTCACCGTTCTCATCAACAAACTTGATCTTCTCCTCGCTGATATTCCAGTGGATAGCATCCTCGCTCTCTCCGAGGTAGATGTATGGAATTCCATTTACCTGCTCGCCTCTAAATACTCCGACAAATTTTCCCTCAAATGGAACTACCGCGCTGTTGAATATTCTTGCAACACCCTTTGCCGGGTTTCTTCCTATTATAGGATTCTCTGTATATCTCCAGATTGGAGCGTCATGATTGTCATTTGCCGGTCTGTCCTGCCATGGCACGTTTGGCACAGGCTCGCTGAACATTTTTACTTCTGACATAAGTACCTCTTTCTTCCAGCTCTCCCGCCGGATATATATTTTTCACGTTATATCTCTCACCCAAACGAAATGAGTTCTTACTTCAGCACAAACACCATTTCGTCAGGCGATCAATTAATTTTATTGTCTTACTTGTCTGCGTTCCTGAGGAACTCAAGGTTCTTCCTGATCAGCTCACATCTCTGTGCTACACACTCAACGCTTCTTCCCGGATCAGAAGGTGTGTTGAATACATAATCGATGAGTCTGTCAACTGTTGTTGTTGCAACATGCATTCTTGTATCGCTTGATGCGTAGTAGATGAACACCTCGTTGTTCTCGTTTACGATGGCGCCATTTGTGAATACAACGTTGGATACATCGCCGACTCTCTCCTCACCACGAGGTCCGATGAGCATTCCTGATGGCTCAGCGATAACCTTTGAAGGATCATTGAGGTCTGTTGCAAATGCGTAGAGTACATATCTAAGACCGGCAGCTGTGTTTCTCACACCATGTGCGATGTGGATCCAGCCCTTGTCTGTCTTTATAGGAGGTGCACCTGCACCGTTCTTTGCCTCTGTTATAGTGTGGTACTTACGAAGACTTGTCATCTTCTCCTCGTCTATAACCGCATGCTCTATATCATCACAGAGACCGAATCCTATTCCGCTGCCGCTTCCTGTCTCGATGAAATCATCCATTGGACGTGTATAGAATGCGTACTTGCCATCCACAAATTCAGGGTGAAGTACAACATTTCTCTGCTGTGGGGAACGAAGAGTCTTGAGGTTGTCAAGGCGCTCCCAGTGCTTTAAGTCTTTGGTTCTTACAATACCGGCAGCTGCTACTGCTGCGGACAGATCATTTACGGAGGTATCCTTGCTCTCGGAACAGAACACACCGTAGATCCATCCATCCTCGTGCTGTGTCAGTCTCATATCATATACATTTGTTTCCTCAGGACATACATCATCCAGAAGGATTGGATAATCCCAGAAACGGAATCCATCGACACCATTGTCACTCTCCGCCACACCAAAGAAAGACTTTCTGTCATTTCCCTCTATTCTTGCGACAAGATAATACTTGCCGTTCAGGTAGATAGCACCTGAGTTCATGACAGCGTTAACTCCGAGACGCTCAATGAAGTATGGATTTGTCTCAGGGTTTAAGTCATATCTCCATGTGAGAGGTATCATCTCTCTTGTGAGTACAGGGTACTCATATCTGTCATAGATTCCATTATAGAAATCTGTCTTCTTATTCTTTCTCTCAAGAAGCTTGTTCAGTTTGTCAAGCTCTACATAATATTTCTCATTCATCATTTAGGCATTCTCCTTATAATTTGAAAGCAATTGAACGCTATCTACTTGCCGTCAGCGAGTCTGCTCATAATCTCAAGGCACATTCTGCCGTTGTGGTATGGGCACTTCCATGGCTCAACTATAGGACGTCCGACTCTCGGTGTTCCATCTGCATTCAGATCCCAGAACCACTCTGATCCCGGTCTCTTGTCGATAAAATATTCCTTTATGTACTCCCAGACTTTCTCGGCAGCCTCGTAATACTTCTTATCACCCGACTTTTGATAAGCATTTATAAATCCTACTATTGATTCCGCCTGAACCCACCATACTCTTACCGTGTATGGCACGCCCTTTTCACATTCTGTCAGAACTGAATGTCCATCGAAAGCAAGCTCATATATCTGCTCTGCAAGGATATCTGTTATCTTTGTAATCTTCTCTGTGTACTCTGCCTCTCCAAGCACCTCGGTCGCCCTATCCAGGAGCCATGATGTCTCAATGTCATGTCCGTATGAGTACAGATCGATCAGAGAGTTATAATCCTTATCAAAGAACACTTCCTGTCTCTTAAGCTCCGGATTGTATACCTTATCAGCAAATACATCGAGCAGCCATTTCAGGCGCTCCTTTACCTTGGAATCCTTGGATACCTTATAAAGTTCTGTGTAAGCCTCAAGTGCATGGAGCAGTGTGTTCATTGTTCTCTCTGCGAGAACACCATTCTCAGAAAGCTTATCATTTGACTCTGGCTTGAACTCTCTTGTAAATGCCTCGAGATAGCCCCCTTCGTCAGTACATTTCTCTTCTATTGTATGGAAAAGCTGCAGGGCCAGGTCCAAAGCTTCCGAATCACCGGAAGCTTCGTAATAGGCGGATAAGGCATATATACTAAATGCCTGATTGTATGTGTGTTTTGTCGTATCTTTGGGTGAACCATCGTAATTCATGGACCAATATATTCCGCCATATTCCCTGTCTATACAATATTCTTTCAGAAATTCATATCCATGAGCAGCCTCATCTAGAAGCTTCGGGTCCTTGAGTGCCTTATACGCACTTGCGAAGAACCAGGTAATTCTACTGTTAAGAATACAACCCTTCTCAGCCTTTTTATCAAGGTTGAGGTCATAATCCATATACCCATAAAATCCGCCGTACTCATCATCCCTCAGGGCCTCCCAGAATGGGATGATAGCATCTATTAATTCTTTTTTTGAATTTCATTTCTCATATTCATGAACTCTCTTCTTCTAATAAATTATTAACCCTTTACAGCACCCTGTGTAATACCACTGTAGATCTGTTTCTGACAGCAGATGAATACTATAAGTGCCGGTATGATCGATATGATAACACCTGCACATATCAGGTTGTACTGGCTGCCCATAGGTCCTACGAACTTGTAAAGTGAGATAGCCATTGTCTTGATCTCCGGGCTTATGAGGTAAAGGTTTGCAGCGTAGTACTCGTTATAGATTACAACGCCTTTCAGTATACAAGCAGTAACGATAGCCGGCTTGAGAAGTGGAAGTATGATCTTCCAGTAGATGGTCCAGTATGATGCACCATCCACGATAGCTGACTCGTCAAGAGATACTGATATGTTCTCCATAAACTGTATAAAGATGTAGATCGAGATAACATCTGTACCACAGCTCATGATGATGTAACCATATAAGTGATCTATGAATCTCAGATCACCCATGATGTTGTAGACTGTAACCTGCATAGCAACTGCAGGGAGCAATGATGCCACAAGGAAAAGTGTTCTGATAAAGCCGTTTCCCGGGAACTTGAATCTGTTAAGCACATATGCAAGCTGTGTTCCTATTACAACTGACACGATAAGTACGCATACCATGACTATTACTGAGTTGAGGAATGCACGTCCCATGTTGGCAGTCGTGAATGCCTTTACAAAGTTGCTGAAGTTCAGAAAGCTTTCAGGAAGTTCCATTACTGAAGTAGCCTTATACTCATCTGTTGTCTTGAAAGCTGTTGTAACACATGATATAAGAGGTACAACCGCACACAGTGAGAAGAATATGAGTACAAAGTACTTGAGGAAACCTCTTACATAATATCCAACGGTTCGTTTTTCTTTTATTGGTGCTATGCCTGGCACATCTGTCTTTCCTCTTGCCATGTTACTTGCCCCCTTCGCAGAAGCAGCCATCTGCTTCACGTATTTCTTGGTATCTCTCTCCTGTTTCTTGCGAAGCTTCTTTTGCCTTATAACTCTCATCATCTGAGCTTGAATCCTTGAAGATGTACTCAAAGAACAGCTTCTGAAGCGCAGCACATATAAGTATGATAAGGAGAAGTACAACGGCCATTGCTGAAGCAAGACCGACCTTCTGGCTTGTATGTGCTATCTTGTTCATGATGATGAAGTAAGTACCTGTTCCGTTTGCACCTGTTGTGATAACGAAAGGCTGCTCGAAAGCACTGAGTGATCCTGTTATTGCTAAAATTACATTTAATGTAACGATTGTCTTGATACTTGGCAGTATGATATATCTAAACTGCTGGAATTTATTTGCACCATCAAGCTCTGCCGCCTCATAAAGTTCTGCATCTACCGACATGATAGCTCCAATGAAGAGAACCATCATCTGTCCAAGGTATCTCCAGACCGAGGTTGAAACCAGTGTCCAGTTGTTGACACTCTGGTCTTTGAGCCAGTATGGAAGGTTGTCTAAGCTAAATCCACACAACTGAAGGATTGAGTCAAACACGAATCCTCTTGTGAAGAAGAATTTGAAAATGAAACCTACAGCGATACCACTGATAAGATAAGGGAAGAAAATAAATCCCTTGAAAAGGTTACCACCTTTTACTTTGAAACTCAGAAGAGTTGCAAGGAAAAGTGCAAGCACTAACTGTACAAGTGCTCCTACGATGTAATACAAACTGAGCTTTAATGCACCGAAACAGTCTTTTCTTGTGAACACATCGATATAATTTGCTAATCCTACGAATTCTCTCTTTTCTACAGGCGTCGTATATTTCATCTTGTAGAAACTAAATTTAACCATCTCTCCGAATGGTATATATGTAAATACTAATAGCAAAAGCAATGGGATAATTGCGAAGGCTGCGCATATTATAACCTGCTGCCCCTTCCTGCTTGACGCCCATTTACCAAAGCCGGATTGTTTTTTGTTAGCCATACTCATTCCACCGCCTTTTTTATAATCATGAGCTACACTGCTGGTAGCCTGTCATCAAATACTCGTTTGATGACATTTTTTCTCAAAATAAACCGGGGCGGGCAATCCCCGCCCCGGTCTGTAGCTTATTCTTACTTATTTATATTGAAATCTTTATTACTTCTCAGTAACTTCGATTCCTAATGACTCCTGAGCATCTGACCACTTCTGGTTCCACTCAGCCATGATATCATCGAATGACATGTCGCCGTTTGCAGCATGCTCGATGATGGCCTGGATCTTGTCGTTACCACCATTGCTTACGTTAAGCTCTGACTCTGAATTGAGCTGATTGAGGTAATCCTCCTCGCCCTCAAGAGCTGGCTCGTCTGCAACGAAGTCAACACCGTCGAATGAGATCTTTGACTCTGAACCAGGAACAATTGCAAGTGAATCCTCGTTGTAAGCATATCCTGACTTCTCTGTCATCCACTTAACAAATACAAGAGCTGCCTGTTTCTCATCATCTGAAGCGTTTACGTTGATACCGAAGCAGTAATCTGCACCTGATGAAGCGTACTGCTTACCATTTACTGAGATAGGGAAAGGAATGTATCCTATATCGTCTGCGTTAGGTCCGCCTGCTTCCATCTGTGGGTATGCCCATGAACCAAGTACCATACATCCGATCTCGCCGTTGTTGATCATTCCCTTACATGACTCCCAATCTGTTGTTGAGTAATCATCCTCTGTAAGTCCCTGTGATACTGCATCGTAAAGGATCTTATATACTGCATAAGCATGTGTATCGTCGCCATAGTTCTTGAATGGATCCTTTGTATGGGCTAACTTCTGGTTCTTGTATGTAGCATCGCCTGTTGCTGTGATCGCGATATAATCATCCCAGGCTCCCATTGTCCAGCCTGCTGCATAGTTTGTGTAAAGTGGAATACAATCCGGATTCTTATCCTTGATTGCCTTGAGTGCCGCAATGAACTCCTCTGGTGTCTTAGGTACGTCTGTCACACCTGCATCAGCAAATACCTTCTTGTTGTATACGATACCCTGTGTTGTAGCTGCAAGAGGTACACCATATACCTGACCCTGATACAGCCATCTGTTTGAGTAATTTACAAGACTGCTCATTGTATCATAATCGCCATATGACATGAAATATGTTGAAAGGTCTGCCATGTCAACTGCTGGGATACACATTACTGTCTCGTAGTTTCCTGACTGAAGATGTGTAAGAGCATCTTCTGCATAGTTTGTATCTGTGATAACATCAACCTTGATATTTGGGTACTCCTTGTTGAAGTCCTCAAGATACTGCTTCCAGTTCTTTCCGCCGTAGTCATCTGAGTCCATATCAGTTCTGTTGTTGTAGAACTTGATCTCCGCTGAAAGATCTGTGAAGTCTGTTCCTAACTGGATGTCTGCATATGACTTGATTCCCTCAGCATCAGCTGTTGTGTCATCTGCTGAATCACTTCCTGCTGCCTCTGTGGCAGCCTTTGTTGCCTCTGTTGTGTCCTTGTTATCGCTGTCTGAGCCTCCACAACCTGCAAGTGATGCTGCCATAAGACCAGCCATTGCGATACATGCAATACGCTTTGATTTCATAGTTTTGTCCTCCTTAAAACCTTCTTTGTTTTTAACTTTATATTAAGTATACATTAATTTACTTTTTAGTCATCACTCAATTTTGTTTTTAATCACAGTATTTTGTACTTTTCGTTAATTTTACCATTATCGTTATTTTTTTCAATATCGTATAGACATTTTATCTATATATTTTTATCTTTAATTAGCATTTTATTGTTTTTTTAGCTAATTAGCCACTAATTTATATCGCTTTTAGCTTGTGATGATTGTTTAATAATTGTATTATTATGGATAGGAGGTGGTTTACATGTTAGCTAAAGAATTAATTTCCTGCACTGTACTGTCAGGTTACAATATTCAGAAAGATATTGAGAACGCAAGATTCCACAGTGCGTTCTTTACATATGAAGAATCAATGATTAACGATGGCCTGATTCATCTTCTGGCCAACGGCGATATTTCTTTTGCTTATTCATGCAGTTATACCTTCTCTTTCATTCCGTGTTACCATTTCTTCTATATATATGAAGGAACTCTTACAGTAACATCGGGCAACAGCAAATCATCATATTCCAAGAATACAGCCGCGCTTTTTGAGGCAGGATCAGAAATAACATACGCCATGAACGGCAAGTGTCGTTTCTACGATGCATTCATCCTCGGAGCTCCGCTTCGCCTGTATCACGAGTTTCTCCCCGAATCCATATATTATAAAAAGGACTCTGCCGGAGCCTCTGTACTCTGGAGTCATCTTTCACTGATAAGCAGACTCCAGGGGAGTTGTCTGCCACCGATATTTTCAGAATTTCCAAATGGTTTAATGATATCCTGACCGAATTATGTGTATTTATTGAAAACTCATCCAAGAAGATGGATTGTGTGCCTTCTTATCTTTTATCGGTAAAGAATCAGATGGATACAAACTACGCCGAACCAATGTCGCTTGATGACCTCGAGGCAACTTACAGGATCAGCAGATACAGGATATGTAGAGAATTTTCATTTCACTTCGGTGAATCACCTATGCGCTATCTCAACAGTCGCAGGATCGATGCTGCCAAAAGGCTCCTTCTCACAACAGATCTGTCCGTCCACGAGGTCGGATCCCCGGTTGGAATCGAGAACACAAACCATTTTATAAATCTGTTCAAAAAAGACACCGGTACAACTCCGCTGTCTTTCAAGCAGGCTGCACCGGTGTCTATTTCCGATTTGCATTACAATTGATATGTAGTTTTATTATCGTTCTATTCTGGCAACGCTAGCCTTAACCACGATTCGTCCATCCACGACAAATATGCCATCAGTATATTTTTCGTTGGATATCTTTTTTTATAATCTTATGCATGGTTCTCTCTGCCATCTCCTGCATATTGATCTCGTATGTGGTCACGCCTATATCGCAGCTTCCAGGATACATGTAATTATCAAACCCCACAACGGACACATCCTCAGGAACTCTGTAGCCCGCAGCATTGAGTATCTTTATGAGCGTAGCTGCCGCAAGATCACAGTTGCACACAAACGCTGTAGGCATATTCTTTGGAAGTTTAAAACAGTTCTCCTCGTCAAACTGACCCGTCTTCACATCTCTGTCCGGAATAACCCAGTCTTCTCTGAGCGGAATATCATGCTCCAACAAAGACTTTATATAGCCCAAATATCTGTCAGTTATACTGTTCGTTGAACCTATCGTGCCAACATATGCAATATCTCTATGTCCCATATCATACAGATAATTAGTCAGCATATAGCTTCCATAGAAACTGTTTGCTATAACCGTGTCTATCGGTCTCGAATTGTCATAGTAATCCACATATTCTACAGGAACCTTGGCTGTCTTCTCCAGCTTTTCCAGGTATTCCTTACCCATGGAACCTACAACAACTATTCCATCAACCTTGTCGTCCTCCAAGAGCATAGGCATCTCAGCGTTCAATACACTATCTCTGGAAACAAACTCCAGCATAGTAAAGCAGCCTCTTGCCACCGCCTTTTTGTTAAGCACCTGATATAACTGCCAATAGAACGACGGATACTTTCCAAGATATATCTCTTGAATGAGAACACCAATATTATACTTTTTCTTTGCCGTCTTCTTTCTGATCTCAGATGGTGACTGGTATCCCATCTCATCTGCCAATTGTTTGATCTGTGCTCTGAGCTCCTCGCTGACACCCTTCTGATCTGAAAGTGCCTTTGAGACCGTCACGGTACTCACGCCAACAATGGCAGCTATGTCTCCCAATTTTACTGATTTTGCCATAACTAGTCCTTCTCACTTTATTTTTTCACGTGGTTAAACTATTGTCAAGTACAAAGTGATACAGTCTGCTCATATAATCTCCACGCATAGTTTCAATGAGCATTCCGGCATTCATGAGGAGATCTCCCCCATACACTTTCTCCGTTCCGTCAAGTCTGTAATCTGTAGCCACGTCAAGCCCTAAAAGTTTTATCTTTCTACTGTGTACGTTAGGTCTTCCAAGCACCTGAACGTAAGTCACCAACGCCTCACTCTTATCCTTTGCAACAACCATCCAGCAATCATACAGTCCATTTTCCCTGTACGATGCAACCCTATAATAATCACCCTCCCTTACAAGATCATTATATTTATGATACATAGACACCTGCTCAGGGATCATCGCACGTTCTTCTTCACTTATTTTTGTGATATCGAGTTCATAGCCAAATGTTCCCGCTAGAGCCACATGTGCCCTGGTCATAAAAGGTGTACTCCTTCCAACTGTGTGATTAGGGCAATCCGACACATGGGCGCCCATGGTCGAAAGCGGATATATCAGTTCCGTTCCCTCCTGTATAGAAAGTCTCTCTATGGCATCCGTGTCATCGGAGCACCATATCTGCGGACTGTAGTAAAGCATGCCAGGGTCAAATCTTGCACCACCGCCCGAGCAGTTCTCAAGCAAAAGATCTGGGAAATCGTTAACAAGGCGCTCTTGCAGCTCATATACTCCAAGCACATACCTGTGAGCCAATTCTCCCTGCCTGTCTCCGGTGAATTCTACGCTGCCGATATCCGTGAGCTGTCTGTTCATATCCCACTTAACATACTCAATATTTGCTGATGAGATCACGTTATGCACACATTCATACACGTAGTCTCTAACTTCTTTTCTCGAGAGATCAAGCACGTACTGATTTCGCGATAATGTAGCCGTTCTCTCCGGAACCGCAAACGCCCAGTCGGGATGCTTTCTGTAAAGTTCAGAATCAGGGGAAATCATTTCAGGCTCCATCCATATTCCAAATTTCAGCCCCAGCTTATTCACCTCATCAACAAGATGTTTCAAACCGCCCTTGATCTTGTTTTCATTTACAAACCAGTCTCCAAGACTTGTGGCATCATCATTTCTATGTCCAAACCAGCCATCATCCATGACCAGCATCTCTATTCCATGTTCTGCCGCACTCTTTGCTATCGCAAGGAGCTTATCGGTATCAAAGTCAAAATATGTAGCCTCCCAGTTGTTGATGAGGACAGGTCTCTTCTGGTGAAGATATCTGCTCCTTATCATGTGGCATCTGTAAAAATCATGAAGATTTCTAGTCATCTGTCCAAGTCCATCATGGCTGTATGTAAGCACAACCTCAGGCGCTGTAAACGTCTCTCCAGGCGTGAGCCACCACTCAAATCCCTCTGAATGTATGCCCATGACTGCGCGTATGGAATCAAACTGTGATTTCTCTATCTGTGCGATGAAGTTACCCGAGTACACAAAATGCATTCCATATACATCACCCGTAGTCTGATCTGTCCCCTTTGTCATCCATGCCATAAACGGATGGTCCTGGTGGGATGACTCACCGCGGAGAGAGCTTACACTCTGCTTGCCATAAGCTATCGGGCGTCTCTCGATCTGTCTCTCCCTGGCCCATGAGCCATGAAGAGTGAGCATCTCAAAATCCTCGTCATCCATGTCTATACATGCAGAATATACCTTTGTGAGCCTGATATTCCTATCACCTGCATTTTTCACGCTCACACTTCTGGTTATAACATCCTCATCCTCAAACACAGAATATATCAGGTCAACATCAATGCCACATCCCCCATCCATCATATGGACAACGAGAGTCTGAACCTCCTCTTCTCCCGCAAATGATGCCGGAAGGCCACTAATCCCCGGTTTTCCATTTACAATATCGTAATCCACAAATTTCAGATCAACGGTTCTGCTGCCATTTGCGGTCTTTACTGCAATACAACTCTCCCTGTAGTCTCCTATTCCATTTCCGGAATACTCTGTCGGAAATGTATCCATAAATGAACATCTCTCCCTGTTATTCTTGGACGGAACAAAAGGAGCCTCACACGTTCTCAAAAACTGATCACATTTCTGCGGACGAATCTTCTGTCCATAATATATATGTCCGACAAACCCCTCTTCATCGACGATTCCGATCCGGTAACTCGTGTTTCTCGTATCAAGTTCAAATATTCTGTTTGCCTCATCATATCTTATGCTCATATGTATCTATAGTCTCCTCGTTTTATTTATGGGTATCACTCTCTGCTTATGTATTCAAGAAATTCAAGTGCAAGATCCATATTCTTGGCATTCTCACCAAATCCCACTGCAACATCCATTTCATACCAACCGGTATCCTTCACCCAGGAATTATCACCGATCTTTATTCCGACAGGTATCTTCTCACCCGTTTCAATAACCGTTGCATACACAAACGAATCTTTATACTTTTCTTTCAGTTCATCAGTCAGCACCTTATCAAGATCCTGCATATATCCGAACTCTCCAAAACTCATGACAAGGTCTGTGTCGGCAAAGAACACGTCCACCGCATTCGCCATGAATTTGTTCTGTATAAGCTGTAGACTATCCTGACTCATGGCATCATTCGGATCAGTTGACACGCCGATCCCTGTACTTATACTGACATATTCCTTCTCCGCATCAAGACCATTTTCACTGAGGAATTCCTCATAATACTCCTTGTCATTCGCCGCGGATCCCTGTTGTGTAGTGTTGACCGCAAGGATATTGAGCGCAGCAGATTCCGCCGTAAAATGTTTTACGACAAGGAATACAACGATGCCAACAACAACAAGTGCAAATAGAGCCTTCGGGGCATAATACTCCAGTATGTATTCCCTTTTCTGCTGTTTGTTCATAAGACTGAGCTTCTGCTTCTCAGACATATGCTCATCTACATCCAAAACGCTCTCCGGCTCTCGCTTCTCTTTTTCATCGGTTTTCTCATCTATGATATGTCCAGCGATACTTTTTACATTTTTCTTTTCTATTTCTTTTTCTTTTTCTGGCATATGATCTCCTATACTACTCCTATCCGCGTTTGCCGCACACTGCAGTTACTTTATACATTGTAACATTTTTTAGTTAATTTTTAAACAAATTTTTAGCATTTTTAACTATATTTTACTTTTTGCAAAAGGGACCTCAGCCTCAAAGCCGAGATCCCTCTTGTTCAGCGCATTGGCTGGAAAGTGCATTTGTATGTTAAATTTTGTAGTATATGGAAGGAATGTTTTTATTTTTCGGCAGTAAATTCTGCCATATTTTGTGACTGTTTATTTAACAAGCTCCTGCACACATGCTTTCATCTCATCTATCTTTGACATTGCATTTTTTAGGCTGTTTTCATTCACGCCAAAGTAGAATTTGATCTTTGGTTCATTTCCAGAAGGCCTAACCGCGAACCAGGCATTATTTTCCAGCTCATAGTACAGCACATTTGACTTCGGAAGGCCCATGTTCTCCTCCTCACCATCAAGCGGCTTGCGGATTCCGCTCACATAGTCCCTCATGCCGGTAACTTTGATACCTGCAAAGGTCGTAAGTGGATGGTTTCTGAAGTTTTCCATCATCTCCTTAATCTGTGCTGCACCATCTACACCCTTTAGAGTTATCCCAAACGCACCTTCAAAGTAATAGCCATATTTGCGGTAAACCTCTTCCATGGCATTACAGATGGTTTCTCCCTGCAGCTTATAAAATGCTGCTATTTCACATAAAATGACAACGGCTGCGCAGGCGTCCTTGTCACGAGTGTAGTCTCCTACCAAACATCCAAAGCTCTCCTCCATTCCGAAGATGAACTTGTATGTGTTGTTCTTCTCAAAAAGAAGTATCTGCTCACCTATGTACTTGAATCCGGTGAGTGTCTCTATATATTTCAGATTATAATTCTCTGCTATCGCCTTTGTAAGATTGGTGCTGACAACCGTGTTACAGATAGCTCCGTTTGCCGGCAGCTTGCCGACTGCCTTCTGCTCGCGGCATACATATTCTGCTATCAGGGCACCTGTCATATTGGCATTGAATCGGACATATGGATATGCAGGATCATCTGCAAATTCCGTGTCCTTCCAGATTCCCGTGCTGTCCTTGACGTATATTCCAAGTCTGTCTGCATCAGGATCTGTGGCCATGATAACGTCCGCATCAACCTTCTTTGCCAGGTCTATTCCCATGGCAAATGCTGATGGTTCCTCCGGATTTGGTGACTTGACTGTACTGAAGTCTCCGTCAGGAACAGTCTGCTCCTCTACAACATATACGTGCTTGAAGCCAAGTCTCTTGAGCACTTCCCTTACAGGTACATTTCCTGTTCCATGAAGTGGTGTGTATACTATCTTGATATCGTCTGCAACCTTCGGAATTATGTCGCCGTGGATGGTCTGCTTTATAAGCGCCTGATAGTAGTTCTCATCAACACTTGCAGGAACCATACAGAACAGACCGTCTGCAACCGCCTTGTCCTTGTCCATGGTCTTGACATCCTCGTATCTCTCAACATCCGCCACATGCTTCAGGATATCCTGATCCTGAGGGGATACGATCTGGCTGCCGTCCTCCCAGTACACCTTATAGCCATTGTACTCAGGTGGATTGTGGCTCGCTGTCACCACGATTCCGGCTATACATCCAAGCTCCCTTACTGCAAATGACAGCTCAGGAGTAGGACGGAGTGCATCAAACACATAAGTCTTTATACCATTTGCGTTGAGACACAGAGCTGATGCCTCCGTGAACTCTGCTGACATATTTCGACAGTCATGTGCAATTACTACACCTCTCTTAGCAGCCTCAGGGCCAACCTCAAGTATGTATTCTGCAAGGCCCTGTGTAGCCTTTGTAACTGTATATATATTCATTCTGTTGGTTCCAGCACCCATGATTCCGCGCATTCCGCCGGTTCCAAATTTCAGATTCTTGTAGAATCTGTCCTGGATCTCTTTGTCATCATCTGCGATACTTCTAAGCTCTTCCTTGGTCTTCTCATCAAAGCAGTCTGACTCAAGCCAGAACTTGTATTCGTCCATGTAACCCATCTTTTTTGCCTCCACCTTGTAATTATTTTTAGTCGCGACCGCGATCTTCGAACCTATTTTCTGCTGACATTTATTTGCCAGCTATTTCGTTTCTTACCAATCATCCCGTTTTACGAGAACATCGCCTTCACATTTGCTGCAAGCTCGTCAAGCTGCTCTGCCGCATCCTCCTGAGAGCTTCCCTTTACCCCGAGGTAGAACTTGATCTTCGGTTCTGTGCCTGAAGGTCTCACAAGGAACCACGCGCCATCCGCAAGCTGATAATATATCATGTTGGACTTTGGAAGAACTGCCGCTTCGTATTTGCCTGTTGCGGCGTCTGTCTCTGTTCCAAGCTTGTAGTCGTAGATCTTCTCCACACTGTAAGCGCCGACCTTCCGGACCGGATTATCTCTCAAAGTCTGAATCATAGACTGTATCTTTGCAGCGCCCTCACGTCCGTCAAACTTCATGGTCTGAACCTTCTCCTTGTAGAATCCATATTCCTGCCACAGCTCAACCATTCTGTCCCACAGAGTCATTCCACGGTTCTTGTAGTATGCCGCAGCCTCACAGAGAAGCATCAGCGTTCCAACCGAGTCCTTGTCCCTTGCATATGTGCCAGGCAGACAGCCAAATGTATCCTCAAGCCCGAACACATAATTGTGTTCACCTGTCTGCTCGTAAGCTCTCATTCTCGATGCTATATTCTTAAATCCGATCAGGTTGTTGCAGTCACAGAAGGTGTCGTACTTCTTACATATCTCCTTGACCATATTGGTGATAACAACCGTAGTTACAATCGCCGGATTCTCAGGCAGTCTTCCGCTCTGGGATCTCTGCATCAGCACGTAATCACAGAGGATCGCACCGAACATATTGCCCGTAAATTCTTTATATTCATTATTCTTGCTGTCGTATCCATACATTCCAAGCCTATCCGCATCAGGATCTGTGACGAGTATAAGCTCGCCGCCGACCTTCTTCGCCAGCTCAAGACTCAGGGCATACGCCTCTGCGCCCTCAGGATTTGGGGACTTTACAGTTGGGAAATTACCATCCTGAACAGCCTGCTCCTCAACGACATGTACATCCTTGAAACCAAGCTCGCTGAGAACTCTTGTAACAGGCTTAAGGCCTGTTCCGTGAAGCGGAGAATATACGATCTTCAGATCTCCGCCTTCTGAATCTCCTCCGGATTCATGACAAGCTTGTGAAGCTCTCCTATATATGCGTCATCGATCTCCTGACCGATCACATTCAACAGTCCTGCATCTATTGCAGCGTCCTTATCCATAGTCTTAACCATGGAGAAATCTTCTATATTGTTGACCTCTGCAATGATCTCCTTATCCTGAGGAGATACGATCTGGGCTCCATCATCCCAGTAAACCTTATATCCGTTGTATTCCTTTGGATTGTGGCTTGCCGTTATATTCACGCCGATATTGCAGTGCAGATGTCTCACTGCAAATGAAAGCTCCGGTGTCGGACGGAGCGCATCAAACAGATACACCTTCACGCCATTTGCACACAGGCAGAGAGCAGTTTCAAGCGCATACAGCGAAGCATTGTTTCTGTTGTCAAATGCTATAGCTGCCGACGGCTCTGATATTCCGATCTTCGCCAGGTAGTTAGCAATTCCCTGTGTTGCCATGCGAACCGTGTAAATGTTCATGCGGTTCGTTCCCGCTCCGATCACGCCGCGCAGTCCGCCGGTTCCAAACTCAAGGTTTGTGTAAAATCTATCTTCAATCTCCGCTTCATTATCCTTTATGTTTACGAGCTCCTGCTTCGTAACATCATCTACCTGATCGCTGCCAAGCCACATCTCGTATCTCTGCTTTGCGTCCATCTTCTACCCCTTTCCTGACCTCACAGGCCACACAGATTTTTCCTTTTTTATCTATCCACAATTTATCTTCCGTTCATTTTATTAGGCTATTTTTAGCTAATTTATTGTTATTTGTATAATATATTAAGCAGTTTTTAAATTCAATATTTAATCTTGCAATTTATATCACTTTGTTGCGCAGATGTATATTGCAGCCGTTTTATTATGGTGGTATTAACTAAAAGAATTATATTTTCTGCAATTGACTTGTAATATAACCGACCTTTTTTATTCCTTTACAGAAGCCATTTGTGATCTGCTCAAGATCAACCTGAGCGTTGTAGCCGGATTTGTGTACAGCAAGATCACGGAAGCACAGAAGGATCAGAAGGAGCTCGTAGTCCAGGTGGCATCCAGGGATCTGAAGAGCCGAATGCCGGAGTATGAACTGATCAGTATCATCGGTATACTGATCGATAATGCGCTTGAATCGACCGCCCCATTTGGCACTGCATATCTGTACCTGGACAGCAGGCAGAACCAGATAGAAATAAGAACAAGAAACAAGGGTTCCGTCAAAACCAACGAATTCCGCCAGAATATGTTCTCACCGGGATATACCACCAAAACCGGAGACGGACATGGCCATGGTTACAGTCTCTACAACCTGAAAAAACTGACCGACAAGTACAATGGTAAAATATATCTCGACACGGTAAATACCGACCAGGGAGACTACATACAGTTCGACGTCATCGTATAATGACAGCAAAGCGCCGTCCGGTCACCAGACCAGACGGCGCTTTTTTTGTATTTGCTATATATTATTCTTATGCTACTCTGCCAGCTTGTTGAGCTTCTCAACAAGTGCTGTCTGGAGAGCTTCAAGCTTTGCATCTGCATCATCAAGGCTTGTTCCCTTGATTCCGTAGTACAGCTTGATCTTTGGCTCTGTTCCTGATGGACGTACACATGCCCATGCGCCATCCTCAAGGTCGTAGTAGAGAACGTTGGACTGTGGAAGTCCTGACTCTGTGACCTCTCCGGTGGCAAGATCTGTGATCGTGTTCTTCTCGTAATCACGAACCTTGAGAACTTTGAGTGTATCGATCTGAGTAAGTGACTCAGCTCTGAGTGAGGACATGATCTTGCGGATCTTCTCTGCTCCTGTAACACCCTTGAGCGTTATTGTGTAGAGGCCTTCCTTGTAATATCCGTACTTCTCATAGAGATCAAGCATGTGATCCCACAGAGTGATTCCCTGGCTCTTGCAGTATGCAGCAGCCTCGCAGAGACACATAACTGCAACCGGAGCATCCTTGTCTCTTGCATATGTTCCAACGAGACATCCGTAGCTCTCCTCCATACCCATTACGAAATTGTATGAATTATTCTGCTCGAAGAACTTGATCTGCTCACCGATGAACTTGAAGCCTGTTAGAACCTCGATGAGGTTGACATTGTAATCTGCAGCCAGTGGATCAGCCATATTTGTGGTTACAATAGTCTTGACCATGGCCGGATTCTTTGGCATGAGACCGCATTTTGTTCTCTCTCTGAACTGGTATTCAGCGATTATAAGTCCTGACATATTTCCTGTAAATGGCATATACTTGCCTGTCTTTGTATCGAGTGCGTATATTCCAAGACGGTCTGCATCAGGATCTGTAGCGAGAACTATGTCCGCATTCTTCTCCTTTGCCAGCTTGAGGGCAAGCTCAAATGCCTTTGGATCCTCTGGGTTTGGATACTCAAGCGTTGTGAACTCAGGGTCTGGAAGCTCCTGCTCAGGAACAATGTATACGTTTTTGAAACCAAGCTCGGACAGGACTCTCTTTACAGGTACAAGACCGGTTCCGTGGAACGGTGTGTATACGATCTTGATGTTCTCTGACTGCTCCTTGATGATCTCAGGATGAATGATCTGCTTCTTGAGTTCCTCCATATACGCGTCATCTATCTCGGCACCTATGATAGTGAGAAGGCCCTTGTCAAGTGCCTCCTGCTTATCCATGGTCTTTACTGTATGAAAATCTGTTACAGCCTTAACCTCTGCGATGATCTCTCTGTCCTTTGGAGCTGTGATCTGCGCGCCATCCTCCCAGTATACCTTGTAACCGTTGTACTCTGGTGGATTATGGCTGGCTGTTATAACTATACCTGCTGTACATCCAAGCTTTCTGACTGCATATGAAAGCTCAGGTGTAGGTCTGAGTGACTCAAAGAGATATGACTTGATTCCATTTGCACACAGGCAGAGAGCTGCTTCTGCTGCAAACTCTGGAGAATACTTTCTTGAATCGTATGCTATTGCCACGCCCTTGTCCTGCGCATTCTGCTTCACAATGAAGTTTGCAAGACCCTGTGTAGCCTTGCGGACGGTGTAGAAGTTCATTCTGTTGGTTCCCGCGCCTATCACACCTCTGAGTCCACCAGTTCCAAATACAAGATCACAATAGAATCTGTCCTCGATCTCAGCCTCATCATCAGCTATGGCTGCAAGCTCCTTCTTGGTGTCCTCATCGAAATAATCATCTGTCATCCAAAAATCATATGTGTCTCTGTAACTCATCTTTCTACTTCTCCTTCTTTTTTTTCTCATTTAGTATGCCCTTTTATGAACGTTCTGCTGTTTGAGCAATCACTGCTCAGCGCTTCCTATTTTCTCAGGAATTCTAGTGGATCTCCCTCAGCCAGAAAATGTGTCATGAGGTATGCTCCTCTGAGCGACACCTGTTCCTCTGACAGGATTCTTCTGACCTCACCTCGGTCTGCGAGTATGACCTGTATATCCTCTGTGCTCTCCTTGCTGTCGAGATTTGGTGTTCCTGTAACTGTTCCAAATACAGCACTGCTCATCTCATCCGTAAATCCCGGGCCCATATAGAATGGCCTTCTGTAGAGTTTTTCTCCGCCCTCATATACATCAAGGGTAAGCCCTGTCTCTTCCTTCATCTCCCTGACTGCTGCCTGCGCCGGAGTCTCATCTCCGTCCACCAGTCCTGCAGGAAGTTCATATATATACGCATCGAGTGGGTATCTGTACTGCCTTATGAGCACCAGCTTCGGCTCATCTTCCAGCTTAACTCCATATATAACTATTCCTTCCGGTTTTATATCGTGGGTCTTTATCTTGATGTCGTTCTCTTTATTCCTTGAAGCAAAGTAATAATTGAAGTCTTTTCCAGCCGTGTCAACCGCATCTATATGATAGAGGTTGAGGAACGGATTGTCTGTGAGTTTTTGTACACCTTTGTATTTCTCTTTCACTTCATCACATCCCTTCTGTGTATTTTAATGTATTCAGCCGACCATACATTCGCAAAACCGCACGGTTCCCGTGCTCTTTCGCTGCTGCGCAGCTATTTTTGCTCATATGTGTGGCGGTGACTCTATTCGAGTCACCACAGGATAAGAACACCTGATTCTTACATGCAAGCATGTCGAATCCGCTGTTCTTATCCTGCACGGCTGAATATTTACCTTTATTCAAAATTAGCATAGTTTTTACAATATATCAAATTCTTTTTTAAGTAATTTTATCATTTTTTAGCTATTTTTAATGTTTTTTAGTATATTTGCGTCATTTTGCCATATTTTTCTATGTGATTCCTGGTTTTGATGCAGCTATGTGCCTCCTGATTCTGAATATTTTTTACTCAAAAAATCCGGGCACTTTGATCTGCCCGGATTCCAAAAATGTTATGCAATTTATACTCTACTGATTCTCTGTCGATACCAGTTGATATTCTGCATCTCTCAACCTGCAGTAATAAAATGTCTGTCCTGCCTCCTCTGTGTAGGTTTCAAATACTCCCGTAACGATCACCTCACTCTGGTCCGCCGGGTAATCGCCTGGATATACTGCACCTCCACCAAGTTCAAATTCAAGTCCCTGACTGCAGCATGCCAAAGCGTCGGCTATGAGACAATAATTATAATATTTGTCGGTTATTGGATAATAGGATGCATAATACTTTCCTTCTATCCTTATCGTCTTGCCCTCATATTCCTCAGGTTTTGACATCATCTGATATACCGTCGCATATACAAGATCGCTTCCCATAAGTGTGAGATCCACATCCACACCCTCAGACTTGTATTGCGCTATAACTGAGCTGTCTCCATTCACGACCTGCCCATATGTTGGTTCTGATGTCGCCTCAGTTACAGATGCGGATTCTGTCTCTATCGTGGTTTGCATCTCTGTTGTGGTCGTCGTCTCTGTTGTGGCTCCCACTGACGACTTACTTTCCACATCACCATCGCCTGTTTTCTGATTAAGCACCCTATCCACTGCATTCTGTGTGTTCAAGCGACTGCCCGCAGTCTGAGATGCTCCACCACAGCCTGTGACAGTCAGCAACATACTAAGCACCAATATTGACATAATCAATCGCTTAAATCTGTGTCTGCATCCATGCATTCTTCTATTTCTATTCATATACATATTCTTATCTCCTCATCACTTTCCCTGCTATACTGTTAAATGCAAATATAACCATATCGCATGCAACGATCGTAGATCCTACCGGTGTTGAAAATAATATGGATACCAACATTCCAGCCAAAGTTCCCACAACCGAGAGAACAGCTGAATATAATACCACCGACCTGAAGCTATACATAACTCGCATTGCCGAAAGTGCAGGGAATACCAGAAGTGCCGTGATGAGCAGGGAGCCCACCAGGTTCATCGCAAGTACTATTATCACTGCGATTATCACCGCCAGCGCCAGATTATATGCCCCTGCATTTTCCCGATTGCCCTGGTAAAACTCTCGTCAAATGTGACTGCAAATATCCTGTTGTAGAACAAACAGAAAAACGCTATTACACATATTGACATAACTATACACAGCCACACTTCTCCCATTGTCAATGTAAGTATTGAGGTTGAACCAAACAACGTAGAGCACACGTCGCCAGATACATTTGCCGACGTGGAAAATACATTCATTATCAGATAACCGACAGCAAGAGCTCCGACGGACATCATAGCTATAGCTGCATCGCCCTTAAGCTTTGCATTTTGCCCTGACATAAGTATGAGAATTGCAGCAGCCACAGTCACCGGCATCACTATGATTGTGTTGTTTGTCAGTTTCAGGACTGAGCCTATAGCCATTGCACCAAATGCTACATGAGAAAGGCCATCACCAATAAATGAAAATCTTTTCAGAACCAATGTTGCACCGAAAAGTGACGAACACAATGCTATAAGAATACCAACCACAAGAGCATACTTAACAAATGGATACTGCATATAGTAAATTAACTTATCAACAAGCTGCACTCTGTCCACCACCTTTCTCATATTCTACCGAAATGATGTTCCAATATCTGCTGTTCTTATATTCATCTCTGCTACCCCAGAACGAACCTCCATGATGCATATGAAGTACATGTCTGGCGCAATCTATTGCCCTCAGATCATGTGATATCATGATCACTGCCACACCATTTTCATTTAACTGCTGTATCATCTGATAGAACTGTGCCGTTGCGACAGGATCAAGGCCAGTTACCGGTTCGTCAAGCAGAAGAAGGTTCTCAGTTGCACACAGGGCTCTCGCCAGAAGGACGCGCTGCTGCTGTCCTCCTGACAAATGCCTGTAACATTTCCTGCGTATATCCCATATTCCAAGTCGTTCAAGTTGAGATTGTGCAAGCTGCTTTTCCTTTCTGCCATAAAAAGGACGTGCTCCGCACTTAGGCAGCGTTCCCGACAAAGCCACCTCCCATACAGTCGCAGGGAAATCCTTCTGCACAGGTGTCTGCTGCGGCAGATAGCCTATATCACGCGATGTCAGATCATCGCCAAACTTTATCTCTCCTGAAACCGGTTTCAACAGGCCAAGCAGAGTTTTTACCAAGGTACTCTTTCCGCTCCGTTCTCTCCAACTATACAGAGATAGTCTCCCTTGTCTATACTGAAATTAAGGCCTGACGCAACTGCACGTCCATCATATCCCACTGCCAGGTCTTTGCACGTTATATATGACATTTGTTTTCTCCTATAAATCTAAATTTGTATTATTGTTCAGCAATTAATTCAATGCCTGAGAAAGTACGTTCAAGTTATCTTCCATCACGTTCAGATACGTCTCACCATCAGCTACAGCCTTTGCAGTCACAGACTGCATGGAATTCATCGTCAGGATCTCCTGATTTTTCGAATCTGTTGTCTTCTTTATCGACTCTGCTATACTTTGATCTGCACCCTCTATCGTCAGAATAACCGGAAGCTTTAACTCATCCACCTTCTGCGCAAGGAATGTTATTGTCTCAAAACTTGCCTCCGACTCAGCACTGCATCCCACAAATGCAGCATAGTAAGTAAGGCCATAATCATCCGCCATATATCGGAAAGGGAATCTGTCGCCAAACAGAATTGCCTGACGTTTTCCCTTAGAAACTGTTAGTTCGTACCTTCCATCAAGATCATTGAGTTCATCAACGTACTTGCCTGCATTCTCCATGTAATCAGATTTATTATCTGGATCAAGTGCCTGGATATTATCCGCCAACACATTCGTCAACGCCACTGCGTTCTTGAGTGAAAGCCATACATGTTCATCATACTCCGGGCCTTCCTCTCCTCCCTCTTCTTCCTCTGCCTGCATGCCTGGAACTACCTCTTCCTCTTTGACTGCAGTTCCCAAAGCGTCAAGCATATTTACAACCTTCATATCCTTATTAGTCGCTTCTTTCAGGGCACTATCCACCCAGCCATCAGACTCACCGCCAACATACACAAACATATCTGCGTCAGCTATCTTTGCTATATCCTCTGCAGTTGGCTGATAACTGTGAAGATCCATCCCCTGATCGAGCAGCATAGTAAGCTGAAACTTGTCGGAATCACCGCCTATAATATTGCGGATCCAGTCATACTGAGGAAAAGTCGTACATACAATGCTGTACGCCGCAGCATTTGCCGCATTTTCAGGCGCACTGCCCCCTTTCTGATCAGAATCTGCTGCCGTCATTGATGCTCCGCAGCCACAAAATGCTGAAACAGTAAGTACCGATGCCATAACAAGGCCAAATATTCTATTTTTCATAATGATCAATAAACCTCCGAATTGATTAATAAAATTGACAGGCATATTTTGATGCCTATAATTGGGTAAATTTAATAAACTGCCTCTAGATCAAAAAAAAAAACACCAATAATAAGTATTCGCCCTTATCTTTAGATGTATTTCCAGACGCAATTCTCAGTCAATATCCGTACTTTAAATCAATTCAGCAATTCCACCTTCAGGGAAACGAGCGTATAGGTACAATACTCGTGGGTATACACCAATACAACTCCAAGTGTGAACACACTTAAGAACGCCAGGAACACTGGCGTAGTTGACATTGTCTTTATATTTGAAAGGAACTGTGCAGCCTGTTGCAAATGCATACATATAGGACATTCCTGCCCCGTACAGTCATGCTCCACATTGCGCGCAATATAGCCGTAAGAGAAAAGTACTCCCGATACAAAGAACACTATAAGAATCCATGACATTATTCTCTTTTTACTCATTCTGCACACCTCCTTTTCATTGTAGGAATTTGGGGATATATAGTTTTCGTTGTGACCGTAACGATGCAATCCCATCTGTAACAATCACGTTTAGTTTAGACTACAGCGACTCCACAACGCCTCTGACAATCTTTGCAAATACCACATATCGACGATCTGTCACAGTCGATCATAAATCCATACCTCTCATGAACTCCTTTAGCTATGTGATTCATGGTATCGCGGTCAATATGTATGACTCTTCCGCACTTAACACACTGCATATGAAGGTGTTCATGACAACTATGATCAGCCTTTTCCATTCTATACATACTTGAACCACCATCAGCACTCTGATACTTTATCAATTTGTCCTGGGTAACCATGCGGTCAAGATTGCGATATACGGTCGTTGTATTCGCATCTATGCCATTCTCATCCAAATACACACTTACATCAGCCGCGCAAAACCTCTGTCTTGCCTCTCTGCAGCAAATACCTCTATAGCCTGACTTATTCTCGTTTTATACTCCCTCGCCATACTATCCCTCTTTTTGAATTTGCAAATCATTTGCATTTTATTGCATAATAAATGTCATTTGAAAATATGTCAATAGCCTTTTATAAAATCATACTAGACCTATATATCCACCAATACAAAACCTAATGGTCTGCGCCGTCCGGTTATATTATCTATTTCACATATATCTCACTTTTCCATCACAACTATTTTGTTTGATATATTGCTGACAAATGGTATTTTGCCGATAACCTTATACACTGGTATGAACTCCGCCATTCCTTCTACAAGACTGTGCTGTTCTATGTATCTGTATTTCGGAATTATCTCTGCCAGTTTCTTTCCGTTTGACACGCCCCAGGAAAACTTGGCATGGCTTCCATGTATGGATTTCTCTTTGATATGCTTCGCCATGAACGGTGCCATAGTCTCAACAAATACTGTGGCGTGCTCGAATTTTCTGTATATTATATCAAACATCTTCTTAACATCAGCCTCCGTCAGATACATTGTAAGCCCCTCTATGATGACCAGTACAGGTTCGCCGGCATACTCAACCATGTCAGCCCATTTATCGTCCATGGCGGATTCCGCTATCTGATACACAGGTCCGTCCTCCAGCAGGAACTTTGCCCTGACAGTCATGGTCTCCGGGAGGTCAATGTTGTACCAGCCTTTATATCTGCCCTCATTTCTGTAACAGCGGGTATCAAGACCACAGGCGATATTCACAACCACAGCGCCCTTATGCTTTTTCAGGTATTCTGACACCAACTTATCCAACACTATAGTTCTGGCTATGACTCCGCTTCCCATTGCCATATCTTTATCTGCAAGGGAAAAGTCATAATCAAGACTGTCAACTATCTCTATTGCCTTGCCATCGTATATGGCATGATCTGTTTTTCTTGATTCCTTCGCCCTGGCATAGAGTGTTTGGAGCATCGTCTCCGGGACTCCGGTTATATCCACCTTTGATCTGTCTGCTGTGTTGTTCTGTGTGCTACCCATTTCTCATTTCCTCCTACTTGTTAGTTAAATTGTGCAAACATGGAGCAAACGCATGAAAGGCGCTTGCGTGCGGCGTTTGCGTAAAATATAACATTTGTCATGTTTTGTTATGTTTATAAAAATAAGAGGTTCATCATCGATGAACCTCTTTCTTTAAGCTCTCTATCAACTTTTCTGTACCGCCTGTGGCATGAATGCCAATCTTTTCTGTCAGATACATTTTCTTCTCCACATCTACATCCTCGTTCAGTATCGCCATGGCTCCTTCAAGCCGCATCTTCGCCAGCACGCGAACCAAAGTCTCATCCGGCTCGTATCCGAGCTGTGACCGGTAATATGCCGCAAATGAATGTCTCATGAACTCCTCAACCCTCTGGTGATAATTCTCATAGCAGCTGCCGTCAGCGCCATGCATGATGATCATTGCCTCTTCCCTGTGTGACAAAAGGAATTGCATCATGATCTTATCTGCATCTACGCCCGTGGCGGGGTTCTCAATCTCCCCCTTCATAAGTTCTCCAAGCATGGCTTCATATTGGTTCACAAGCGGTTCAAGTATCGCCTTGAACAATGCCTCCTTACTCTCAAATGAAAAGTAGAAGGCTCCGGTGGTAACTCCCGCACTCTTGCATATCTTTCTGAGGCTTGCCCTCTGGTAACCATTTTCAAGGAATTCCTCTTTACCTGCTTTTTTCAGTTTTTCTATCGTTTCACTGCGCTTGTCGTTTTCCATAACATATGTTATGTTAGCACAAACTAACTAGTCTGGCAACATATTTTTGAAAGTTATCTCTATTTGCCATCCAGGTATCTTCGCACCGTCTCAAGGCCGCCGAGTGGCACGCAGAACTTCTGGTCATGGTTCTTACATGCCTCATAGGTTTCATCCAGATCAAACCAGCTCACGCCGTCCAGCTCTTCCTTCTGGATCGTCAGGTCTGCTATGTCCACCGTTTTCTGATACACGAACACAAATGCCACCTCATTGTCCCTGAACATTTTGCCGTGAAATTCCTTCTCATACCGGATCCTGAATGTTCCCGCGAAATCAAGATCTGCGGCCTCAGCTTTGATGCCAAGCTCCTCTCCGAGTTCCCTGAGTGCCGACTCCATCGGTTCATCGCCTGCCTGTATATGTCCGGCAGAGGAAGTGTCATACCTTCCAGGAAAAGAATCCTTATCCATCGACCTCTTCTGCAGAAGAACCTTATACCTTCCATTCTCTTGCTTCGCTATCCAGATATGGGCAGTCCTGTGACATATGCCTTTTGCATGTGCCTCGCTCCTCTCCACTTTGTCTCCGGTAGGGTTGCCCTGTTCGTCGCATATATCAAAAAGTTCCATTATTTTGTACCGTCCTTATTCATTCATACATGAACCATTATTGTTTATCAACTCCGATTTGTAAAGCAAACAGCTAACATTTTTCTACTATTCTACACTTTGTATACTTTTATAAACGTTTTATAAAATATCAGTAATTACACTTGATATTGATCACTTTTTAGGATATTCTCAGATCACTATAAGTTACTAAATAAGTCAGCTCTAATTGACACTAACATTATTGAATGTTAGAATTCTTGTATGATATGATTATGGTAACCTTACCATGCGAAATGGGAACTTTAAGAGATGGGTGTTCTACCATATAAAACAAATGAACAATTTTAATATGGATGTTCTACCATACAAAATGGAACAATTTTATGGGAGCCCTACCATGCAAAAAGGTTTTTAAGAGCTGTGCATTTTAGCACAGCTCTTTTATATTCTCAGAAAGGCGATAATGGATATCCTAAATTTTTACTATATTGATTTAAAATACATAAGAAATCTGTCTCGTGCAGATGACAACGTAATGTCAGTCTCCCCTCAGGTAGGTAAGGAGAATCGACCATTTCTTGGAATAATCATTCTTATAGGTGGTCAGAAATATTGCATCCCCCTTACCTCACCAAAAAAGAAATTTGAAAATATGAAAAGCCAGATTGATTTCATCAAAATATTTGACCACAACAGCAGGCATCCTGAGTATTCTTCTAAAATCATAGGAATTCTCAATCTAAACAATATGATTCCAGTTAACAACTCAGTTATATCTAAGGTCAATCTGAAATTAAACCCTCACGATACCCCAGATAAAACAAAACGAAAGATTCTTATGCAGAAACAATTATCCTGGTGTCGGGATCATTCCGATACTATAATCAATAGAGCCAATAAAGTCTACTCTCTCATAACTGATTTTCCCGACAAAAATCGCAACCTTACAAAAAGATGTGTAGACTTTAATAAACTTGAGCAAATTTTATCTAAATACTCAGATGACTAAAATCCCTACACCACCAGCCTCGCCTTCGCCCTGCCGGTTCTGTCCTTTTCCACCACGATCTGCTTGTCAATCTTCTCCTTGAGTTCAGTCACGTGCGATATTATTCCCACCAGCTTGCGTCCCTCGGTCACGCTGACCAGCGCTTTGTATGCCTGTGGCAGAGTCTTTTCTGTATCAAGGGATCCAAAGCCCTCATCCACAAACATGGTATCTATCTGAATTCCGCCAGCCGAGGCCTGCACCTCATCGGAAAGTCCAAGCGCAAGGGAAAGTGAAGCCATGAATGACTCGCCCCCAGAAAGAGACTTAACGTCTCGTCTGCTGCCGTTGTAATGATCCACAACACAGAGGTCAAGGCCGATCTGGCTTCTCTTGTCACTGCTGTCCGTCACACGCCCCAGCTCATACTGACCATCTGACATCTTCAGGAATCTCAGATTTGCACGCTGAATTATCCTGTCAAAATACGACATCTGTATATACGCCTCAAGGTTTATCTTGTTCTTGCCGGATACATTTCCTGAGGCAGTGTCATAGAGCGACTTCACGCTTACATATTTCTTTTCTTTTGCCGAAAGCTCATCGGACTTTCTGCTTATATTCGCCATCGCCGTTTCATTTGCACGGATGCGGCTGTTCCCATCCTGCATGAGAAGTCTGATCCTTCCCAGCTCATCTCTCACTGCGGTTTTATCTTCCTCAAGCTTAACAAGTTCGAGCTTCTCTGCTAATTCCAGAGTGTCTGTCAAAGCCTTTATCTGCCCCTCCAGCGTTTTAATATTCTGGATCACAGCATTATATCTCTTCTCAGCGGCGTCAAATGAATTCTGCAGTTTCTTTGCTCTGCCAAGAATCTCGTTCATCTTCGTTTCCGCCTCACTCCGATTCCTGAATCTGAGCCCCGCGGCCAGTTCTGTCGCCTGTTCTCTGTCTGAAACAACCTTTGCCGTGAGCGCCGATATATTTCTCTCAAGCTCCGCCAGCTTCACCTGCATCCCGGCAAATGTTTCTTCCTCCTGAGGAAGTTTTGCAGCAAGCTCATCCCTTCTGCTGACCCTTTTGCGTTCAGCCTCGATCTGTCTGTCAGTATCGGCAATCTTCTCATCGTAATATCCAATATTCTTCTCAACCTTTTCCGGCAGAACATCTATATCCTCCGGATCGTCAAATTTCCTTCCAGCCTGCTCAATAATGCTGTTTCTGATCTCCATGACGCTGGCAAGCTTTACCTTTGCATCCGTAGCACTGGCATTTGCCCTGTCGCGGGCTTTGTCAGCATCCTTCTTCGCATCATCTAACTGTGCATCTGTCGGAGCCTCCTTTGGCAGCGATGCAAGGAGTTTGTGCTCCGTCGCACCGCACACAGGGCACGCCTGTCCCTCCTTCAGATCCTTTGCTAGGATTCCCGCCTGGGCATTCCTGTAGAGCGTGCTCATATGCTCATACATATCCTGCTTTCTGGTATACATATCATTATCAAACAGATACTGCTTCTGTGCTTTGTCCACCGCCTGTTTTCTTCTGCTGTATTCCATGAGCAGTCTACTTATGTCATTCAGATAGTCAACAGCGTCAGCCATCTTCTCCCTCGATGCCGTGATTGCAACTATTTTCTCCCCCGCATCCGCAAGCTGTGTCTGCTCCTGCCTCAGCTTTTCTATGCTCTTCTGTTTGTCTGTCACAAGCATTCTGCCCTTCTCTGCCTGTTCATTTTGCCTTTGCAGGAGCTGTTCCTCGTCTGCAATATTTTTTCGCTTCTCGTCCAGTTTCTCATAGTTTGGAAGCTCGTTATTTATAACTGCTGCCTGCCTTTGGAGCTCTTCCGTTTCTGGGCGCGCTTCCTTTGTCCTGTTTAACTCTGCCTCAGCAACAGTTCTGTCATTCTGTACATTTGCAAGCTCCAAATGTGCCTTTTCAAGCTGCACTCTGGCTTTCTCTGTCTGCTGTGCCTTGCCTATCAGCGTGTCAAGTTCCCCGACCCGGGTCTCAAGTGTACCGATCTGCTTCTCATATGAATCCGTTCTTGCCTTCTCCGTTACAATAAGCTTTCTGATGAGTGTGATCACCTCATCAATTGGCATCTGGCCGTCCTTTGCCTTCTGGACACTGAGTCCAAGAGGGTCATCCTCTCCGCAGACTATCCCGGATATATACTGCTCTATACTCTTCTTCATATCGTCCCGTTCACTCTGAAGCTTTCTCGTCTCATCCTGAAGACGCTTCTGCAGAACAAAATACCTTGATGTGTGAAAAAGCTTGCTGAATATCTTCTGTCTGTCCCCGGACTCCGCCACCAACAGTTCCTTGAACTCACCCTGGGCAAGCATAGATATCTGCGAAAACTGCTCTCTGTCCACACCCAACAATTCCTGAAGATATGAATTTACCTTCGTTCTGTTGGCAATGACCGAGTCATCCGGCAGATACAATTCTGCAGCCGCATCCTGCAGGGTAGTTCCCTCACCTTTTTTCTTACGTCTCTCATAGGAAGGATTTCTTTTAACTCTGTAAGTCTTCCCCATATGATCAAATGTCAGTTCAACGTAGGTATCTGTGTCCACATCGGCATACGTTGATCTCATCATCCTCGCATCACGGCTCGCTCCGCTCGGCTCATCATACAGCGCATAACAGATGGCATCGAATATCGTGGTCTTTCCCGCACCTGTATCCCCAGTCACAAGATACAAGCCTTCAGCCCCAAGCTGGGCCATGTCAAGCATCTGGACTCCCGCATATGGTCCAAATGCCGACATCGTAAGATTTATGGGTCTCATCACCAGGCCTCCTTCCATATAGAGTCTATAATATCCTGAACAAAACTCCTCTGTTCATCGCTCATTTCCTGGTTGTTCTGCTTCTCATACAACTCTCCAAACAGATCTATAGGCTTTTTTCCTTCAAGCACAGCGCCATCGTCTATCGTCTGTGTCACACGGGTTCGGGTGTTGTCGTATCCAAGCTTCATCACATTTGGATAGACCGTTCTGAGTTTTCCCAAAGCATCCGGCACGTCATCCTCGTCCGTGAGAACCACATACAGATAATCATCCACAGCCGTCCCCTCATAGTTTCGCCTGTCCATCAGCTCGTCAAATGTTCCCTTTACCTCGCGCAGCTCATGCATCGGAACAAGCGGAACAGTCCTTATCTCTATTTTCTTGTTCTCAGGGATGTCAACAACTGTCACCGATTTGGTGTGGTTAGCCTCCGAAAGTGAATACTTAAGCGGTGTTCCACAGTATCTGACAGTCTCCCTGCCCACCTTCTGCGGCCCATGTATATGCCCCAGCGCCACATAGTCAAATGAGTCAAATACCGACACATCCACATTGTCTAGACCGCCCACATTCTCCTCCGACTCCGAGCGCACAGCCCCGGTCACGAACTGGTGGGCCACAAGGATATTTGTAACCTTCTCATCAACATCCATGTGCTCCACCGCCACACGGCAGGCATCCGTGTAATCCTTTATATAATCCGCCTCATCAGGGAATACCGCTCTGACCATTGCCGGCTTCACAAATGGCAGCATGTATATGTTCGCCATCTGTCCTTTTCCATCCTCCAGCTTATATGGTCTGACCAGCCCATCTCCCATCATGGCTATCTGTGCCGAATCATATACCGGCGATATATGGATTCCACTGAGATCTATCAGACTTGATGCAAATGCCAGCTTGGCCGCCGAATCATGGTTGCCGCTGATGATATATACCTGCAGCTTTCTCTTTGCAAGCGAAGTCAGGAAGCTGTCCAGCAGTTTCACCGCCTCCTCGCTCGGCACAGACTTATCATATACATCCCCGGCTATGATGACTCCATCCGGCTGCTCATCATCGATGATGCCCAATATTTCTTTTTAATATATACTCCTGATCCTCCAACATAGAAAATTCATTTACACGCTTTCCTATGTGAAGATCAGATAAATGGATCAAACGCATATGTACTTCCCCTTTCTTACTCTCCCGGCTTTTTTCCCATATTGATTGGCACTTAGTCCTACAATTACTCATCTTTTGCCTTTTTTAAATGTTTTTTTAATTGTTCTTTCAACAAAAATACAGGCAGGTATGTAAGACTAAAATCAAGCAACGCAGTCAGCATCAGCCATTTATTCGGTGAGAAATAACCTGCTATCAAAAAGAATACAAAAGCTACTCCAGGCACTCCGGAAACATGATGTCCCAGTTTCCTACTTTCAAGAGGTGCCCCAATGTAGGTAATGATCCAGCACAACACTCCTATCATCCAAAAGACACCATCTATTACCCACATTACAATTGGATAATGTTCATACAAGCTACTCATATGTCCCCCCCTTTAAGCAAAACATTCGTTGAAATAATTATAACATCACCGACAATATATCCCAATTATGTTTATCTTAATTTCGGTGATTTCGGTTTCTCCGCTACATGAAATACCATATTCGTCATATACTATGTAATATAGCACTAGTTTTCATCGGAGAACGCTCTATGGCAACTACTAACAAACTCAATTTTTTTCGTTTTTTCTTCATATCGATCCTCGGAGTGCTGCTGCATTTCACATACGAGTGGTCAAATGACAATCCCGCTGTCGGACTATTCTCGGCAGTGAACGAGTCAACCTGGGAACACCTGAAACTTATATTCTTTCCAATGCTCCTGCTGACAATGATTGAATTTCTCTGGGCTCATATAAAAGATAAGCCCCTGCCGGAACATTATCTTCCAGCAAGGACTGTCGGTATCCTGTCAGGTATGGCTTTCATTGTGGTCGGTTTCTACACTCTAAACGGTGTACTGGGCAGGAATTATGAGTTTCTGAATATCGCACTTTATTTCGCCGGTGTTATGTATGCATTGAGGGCTGAGAACAGATTAGAATCTAAGCAAATGTGCATAAATGACTACGTTGCCATGACCATCCTGGCTATTCTCACGGTTGCCTTCTTCGCATTTACCAACTATCCGCCTGAACTTGGGATATTTTCGGATCCTACAGCAGATTAACCACACACATCAAAAGCACCACCTGCATTACAAGTATAAGTGGCACTCCAACCGAGAAATAATTCTTCCTTATCTTGTGCCTAAACACCACCATTCCAAGCAGAGCACCGATACTTCCACCGGCAAATGCCATACCGAGAAGGACCGCTATATGTATCCTGTATCCGCCCTTGACCGCGCTGTATTTGTCAATTCCGAACATGACAAATGTTACAACACTCACTGCCGCAACGAACCAAAGTGTCCATCTGTATTCCACAAACACATCCCAGAATGCAAAGCTCCATTTGCCCACAGGTCTGAGCTTCCACGTCATGAACACCGCAAGTTCTATCACACACACGCACACAGTGAACACTCTCAGCATCATATTGTCTTGGAGGCCGTCCTGTCACACAACGCAAATGCTATTATCATGCCAGGGGCACCACCGGCAATGGCTATGATCCCCAGCAGAACACTGAGCGCCTTATGGCTTGTTCTCCTGCGTCTCGCAGCCGTCACTCCATCAAGGACAGCTCCTAGTATATTTATACATATCAGATATATGATCAACTTATCCATTATATATACCCACCTTGTCTACTGACATTGTATACATAGTTCCACTCTCCTATATACTTCTACTGATCTGCGATGAGCACCTGCGGCTGAACCTTTCTGATGTTCCCCGCTCTGATAAATGCTACCACAGAGAATAACACGCTCATAAATACCAATGGTATAACCAGTGATATCACGCTTGTACTTAAATTAAAACTGTATATTCCAAATGATTCAAATCCTGCCTTGAAGAATGGCTTGCTGACGATAAGTGCCAGAACTATACCAAGCAGCGAACCCACAACTGCCGTCACGATAAAGCGGACCGCAGCTGGCATCTGAGTCTGAAGGATGTAAATCCAAGTGCCTTGTATATTCCGATATCCTTCTGCTCACGCATGAGAACCTTGCCACACACGATTATGACCGTGACTATCACGAATACAGCCCCTAACATATATGTGAGCAATGTGAGTCCCTGTATTGCAATGTTGACTGTACCCGCCACTTCTTCAAAATCATCCTTTGCTGAATGTATTGAATACGTGATGCCCTGATTATCGCCATATCTCTTATCTATCTCCTGGATTATCGCATCACATTCATCAGTATTGTCAAGATCATAACATATTCCTTTGCCGCTCCATTCCTCCTCATCTGAACTGCTTTTGGCAGCTCCACTGACACCAGACTCACTTACGGTCTCTTCGCTGGCAAACTTACTATATGCAGCCTTACTAATTGCAAAGTTCTTGCCCATATCATTTGCCGAATCGTATATGCCGGAGATCACCATCTTCCTTGCCACGCCGCCGCGCTTGACTGTGACTGTGTCACCTACGTTCATGTGAAATCCATCAGCCACATACTGGGTTATCAGCACTTCATTGTCATATGTGCAGGTTCTTCCCTTTCTTATCGTGTTGATCATATCAGGGTCCTCCACTATATAACAATACATCTGCACATCATCGAACAGAAGGTACTCGCTGGACATTTGATATTTTCTATACGCTGTGTGTTCTGATATAACATTCTCTATATCCTTCTGCGTATCCTCATCGACAAACGAAGCAGTCAGGTCATACTTCGTGACTGAAAACATATCCGCCAGCATATTCTGTGAATTAAACCAGCGCATCATATCATTCATAAGTATCATGAACATGGCAAGTATAGCAGTCACTATGATGGCTGCGGCATACTGTTTCTTCTCAGATATAAACTGTCTGTATGCAAGACTCACACCAAGTTTCTTGCCTGAGACCGGAAGCTTCAGAACGCTTGAGAAATGCACACTGTCCCGTCCACCTCTTATCGCCTTTATAGGTGTGGCCTCGGATATTCTCCTTGTCTTCAACATGATAAATGCTGCTACCAGAAGCAGTATCGCCAATATGACACACAGCACAAGTCCTACATTAATATCAGACGGAACTTCAAGTCCTGAAGAAGATCTTGTGGCACTATTTATAATTTTTAGTATCGGAATGGCCAGTGGTATTCCAGCAAACAGTCCAGCCGCCACAGTGCACATATACCCGGCAAGCAACGCCAGCTTCACCGATGCATTTGTCATTCCGACCGCTTTGAGTATTCCTATGTTAACAAAATCCATGTCTATGCTGCTGCCGATGTTGTGTCCTAGAACTATCATAGCCGCCACCAGAAGCAGCACAACAAATATAAGCAGCACCGCGGAGAATACCTTTGTCATAAGAAGCATGTAACTTCCCGCCTGCTCCTTTGATAAAGTTATCCAGCAATATGACGCGAAATCACTCACATTATTCAGTTCTCTCTCAAACTCCATCTCCGTGAGGTCCAGGCCCGGCTTTTTATCTATTATGATAAGCTTTGACAATTCAAAGGATCTCTTGTCATCTTCCAGTCCGCTTCTATGATCTTCCGCAGCCTTTGCCTTGAGATCCGCAAAATCCTCATCTGAGATCAATATCGTCTTTATTCCCATGACCGAAGATCCCATATATGGATCCTCGAAAAATGACGCAACTTTGAAGGTATAAGAACCGTTATCATTGCCCAGCTCGACTGTATCACCAATCTTGCAGTCATACATACCTATGAAACTGAACGGCACACTTACCTCACCTTTTTCAAGCCGGCGATCTGTCATTTTGTTATCCACATCATACTGATCATATGTGAGCACGCTGTCTGTATCATTCAAAACGAAGCTGCTGTTTCCGCCTTTTCCATTGCAGTCCTTAAGCAGCAGATATACAACATCTGCTGCTTTCACTTCCTGCACCGCATCACATTTGCCAATATTCTTTATTATCTTGTCTGCACTTGTTCCATAGGCATCCAGCCTGTTCTCCCCGTAAAGTGCGGCAAGCATACCTCCATAACCAACCTCTTCCATAGCTTCCGAATCATGCCTTATGGAATTCGTGTAGTAAGAAAGCACTGAACAGAATGCCAGAGAAATGATAAGCATGAGCACGAACACACTTATATGCACGCCCTTGTTTCTTCTCATATTTCCTCGAAGCACCATCATGATATATCTCATCCCGGCACCTCCTACCACTGCATGGAACCAAGCCATGCATCTATCTGGCTCTCACGGCTCTTGCGATCTTCTTCAATATATTGTGACAGCTTCAGCTCACCTATGATCCTTCCGTCCTCTATGTAGATGATCCTGTTCGCCCTGATAGCAGCCCTCACATCGTGGGTAACCATGAGTATGCTCTGTCCCTCCACGTTGAGCTCGGTGAGAAGATCCAGCACATCCTGGGTATTTCTGCGGTTTAATGCGCCTGTCGGCTCATCCGCGAAAAGGATACCCGGACTGTTGATGACCGCTCTGGCAATAGCGCCCCTCTGTGCCTCTCCGCCGGACACCTGTGCAGGAAGTCGGTCAGCAGCACTTTCTATATTCATCTTTTTTATGAGTTCATCAGCCCTGTTTTCAGTCTCTTTTGTTCTCGTATCCTTATTCATATAACCCGGCACAAGTATGTTCTCTCTAATGCTGAGGTTACTAACAAGATGTATCTGCTGAAACACAAATCCAAACTCATACACTCTGAGTTCTGCCATGCGCTTCTCATTGTATTCTGTTATATCCTCGCCATCATATATGACCTTTCCCGAAGTCGGTCTGTCCATCCCGGACAGACTGTAAAGCAGTGTGGATTTTCCCGAGCCTGACGCTCCCATGATGACTGTAAAATCTCCCTTATAGATATCCAGATCCATATTGTTGAGCACATGATTCTGCACGCCCTCACTGGAAAAGCTTTTGCAAAGGTCTCTTGCCTGAAGAATTATATCTGCCATTTTTCTCTCCTTTTTATAGTTGTAGCACGGGGGCATTCAGACATCCTCTACAGATCTTCACCTCGCCACCGTGCTACAACCATATCACCCTATTTATTAACAAGTCCTTAACAAACCTTTCTTGCTGCAAAATATAACACTGCCTCCAGGCCATCAGCATGATTTACAAGTTCCACATCTCCGCCCATTCTGTCCATGAGATAATGGACAATAAATAGTCCAAGGCCCGCTCCAGGTTCATCACCGGAGTTTTCCCCTCGATAAAACTTCTCATATATGAACGGCATGTCCTTATCCGGGATTCCTGTTCCATGATCCTTTATGGACAGCCTGTATACCATATCAGCGCCGCTCACATGGACATTCCTTGGAAGTTTTTCGGGCGATATACATTCCGTAACAATACTTATCTCTGTGTCTCTGGCATACTTAGCGGCATTTGACAGTATATTTTCTATCACCTGAACCACTCTTCCCGAATCTGAATGCTCAAGCACTGCCTCGGTTATATCTCCATTCACCACGATATCCATTCCGAGACCTATATCTGACAGGACCTGTTCCAGCAGAGGTTTTATCTCAACCTTATCACTCTTCACCACCAGTCTGTCCAGATCATGCAAGGAATGAATAAACATGTCATTCGTTATGGACGTAACCTCATCACATTTCTTCATGATGACCGACGCATACCTCTCCCTGCGCTCCTGGGTGGCATCCATATTCATGACCAATGCCTCCGCATATCCTCTTATGGATGCGATCGGAGTCTTTATATCATGTGACAGCGTGGCTATAACTGTCTTGTTGTTCTCTATCGCTTCCTGCTCTCTACGCCTTGCATGCACTATCTCCGTTCTCATATGGTCAAATGCCCACGTGAAGCTTCCGAACATATTTACCCGTCTGTACTTAAGTTTGGTGTCCATATCCCCTGCTGCCAGATGTGATGCATAATCCTCCAGCTCATCAAATGGCCTGAGAACACACACGTATATGTACAGGAATAATACAATCACAACACACAGGACAACAATATAAATGATCAATATATTTCTAAGTCCTGACTTGCCGGTATCTAGCTTTTGTTCCCTGAGTTCATTCATTACAGCGTCAAGCTTTTCGTCAGCATCTGTGGATCCCGAATCATACAGTTGTTTCACTTCATTCAGTTCCACTATATACTGCCCATATTCATCATCTTTTATCCGCCGTGTCTCGTCCTGCTTCTCCCTGTAGAACAGCCAGCCAAAAACTATGGTTATGGCGCACATGAACACGATCAGCATTTTTATTATATTGTTTCTTACTGAATGTCGTTTCATATAAACTCCCTATAGCTGCCAAGTGGACATCCACATTACAAGCTCATATTATCCTCACTGTCTTTGTCTATTCATTATCTCCCAGCACATATCCGTTCCCCATACCGTACGGATAAGCTGCGGATGTGACGGATCTGTCTCAAGCTTTTCTCTGAGCCACCTCACATGCACCGCAACCGTGGATGGCTCCACATCACTGTACAGCCCCCACACGGCACTCATGATCTGTTCCTTTGTCAATACCCTGCCTCTGTTCTCCGCCATGTATACAAGCAGGTCAAATTCCTTCGGCTTCATATCCACATTACTTTTGTTTCTGCTCACAGTCCGTGCGTGCCTGTTGATCTCTATCTCGTTCCCGTCTGTGTTCAGGGTCAACATCTCAGACTTATTGTCATCAACACCATAAGTTCTCCTGAGTATCGAACGGATACGAGACATAAGCTCTTTCAGTGAATACGGCTTTGCGATATAGTCATCTCCACCCATATCAAGGCCATTCACCTTGTCATCCTCACTCGTCCTTGCACTTGCAAATATGATTGGCACCTGCGAAGTATGCCTGAGTTCTTTACAGAATGAGAAACCTGTACCATCGGGAAGATTGATATCCAGAAGTATGAGATCACATTTGTTATCTGTCAGCACTTCATATGCATCGTCTATGCTGGCTGCGTACAGAAAAGCATAGCCGTTGTCCTCCAGCATATCCTGTATCAGCATAGACAGATCAGCGTCATCATCCACTATAAGTATTGTTCTCTTGTCTGTATGCTTTTCTGTCATCCTATACCCTCCAATGTCTTCACTGTAGACAATTCATATTATATGACTCTAAACTGCCCACATATCGTCTGTAATATCATCCACAAGCATTGCATACAGCCAACTATTTTTCTTTATTCACCAGCATGTCATATGTAACACCATACTTCTCCGCTATGTCACTGGCATATGATTTACCAGCAGGTGGCGCTATCTCGATCTTGTAAGATCTTTGTGAGCCCTCGTTGTGTACGATCAGCGAATATACCTTGCCCTCTGTACGCCCTTCATTCATCTCATCCACATCAAAGCCCAGCTTATGCATATGCGTGTTGTATATCGTTCTCGTTCCCTTTGTCAGAATAGCTCTCACGGAATCCCTGGCTATATAATAGCCCTCCTCAAATGATGTGGTTGAAAATGTCTCATTGAGAAGTATGAGACTGCGATCATTCGCACCGTCAAATATCTCCCTGAATCTCTTGCACTCCTCACCAAGTCTTCCAAGATCCAGGGTCTTGTCTTCGTCAGCAGGGAAATGTGTAAATACGCAGTCCACTGGAGCAAATTCAAATTCATCACCTGGGATATATATACCACCCTGAGCCAGTACAAAAAGCTGACCTATCGTCTGTGTTATGGTCGTCTTTCCACCCCTATTTGCTCCTGTCAGAATATACACTCTGTGCTCGCTATCAAAGTCCAGATCATTGGTCACTATGTGATCCGACTCCTCCGTATCAAATGCTGCAAGCTTGATATTGTATACGCCACGAGCCTTCATATAATATCTGCTCTTGGAATTGGCTTCCTTAGATGTACCTGCGTCCGGCTGATATGCAGAGTTCACAACCTTTGCCTTGGAAAATGCTGCGCCGCGTTTCTGCAGTTTTTCTATGTACTCAGCCCATCTTATATAGTAAGTGAGCTCAGGTATGAGATCCGTCATATCAGTTATGGTAATCGACACGTACTTATTTAACGTCTCCCTCATCCTCTTGACAATTCTTGTTATGAGCTTGGTGAATACCCTGTCTGTATACCGCGTAATATCTTTGGATTTGTCAGAATCAGGAATACCAACCATTCCTGCCGCCAAGTTATTTGCACCTCCAGTTACCACTCTTCCCTGAAGTTCCTGCTGAAATTTGGATAATGCTTCATTTACCGCATCTAACGGCTGAAATCTGAAGTCACTCTTAGCGTCGAGGTTGTCACTTATCTTATCTCTGGACATCAAATGACCGTAGAAATTGCTCAGCACACCGCCCCTCGTAAATTGCTTACTATTTACAGATATCAAGCCAACGCCATCAGCCTCATATCTGCTGTTCAGATTAATTCCTATAGTTATACTTCGAACCTCACCACTCACCTTTTTCAGCTCTGATATGTCCTTCTTCAGCTCACTGAAACCGTTGTCCTCATATATATTCTGAACATACTCCTTAAGACCTGTAAATCCCTCTGAATGCAAGTTTTTATCCTTCAGGCAGGAATATAACGAATCTACGCATTCTATATAATCGTCTATCTCATCAAGTCTGTGCATAAGATCCCATATACCTGAATTCTCATCATAATCGCGTTTAAAGCTGCCGTAATCCTTGAGAAAGCTTATCTTCCCAAGAATCTCCATCATATCGTCTCTGAGTTTTTTATTTCCAATTATGTCGTCAAACACACCACCTCTGTACTTTGTAACAGATGGATCTGCATATATCCGTGACATAACTCCCATTATATAATTCTGTTCAGACTCATTTGCCGACAGTTGTCTGCATATCATATCAAGCCCAAGGTCATGCATGACCACAGGGCTCAGTACCCTAAATGAATACTCACCATCCGGTACCAGAAGACTGTATTTTCCTGTTGTATTTTTCCCCATATCTACACCTTTCAAGTAATGCCTAAAGCCTGTCAATCCAGCTCATACCATATATCTTCCGCCAAGCTCAATTCTAATTTCTGCCTATCACCTTCATATACGCTGAAACCATCTCCACGACACCGTCCACGCCGAGCTTCGCCTCATCAAGGCACAGGTCATAATGTCCTGAATATCCCCAGTTCTCTCCTGAGTAATAGTCATGATAGCTTCTTCGCTTGGCATCAGTCTCCTCCACAATACTCTTTGCCTTTGATTCTGATATGCCATGCTTGTCCATTATCCTCTTTATTCTGCTGTCTTTATCTCCGCACAGGAATATTCTCACTGCATCGTTCCTGTTCTTGAATGCAAAGTCCGAGGCTCTTCCCACTACAACGCCATTCTGTCCGTCAAGCAATCTCTCAAGTACCTCCTCCGGGGTCTTTCTTCTCTTCACGACAAAGTCATCTGACACCGACTGCATCATAGAATCTATAGCCTTCTCTCCAAAGAAAAACGGATATTTGTCATACACACCCTTCTCCTTTGCCAGCCTTATTATCTCTTTCTTTGTGTAACAGGCTATACCATATTTTGAGGCAAGTCTTGCTGCCACCTCATCGCCGTCACATCCACACTCTCTGCCTATTGTAATTATCATTCTGTGCACCTCCACTCGTCATTCTTATATAATAGAAATGTCTCATCTCTATAACTCATCAAACAATACACCCCCATTATATTACAATATAGCTGCAGCTGCATCCTATAACTTGCAATATCTACCTCTTTAGAATCCCCGTTCCATACATACGAAATGCTTATCAAAAAGATCACACTCTCCAACCGTTTCAAAACCAATCTTGGCGTATGTCGAAAGCGCCACCACATGTCCTTCTCTGACAAGTATATGAACGCCCTTCATGCCTCTGCTTTTCAGGACATCACAGGCATAGTTCATCATAGTCTTCGCAATTCCCTGTCCCTGCATATCCTTCCTGACGCACAGCCTTGAAAGTTCTCCCGATGGAGCCAGATCTGCTCTCCAGCACGTAAGTGCCTCAACAGCATCGTCGTGATCTATGGATATTGTAGCTACAATCTCTTCTTTGTCATTCTTCATAACAAACAGATCCTCGTTCTTCAGGTCAAATGCTATGGTATTCTCGTCAGGATAATTCTCGCTCCACTCACACGGTCCACCTATCATGGCGTGATAGAGCGAGAGCAGTTCTTCTTTGTCTTTTGGTGTTGCATTTATTATCTTCATATGTCTGATCCTCTTTCTAAAAATGATTACAACAAATCAAGCAGTTCTTTATTGTATATACTATCATCCAGTTCTGGTTCATTCCAATCTGACGCACACATCTCTGAGAATCTTAGAACTGCATTAGCTATCTTAAAATCATCCTCATCTGTACTAAGCAATAGTTTTAACATCGTATATATTTTATTACAAACATCAATATTAATTGCTTTCATACAACTATCCGGTATACCTCTAAAATAGTCTTCCCCTTCGCATTCCCCCGCATGTACATCCTCTATCTTTCCATTTCTGTATACAGCCACACTTAATGCTTTTGCCAACCTTTTCAACACAATATCTCGTATAATTCCTTTTCTTTCAATAAATTTTATTTCTTCATCCGTTTTTAATTTCTTAATCTCATTTACTACTTCTTTTTCATACAAACTGTATATAGTTTCAAATACCATTATCTTCATACCTCATTATTGTCAATCTATTGTTAATCATAAAGTAATCTATCACTTTCTTTTTAAACGTATCGATTTCGGTCCCTTTAAGATGAATAATATTTTTCTCACTCCACTATTCCCTCACCGTATCCTGTGAAAAAATACTCCTTAAGCAGAGTTATTATCACCTTCTGGCTCTCCCTGCTATGTGTGATTGCATAGTATCTTCTGCCAAACTTCGCTTTCCGCTCTTCCTCACGAATTCCAATCTCCGCCCCTTTTGAGGTAACCCGCTTCGTCTTGCTGCCATCATCCATGTCCAGTTCTTCAATGTAGCCATTTTGCTGTAGCAGACCATTGATAAATGCCGCTGTCAGCTTTTTCATGCCTGTGATTCCCTGTTTCTGATTCAGTTCATTTATACGATTCGCCAGCTCAGAAACAATACATTCATCGACGATCTCCACATCATCAAGCATGTTCGGATCAATATAGAACTCTTTCTTCCTGACTGTTTTCTCTTTTCTGCGCTGCTTTTCCGATTCCACACCTTGTGTCCCTAAGTCACCAGGATTGTCAGAATCCAAAGCTTCCGCTTTCATGCTCTCCACATATTCCGTATGTGCAAGGCAGAATTCGTCTATAATCTCTGCAAATGTCTCTCCATAACTCTCCGTCTTCTGCACTCCCATACCATATACGTTCTTCATATCCTCACTGTTTCTCGGCAACTTAATGCACATATCCTTGAGAGTCTTATCCGAACAAATGATAAATGGCGGCACATTCTGCTTCCTTGCGAGCTCCAGGCGTCCAGCCCGGAGAAGTTCAAACAGTTCCATTCCCTCATCTGTCAGATCAGCCATCACCGCCATCTTTTTCACAGCACGTTTGTCTGTTATGTATGACTGCTCAGTCTCTTCCTCCGTCACAACACAATTACTGCATTTGTCACATGTGCAAGGGCTTTCATCTCCAAAATACCTCAGTATATACTGTCTCAGGCACTGATCCGTTTCACAATAACGTATCATTTGATTCAGCTTCCGCTGGTCATTTGCCCGCAGTTCATCATCGTCTATGCCTGCATTTGCAGAACTGACCTTATGTTCCAGCAAACGCTTGTTTATCATGATGTCCTGCTTAGAAAAAAACAGCACACATTCCGCTTCTTCTCCATCACGCCCGGCTCTTCCCGCCTCCTGATAATAGTATTCAATACTCTGCGGCATATTATAATGAAGGACATACCTCACATTTGACTTATCAATACCCATGCCAAATGCATTTGTCGCCACCATCACACTGAGCCTGTCATATGTAAAATCCTCCTGACTCCTCTTGCGCTCCTCCATCGATAATCCGGCATGATACCGACCTGCAGATATTCCATGTGCCACCAACAATTCGTGTACCTTCTCCACATTCTTCTTGGTAGCACAATATATGATCCCGCTCTCTCCCTCATGTCTCTTGACATAGTTCAATACACTGTTGTCCGTATCACGTCCGCCTTTCCTGTTCACAACCTTGAAGAACAGATTCGGTCTGTCAAATCCTGTGACAATCGTGACAGGAGATTCAAGTCTAAGATTCTGGACGATATCCCGCCTTACTATATCTGTTGCTGTAGCGGTAAACGCACTCACAACAGGGCGCACTGGCAGCTTATCTATAAAATCCGCTATTTCCAGATAGCTTGGTCTGAAATCCTGTCCCCACTGGGATATGCAATGAGCCTCATCAACTGTCACCATTGCAAGACTTGCCTTGCCGGCAAAATCCAGAAACTGCGCAGTGCCAAGTCTCTCCGGGGTAACATACATGAGTGTATATCTGCCCTGTCCGGCATATTCCAAAGCTTTTCTGATCTGTCCTTCTGTCAATGTACTATTGATATACGCAGCGTGAACTCCCGCCTGGTTCAGTGCCTTAACCTGATCTACCATAAGTGATATTAGCGGTGAGATAACTATCGTCACTCCCCTCCCGGCGGATTCCATCATCAAAGCCGGCAATTGATAACAAAGCGACTTACCTGCTCCGGTTGGCATAATTCCAAGCACATCCCTTCCTGCAAGTATTCCATCTATAAGCTCCTGCTGTCCTGATCTCAGACTGTCATATCCAAAATAGTGTTTTAATGTCTCCTGTAAATTCAATCTATATCCTTCCTCAATATAACTGTTGACTTTTCCTGTAGCATGTTTTATTCTTATTCCATTAAGAAATGGGTTTTCTACTGAGTAAGGTCATCTGACTGGAAAAGGTTGCCCGTTTCTTTTTTTATATTCATAATATCGTATAAATATTTTTTTCCATCCTCACTATGCCTTATAATCATTGCCACATGATAAACATTATATCTTATTACTTCTCTACGCTCACTGTACACAGGCAAAGCAAAGCGGGATTCATACCTATACCAGCCATATTTTGCATCCTTTTCATGCTTTTTCTTTGAATTTTTGTATGCCGTTTTTCTGTTGCAATTTCAATAAGCTCTGGTATTCCCTGGGCAGCGTTCGCTTTTGCCTTAGCATTTGCCCCTTTCAATACTCTGGTATATTCTGAATGTGCATACTCATCAGGCAAATCAGCCCCTATATAAATCTCATCTTCCGTATCTGAAATCCAATAAAATTCTCCAACAAATCTTTTTAAATATGCTTCCACATCGTTCCACTTTATTGATTGCTTACCCATAAAAATAATATCATTGATAAACACAATATTATTCCCATCCACATCCTGTATAACGGCAACATTTCTCTGTGGTGTCCCGGTCGCTTTTCTCTCTGTCTTGTCAATAAGCTCCATATATCTGAGCATATGCTTTCTCACATAATTATCCGATCTGCGATAACACTCAATGAGATATTTCTCATCAGCACTATAATCGACGCTGCTGTTCTCAGCCCCGTCTTCTCCAAGAAGCTCTGCCAATGACATGTCAAGTGCCTTACAGATAACAACCAGCTTGTCCGCCTGTGGATTGATCTTCTTCTTTTTCCAGTCATTTATCGTGCTGGTTGAAATCCCCGTTCGCCTCGAAAGCTCTGACTGGCTCATACTCAGTTCGTCAAGCCTTGCAAATATCTTCTCATATACCTTCAAAATATGTCCCCCTGCTTCTTCCGACTTTTCGGACATTGTATCATATATTCACCCTTGCTGCAATATCTACAGCAAGATCGGACCTGTATGTGAATCTTACGGTCGCACCGTGCTGGTAATCGGCGGGGAAAAAGCTCTAGCTGCCGCCTACCAAAAGATAGCTGCGGCTGTCGCCAAGACAAAACTTACTATAATTGGAAAGGAACTGTTCGGAGCAGACTGTACCTACGACAATGTGGAGCGTCTTCGCGCACTCCCTGTCTATCAGCAGGCCGACATGGTATTTGGAGTCGGTGGCGGCAAGGCACTGGACACAGTCAAATGCCTGTGCATAACTGACGACAAACCCGTATTTACATTTCCAACCATCGCATCCAACTGCTCTGCCTGTACATCGGTATCCATCATGTACAATCCGGATGGCACATTTTTGAAGCCGCACTTCTTTATAAGACCGGCCATGCATGCGTTCATAGACACCGAGATAATCGCCAAGGCGCCAAGCTGCTATATGTGGGCCGGCATAGGTGACACCTATGCGAAATACTACGAATCGACCATATCCTCCAGGGATGAACGCCTGGAACATTTCACATCGATTGGAGTTGCCGTAAGCCGTATGTGCCGGGATCCACTGCTGTCCTACGGGCCCAAAGCATTTGCCGATCATCAGAAAGGGCTGTGCACGTATGACGTTGAACAGGTCATCCTCTCCATAGTGGTGACCACCGGCATTGCCTCTATCTTCCTCACAAAGGACTGCACCCCGGACTACAACAGCGGTCTGGCCCACGCCATATTCTATGCGCTGACCAATTACCCTGTCATAGAGAAAAATCATCTTCACGGTGAAGTTGTAGGATTTGGCGTCCTGATCGCACTTATTGTTGATGGACAAATGGATGAATTCGAGAAAGTATACGAGCTCAACAAAGCCATACATCTCCCGGTATGCCTGAATGACATAGAGATCACAGAAGGAGAGTGGGAAGAAACTAAGAGATAGCTTCCAGAAAAAGCATTGCCTCAATCGCCGGTGTCTTTGAAGCATATTCGGTATTTTCTATGCCATTGGTAAGCAACAGCCGTTCCCAAAGCTTAGGATAATTTGCGAAATCAAATGTATTGTCATCCAGTATCACGTATTCATCTATCTCGGGATGTTCCGCCAGATAGCTCTGAATGCCCTCTCCTCTGCCAACCCAGACATCGGTTGTCTTTCCAGACAGGCTTAGTCCAAATTTTCCCAGCATAGATACAAGATATGAGAAGTCATCCCCGTCTTCTCTCATAAGCTTCCAATCTGAAGTCAAAACGATCTCCGCATCTCCAAACTGTTTTAACGCCTTTTTCAGCAGCCTCACTCTGGACTCATCTATCCCGGTTCTTCCACTCGGTGCCCCCACAACTGTCGTCCGGGTATTCAATACACCATCTACGTCCAGAAACAATGCAAAGCTCATATGGCTTCTCCTTTCTTGTGAATGCCAGCACATATATAATGCGCTGGCATTTACCATTTATAAATCTCTCTTATCAAGATCAACTTATATCATATACACTTCTAAGTCTCAGTTTATCCGCACTTCCACTTATAACCTTTACAGTCTTTGAATCTGCATTCAGGTCAAAATAGTTATCCGACAGGATAAGATCCTCATTCTGGTTCAGGATCTCCACACTCTTCGCATAAGCATCCGCACTGACTGTGATATAGTCGCCATCCACTGTCGCCTGCAATTGAGGCTCCTCGTAGCAGAAATACTTCGGATATGATAATATGACCGTCCCCTCTGATATTACCTGTCCTTTCATACTTGCCTGATAGCTCACATATTGGTGGTAAATGTCGATACCAGGAAGTTCAACCTTGTCAAGCCATACGCTCGTCAGCGCTGGCGCAGTGATCTCCTCCTCGTGGGATTCAAGAACACGAGCTGACGCATCCCTCAACTGCCAAGACACAAGTATTTTCTCTGTGTTCATGGTTTCATTTGCCACGCAGAGGCGTATGGACTTCGGGAATTCAAATGGAAGTCTCACCAGCTCCTGTCCACTTCCAAGCATGCCCTCCTCTTCACAGGAGATCATGATCGGAGCAAAGAAACGTCTTGCATAGTAGTGAAGTGCCTTTAAGCGCTGGCAGTAATCCACACTGGACCAGGATGCAACCGGCCAGCAGTCGTTGAACTGCCAGTACACTGCTCCCATGCACCTGTCATCATTTCTGTTTCTTCGAAAATGCTCGACGCCATACCTGATAGCATCCGCCTGCAGAAGCTGCGATGCGTAGATAACCGTCTCGAAATCAGATGGATATCTATATGTCTGCTGCATATAATTCATTATCTTTCCATTTGCCGAGCCATTTCTCTGATGCCGCTCCATAATGTATGAAAAGATATTCATATCACGCTCATCATCCGTAAATGTCTCAACAGTATTCTTTGAAGGAAATGACTGGAAACCGAATTCGGAAATATATCTGAAGTAAAACTTTCTGTACTCAGAAAATGGCTTATCACCATGCCACACAGCCCAATAATGCACATCACCACGGTTCTCGTCTCTCGGATCATCAAATGAACCACCTGAGGACGGGCTCGCTGGCCAGTAGAATACCTGTGGAGCATACTGCTTCATGATCTTAGGGAGAATTCGCTCGTACATAATAATATAGTCCCGCACCTCGCTGTCCTTGCTCACCCATTTTCTCTCCTTAACAAACTGCTCCATCTCATTATTGCCACACATAAGCCCAAGTGACGCATGATGGCGGATCCTCTTTAAGTTGTCAATAAATTCCGCGGTGATATTTGCCTCGAATTCTGGCGTGAGATCGTAGACAGCACACGCAAACATGAAATCCTGCCACACCACAAGTCCCATCTCATCACACATATCATAGAACCAATCGTCAGGATAATATCCACCGCCCCACACTCTTATAGAATTGAAGTTCGCAAATACCGCCTTCTCAAGCAGAGTCCTTGTAGTCTCAGGTGTCACACGACCAAGTAGATGGTCCTCCGGAATGTAATCGGCACCCATGGCAAATATATTTACACCGTTTACGCAGGTGGCAAACCTCTCTCCCCATTTGTCCTTTGTACGGTCCATGGTTATTGTCCGCAGGCCGATCTTTCTCGTCCAGTTGTCAACCACCGTACCATCATCTTTCACAAGGTCAACGGAAACATTGTAAAGGTTCTGCTCACCATACCCACGCGGCCACCAGAGCTGTGGGTTGTCTATATGTATATTCTTCGTGTTATCTTCATTCAGTATCTTGTTTATAATTTCGTTTCCAGCCGGATCAATTACTCGCACCCTCACACCCAGCTGTCCCGTCTCTGATCCAGAACCGATATGCTTCCGGGCAAATTCTATCTCCGGCTTTATATCAAGTTCCACTGTGTCCTGACCATGATGCTGCAGGATTTCAACAGAATCTATCCGTGCAGTATCAATTCCAAGCAGGCTGACCGGTCTCCATATTCCTGCATCAGGAAGGTGAGCGCCCCAGTCCCAGCCAAACATGCAGTGAGCTTTTCTGATATGTACAAATCCGTTCATGGCATCCTCGGTTCCCCGTGTTGGAGCCTTCGCAAATGCATCTGCGATGAACTTTGTCGGCGAATAAAAATATACACTTAATATATTATCCGACTGCTTCAGGGTATCCTTTACCGAATACTCCCATGTCCTGTGCATATTGTCGGCGTGTCCAAGCTTCACACCATTGAGCGTGATATCCGCAATGGTATCCAGCCCTTCAAATCGAAGGATAACTTCATCCAATCCCAGCAGCTCATCATCACACGAAAAGCTGGTGCGGTACTCATAATCGTAATCCATCAGCTTCAGTGCTTCTATCTCATTGTCCTTCCAGAACGGATCTTCCATCTTGCCCGCCTGCAGCAGATCCCCATACACCGATCCCGGCACTGTCGCAATGATCCAATCGTCATCGCCTACGCGATGCATTTCCCAACTGTTGTTTACATCAATTTTTTTCATTTTTTCTCCACGGGGACGTTCCTACTACAGCATCTTCTCTGTCCACTCTTTTTCTTTAAATCCAGGCAGCACGAACTCCTTATCAACGGCAAGTGGTCTCTTCACCAACATGCCATTTGTCGCAAGAAGCTGCAACTGCTCATCCTCGCTCATGTCCGGAAGCTTGTCCTTCAGTTTCATCTCCTTATACAGCATGCCGCTCGTATTGAAGAATCTCTTGAGCGGAAGTCCACTCTTCTCATACCATTTCTTAAGCTCCTCATATGTAGGATTATCATCCACAATGTGACGCTCCGTGTATTCGATCTTATTCTCATCCAGCCATTTCTTTGCCTTCTGGCAGGTTGAACATTTCGGGTAACATATAAATTCCATGATTGCCCTCCTTTTCTATTTGGCTTATTGCTGCAAACCTCAATTTAATCACATCAAGTTGCTTAATGATTTTCTTCCCAATATTTCTGACAAATGTCACACATTCCCATATCATTTACTCTCAGTGGAGAAAAATACTTCTTTATGTTTCTTGAAAATACAGTGTTATATTCTCCATTGCCATCTCTCGAAATAATCTTTTCTGGCATATCAGGGTTATAGCCCATTGTGCCACAGCAACTGCATGTATTCATCCATTTTGTCATCTTGGGGTATTGTTTCAGGTAGTTTAGGGCTTCGGTTTTTCTGTCCAGGGAGTCTCCTTATCTTCTTTATCCTTTTTAGGCAATGCTAAATACTGCATTGGCTATATTACAGCCTCATTTTCTTTATGCTCATTTATAAAAAGATTTTCCATCAAATCTTCACCAATTTTATAGGCGGATAACTTATCGATTGCCATTTGAACCTGAAACTCATTTAGTTCAATCTCAACATCATAAATGTTTCCGCTTCTTGGCAGTCTGACATGAATAACTGCAAAATGCTGATACTCCTCCGTATTATAAATTCCATCCTCATACTTCTTAAGGCGTACTATATTTCTTGATATTCCTTCCACCAATCGATAATCTATTGCATATATGAATCCATGTTTTTTCTCATTTGTTTTATGAAAAATCCTTTTTAAATATGACGCTTGCTCCTCATAATCAATATCGCCCTTCAACCACTTGTACCGGCATTCCTATATACAGTGAAAATGCCTAATAGGCAAAATTTGGCCATATAATTTTACAAAACATCAGGAACAAAGCAATATCATATTAACAAGATATTCTCTTTGAAAAATAAATGTTTCACTTTGATATTTAGGTTTCTCAAAAGGGTTCATTGAGATAGGCTCATATTTCTCATAAGGGCTTTCAAAATAATGCCATTCGCTTTCATTCAACCACGCTTTGCCCAGTCCTCCATCGTCATTGGAATGTGACGTTCTGCGCGATCCTCTGCTAAGTCCAGATAAGCAGATACAATACGCTCCAGTGAACGCATTTCTTTCTCTGAAAGATAATTCTTCGCAACGCTCACATCACTTTTTACAATCTTACCTTCCGGTGCTGCTGCCCAAGTGGTTAATCCCATGTGTGGCTTATCTGCATCTGCTCGCTCGTAAATCAACTCCGCTGCCGTATGTCCGTGAACTGCATAATGCATCTTGTTTTGAACCTTTGCAAAGAACTGCTTTGTTGTTTTTGCGTACGGTCATAATCGAGAGCTGTAGCATAGATGTCGGTTATCTTCTGATAAAATCTACGCTCAGAGAGACGGATCTCACGAATCTGCTCAAGCAAGCGGTCAAAGTATTCTACTGTAAGCACAGAGCCACCATTTTTCAAGCGTTCATCATCCATGACCCAGCCTTTGATTGTGTAGTCCTTCACGATGCCATTGGCCCACTTGCGAAACTGCACCGCTCGCTCATTGTTCACCTTGAATCCAACCGCAATAATCATTTGAAGATTATAATGTTTCGTATCACGAGTAACCTGACGCGAGCCTTCGGTTTGAACTATCCGGAAATTCCGGATAGTTGCATCTTCCTCAAGTTCCGAATCAGAATAAATTTTCTTAATATGCTCATTAATTGTACGAACATCTACGCCATACAACGTGGCCATCATCTTCTGTGTTAGCCAGATATTCTCATCTTCATAGCGCATCTCAATGTCATTCTCGGAGTATCTTTTCCACATAATTTATTAACACAAAAATTTACAATCCGACTTATCGAAAACAATTTTTAAAACGTTCAAGTATGTTTGTATAATAATCTCTTTCACCTATAAAATGCATATATGGAATTGATTGAATCCATACACTCTATGATTAATAATCTACATATTTAATTTACAGCATCAAAATATCCAATGATTCCTATATATCCGTCTTTCTTCATAGGAGACCACAATGTATGCAGTTTCAGACTATACATCTGGCTACCATTTTCCACCTTCGCTTTTATCTGCACAGAGTATTGATATCCAAAAGTGTTAAATTTTGAATCATCTACAATGAGTATTTTTTGTTTCTTGTCCTTCTTATTTCTCTTTAGTGATTATTGATCAATAAATTGGGCTTCCTCCCTCCCAAGTTTTATATTTCTTATGGTTTTCTTCAGCAACTTCATATCAACTGGTTTTGAAATATGAGCATTCATTCCAGCAGCGAGAGAGTGCTGCACATCCTCTGAAAATGCATTGGCAGTCATGGCAATAATCGGGATCGTCTTTGCCTGTTCATGTGAACTTCTACGGATTGCCTCCGTTGCCTCATAACCATTCATAACAGGCATTTGTACATCCATCAAGATCATATCATACTCACCGGGCACGGACTGTTCAAATGCTTCCAAAATCCTTTTGCCATTTTCACAAATAGTACACTCTGCACCTTCAAGTTTTAATAATTCCATTAGGATTTCTGCATTCAACTCATTATCCTCTGCACAAAGGATGCGCATTCCATCCAGAATATCACTATCTGTCTCATGCATTTCTATCTGTTCTGTCGAAGAAACTACTCTGTTCTCCACAATTTTTAGATTTAAGATTACTTCAAAACTACTTCCGCGATTTGGTTCGCTTTCAACCTCAATCGTTCCCCCATCGATTCAACCAGATTTTTAGTGATTGCCATTCCCAGACCAGTTCCCTGTATTTTGTTTGTTACGGAACTTTCTGCACGAGTAAACGCGTCAAAGATAGTTTCTTTAAAATCAGCAGACATTCCCATACCATTGTCACTGACTATAAAATGATATTTTCCATATGTAGAAGAGTTTGTCTCACTTTCTTCTGCTATAAACTGGATTATTCCACCTTCCTGTGTGTACTTTATTGCATTAGACAACAGATTACTGAAAATCTGCATCAGATGAACCTTGTCGCCATTTACCCACTCATGTTTAAGGTTTTCTTTTGTGATTATAAAACTCTGATTTTTTTCGTTTGCCTGTGAATGAAATATTGTATTGAGTTCTTCTATAGCATCCAGAATAGAAAAATCAGAATATTTGAAAACAGTTTTTCCTGCTTCAATCTTGCTCATATCCAAAACATCATTAATGATTCCCAAAAGATGCTGTGCAGAAATAGCTATTTTATCTGCATACTCTATAACTTTTTCTTTGTCGCCGGCATTATGTCTGATTAATGATATAATACCAATGATTGCGTTCATAGGTGTGCGAATATCATGCGACATATTGGATAAAAAATCTGTTTTTGCCTTATTTGCATTTTCAGCGGTTTGTAGAGCCTCAATAGCAATGTTCTTAGCCTTTTTCAGATTTTTATTAGCTTCTTCCATTTCGCTTATAGCCATTGCCTGAAGCTCATTGTTTCTTTTTTCAAATTTAACTTTTTGATTTGCAATACTGAATCTGGAAATACTGTAGAATAATCCAGCAAAAAGCAAGAGTATAAATCCTGTCATGAGCATTGTAGTAAGCCCAATCGTTTTCTGGTATTCTTTCAACACATTATCTACTGTCGCTTTTTTTACAATACAAATCAACATCGTATTGTTGCTTTCTATCGGACAATATCCCAAATAATAAGGCTCATCTTTCCCCATAAGTTCTACTCCCTTTTTTCCCCCCGCAATCTTTTTATTCAGAGAATCAAACTCTTTTTCTGTTATAGCATGATCACTTTTCAAATGTTTCAGTAATGAATAATTTCGAAAAAAATGTCATCCTTCTGGTTCGTATAAGTAATATTTCCATCATCATCCAACATGAAGAGATATGCACTTCCATCATATCCTCCAAGATTTAACATGGAGTCTAATTTCGAATGATCATACACTGTTCCAATCGCTGTATAAGTTTCCCCATTAATCGTATATTCCTGACATGGAATTGCAACCAAATAACCGTCTTTTTTCACTTGTTCAAATTCCAAAGCGACCAATTTTCCAATATTAGATCCGTTTCTCAAATCCAGCAAAAGCTTACTAGGCATATCAACTTTCAGTTTTGTTCCATCTGAGGTTATAGCTTTTCCATTTTCCTGTAGAAATAAAAGTGTACTCTCAGATTCTTTTTCCCATGCATTAAAAAAAGATTCGGTTATTTTCTGTTTCAAGGGATATTTTCTTCTCTTTACACAGATAGCCCTCAACAAAATGTAACTGTCTATAGTATCCACTCACTTGCATATCATAGGTCTGTTGAATCTGTTCGACAACAGCTTCCATACTGATTTCTCCATTTACCTCAATATATGTATTCATCCTATTCAACAGAAACTTTACAAAAACAAAACTTGAAAGAATGAAAATTATGACAAACAATGGCATTATTATTTTTTTTCTCTTAATTATCTCTTGTTCTATTTGCACTTTATTTTTCAACCTCTATATAGTCTTCTGGTGCTGACGGTTGCTGCCCATTTGACATGGCCGCAATCCATGCACTAGATAATGTTGTATCCCCTATTTGCTCAACAGCACATTTTGGATTAATTTTTTCAAAATAGATTTTGTCGTATCCGTAAGAAGAATGGAATATTCCTTTTCTGTGTCTATTTTTTTATCATTTATTGTTATATCCTTTAATGAGAATCCGTTTTCTTCGTTTTTGACAATTATTTTCATACCAGATGCAATCGGCAACTCGCCATGCTCTTTAAAATAGCTATATAAATCAGTGTCATTATTTCCTCTAAGACTAACCGCTCCTTGTAGTCCATAAGTCTCTGCAGCAATGGCTAAAGCACCAAATGTGTTAAATACTGCCTGCCAGCCATATTGTGCTGAAAATCCTACACCGATTCCACCAAGAATTCCTATATATGCATAGATTGACGAAGGAAGCAGAAAATATAATACTGTAAAACATATAACACCTGCAATATTTCCGACAATCCTTTTACGGACTCTGTAGTGCATATCTTCCATAAACGGCAAAATCGCGGACATGGCCGCAATACCAGCCCACATTGCACGTGGCATATTACAAAGTTCTGCAATGCAAAGGACAATCGGTACGCATAAAATCTGACATATCTGCCATTTTGTTCTGGAAGAAGTGATATCAAATTCTTGTATCAGATCTTTCAGATTTCTTTTATAAGTTCTGTTTTTATGATTTCGATAAAATACGAAGCAGGTAAGTGCTGCACCTAAAGCCATTCCGACTAATCGCATCTGATAGCTTTTTCCCGTAACATCATAACCATATAGCAGCAGATACCCAAGAACCAATGTAGATTGATTAAACATGAATGGATTATGGCATCCGAACAGAATCAACACAGCCAGTGCCGCAATATTTAACAGCATTCCCAATACCGGTGAAAACTGATTTGCTAAATGCGGACATACAGTCATAATTACAAAGAACAAAGCCAAAAGCATCGTAGATTGTCCGGTGTGGATCCCCAGATCCGCATTTCTAAACACCATAAGACATAATAAGACTACTACACCTACAATGCTGTTCTCATTTCCAAATAGGATGCTGAAAATACTAACAAAGAAAAAACAAAATGCCATTGTAGCAGCTATCTTCACCAGATATACCCACATATGATATAGTTTTTTTTTAGTGTTTCACTCTTTTTCAACAGGTTTTTAGAACCTGCCTGATTTAACTGCAACTCCTGATAAAATGTCATATAAATTCTCCCATCTTCTAATTTATCTTAAAACTATATAATCTCATCTTTCTGCTTTGGCAGCTCTATAACAAATCTGCATCCACCATATTCACGGTTTTCTGCTTTGATTGTTCCTCCGGCACTATCTACAATCCGTTTTACAAGTGCAAGACCTAGGCCATTTCCTTCTGCTTTATGAGATCCATCTACCTGATAGAACTTGTCAAATATTCTGGATTTTACATCATCCTCTATTCCTGGTCCTTCATCTTCCAGAATGAACTTAACAGAATCCTGTTCTTGTTTCAGAAACATCGTAATTGTCCCCTTTGAAGGGCTGAACTTAATCGCATTATCCAAAAGATTTATCCAGATATGCATAAAAAGTCCTTCATTCGCAGTATATTTAACTTCCTCCAATTCTACCTGAAAACCAATTTCTTTTTCTGTCCATTTTGTTTCCAATGAAAGAAATGCCTGGCGGATCTGTTCATCCAGACGATATTCTGTTTTTTTCATTGGTATATTCTGATTCTCTAACTTGGATAACAGCAAAATATTACCAACCAATCCGGAAAGTCTTTGGGTGTTAAATAAGATTTTTTCTACATATTCCTCTTGATCCGGAGACAGTTCTTCTCCCTGAAGCAGCATTGTATATCCTTCAATGGCATTAATCGGGGTCTTAAACTCATGAGAAACATTAGATACAAAATCCATCTGCAGCACCTCTGTTGCACGAAGTTCTTTTGTCATAACGTTAAAACTTTGATAAGATTCTCCAACTTCTGCTATACGGCTGTTCGTTTCCAAATGCTGTTCAAAATCTCCCCGAGAAACTTCCTTCATTGCTTTACTAAGTCTGGTAATTGGTTCCAGTAACTTTGCATTGATAAAGGAAGTGATCAGCCCTGCAATCAATGTATTGAAAATCAAAAGCCAGCCAAGCACAGGTATGCTGCCCGGCAGATTAAAAAAATGATTCAAAAAAGCAAATAATAAAGCAGATATGACTGTTGAAAATACAAGTGCCAGCCAGATTGCACCAGTCAGACAGGATCGGATCCGCAATCCTTTTTCTTTCTTTTGTTCCATTATTTTTTCACCACCTTGTATCCAATTCCACGCATTGTTACGATTTCAAAATCAGGGTTATCTTTAAAACGCTCTCTGATTCTTCCTATATGTACCTCTATCGTATGTGGGTCTGCCTCCGTCTCGTATCCCCATACTTCATCCATCAACTGTTGTTTTGTAAATGTTCTGCCTGGCGAAGCTGCAAGCTTATATAAAAGCAGGAATTCTTTTTTAGGCAAAACAAGACTTTCCTTATCAGTTGTAACCGTCATTGCATCATAATCAAACTCTGTTGAACCGATCACAATTTTGTGTTCATTCAGTATCTGTGCACGGCGAAGCAGTGCTCCGACTCTTAAAACCATTTCATTCACATTTACCGGTTTTACCATATAATCGTCACTTCCCGAAAGAAATCCCTGGCGCATATCATCAAAGGAACCTTTCGCAGTGATCATAAGCACTGGTATCTGATATCCTGCTGAACGAAGTTCTGACACCAGTTCATAGCCATCCATAACCGGCATCATAATATCGGAAATGATCAGATCAATATACTCTTTATCCAATATTTCTAATGCCTGTGCTCCATCCGATGCACTTTTGACCTGATATCCATTCTTCTCAAGCACTTTTTGGAATAGCTGGCTTAATTCTTTATCATCTTCTACAATCAATATTTGAAACACGTTTTCCTTCCTCCTTATTAAAACAGATACCTTGCCCATCCAAGCAGATGCTGTACCAAATATTTTTCTCTGACGTTTCTTTGTTAATTCGATTGGCTCTACATGATATGGATCATTATAAGTTCCCCCTTCTAATATCTGGCGGGACACTTTTTCATATTCCATCATGCCCTCTTCCAACTGTTTATTAATATCTTTACTGCGAATTACAAGCATCAGTTTCCGTATCCAGATATGCACTTCTCATGTCCATATTAAAGGAACCGATTACAGACAGATCATCGTCAATCAGAATACTTTTTCCGTGGTATGAATAACCGCCTTCATATTCCCAGATATTAATTCCTGTACTTAAGATTCTATTTCTGTTTTTCGCATAATCGGCAGACCCAAATGGATTCCCATTATTGGCAACTGAATTTGTCATGATAGAAAAATCTGAAACGTTCTCTGCAATCTCTTTCCATGTATTATACATCATATCATTACAGATAATATATGGTGTGTGGATTTTCACGCGCTCTTTTGCATTTTTCATCAATTCTCCCAGCTGATACCACACTACTGGTTCATATTTTCTACCCTCGCTCCACCTGTATTTTCAGAATTTGAAAGTTTAATACCTCCACCATATTTTTCAGCCACAGTTTTTGCAAAAAATAGTCCCATCCCATAATGGGCTTCGCCATTTCTACTTGTGTCATCCATAAAAAACTGCTCTGTGCCATGCAATAATGCTTCTTTTGTAAATCCTGATCCGCTATCCTCCACAATGAATGTCAGCCGGCCATCCTGCTCCTTTGCGTCAATATAAATGATTCCATTTTCTTTTGTATGCTCCACTGCATTCTGAATCATATTCATTACGGCCCGGAACATTGGATCATAAGCAATCGTTACCTTTTTATCACTTTGTCCCGCCTTCCAATCTATTTTCTGGTGATAGCTTTCTACCAGTCCGAGTGCCTGTTCCTTTATATCTGCGAAAAAATCTTCTAACCTCACCGTTGTATAGGTAACATCACTGCAATTCCATGATTTTGTGACATCTATCAACTGTTTTACATAACTTTGTATCTGTGTTGTGCCGTTCAAAACATAAGTGATATTATTCTTCTGTTCTGTGGTCAGTTCAGTCTCTGAAAGTAGTTCTGCATTTCCCCGTACAATCGTAAGAGGTGTTTTAATATCATGCGCCAAAGCAGACATCTGTTGTTTCTTTTCCTGCTCTGTTTTCCACTGCTTTTCTAAAGATTCTCGCAATGCATCTCGCATATCATCGATTGCCGATAAACAGTCATCAAACTCTTTGATACCGGAACAGGATGTCTCATATTCCAGATTTTGATCCTTTATTTGTCCGATTGCGTCTAATACAGGCTGCATCTTCCGTACTTTGCAACATTCCATGCTATCTGTTCGTATTGTTCTGACAGATCTCCACCTATTTTCTCTCCATTGCGGAGTATAGGACCCTCCACCGCCTTGATAACTTCTACTTCTGCCATAAAAATCCTCCTTCTTAAACCCGTGCTTGGTTTATCCTTCATACCAAGCATACTAAAAAATGAAAATATGAACGAACATACAAAAGGAGCCTGCATATACATTTTCATGCATATACAGACTCCGCCATCTCCCCAATACTGATTATGGTTGCTAAGCAACCTTATTTCCTGCATTGGATTTGAAATATTCCGACTCCAGAATATGATACGAACTCATAATCTTATTCTTTGCCAGAATATATTCATTCTCTGAAATCAATCCAAGACGAACCAGTTTTCTAATCACTGCCATCTTCTTGCTGAATTCCAGACATTTCTTTGCATCTAACTGACACCATTCCATAGCAAAACCTCCCTTCATAATTCCTACTGTTTCGTTCCAAGTCTGCACGCATGCTCCAAAATTCTTATAAAAAGTCGTAGAACATATGTTTGTTTTATGTTATAATTCTTCTATAAGAATCAGCTAGCACACAAAGTAATCTTTTTAATTTCAAAAGATTACCCTTTCACTAATAGGAGAAACAGAAGTGGTTTTGCGGAAGTGTTTTTGAAACTTTTTGAAAATAATGCAATGAGGAATGATATAAATTGAAACCAGACTACGAAGAATCAATAGAAAATGAAGACAATATAGCCTCTGATGAGCTCCTGTATATGGAAGAAATGGAACAGGCACGAATCATTGAGCAGGCTGCACTTGCAGAAATAGAATTAGAAATGGCTGCTTACCCTGAACCGGATGCTGATGTACCGGAGGAAGAAGCTACAGAAGCAGCCTCACGCACAATGTTAAAACGGGAGCTTCGTGCACAGGCTCTTTTAAGACTGGAAGATGGTGCGAGAACCGAAGAAGATTTTAAGGAAGTCATAAAGCAGTGGGATCACTTAGATGATAACCGGGAACGAAAGGAACGCTATCACGAAATAGGCAGGGAAATGAACCGGTTAACAGAGGATGCTCCAAAGAATCCGGTGGTAATCCCCTATCCAATCCACCACACCTACTGGCGGCAGATGATGAAAGGTGATTTTCTGGATGTAATATTTGACTGCCCCTTTGAAATGCATGAATTTCTTACGGATGAGGATTATTCCAAGATTATTTATGACTTGAAAGACAGTTACAAAGAGCTTATCTATTATCTGTATATTCGAGATTACAGCACTCTTTATGTTGGAAATCTGTTGGGACAGACTGACCGTAATATCAGAGGTGTGAGAAATACCATCTTAGGTCAGATAACCAAAAAGGTAATTGCGGTGCTTTTAGAACGACAAGAATTTGATATCCCTCTATGGACAACAGAACAGGAATTTATGGAAAAGTACAAAGAGAAAATACCTGACATACAAAGAAAAGCTAAAAAAGAAAAGGAAAAGATTATCCGTGAAATCGGTGTGCTGGCAAGAAAGGTATTAAAGCAGTACCAGAAAAGCATAACAAATCAGACCAACTGCTAATCTATTATAAGAAAAGCCACAGAATAGAAATAAAGTAATTACATTTCCCTTTATCTGTGCTATGATAGTAATAGTTTTGAATTTTATTCAATTACTTTTATATAGAAACGAGGAAGTATATGATGAATTTATTTGCAAACTCCAGTTCCAACTGGGTAAAATATGATAAATACGAATGGAAAAAGGCAGACAATGGAACTCTCTATATCACTCCCACAGAGGATGCAAAGCCATCCCTTTACAATCCGGTTAAAGAATATCAGGATATGGTTCTGGCTGCCATTAACATAGGCACTCTTGCCATGAAGGAAGAACCGAAAGAATCCCTTCAGGCTTCTATTATTGATTTTGCCTGCAATTATGGTTTGCTCGGACTTATGACCGCATTACCTACCACACCGGAGTTTATTACATATGAAGCAGTATATTTACCAAAGAACCATTTTATCAGGGAAGAAAGTCTTAGCACAGAAAAGTACCTGTCCTACTTTTTTCCTTTTGATAATATTGATTTTGTAAAGCATGGTGTTGAATCTTCATGGAGTACTGACAGTTCGGAAATGATTGCATTGATTATGGCGATGAAGAACAAACCGCAGGCAGTTCTTATGAGCTTTCAGAAAGAATATGCAGAACGCTATGACTGGCTTGTGACAGTATTCAGAGATTGGGCATTTACCTTTTTCTCAAGTTTTCTGTATTATCAGGATTATGACCGGTTAGATGAAAACGAAAGAAATCTGTACCGACAGGGAATGGCTGTATTTGGCGGTATTGCACCAACTTATCACATAGAACTGCTGGACAAACCTACTATTGTGTGGGAATTCCACTCATTACTGCTTGGTATCCAAATGATGTTTTCATTTATGCTTACCGATGATAACTCTACTCTGAAAGTATGCAAGCACTGTGGCAGTGCCTTTGTAGCAACCAGAAGCAATATGGAATTCTGCTCTCCTCAATGCAAGAACCAGTACAATGTGTATAAGAGCAGGGCGAAGAAAAAGGAGTATTAAGTCTATGAATAACTCAAATATCATTATGTACACAACCGAAGACGGACTGACCAAGATAGAGACAACTTTTGAAGATGATACAGTATGGCTGTCACTTGACCAGATGGCTGAATTGTTTCAGCGTGATAAATCAACCATATCCCGCCACATCAAAAAATCTTTGAAGAAGGGGAATTACAGCGAAATTCAGTTGTTGCAAATTTTGCAACAACTGCCGCTGACGGCAAAACCTATCAGGTGGATTACTATAATCTCGATGTCATCATTTCCGTCGGCTACCGTGTGAAATCCCATCGTGGTACACAGTTTCGTATCTGGGCTATGGGAATTTTAAAGGAATATATGAAAAAAGGATTTGCTCTGGATGATGATCGCTTAAAACGATTGGGTGGCGGCAATTACTTTGATGAACTGCTTGCCCGTATCAGAGACATCCGTTCTTCTGAAAAAGTATTTTGGAGAAAAGTGTTAGAAATCTATGCGACCAGTATCGATTATGATCCTCATGCTGAAGCCTCTGTCCAATTTTTCAAGCAAGTTCAGAACAAAATGCACTGGGCAGCCCACAAACACACCGCTGCTGAAGTAATCTATCAGCGTGCTGATGCAGAAAAGGAAAATATGGGACTTACTTCATGGAGTGGTGATACCATACATCGTTCTGATGTGGAAGTTGCCAAAAACTATCTCTCGGAAGCAGAACTGGATGCCCTAAACAAAATCGTTACTGCGTACCTTGACATTGCCGAAGTCCATGCCCTTAATCAGGAGCCTATGTATATGAAGGACTGGCTGGAAACCATTGACGATTACTTGAAAATGACCAGAAGGGATATACTTACCACCAGCGGTCATGTCAGCCATAAACAGGCTATCGAAAAGGCTCATGCTGAATATGATAAATATAAAAACCGACTGGAGGATAGCCTTTCTCCGGTGGAGAGAGATTTTATTAAAAACATTGGAACCTTGGAAATGATTGCGGATTCGCAATCATAATTCGAAAAAGGTGGATTGCCCCACACTCATTTTAGGGCAATCCATCTCATTTCTCTGTATCCTTTCAATTTTCCACGATTTATCAACCTCAAATAAATGCGTGCTTATTTAATCATACTTTAAACGAATCTATCCACTTCTGGGCTTCTATTCCTGGATCATAATCTTCAAGTGCACTCAATTCTTCCCCATATCTATAATTTGAATCAAATGCACCGGAAGCAACATTATATACATACCTAAATTCTTGAGGCATAGGCATATCGTATTCTTTACATATATCTTCAAGTTCAGGTATAATTTCATCCTCTATCACATCAAATATCTCTAATATATCTTTATCCGATATACCCGCTTCAAGATTACCAAGTATTGAGCCTTTTACTCCGAAGGCACATGTTTCCATTGCTGACCATTCATCCGATTGAATGAAAACATATATTGTATCTACATTATCACCTATAACCTCTAAAAACATTGATATTATTTCTGATTGTTTTTCTGTAAATGCATCTTCAAAAATCATAATTGCCCCTTCAGCAAATTTAGAATTTCAGCTTTCCCTTACCAAGTAAGACAAAGTCTGTTCCCTTTGTCATCATATTCTGTATTCCAATAATGCGGAGCATTCACTTTCGTATAAATTAAAGCCTACTCCCATATTATTTTTGTCCTGCCTATACTTTTTTCCGGTGCAAAATAGAATTTTACAAAATCGCCTTCCTTTACGTTGTGTTCTTCCTGTTCTGATTTTGTTATTGCTACATCTGCAATTGTAATTTTATTATATTCATTATTTTGCAGTACCTCGTTAAACCATAATAGCCTTATGTCTATTTTATTTCCTTTATCCTTCATTTTCGCTACCATTGCTTTTTGTACCCATGCATTTTTCTCAACAAAATTCACTTCTGTTGACATTAAAATATTTCTCTGCTCCTCTGTTAATTTAGAAACCATATCTATGCGTTCTTTACTGTCTTTTCCTGCCACTATAAAAACTACGGCAATAAAAATAACTACTACAACTGCTACAATTAAGTATGACATAAAACATTCCTCCTGCTTAATTCCATTTCCAAGCTTTAATAACCTGAATAAAGGAAATTTCATTTTCCCTTATTTTAACACATCAATTACAGATATTCTATCCTCAAAACTTGTAAATTTTATCTTTTCATAAAATTCTGCTTCATCGAATCCGAACAAATTCTCTGAATTCTCATATTCTTCATCCGTCGGTTCTATGATGAATGCAGGAGTCAATGACACCCCTTTTAGGAATTCATCTTTTATTCTAAGCATAGTCACGCACCCTTTTTTGTCATTCTTACCTAACTCCATTGCTTCCCTTAATCACAATCAACATTCAATCTAAATTTTCCACAATGAATACATCTGAACAAATATCCAGCCAGGGAACCGCCCTTTTCTAACATTTCATTATCAAAGTCCATTCCCTCTACTTTTTTGTATTCTTCAATAATACTTACTAAATTCATCTCTTTTAATTCCGCATATCCTACATCACCTAAATACTCACAATAGTCATCGCAACATGCCAACCAATATTCGCCTTGCCAAGAACAATATCCCGGTGTTCGCCTAAACAATTCAGTCCTTTTCTCCTCATCTGATATTTCCTCTGCGTATTGGATAAATTCACCATCATACTTTTCTGCTGCCTTACCATTTGCCACACATTCCATGCAAATACAATCCACTTCTCCACTGCAGTACATAGTTGACACATACACATCTGTTTTGTTGCCACAACACTGGCATACATTATTATCGAACTGAACTGCATCTAAAACTTTTTCTTTATCGTAAACATTAGGATGATATTTAAATTTGGGTAATTTCAAAGAATTATCATTCATTTTTGTATCCTCTTCATCTTCACAACTACATCAACTCCGGACAGTTCTCTACATACTCAGAAAACAGACCCCCACCAATCTCATAATCTCTTAATGCAACTTCCTTGCTACTCATAACCTCAGGGTTCAGTTCGTCAGGCAGAATACAAAGCAGACATTCTTCATCCGACATCGGTAAGTCATATTTGGAAATGCCGTACTTTTCATTAAAAACCCTGCCATTTACCACATAAATTTTCAGATGCTCATTCATAAGCAAGCGCTTCTGATTTAATGTTTCACTATAAAATCGGTTATATAAAAAATCAAGCATCTCGTCACTTGGCTTTGAAAAGTAGCAAAGTGCAGTCTGGGAATTGAGCAAATCAAGAAATGCTATATCCTTCACATAAATAAGCTCACACCGTTTTGCACCATCTGGTACTTTGTAAAATGTGCGCTTTACGTGGTTTTTCCACAGACAGTAAATCCAGACATCGACATAAAACAATAAAAATGCCAAAAAGGTAAACCGAAGTATGTCAGGACACACGTACCACCAATAAACAAAACGATCATAGTTATAATAACAGCCACACCTTTTGCCGAGCCATATATATGTATATACCATTCTTCGATGTATTTGTACCGATAGGATTCTTCTATCTCTGCAGGGTCTTTCATTTTTTTCCTGCATTTAATTACAAAAGGCGACAGAGTTATAATCGCAAAGGCAAGCATTGCCGAAAGTACAATAAATGCATAGCTTACCTGCTCATTTTCCAAATTAAACCAAACATACAGACAATCAACCGCCAATATGAAAAAACCAATGTATTGCCAAAATAAATACGGATGCTTTTTTATGAATTTCATTCTATACTTAAATTCCCTTTCCACTCCAATATACCTATTACAACTTATCCCACACCCAATCGGGTGCTGAATAATGAATATTCAAATTGATAGATTTAACCCCCTGTAACTATGTCGTCCAAATATCTTCCAAACACCATATGCTCATACGAAAACTGCTCCGTATTTTCTGCATTGATATTCAGATCGCCCATAGCGATACATAAAATCTGCGTATCATCATTTACTTTGCAGGCAAATCGCTGATTCCACAGCTTTCCTGTAAGGTAATACAGTTTAAGTTTGCCTTCCGGCAATGCATTCATGCCGATTAACCAGTTGTACAGAATATTGAAAAATTCTTCATCCGGAATAGCTTCCATTCCAATAGTAAGTGCAGATTCCTCGTACAGTTGATTCAGAATCTCTACCTGTTTAACATCTATCTTTTCTATATTTTCCGCTCCCACAGGCACCGAATACAGCAGCTTCATAATACGTTTTTTCCTTAGCAAAGCATATGTAACAGCTGCTCCAAAGCATAAAAAAATTACAAGGAGCATGATAACTCCTGCTTTTACGTTCGCTCCCATCAAGCCAAATGCAGCTATAGTCAAAATGAGACACAAAAAAAATATTGTTCCAAATATCACATCAAAACGTTTCTGATTTTTGTTGTTTCTGTTTCTTGTGTTATAGGCTCTAAACAGGGCATCTTTTATACTCTTGTTAATTGTGTTCATAATCTCACTTACTACTTTCTATCATTATTCTGTTCAAAAAAACTCACCAATTCTTACACAAATAAACGGCTTTCCAATACCATTTGGACATTTCTGTGCTTCAAAAAAGCAATCTATACTTTTGCGAATTTCCTGTGCAAGTTATTTTCTAAAGCCGATTGTTGTACAGATTGCCAAGGCTGTTATCTATCTCATATCCGCACACACCATTTTGCCCTTAGAATCCACATCTACATCAATCTCATGTCCGCCAAATACATAGCCATCATCATATCCTATAGTATAGGAACCATTTTGATTCACAAAGATGTATTTCATGCGTTCTTTTAATGCGTTTGCAAATTCTTCCGGTGTAGAAAAATGAATTTCACATTCATCTTCATAGTCTTCCAAGCACTCCAAAGCAGCGTCATACAATGCTTCATCAGCTGCAATATATTCTCTAAATGCTTCATCTCTTGACACAATATGCTCCACAAAATCTCTTGCAACAGCCAAAGGCTTTTTCCAGGTTGCTTTACTGCTCCACTCTACCTCAATATAAATCGTAATATCATTACCTAAAAAATGATACGTTCCTTCAAACAGCCCTTCTGATTTCTCTAATACCAATTTCCCCAAAACATCATCTTCTAAAACAATCGGTGCCAGATATTTTTCCTGCTTTTTATCAAGCTTTGTTCCGGATACATTTTCTTCTAATACCTCTTTTACATACAAAAATGCAAGTTCCCCAAAGGTACTATACTGTAATCTTCCCAAAACCTTATAAATCACACCATCTTTAAATCTGTTAAAATATTCGCTGTTTTCATTCTGTGCCTCATACTCCTGATTTGATATAGGCCATGTCATAATCTTTATCTTCTTTACCACACAATCAGCATTTATATCATATATTGCAACAGCAGAACATGTAATAATATGATACTTTTCATTCTTGCTCAAACGTGAAGAACCACCGTTTCCAGCAAGGACATAATACAAGCTCTCCTCGCCATCAAATTTATTATCTTTCTGATAGATTCCATTCATATCCATACACATTCCTCCTACTTAATTCCCTTACCAAGCAAGGCAAAGTCTATTCTCTTTGTCATCATATTCTGCATTCCAATAATGCGGGTCATTTACTTCCATATAAGTTATACCCGGGATATCCGTCCTAACCTTCGTCTTTAGTGTCTTATTTAGAAAAATAAATGTTGTTTCATCACTATCACTGAAACGACCTCTATAGGTTTCACGTATTGTATTTCCAGCCTCAAGCTCTGCCAGCAAAATATCATATAGTTTACTATGAGATTTTTTAAATCTCCGGATATTATTCCATTCATAAAGAAGCTTCTTAAGATCTTCGGTACTTACGCAAAGAGGCTCGTAATCGTCAACCAAATAACATGTTATAACGGTAATTTCCTTTTCTATGTCCGCAGAAAAACATTTCCAGCCGTATTATATATTTCAGCTTCACCGTCAATCACTATGTCTACACTTCTTTCCATCAAATCCGGAAAATCAATAAGACAGCCAAGCAGTGCTTCATACTCATTCGAAAGAGCAGGGCGAATTATTTTGTTTCCATCATCAAAGGTTTGCACATCATATGTATGTTGAATCAATTTCTTCTTTCTCCTATCACATTTCTTTGGCACAGGCTCAATATATAAACTTCAAAATGTCACGTGCTACATACTTTCTTTAATTTCTCCATACCAGCTCATCAATTCTGACACAGGGGATATTCCACTTTTGGTATAGTCATCATAACGATAGGACGCATCAAATTTATGTGTTGCAACATCAAACTCCAGCTTATATTCATTCGGACATTTTTGTTGGTACATATCACACAACTCAACTAGCTTACTAATATCTTTTGTTCCAATTGATAAAAAATTCATCAGAGGCTTCATCATCAGCAAAATTACCGGCAGGTATGACCCTATCTCCTTTGACAAAAATAGCATTGAACATTTTCTGTGATGCATCCTGATAAATATAGATATATATTTTATCAACGCATCCGCCCGTATATTCCATACACAGAGAAACAAATTCTGACTGTAAATCAGTGAACGCATCTTCAAAAACCATATCAACATCTCCTTCATTAGCCGCAAAGCCTGTACATCTTATCTTTTCATTAAATTCTGCTTCATCGAATCTGAACAAATTCTCTGAAATTTCATATTCTTCATCCATCGGTTCTATGATGAATGCAGGAGTCAATGAGACTCCTTTTAGGAATTTTTCATATACCATTCTGTTATCCAAATCAAGATGTTCAGATTGTAAAAATCATTTATAAGCTCCGATGTATTCGAACCGTATTCATCTCTCTGGTAATCTTCTATAAACTCCTCAAAACCATCAAATACTTTTTTCGTAATTGGAATATATTTGTACCATAATAGTATATTTATAAAATCATCTACAGAAGCTGCGATATATCCGGCTCCACCTTCCGAATCAATCATGGAAACATATTGATTATCCACCAATACACATACTCCACCATCACCATCACTGGCAAATGGAATAAGTTCATAATTCTGTTTACAGCCACCCTCCATTAGAGATTCCAAGTCATCCTGTAATTCGTTAGGTTTCCATATTTCCAATCCACATTTCCAATATATTTCATCCTTAAGCTCGGTGCTATTATTTATCCTGTCCAAGTAGTAAAATAGTTTTTCTTTCTGTGTCATTTTTCAATCCTCCTTTTCTGCTGCAAAATCTACTGCTTAAATGCGAAAGTTTCTTATTTTTAGACTTCAAATGAGCAGAGTACAACATATCCAAAAACAAAGAAAATGAATCCGCAATCTAAATTATAGCAAATCCGATGCTATATATTTTGAATCGCAAAGCTTTCTCCTATTCCATCCTTTTGCGTATTTCCCTTGCATTTTCCATATCCTGAACCAATTAATATAAGCCATTTTTCATGGGAATAGACAGCCTCTTGGAAATCCGGATACCTCGCATAATCGTCTCTTTTATTTTGTTGAGAATAAACTCAACCTCTTCAGTAGGCTTGTGACAAAAAATAACTTTTATATTTGGAGTCTTGCCACTTCCACCGAAGTCTTCGTATATCTGCCCCGATGCAATATAGTCTAAATAATCGTTTACTTTGTCCTGAAGAACCTCTAAGTGCGCTTTTAATATCTCTGAATCCCATGGAATGTGATCACTAATGCATACTGTAACTTTGTCATCGTCTTCATGACCAAAATCTACAACATTTCTATCCAATACAGACATCTTTATCAACCACCACCTACTTTTTTATTGCCAACCTATTCATTGAAGGTAAATATCATTATCCACAATATACTTCAAATTACACCGATTTAGCATCCACGTCTTATTCCTTGCTCCATTTTGATATTGAACAATCTGCTCTTTTACCTCATCTGACAGTCCAACATATATTTGATGTGCTTTATCCTTAATTGCTTCCTGTCCTAAATGTTCTGCTATAAAATCAAGATGTACATCATACTTTTCAAACCCTTCAAAGAAGAGATATTGTACAGCCGAATGATAATTATTTTCAAATCTATGTACTAAGTCCATTGCTGTCTCTTGAAATCGTTTTTCTAATATATTCCTTGTTTCAAGCAACCTGCTTTCCGTTGATATATCATACCAATATCCATTCTCTGGCTGGTAACTCATAGATGCCACAACATTATCGACTGGTAATTTTCCATACGTTTTATAGATAAGTCTCAACTCTGCATTTATCTCGATGCTTTGACCGGATTCATTCCATTTTGAAGAAAAGAAATTAATTTCAAACACAATATCTTTCACGGTCTTCTTTAACACACCACTTTTAAGATACTTGAAACCAGTTATCTCCGACAGCTCCTGAATTAATCTTGTTTTTGCTTCTGCAACATTTAACATATCTTCCATCTTCTTCTCCTTAGTATTTTAACACCAACATTAAGACAGTTCTATTACAACTATCTATAAAATACTCGTATATCAATTCAGACAACGCATCCCTGCCAAGCTTAATAATCCGGCATTCATTTTCTTTCATTTCAACCATCTAGTCACAGTACATTTTCGTCTACATGTTTTTTAATGCTTCTGAAAAATCCTCTAATAGATTTATCCAGTCGCCATATTCAATGCCGGCAATATGTAAATCTCCCCATGCCCGAATATGACAGTTACATACCATTCTACGTATAAGTTTCTCATCACACACATGCATATGCTCATATTGTTTCAGAAAATCATCTACTTCCTTCCATTGAGCATGATTACTCTCCTTTAACAAATCTCTTATTCGCATTGCCATAGTTTTTAGATTTGATTCCACATTTGCCTCCTCTGAACCTAACCATTCTCCGTAAAACCATATATATGATTTTTCATACCAATCTTCATCATGAAGCTCTTCCATATATCCTATCTCTGGTAACTTTGTCACGATTGCATTATCCTTCAAATAGTAATATTCACTTTTATCTGCCAGATCCAGGTATTTTTTCAAGTTCGACTAATACATTAACTAAGATATTATTTTAATCAATTTTTATAAAATATTTTTCATTACTATATTTGTCGTTATCCGATTCGATATACAAAAAAATTTCATCTTCGGATTCCCATTCAACCTTAAAGTATACTGTTTCATTATATCCTGGTTTATTTGTTTCGAAAACCAATGTATCATCTTTAAAAATATATGGACGACTTACATAGTCATATCGTAGAGTTATAGAATAGTTACCACTAGGTGAATATATAACTTCATCTCTACTTGTTTCATATTCAATTTCACTTGTCGTACATCCGGTTAATACAAATAATACTAATATACATAACACAGCGTTTTTTTCACCAGTTCTACCTCCAGTTCTGAGCTATAATTATATTTCGTACGGTCCATATACTATATTCTCATCCCACATCTTAGCAAACACACACTCCCTTAAAAGGATCCTTGTCCATATATTTCGCCTTCTTTAATTTCTCCATTCTCTACTATCATCTCCACATTTTCAAACACGTTCATAAACACATGCTTTGCTTTTTCTAAAAGCCTATGGCACAACTTTGGCTCCTCAAACAGAAAACTTACACGCATTTCTATCCTTTTAACATTTGGATACTTTTCTTCATATTGTCCTGAATCTATGTACCAAATATATGTATTGAGTTTCTCCTGCAATAAAAATAAATGTCGATTCATATCTGACCAGTCCATTCCATCTGCAAGAAGAAGTATCAAGCTGGAAGTATCCTGTTCATATGCCATGCCATCAATGGTGTCTGTGTTTTCAATATTCAACTTCTCATCGTTATTATCTAATCAATCTGCTCAGATTTCTCTGCTTTTACTACAACATCCACGATTTGCTCCTCAGCCTTCGATTCCTGTGACACTGCATCCGTTTCATAAAAATCAGCAACAACTTCTTCCACACTTATATCATTTATCTCAACCACAGATTCTTCATTCTCCGCAACCACTTCGTCAATAACAGGAGTCTCCGTATATGATGAAACAGCCTCTTCTCTCTTAGCCTGCTTTTCCTGCATTGCTTCAAATTCCACTCTGGTCATAATCGGTGTAGAAATCATTTCTGCTGTAGCTGTTTTCCAGTCCACTATTTCCTGACCTTCCAGATAGTCCAGATAAGCATTATTCCACTCTTTTCTGTCCATTTCATCCAGATAAAGATTGAATCTACGGCTATTGCGTTCAGCCACACGATTTCTTATGGCTGATATCCCTTCCCTCTTTTTTTCAGTTCTTCTGCCTGTTTTCGCTTCTTCTCCTGCTCTGACTGAATCAATGCCTCAATCTCTGCTTCCATCTGCTTCATGGCAAGGTCTTTTGCTTCCCTTTCTGCAACAAAACCTCTAATCCTGTCCGCAAGCTCTGCCTTTCCGTACCCTTCTCCCAGCTTATTACCTCGGATTCCTTTCTTCATATCCGGCATGGCAAAAGTCACAGTTTTATTCGTAACTCTAATCGTCCAGTGGTAAATTGCACGCAGATACTCTATCAGCTGTTCAAATGAATTTACCGTCGGCAGAATCTTGTCAATGGTATTTCTTATAAGTTCCCGGTCGGAAGTAACTCCCACACCGTCTGATGCATTCTTATCCATAAGGCGTTTTTCCACCCAGTAATTATCCTTATGCTTTCTGGCAAGTAAATCCGCCTGCCCCAATCCCAGACGGATACACTTATCCATTACCCACTTTTTTGCATGATACATCATCTTACCAGTGCTTTTATGCTTACAGCACTGCTTCCACTCGCATGGTTTATCGTGCCATATGCTTTTCCTGCCGGGGAATTTCCGCACGGAATTAATAACCATGTGAATGTGCATATTCCGGCTGTTATTATGACCGTCTGGATGCACTGCAACTACTGCCTGATGCCCCGGAGCAAACTCTGCAAGCCACTTCTTTCCAAACTCCATTGCCTGTTCCATTGTAATATCATCCTCCGGTTCAAAGCTGATAATATAATGATGTGCCTTTACATCATTCACAGAATTGTTCTTTCCATAAAATCTGTTGGTTTCAATACACTCTGCACCAAAACTGTCCACATCACAATTCACGCCATCAATCAGATAGTTTTCACGCTCCATAATCCTGCCCTTTCCATCCAGAATGGGCTTATTAGTATATTCATCAAACTGACAGGTCAGATACTCCACTGCATCAGAATAAAATCTGTTCTTTACTGAAATATGCTTCAATATCGCCATTAGCTCTCACCATCCTTTCCGCTTTTACGCCTGCGTTTTTTACCACAAGCCACATCTTCCAATGCCGGCAGAATCTTAAACTTCAAATCAAGCAGCTCCCTTACGGCTTCCTTTACTTCATAATAAACGCTGCAAAAATCGCCACCACCATTCAAATGCTTTGCTATCTGATTCAGATTCGAGCCAATCTTTCCAAGCTGCATGGAATACTCCCTTAAAAGACCGGTATCTCCATAGCAAGGCAGTTTCCTGCCCAAAGCACATCGTCTCATATATTCTGAAGTGGTAAGCCCGGTTTTTCTCGCTTTTTCCTCAATCAGTTCCTTATCCTCTGCGGAAATACGCATCCTTTTTAATACGCTCAATGGTGGTAATCAGTCCCAGCTCATAGGTGTAAGCGTCCTTATCCATAGGAATTTTATCTCTGACACTAAGCACATCCAGTGTCCAAGAACCCAAATCCACACATCTGAGTCTGTCCATATCTCCCATACGGTTTGCAATAGCCGCATAACACTGGGCATAAATCTTAACCTTATCCATATAAAAAGAATAATGCACTCCCTCAAAGTTAAAAGAAATGCGTTCCTTATGCCATAGATAATCACGAAACTCCTTACGCTCCGCACCAAACAGGGTAAGTGGCACACCTGCATACAGTTCCACATGCTCTGCCTGTGCCTTACCCTGATACTTAAGCTCCTTGGCAATCCCTGCCAAGGTCAGCAAAAAGTAATTCTCATTCTCGGTCTTAGTTGCCTGCTTTCCAAGTCTGCCCTGACCCACAATATACTTCTTACCCTTATATTCCAAAAGTCCGTGATTGGTCAGTGGCGTATATTCTACAGGCACCACCGAAGTTTCCATAAAAGTATGCTCGCCCTTAATGGAACTCCAGCCGTGATCCAGTGCAATCCTAACAGGTGCCTCAAATGTTTCAGTCATAAATAAATTCTCTCTCATAAAATCCTCTCTTTCTCCCGTTCTTCCGGTCTGCAAATAATTGTTGTTCTGTTCCTTGTTAGTGATACTGGTATACAATCTCTCCATAAATAACCTCCTCCGCAAGCTGTTTAGCCTGCTCTCTTAATTTCCACATTTCCATTGTGGAGTTAGTGTCTTTCGGTTTATGTGATGCCAAATACCTATTCATAATTGAATCCAACATCTCATAAACCTGCTCATTTACTTCCTGTGCCTTACGATGAAGCTGCCCCATACGGATATGGTGGCGGTATCGGTCTATATGATTTTCTTTCATATAAGAAATCCAAATCAGACCATATTTTCCCACATCAGTGATTGTGACGGATAAAGTATTATCCGAACACTCACTAATATTGGGATACAAAATGCCATCCACCGTTCTGTATGTTCCGCCCATAGCTTCAAATATAGATAATTCATTGCTCATCTTAACGACCTCCTATCTTACTTTACCCCGGCTGGTACCAATACCCTTTGTTTTATCAAGTTGCTGTTTTTCATGCCATTCCTTTAAAAGCTGTTCAATCAACGCTGTTTTCTGCTTATGTGTATATCCTTCCGGAAAATACTTCTCCACAGCATCGGCACGCAATTTAATCTGTTCTCTCTGGTTTGGCTTTTCCTGCTCTAATATGAGAAACATTACATCCATATCCAGCTCTCCATACTGACTCATTCGCTTTATACGATTAGCCTGAGATAATGACGGTGTGCATTGCTCCATATCCATAACTTCATAAAGTTCATACTGCTGTTCCTCTGTCAGATAGGAAAGTTCCACCGCAATGGTAAAAGCAATCTTTCCATCATCTACCATATCAAGAAGCTTAGGGATGAGATTGGTAAGACGAATATAACGTGATATTTGCCTTTGACTTTCTCCTGTCTGCATTGCCAATGATTGATTACTTCTTATAATTGCATCTTCGACGCTTTTATCTTGCAACAACATCCATTTTCCATCAGCATCATATCCACCAGCCAATGAATGCGTTTGTAATGTAGGATTTTCTAACTTTTCGCCAACTTGGCAAAAAGTTAAATCAGTCCTCGCCCCTGCCTCTTCATCGCATCAAGCTTCATCTTATAAGCAAATGCCTTTTCACTTGGTTTCAAATGTTCTCTTTGCAGGTTACTGTCTACCATAGCTATAACTGCCTGATTATCATCAAGTTCTCTGATTACCACAGGCATTACATCAAGACCTGCCCATTTACTGGCAGCCTTTCTTCTATGCCCGGCAATCAGCTCATAGCCGCCTTCTGCTCTCGGTCTTGCCAATGCTGGAACAATGACACCCTCTTTTTCAATACTCTGCATCAGCTCAAAAAGTGCCATATCATTTTCTACCTTAAAGGGATGCCCCTCAAAGTCGTGTAAATCCGCAATGGGAACCATCTTTATATCCGTTTCAGCCATTGCATTGTATCGGAAAATTAAACTCTATCGACTTCAAAGGCATCTCTGACTCTCCATTAGGATATATCTGAATTTCCTTTCCATTAGATATATCTAATTTCCTTTATTAGATAAGTTATAAGGCTTTTCTTTTCCTCGTCACTTATTATATCATAGAGCTTTCCGAAATTCAGCATAAGCTTGTAAATATTGTCCAGAGTGATTGTTTCCATTTCGATAGAACTTTTTCTCAGCTTTGCATCTTCAATCCGTTCTTCCAACTCTACAATCGTATCATACAAGGCATCAAGTCTTAAAGTCATGTCGTGGATTTTCCTTTCTCTGAAACGAGCATCAATAGGCAGATTATCAATCTCTCGTTCCAGACGGGCTTTATTCAAATCTACTTCTTTCAGCTTACTCTCGTAATTGGCAAGTTCCTTATCAATAGCTGTTGTATCGGTCTGTACGCCAATACGCTTTTCAATCTCTTTTGCAAAATACTTATCGCTTACCAATTCCTTAACAGCTTCAATTACAAGTGGCTCAATATCTATTTTTCTTAGCGATGCTTTATAATCACAATGATGTCCTCGCTCCTGCTTATTTCTACCACAAATATAATAGTAAACCTCTTTGTATGTGCCGTCTTTATTTGTCCAAGCGTGTTTGTTCGTATACATTGAACTTCCACAAAGGGGACACTTTAATATCCCCGTCAAAAGGTGTGACCTATCCTTACCGATTTTGGATGGCTGTTTAATTCCTGTTGCCATACGCTTTGCGTGAACCTTTTGCCACAATTCCTCGCTGATAATTCCTTCATGTTGTCCATCTTCCAGAATGTAATCCTCTGCATGAACCTGCTTATATTCATTTTTTGTACCTTTTACCTTTTCTCGTGTTCTTCTGCCATAAGCAATCTTTCCACAATAAACAGGATTGTCTAATATCAACCGTATAAAATGACTGCTCCAAGTTTCCAATGTGCCGTTCTGACGAGGTATCTTCTTTATACCTTGAAGATTAAGATATTTTGCTACTCCGCCAAGTCCTATATCAGAATTAGCAAATTTATCAAATATAATTCTGATTGCTTCAGCTTCCGTTTCTTCTATCAAGAGCTGATTGTCTTTCAGATAATATCCGTATGGTGCAAATCCACCATTCCACCCACCTTGTCGTGCTTTTTCTCTCCGTCCATTCATTGTCTGTTCAATGATATTTTCTCTTTCTATTTCTGCAACCGCAGACAAAACAGAGATTAAAAGTTTTCCACTTGTCTGTGACGAGTCAATTCCTTCTTCAATACAAATAAGATTTATTCCATAAGATTGCACAAACTCTAATGAATTTAGAATATCCGCTGCATTTCTTCCGAAACGGGAAAGTTTATAAACCAGAATATAATCTATCTCCAATCCGTTTTTTATATCGGAAAGCATTTTCTTAAATGCAGGTCGTCCCTCAATAGATTTTCCTGATTTACCTGCATCCTCATAGATACCGACAATCTCCATTTCTTCTCGGTCAGCAAATCGCTTTAATCCGTTTTTTTGTCCTTCAAGACTGTATCCATCTACCTGCATCTCGGTACTTACTCTCGGATACAGGACACATTTCTTTCCTTCTCTGTTCATCGTACCACCTCCATAATTTTATAGGGAAATGTGATATGTAAGGCTGCGTAGCTTACGCAGCACAATCCAATTCTTGCAAAACTGTCTTTCCGTATTTTTCAACTATCTGCACCATAACATTGATAAATGAATTAAATACTTCATTTTCATCTTTCATCTGTTCATTTTGCAATTCTGGATTTTGGATATAGTTTTCATTTCCCATAATGAGTACCTCCGCTATAAAACAAGCGGCTGTACTCTAAATTATAGAAATACAGCCGCATTTTTACCAATGTGCAAATTTATCGTTCTCGTCCCTTTTACACATCTGTTGCCTTCGTTTTCTCCAATGCAACACTAATGGCAAGAGCCTTATCAACCCTTGCCACTATATTGTCTGGTATCATTCCCAAATACTGCTTTAGTCGCTGCTTATCAATCGTTCTTACCTGTTCAAGCAAAATGATTGAGTTCTTATCCAAACCTTCAAAATCATTGATTAAAGTGTGTGTCGGCAATTTTGCTTTAGTGTGTATTCGGCTTGTGATGGGTGCGACAATGACCGTAGGGCTATGCTTATTGCCGACATCGTTTGAAATGATAAGTACAGGTCTTGTTCCGCCTTGCTCCGAGCCGATAACGGGATTTAGATTTGCGTAGTAAATATCTCCACGCTTGATTTTTCTTTCCATTATGTTTGACCTCCCAGATTTATTTAGGCAGGTATGTTCTGCCTATGTAGGCAGCCAAACAAAAGGAAGTATTTAAGGTCGGGAGAGTATAAACAAAATCTCTGTTCTTATGACCGCCTTTCGTTTGGCTGAATATGATAGGAGCATTTCAATTTGTCCTCGACACCCCGAAATGCTATGGGAAGTCGCCAAACGGTCAGCAGCGAACTGACACCACGGGAGTTCCACCCCAACTGTCGGTCTGACAGAGCCGCCCTCATTGCCTGCGACGGTTTTATCACGCTCGGACTGTGACTGGACGGGAGTATCATTATCCTCTTTGTGGGTTATGGCGAAATCGGGAGCTACCCGATTTTTTGAGTCGGTAAGATTGGCTCACCACCTTTCAATCGCTCGCTGCCTGTCGGCAGGTCTTGGCGTACCGCTGCACACGCTTATGCTCATCACAATCACAAAGAGAAAGTATTTGGCGAATGGGTATTCACTTGTCAAGGAACGCCCCCCGTTTTCGCCACACAAAGGAAAACAGGGTAAGAGGTTTTTGTCCTCTCACCCTGTAGCCCGTGGGAATATTCGATTTTCCCCTCTACTCAAAAAACTTTTTTAATTTTTCTTTGAGCCTGTCCATTCGTCTGTAAACAGCTTTTTCAGTAATATTCAGACACACCGCAATTTCACGGGTTGAATATCCTTGTATCTTCATCAAAGCAATCTGCAATGTAAACCTGTCTACCTTAATCAAGATTTGATATAGGCATTGATTTTCAATGCTGTCCAGAAAATCCTCAACCGTTTTCACTTCGGGTTGCGTAGTATCTTCGGCAAGTTCATCAAGATATGTACCTGTTTCCTGCACTCGCTGATAATACCGTCTGTCGGAATTAAAAATCGCCCAATCGTGAATACGGAGTTTTTCTATATCGTCCTCATTAACCCCCAAGCTCCGTAACTGCTTTTCCTCGGCTTCTTTCCAGAGCCGCCATTTCTTTTCTTCTTTGGCTTTGTTGTATGCCATATTGTTTCCTCCAATCTGAATTTTTTTGAAAATCCAGATTGGCAGGCGGTGAACGGCAACCAACGCAAGAAATAGCCTTGTTTTGTGTTAAGACATTTTTCGACAAACAAAAAGCCGCAAAGGGACTAAGACCTCTACGGCAATGAGCGTAAACATATCTATAATCAAGAGATGTAATCTCTGCTTGTAAAATGTAAGAGTGCCACGAGTAAGTGATGATTTTTTCTAAAAGATAATCTTCACTCCACTGTGACACTCCGTAAATAGTAGCTGCTTCTGATGAGCAGCATTGCGGTCATATGCGACCATCGCATAAAAAATCCCTCCAAACTCGAAAACGGGTTCAGAGGGAAGTTAAATTTTCATCTGGGCATGTTTATACTGCCCACCAAAGCACCGTTTTTTTATTTGATGGGCTTGCTTCATATTGATTTTAAAGCTTATCTTACTTGATGTTTTGAAAATACCTTATGGGAAATGATTGAACCTATTACTACTAAAGCAATCGCAACAGGAATAGACCATACTGCATAAAGCATACCATTGTGCATTTGTTCAACAGACATTATGGAAATATACTGTGAATAGAAAAGGGGCATCAGCACAATAATTCGATATAATGCACTTGTTTCAGAGATAGGAAGCATTATCGGTATCACATAAATAGCTGCTGAAATTACAAACGCTATCATTTGACTTTTACAAACAGCAGACAGAATTAAAACTATTCCTGTTACACTGATTGCACTCATAAACGCCAACAGGATTTGATACTTTAATACTGTTCCGCAAGTAATATTAAATGGAATATACCCTTCTAAAAAATCTATTGGAGCAAAAAGGATAGAGCAGTCCAGCCCCTCTGTTCCATAAATAGCAACCGCAATAAGCAAATTGAAAATAACAACCAAAGTCGTTATGAAAACGGCTGAAAGTAAACTTGCTAATACTTTTGCCGTGGCACATTTTGTCTTTCCGTATTTACTTGTCAAAATAATGTTATCCACTCCACCATACTCGCCAGAGAAAACAGGAGCAATTAGCAAAATAATTACTAATGAAAGGACAATAAAAATCTTCGCCATATTTTGGCTTGTACTAAGCCAACCGTTTACATACCCAACTTTTATTTCTTTATCGCCAAATACATCAGCTACGCTTAACCCGTTCCAACTACCATCTATATCAGCAAAATGGGAGAATACAGAAGACTGCAAAGCATTTTGATAAATGTATTTTGCGTTCATTCCATGTAAATCTTGAGTAGGCTTAAACTCAGACATCATCTGCTGTACTTTATTGTCAGTTAACTTTCCCTCATACTTCAATGCAATTTGCTTATCAATTTCAACCGCAGCTTTTCCAGTTTCCTCTGTACCGTTTCCGTCAAATGCGTACATACTGTGAAGCGTGGAAAAAGACAGTATCAAGGACAATAGTAATATGGCAGCAATAGAAATAACCGCAAAGCGTTTTGTCAATATTTTTCGTAATTCAAACTTGATTAGATTTTTCATTATTCGTTCACTCCTTTAAAATAGAATAGATACAAATCCTCTAATGTAGGTTCTACCTTTATCGCATTTTCCATAGGCGACTGTTCAGAAATCACACGCAGAACCGTACAATTATTTTCAATGTTTCGCAAATTGCTTATATTCAGAGTTTCAGAATATTGCTCCGCACGACTGGTCGGAACTGTACATTCCCATACCTGTCCGTCAATTTCTGTGGTAATTTCCTGCGTTTTTCCAAAATGGAGAATCTGACCGTCTTTCATCATAATAATGTCCTCAGCAATAAACTCGACATCAGAAACAATGTGCGTAGAGAGAATAACTATTCTATCTTTAGAAAATGCACTAATCAGATTACGAAAACGGACACGCTCTTTTGGATCAAGACCTGCTGTCGGCTCATCTAAAATTAAGATGCGTGGATTATTCAACATCGCCTGTGCAATACCTAAACGTTGTTTCATACCACCAGAGAAAGTTTTGATTTTGAGGTTTCTTTTCTCTGCTAAGTCAACAGCTTCCAACAATTCTGTTGCTTTCTTATGAGCTTGTTTTTCACTCAGTCCTTTTAATGCCGCAACATACATAAGGAAATCCCAAGCTGTAAAGTCTGGATAATATCCAAACTGTTGCGGTAAATATCCCAATAAATTACGGTACTTCTCCCCGAGTACAGATATGTTTTTCCCGTCCAAAGTAATTTTCCCAGAGGTCGGTGTCTGAATATCGCAGAGTAACCGCATAAGGGTAGTTTTTCCCGCACCATTTGCACCAAGCAAACCGTAAACGCCATTTGATAATGAGAGGTTCAAATGGTTTACGGCTGTTTTTGAGCCATATTGCTTTGTTAGTTGAATTGCTTTAAGTTCCATATCAAAAACTCCTTTCGTCTTAGGGAGCAAAAAAATACTCTCCATGTGTTTACATAGAGAGTATAGAATGCAATTTTCTACTTTTTATCTACTAATCGAGAGATTTGAAAAAAGCAGTCACTTTTGCTCCGATTGAGCAATTTTCAATTTTCAGATAACCACCGTGATGTTCGCATAAAATTTTACAGATATACAGCCCAAGTCCGAAATGCTCAGAGTGATTTTCTTCTTCCGTAAAATATGGATTGGTTGCTTTGCTTAAAATATTTTTTGAAAAGCCACATCCATTGTCTGAAACAGAGAGATAAAAGCCATCATTATTACTTGTGTAAGTGATGTTTACCTTTGATGTTGCGTATCGGATTGCGTTTGAAATCAAATTATTATTCACTTGTGAAACAAAAGTATAATCAATGCCAATAGGAATATCGGAAATGTTATTTTGAATAGAAAGAGTTTTTCCACTTTGCTCACACAAAATTCTTGCACTATCAGCTATTGCGGTCACATAACCGCTTATATTAGACTTGTCACTTATGGGTTGAGCATCTTCTAAACGACGCAAGTGGCTCATACTATCAACATATCTTTCCAAACGGAAAATATGTTTTCCCATTGTTACAGCGGTGCTTTTGGTTATTGGGTCATGGTTGGACTGTAAAATTTCATTATACCCTTTTAATACGGTAAGTGGAGTACGTAAATCGTGAGCAAACGCAGCATTGAGTTGTTTTCGTTCTTCCATTTGCCGCCACATTTCAGAGAAATTATTAGCAAGGGTAAAACGCATTGTTTCAAATGATGAACACAATTCTCCTAATTCATCTTTGCTGTCATATTTAATTGAGAAGTCTAAATTATTATTAGAAATCATTTCAGAAGCGGCTTTTAATTCTGTAAGTGGTTTTTTTAACTTGTTTCTATAGAATAACAAGGTCGCCGTAATGATACATAACGCTGAATAAATTGGAGTTGCAATTATTGGGGCAACTTCACATATTGAAAGTAACCGTTGGTCTTTTTCAGACATTGCAACAGGTGCAACTCCAATATAATTGCCATCACCGAGTCTTTCTCCATTTTCATTTGTTAAATAATATTTTTCTCCTGTTGGGGGATATTTGCTTTCAATCGTTTTTGTAGCATTATTGCACAAAGTAGCTGTTCCTGCACTTAATAGAATGGCAAGAATTACAAACGCTGAGATATAAAGTATTATACTTTTTCGCAATGACAGGTTACACCACATTTTCTTTATCTTATCCACTTATATCCACACCCCCAAACTGTTTCAATATAAGATTTATTTGTGTATGCTGCAATTTTTGTTCGTATTCTGCGAATATGCTCGGCAACAACACTACTATCTCCCTCACTGTCATATCCCCAAACTCTTTCATAAATTCTCTCTTTATCAAAAACTTGTCCTGCGTTTTGAGATAATAACTCAACAATGTCAAATTCTTTTTTTACAAGACCAATAGGTTGGTTCTGTATATAAACAGTTCTTTCAGAGTAGTCAATTAAAAGTTCTCCTGAAAACTTAACTTTTGTATTCGTTTGATGTCGTTCTTCTCTTCTTAAATGTGCTTGCACTCTGGCTTCAAGTTCAACAAGAGAAAACGGCTTAACAATATAATCATCACCACCTACGGAAAATCCTTGTACCTTATCATTTTCTTCAATACGGGCAGTTAAAAAGAGTATAGGGCAAGAAACATAATCCCTAATTTTCTTGCAGACTTCAATCCCATCAAGCTTCGGCATATTTATATCTAATAAGATTATATCTGGTTGTAATTCTGCTAATTTGAGGGTTTCTACTCCATTATAAGCAGAAAAGACCTCATAGCCCTTGCTTCTAAAAAATCCTGTAAGCATTTCAACTATATCAACTTCATCATCGGAAATTAAAATCCTGTACCTCACATATAACACCTCCATAATAGACACTAACGAAAATTTTTCAATTTTTCATCAACTTTTTTCTTGCATCAGCAGGCTTTTCAGCATTTTTCGGAATAAGCCACACACGGTTAATATTCATAACCCCCTCAATACGGTTTCCTTTACAAAGTCTTTGTACCCATCTTAACGATACATTCCACTTTTCAGCGGCTTCCTGTGCTGTCATATATTCAAACATATCTGACCTCCTAAGGTGTACTGTATATATTATAGCCGTTTAAACGAACAGTATCAAGTGTGCAATTATGAACTTTGACCGCCTGTAATAAGAGATTTTATATCCTAATATCAGAGATTTCAAACCGTTCTATAAGAACTCACATTTCTGTAAAATATAATAGTAGTATTTTGCAGATACAAGGTGGTGAGTTTATGGACACAAGAAACAATGATTTTGACTTCGATTTTACACCGATAGGACAGGCAATCAAGAAAGCAAGGACAGCAAAAGGTATGACCAGAGAGCAACTTGCTCGTATTCTAGATTATGACCCAAGACATCTTCAAGCGATTGAAAATGAAGGACAAAAGCCAAGTCTGGAGCTGTTCATTCAGCTTGTGACAATGTTCGGTGTATCGGTTGATGAATACATATTCCCAGATAATGAGGTCAAAAGAAGTTCCGTCCGCAGACGCTTAGACGCAGAACTCGACAAACTAAACGATAAAGAGCTGTCCATAGTTGAAGCAACTGTCAGCGGACTATGTAAGGCAAAAGAGCCAGAGGAATAAACCTCTGGTTTTTCTTTTGCCCATTTTTAATAGGCAGGAACACCGTAACCATAGATGGAGCTGCTTCCAACCGTATATTGCTTTTGTCTGCAAGCATCGCCAGAATTACCCTCCACGGTGTAAACGACACCGTTTTCGCATTTCTCCACAATGCCTACATGGTCGGTTTCTCCGTCGCCTTCCCAATCAAAGAAAGATAATATCGCCTGCCGGCGGCTCATAGTTTCTGTCTTTCCATTGTCCGTTACCCTTAAACCAATTTGAGCCGTCCACGCAGCCTGCGAATTTCGGGATAATCCCGCTTTCGATATAACCACACTGGTCGGCACACCACGATACGAAGCAGGCACACCATTCCACACGCCCATCAAAGCCGTACCAACTCCAATAAGGCTGACCGCCCTCATTGCCGAGCTGTGTCAAAGCGACCTCCACAATCGCCTGGTTACCGCCGCTTGTGAACGCCCGCCCGTATGGATAATACCGCAGCACATGGGCGGGATATTGCGTGTCGCCATAGCTGTCCCAACCTAACCGTGCCGCCTGCATGGTGGAGAACTCTACCGCATTGGCATAGGAATAGCCGCCATAGTTTGTCTTAGCCCACGAGATATACCCATTACCGAAGTTGTAGCCTTGCAAGGCAAGTTTGATATGCTCCATATCTATCGGGTTTTCTACCTCAGCAGAGATAAGGGCTGCCTTTAATTCCTGTACCCCGCACTCAATCGAATATTCTGGGTCTTTAATCCCGTTCGGCTCGTGGGGATACCTTGTGTTAAAGCTGCCCTCCGCCGCCTGCATCGGGTCAAGTCCACGCCCGCCACTTTCCTGCATCATAACCGCCTTGATAAGCTCCACATATTCGGGAATGCCGTACTGTTTGGCATATTTCTGTATCAAAGGCTCATAGGCTTCCACCTCCGCACTGACAGGGGTATAGGCGTTACTTCCGCTTCCGCCGCCAAACAGGGAAACGGCACAGCCGAGCAGGACAACAATGAGAATAATCACAACTGCAATCCAACCACCTGCAATTAAAGCGGAAATCAGAGCTTTTGTTCCTGCAATAATCGCCTTGACCGCAGCTATGGTGGCTCTGACCGTCGCTTTCGTTGCTTCGGCGGTTGCCTTTGCGGTGACTTTTGCCGCCTGTGCCGCCTTTTGGGCAGTTTTCGCAGAAGCCTTTGCCGCTACCTGTGCTGTTTTTACTGAGGTTTCCGTCGTTTTGATTGCCGCTTTAGAAGTTGCCTGTGCGGTTTTAATTCCCTTTTCGGTTGTCTTGACCGTTCCCTTAGCAGTTGCTTTCACCGCTTTTTCTGTATTTCGGGCTGTGGTCTTAATCATTTTTTGCCCCTGCTGTCGGGTCTTTATCAACTGCGATTTTGCTGTCTGGGAAACATCGGGGGCAGAGGAACGGCTTGCAGCCCCGTGACGGATCTGCAAGCCGTGTTGTTCTGACATATTCTGTGCTGCTTTCTGTTCTGCTGCTTTGACAGCCCGACTTTGCTTGAAATCTGTTATTTTATCTTTTGCCTTACCGATATTATCCTGCGTTGTCTTGACTACCTTTTGCCCCTGCTTATTGAACTGGTGGATACCTTCGTCCTTTACACGGTCTGCCGCAAAAGAAATCCTGTCCGTAGCATATTCTGTGGCAGAGTTTTCATCAGAGTAATATCCCTGTTCCGCTTTTTCCTTTATCCCCACATAGGCAGACTTCATACGCTCACTGGCTATGGCGGCTTTATCTATGGTCTTTATCGTACCTTTGACCGCATCTCTGGTTTTTATATCAGCCATAGAAAACCTCCTTTCCCAGAGGATTTGCGTTCAAATCAGCCGACCTTTTTTGCCACTACAACGAGCCTGCCGTTCTGTGCGGAGTATTCGCAGGTGGAAAGGGTAATGAGCCTGTCGCCGTATTCAGCGGTCACACCTGTATCATACAAAGCAAGCTCCTTGCACTTCCCGACATAGGAATTAAAATCTTCCTCATTCTCCGCATCAACAAAGTCGTAGTATCGGAAGCCCTCAGAGCTGTACGCCACAGTCTTAAATACGGCGACGATTTCATACTCTGCCTGCTCTGTGAGGGTATCAAACTGAATATTCTTGTGTTCCTCATAAAAGCTCTTGGACTTGTAATCCTCCAACGCTCCAAACATCTTGCCACCCTTGATGTGATGACCGTAGATAACCAGATTGTCACTTTCGGCAATATCACAATTCTCCTGCACATAAGGCGTTCCTAAATCGCTGTACTCTTTTTCAAAATTGTGCTTCAGATAAAAATTCGGATTGTTCCTGCTCTGCATCACAGGATAATTGATTGTTGTGCCGGCTATGGAAATCCAACCGACCATATCCTCATTCTGTAAATACAATTCCTGATACTTGGCAAGCACATCTTCTCCCTCGCTGACAGGGGCATCGTCTGGCACGGTTTCATCCGTGGGAGCCTGCTCTACCATCTCGGCAATCTCCTCAAAGGCTTCCGTCTGTTCATCCACCTGTGCATAGTGATGATAAATACGAAAGCCGCAAAAAGCCGCCGTACCTAACAGGCACACGGCGGCGGCAACACAGATAATAGTTTTATAATTCTTCATAGGCTTTTCCTTTCTTATCTTGAAATTTCCGTCTGTTTTCTGGGAGCAGGAAGCTCCCTGCAATATTCGGGGTATCTGACCTTGATACCCTCCATAAAGTAGGGAGCAAATTCACAGCAGAACAACTCCTCTGGCGTGAAATATCGTTCCTGCCCTTCCTCTGCATACCCGTTCCAAAGGTTAAAAGCAAGATGGCAGACCTTAACTGTTCCGCTTGTCTGCCAGCCGCCGTGCATACCCTCTGGCTCGATGCAGTCCTCCTTGAAATTGAACATCTGGTTAATGTTCGCCCTCGTTTCCGAAGCGATACCCATTACATAGAAAAATGCCCTGTGATAACAGTCGTTCACTCTGCATTTCATCATGTTTTCCAGAAAGAAATCACGATGAGCCGTATCACGGAATTTAATATCAGCCATAAAAAACCTCCTTTCTTAGACCTCACCGAACTTGGTCGTCATCAGTTTGTAAAGCTCGGTATTGCGTGGGAACTTGTTTACAAACGGCACAAGGGAGCTGCCAACTTTGAGTAATCCCTGTCCTGCACCGACATTCGTGATATAGCTCATCTGAAGGTCGGAGATATTAAGGAGCTTGGCAAGCTCAAGCCTGTCCGTAGACGCTTGGTTAAGCATAATGATAAATTCGCTGTTAGCAAGCATCGTCCTTGCCGTATGGCTCTGCAAAAGGTCGTCTACATTCTGCGTAATACCCGTACAGTACGCACCGTATTTACGCACACGCTTCCAGAGGGTAAAGAGGAAGTTTGCAGAGTATTCGTGCTGAAAGAGCAGATAGATTTCATCAATAAAAATAAAGGTATTTCTGCCTTTGGCTCTGTTCTGCGTGATACGGTTTAAGATGCTGTCAAGCACCACAAGCATACCGATAGGCTGTAACTGCTTGCCTAAATCCAGAATGTCATAGCAGATAAGGCGGCTGTGGGTATCAACATTCGTGTGCTTTGCAAAGGTGTTGAGCGACCCGTCCGTAAACAGCTCAATCGCAAGGGCGATTTCCTGTGCTTCTGGCTCATTCTGCTTTAACAGTTCCTCACGGAAGTCCTGCAAGGTGGGCGGCGTTCCCATATAGTTGCCCTGCTGATAATAGCGGTACACGCTTGCCGTACATCGGTCAATAATGGATTTCTGCTTTGCTCCCAAGTTCGTGCCGCCGATGAGCTGTTCGCAAAGGGATAAAATAAACTCCGATTTCAGAATGACAGGGTTTGCACCGTCACCGTAATCGGAGTTCATATCCATAGCATTGATGTGATTTTCACTTGTCGCAGAGATATGAATGACCTCTCCCTGCATTGCTTTCACAAGCGGGGAATATTCACGCTCTGGGTCAATGATGATTATATCGGCATTAGGGTCGGTCAGAATGATATTCGTCATTTCTTCCTTTGCAGTAAAGGATTTTCCTGCACCCGACACACCAAGAATAAAGGAATTGCCGTTAAGGAGCTGCCTGCGGTTGGCGATAATCATATTTTTGCTGATAACATTCTGACCGTAATACACACCGTTTTCGTGGTAAATTTCCTGCACACGAAACGGGATAAACACTGCAAGGCTCTCCGTTGTGAGGGTACGCAGGGCATCTATCTTCCGTACACCAAATGGCAGGGCTGTATTCAATCCGTCCATCTGCTGATATTTCAGCACCGCAAACTGGCACAAGTGCTTTCTTGCAGTAGTCAAGAGAGCTTCTGTATCATTGTCGAGCTGCTCTTTGGAATCTGCCGTATGCACCATCGTCAGCACGGCAAACATCATTCTCTGGTCACGGGTTGTCAAATCATCCAGAAATTCCTTGCTTTCTTTTCGCTGCTGTTCCAAATCATAGGGGATAACGGCAGAAAAATTGTTGTTCTGGTTCTGCTTCCTCTGCCAATTCGTGATATTGGTTTCCACACCAAGCAGACGGTTTTCCACCTCCCGCACGGCTTCATCTGTGGGAACGGGGATAATATCAACGGACAGCATCATATTCCTGTTCAGCTCACAAAGCTCCGCAACCATACTGTCCTTGATATATGCCGCATACTCTCTGAGAAAAATCACACGCCCATATCTGTCACCCATTCTGAAGCAGTCGCTCTCAAATTCAAAGGTATCAGGGCAGATAAAATCCTTGAAATCGTGACCTTTCCGCATCGTCTGGGTAATATCGAAGTGGAACGCTGTTTCTTCTCCTGTACGGTAGAAGTCGTGGAAGATACGCAGCTTGTCGCCTGCGTCCAGTTCCACACACTTCGACCCCAGACGGTTAAAGTGGGCGATAAGGTCAGCACCCACACGAGCGAAGTAGTTTCGGGCTTCCTCGATATTCTTCTTGCAGACAGATACGGTTACATACTTATCCTGTACGATGGAATTAGCCCCTGTCGCCTTATCCAGAAGCATTTTGTTGTATTCCTTGCGGTACTTATCCAGACCGTCATCAGCCATTGGGATTAAAATAGTCTGTTCAAAATCAGCTTTGTTCAAGCGACGGTTGTTGATAGTGATTTTCGTGGTCGCACCGCTGTCAAGGGAATTAAGAAGCTCCGAGTATTCAAGGAACATTGCTTCCTTATCCTCACGGCTTGCCACGGCATAGTTTATATCCTCAAATTTAAAGGTCTTTGCGTACTTGTTCCTGCCGACAAGGAATATGCCGTCATCCCAGATTGTCTTAATCGGGATAACATTCTGTACCGACTTCGGCACAACAAACTTTTCCCTGTCCTGCTTGAACAGATTTTTAAGAGTTCTCAGCATTGTTTACCTCCTTGCTGCGTTTCGCTTTTTTCTTTTTCGTTTTCTTTGGTTTCGGTGTCCTGCCTTTCTGCTTTTTCCGTACTGTCGGCAACCCTTTTTTCGTGGGCTTCAATGGTCGGCTTCATCGTTTCGTAATAGAGATTATCTGGCAGGAACATCAGCTTTTTCGGCATCAGAAATTCTGATTTAATCCACGCCCAGACAAACTGTTCTGCGGTCATACCGTTGTATTTGATAAATCCCATAGCCGCAAAAGGGAACGCACCTAAGATACAAACCCAACTGAGGGTTTCCGTTCCAAACCGTGGACGAAGAATAAAATACAAAACCACCGCCACGCCGCAGGCAAGGACAGAAAAAATGAACTGTCTGAGGGACAGTCCAAAAAACATACTCTCCGTATAATTACGGATTTCCTTATTTATCTTGACTTCCAATCATAGCACCTCCCTTACAAGCCCATCATTTCTCTTACAACACGGTCTGCCATTTTGACCGCACCGACAAGGACGAGCATATTGAACACAAGCTCCCCGATATAGCTCCATACCATTGTAACCGCCGCCGCATCGGGATTGACCACAGGCGGAGAAGAAGCAAACAGGGAAAAGATAATGCAGGCAAGCACGATAACCGCACCTTCAAGACACACGGCGGCATAGCTCTTAATGAAGCTCTTGCCAACGCTCTGGCTCGGCTCTCCCGCAAAAGCGGAAAGGGGTACGGGTGCTATGGCAGTATAGATATACAGCTTGAAAAACCTGCCGTATACCGACATAATCATTATGAATGACAGCACCGTAATAAACAGTCCGCCTATCAGCGTGACCGCCCATAGCGGGATACTCTCAAAAAATCCGCAGTCTTCAACGGCTGTCACGATTTCCTGCGGCAACACCGTCTGCTGTGCCGAGCCAAATCCTGCGGCATTCATAATCGTGGAAATCATACCCTGCACAATCTTAAACAGTGCCATCATCAGTTCCAATCCGTAGGTCACTGCACCTTTGGCAATGGCAAAGCGGATAAACAGCTTCAACGCCTGCTCTGGTCGCTTGACTTCTGCAAAATTTCCGCAGGTACGCATTACACCCACAACAAAGAACAGCACGAGCAGGGCAAGTCCGATAGCCTGCACCGCACCGTGAATATCCACGATGACATTCCATATCGTGCCGCCCTTAAAGTTCTCTGGGGATTGGGTAACGAGCTGCCATATCTCGGCTAATTTCTCATTCCAAGTGTTTAGGGCGTTCTCTAAATTCTGTACCACCCAGTTATCAGACATTTGACCACCTCCTTGATGATATTAGATAACGGGAGCGAGTTCCGCACTCGGCGAATCTGCTCCCGTTATCTTTCGTCTTGTGTCAGTCTGTTATCTTAGCCTGTGATAAGAGTCAAGATTTCTTTTGCAAAGGTAATGACAACGCCGCCTGCAAGGGTCAAAAAGCCGTTAGCTCTCTGGGACGGGTCGTGAGATTTGAGAGAAAGACCAATCTGCACGATACCAAAGCCGAGCATAATCATACCGACAGCCCTCACCAGACCGAAAATGAAATCGGACAGATTGTTGACTACCTGAATGGGGTCATTGGCAGCAAAGGCGGTTACGGAAGTACCAAGCACAAAGGTCATTGCCATAACAGCCATACAGTAATAGCGGAAGCCTTTCTTAACCTTTTTAGTCATCGGCAGCTTCGTGGTTTTCTTGTTCTCGTTCTTCTTAAAAAGTTTCATAGGGTAAATCCTCCTTATAAATTGAATATTTCTTCCAAGTCCTCATCGGACAGAAGCTCATAGGAAGTGCTGACAGCTTTCACGCTCACGGCGTTATCTGGAATATCACTGTCAAACACAAGGGTTGCGACAGCCTGCGTAGGCTCTCCGTGGATATACGGCGGTTGCCCTCCGTCAGCCGTCAGCTTCACATTCGGGTGCTTCAAGATGTCATACTTGAAGTCCATAACGGGGCGTTCTCCACGCACAAAAAGAAGTGCGTAACGGTTATCAAGCATACGCACTTCGTCTGGGGTCATCAGCTCACGCCCCGAAATCTGATAATTTGTTGAATAGTTACCACTCCGCCCAGAGCTTTTCCCGTAGGTGTTGGTATCAATGGTTTCCTTGCCTAAAAGCTCTGACACATATTTATGGGTGCTTTGCTCGTTTCCGCCCAGATACAGAAACTCATCGCAGTTGCCGACAATGCTTTCCCATTGCTTTTCAAAAAGGGCTTTGAGCTGTGCCAGATTTTGCAGGATAATGGATACCGATACCCCTCTGGAACGCATAACAGACAGGATTTTATCAAAGTCATCAGGCAATGAAACATTCGCAAATTCGTCCATTATGAAATGGCAATGCACAGGCAGGCTTCCGCCGTACTTGTGGTCTGCCAGATAAAAAAGCTGTTGAAAGAGCTGGGTATAAAGGATACTGACAAGGAAGTTAAAGCTCGTGTCGTTGTCGGGTATCAGAGCGAACAGAGCGACCTTCTTTTCTCCCAGACTTGGCAGGTCAAGCTCATCGGTGGCGGTCAGTCCTGCAAGGCTCTCCAGATTGAATTTTTCAAGCCTTGCGGCAAGGGTTATCTGGATACTCTTTAAGGTCTTTGCACTACCAGAGTGGTAATCCCTGTAATACTTAAGGGCGATATGCTCTGGGTTTACCATTTCCAGACGGTCAAACAGCTCGTCCAGAGGGCTTACATAGCTGTCATCGTCCTCTCGGACTTCGCCTGCACGGAGCAGCTCCATAACCATCGGGAAATTCTGCTCGTCTGGCGGTGCTTCATATTTCAGATAGAACACCAGAGCCAGAAGCAGCATACTCGCCGCCGTATCCCAGAACGGGTCTTGCGACTGTGAGCCTTTCGGCGTGGTCGCCTTAAACAAGTTTGTTACCAACTTCTGAACATCGTTATCGTTCCGCAGATAGACAAAGGGATTGTAACAATGGCTGCGGTGCATATTGATAAGGTCAAGCACACGCACCTCATAGCCTTTATTTTCCAACAGACCGCCGATGTCACGGACGATTTCGCCCTTTGGGTCGAGTATTACAAAAGATGTGTTGCACTGCATAGCATTTGGCTTGCAGAAAAACCTTGTTTTACCCGCACCAGAGCCGCCGCAGACTAAAATATTCAGATTCCTGCGGTGCTTTTTCCCGTCCAACCCGATACGGACATTCTGGGTCAAGAGCTTATTAGCTGACGGGTCTTTATCTCGGTACTTCTTATTCAAAGCACCTGCGTTGCCCCATTTCGCAGAGCCGTGTTCCTCACGCCTGCGGTAGTTCCTGCGTGTAGAGAAATAAACGCCGATGCCCATAACGTAGGCAAGCAAAAAAATAAGGACAGTCTTTACGCTGTCCTCACACACCATTATTTCAAACGGATTGCCCATCGCCACGGGCAGACCTCGGATAATCTCTACAAGACCGCCGCTGACATAGGGTGCTGTCAGCAGGGCAAGCCATACGACAGGAAGTATGCCGCAGACAGAAAGGATTAGGCTCGTTTTCTGGTCATCGTTCCTCATTGCACCTGCAATGCACGACCTTAACCTTTTTTGTCGGGGCGTGTGCCACCTTGCTTATCAGCTCGTCAACAGGCTCGGTGGGGCGTTCCTCCTTTAACTGCTGTGTACGCAGGGTGTTTAAGGCGTTGATGACAATATTCTTATCGTACTTGTCAAGTGCGATATGGTATCGTTCCTCTCTCATAGTCTTCACCTCCGATTAGCGTTCCTGCTCTTTGTTCTTTGCAGGCTTGTTCTTTTCCATACTCTTATACATATCGCTCTGGATTTCGCCCAGAACATCACGCATCGTGCCAAGCTCTCCCTTGAATGCCTGCGTATCCATTTCCGCATACTCTCTGGGAAGTCTGGAAAAGTCAAAACCTCTGGTATCCACGCCGTAACGGGAGCTTACCATATAGGCAACGCAGAAGGATTTGAAATCGGAAGCATCACGGCTCTCGTTGTGCTTAAAGTCATAGACCGCTGCCGATACCTCTTTTGCCATACTCACGAACAGCACTTCCTCGGAAAGCCCCTTCTTGACAAAAATGGTCTGCTGAGAGCTGTCATAATAGGCAGGCAGTTCAAGCTCACCGACGGGTACACAGGGTACAGGGCTTGCATCAATCAGAGCCGACACAAGCTCACGCATGGATTTCGGCTCCTGTTCCTGCTGCCTGTCCTTTGCCGAGGTTTCGGAAATATCATAAACCACTTTGGCATTGTAGGAGATGCCCTTTGTCCCGTCCTCACGGGTGTATTCCTTGCTTGGCTCAAGGATAATAATTTTCTGTGCGTCCTTGTTCACATAGACACGGTTCGCTTTCCATTTGCTGTACTCTTTAAGCTGCGTTGCTTCGGGCATCTGTGCTGACACCAGAATAGCGTTAGCCACGGAGTAGCGGTCAAAGCGACCCTGCACATCAAGATACTGACGGAAGCTGTCGCCGCTTGCCATCATTTCAGAGCAGGTATTGTCAATCAGCTCATAGGCTTCTTTCCGCTGTGCCTGCTTTGCGGCAGCCCATTCCTCTTTATCAAAAGGTTTGTTGCCACCGCCGAATACATCGTAAATACTCATAGCTGTTTACCTCGTTTCTTTGGATTTTGGTTTCTTTTTCTTTCTCTGGGGCTGTTTATGCTCCGTTTTCCCGTTAGCACTTTTCGCCCTGTCGGAAGCTCCGCTTTTGTCCAGGGCGGAAGTGCCAACCTCTGCTTTCTGCTCCTTGCGGCTCTCCTTGATTTTCCGCAGTTCCTCTCTGACAGAAGGTTTCTCCTTAGTCATAGTAGCCCCCTCTGCGGACTTCTTTGGCTGCTCTGAGGTAGGCTCGGACTGAGGGGATTTTTCTGTCTTTGCCACCGAGGGGTTTGGGGCGTTTTCCTCCTTCTGGACGGGCTTGCCCATAAGCTCGTCAAGCAGCTTATCTTTCTCCGCCTTTTCCTGCACACCAATATCTGGCTCTGGCTGACCGTCCTTTGCATCTTTGGATTTCTCGGCTTCCGTCACAATAGAAGCGGTATCCACCGAAGCAAGATTAAAGCGTTCCACAATACGGCTGATTTTCGATGCGTCCTCGGCACGGGCGATGACATCGACCTCTGCATTTGGGTCTTTGTTTTTTCTGTCCGTGAGGACGCAGTAAAGCACACCGTATTTTTTTGCTTCCTGCGTGAACTTCTTTAAGTCGCCGCTTTTGACGGTAAAGACTTTCAGCTCCTTGCCAGAACGGAGCATACTCGTCAGCCTTGCTTTGCCTTTGGTTTTCTTTTCTTCTTTGAGAATGGAATACAACAGGATAGCGATGTTCTTCGCACCTGCACCTGTGATTTTGGCAGCGACCTCAAAGCCCTCCAAGCTCATTCGGACGATTTGTTCTGCCGCTTCGCCGCCTGTGTTCATTTTTCATCAGCTCCTTTCTTCGCTGTTCGTGTTCGTCTGCCCGTATCGTCTGCAATTTTTCCTTGAGGGTATCACTACGGGCGGAAATGCCCTCGCACAGTCTGACCTCCTTTCGGATAACTTTCAGCCGCCCCGAAATATCGGAAATCTCTGCCTTGACCGCTTCCTTTTCTTCGCCGCTTATCCTGCGGGATTTGGAGTAAAGCTCCTTTCGCTTCTGAAGCAGGGCAGACATCTCCGTTTCCAGAGAGCCTTTATATGAACAAAGCTGCTCCGCCGTATCAATGTGATTGCGGCAAAGCAGCCTTGTTTCCTGTGTGATGGCTTCCATCTTCATAAGGTCGTCCTTTAAGAGATAATGAAGCCGTGCATAATTTTGTTTTCTGCCTTTTGGCAGGATACCGAGCTTGTAGCAGTAATGGAGATACAGTCCACGCAAGCCACCGATTTTCTTAGCGTTCTTCAATGAACCTTTGACTCGATAGACCTTGACCTGCGGCTGTGGCTCCGAGAAGCTCTGGAATTTGACCGCATAGGAATTTTCTCTGATACGCTCCATAATCCTGTCATTGGTGTATTCCTCTCCGAGCTTATAAAGCCGCTTGGGTCTTTGCCAGCCCTTGCCGATAATCGTCCAATACTTGCGGTTGGGGTCAAAGTTTATGCGGTAGCCCATTTCTGCCAACTGGCGGTCAAAGTCTTTCAGCGTAAATGATTTGCTGATAGCTTCATCCACCGCCTGTCTGGCAACATTATCCCTCGTGGGTCGCCCCTGCTTTTCGGCTTGGTAAAGGGCGTAGGGCTTTTTCTTGCCGCTTGGGTGTTCGATGACAGACAGGGCATACTCACGGCAAAGCTCATCGGAACGCTGACGGAGCAGCCGCAGATTTGCTTTGTTGTCGTGGTAGTGCATACCGTCCGCAAAAGAAACAGAGTTCACGACAAAGTGATTATGCAGGCAGTCGGTATTCAGGTGAGTGGCAACGATGACTTGAAATCTGTCGCCCCACATTCGCTCGGCAAGTTTAACGCCGACCTCGTGAGCCTGCTCTGGCGTAACCTCACCGTGCTTGAAGCTCTGGAAGCCGTGATAGCAGACAATCTCACTCGTGTCGCTCCATCCCGCTTTGGTAATCATCATTTCATCTCTGGCGGTGGTCGGGTCACAGTTTACGCCTGTGACAAAGAAACGCTGTTCGGTCTTATCCTTATTGGTGGCATATTCCATTACATCAACCATCACCTGCAAATCCGCATCGGTGTATTTGGAGTTGACGGTCTTTTCTGGGTTTTCGGCATAGTCGATTGGGTGGTCAAGCCTGCCACGCACATCCCATATCTCGCAGACCGCCATTACGATGACCTGCGTGGAAGCAGATACCTTTTGCGAATATCAATCTGAAATTCGTGCCACTTCCTTGCTTCCTCACGGAGCATCGGGGTATCCACAAAGCCGAGGGCGTTTGCCTTGACCGCAAGCTGATTGATACGGTTTCCAATGGCGGACAGCTCACGCATCATTTTATAGAACTCTGGGTCGGGCTTTTCGCAGAGCTGATAGCCCCTTACCATTTCTCTTAAAAAGGCTTCTTTTGAGCGACCCGATTTCCGCACAAGCTCATTAAGGTGTTCGGCTTCCTCCTCAGTCAGACGGAAAAGTATCTGCACATTTCTTTTTCGCATTGTCCACTTCCTTTCTCTCGGAAAGTCTGTTTATCTGCAAGCAGCACATACACGCAACGCCGAACAGACCGCCGAGCATTGTGCCGATAATGAAAAATAAGAACTCACTCATTCTTGAACTCCTTTCTGTTCTCACGGGGTATTAGGGGCTGACCCCTAACAAGCGAATTTGGCTAACCAAATTCAGTGCTTGGTAAGACATCTCATTCTTCGCAATCGTCCTCATACATACACTCACCGCACACAGGGCAGAAGTACGGGCAGTCCGAACAATCTTCATTTTCCTGTGGTGTATTCTCGCCCGCACCGTCAAGCCCGTCCTCTCTCTGCTCGGTAATATCGGCTTCGCCGCAGACAAAATCATCATCGGTAAAGTTGATAAGGTCGGTATCGAACAGGATAATTTTTGTTTTTTCCTTTGCCTGTTCGGGGCTTTCTGCATAGACGGAAACGGTCTTTTGATAATGGGCGGTAAGGGTTACATCATACTTTTTCAATGGTTCATTCCTCGCTTTCAGCACTAAATTTTGATTTGGTTTCGGTGTCTTTCTGGTGAGAATCTACTACACAATCAACGGGCATCACTCCTTTCACACTTGGGCATAGGTCTTGCAATTTCCAGATAGGACAACAAAAAATCGTTGAAGTCCTTGCCGACAGGCGGTGGATCATCAACGATTTTGTAGTCTTTCTGCAACAGTTCTTTCAAAGTAGCGGTACAAAGCCTGCCTACCTTATCATTATCCAGATGCAGAACTATGGTCTTAATTTGTGGATTGGCACTCAAAAAAGTTGTGAGAGCTATGGGAATTTTGCTGTCCTTTATCTCTTTCTTTGGCTGATACACGCCCGAAAGAGAAAGCAGACTTTCCGATTTGTAGTCCTTGCCCTCGCATTTCAGATAAGTGGCATAGGACAGTAAATCAATGGCGGCTTCAAATAAATGCACGGTATCCGTCGGCTCTCTTGCCAGAAGTCGAAACGAATACCGCTTGTCGCTGCCCGATGCGTCCTGCTTGAAAGTGCTGCCGAGAGTGCTTCGCAGGGCGGCATATTTCGGTGTTCCGCTTTCATCTTTGCCGATAAAAACAGCATTGTGGTAATCGGCACTCTCATAGAGCGTGCCGTCTGCAATACACTCCTGTATAAGATGATAGTCAATACCACGCCCAAAAAGATACTGTATCACTCGGTTACAATCCTTATTCTTTGGCGGCAGGAGCAGGACTTTCGGTTCATCTTTCTTGGGAGCAGGGGGTGGCTTCCAGTCCGCCATCGTCTGCCCTGTGAGAATTTCCACGGCTTCCACAAAGTCATATTCCTTGACCTTGATGAGATAATCAAGGGCAGAATAGCCGCCGAAACCTCTCGACCACCAATACCATTTACCGTTGGAAATCTTCAAGCTGTCGTGTTCTGCGGTACAGTACACATTGCTTGTGCCTTTGACCTTAACAAGATTGCTCGGCTCAAACTCACGCAGATAGGATAACAGGTCAATCTGGCGTACCCGTTCAAGCACATCTGGGTCAATCTGCACGTAGGGTCGGTTAGTTCTCAATGGATAAAATCACCTCCAGAAATAGAAAAAGCCGAGGGGATTTCGTTAAATGAAAACCTCTCGGCTATGTAAAATATAGTTCTTTTAGAATGAAAAAAGCATCCCTTTTTCTGTTGCGATATTATAAATCCATTTGTTACCCGTATGGCTTACCAAATTACTAATATTCGCAATTTCCTTAATTGTTTTTTCTACAAACTCTGAATTATGCAACTTATAATTTTTTGCAAAGCAATCGCAGCACTCCTGCATTTTTGCATCGGCAGGTGGAAAAAGAGCCATTGGAACATCTTTTGCATCTAAACGACCCTTGATATTACCTCCCGATATTAGGCTTGCATTACCGTCACGCCCTTTACCTGCTATGAGAAAATAGAACGGCAAGGCTAATATAGCATCACAATTTGTATCGGCTACTCGCTTATAAAATGCTTTTATAATATCAAGTAAATCATCGGTAGTTAGGCAATCTTTATTTGTCGCCTTGTTCAAATCTATTGAAATAGCCTTTTCAATAGCTGCGTTACCTGCACTTGAAAAAGCTAAATGGTCATTTATCATAAGGACTTTGTCTAAATCATCTGACAAAGTTTTCCCGTCAATACTTGACCCTCGCTTATCGCCTGCAATAATTATACGGTTATTTTCTTTTATTCCAAAGATAACACTCACAAACTGTCACCTCCTTACTGATTTAAAAATCATACCACATTTTTATGAATTTTTCCACCTCTGCGGCTATGTAAAAGCGGCATCAGCTCCACGCCAATGCCGCCGTTCTCGGTTATAAAATTCCTGCCTTTTTGAGATACCCAACGCTGTCATAGCATCCTCTGAAATAGATTGCTTCCTGCTGCATATCGCTGAGCCTGTTCCGAAGCTCCAAAACTTCTATCAAAGCCTTACACTCCTGCTCGGATAAATCACTCGGCTTTTCCGTATCCAAAACTGCCATCACTTTGGGATACTCCTTGTAGAGTTCCTCTATCCTTTCCTCTGTGGAACGGTATTCTGGATTTTCTTTGGGCAGCTTTGCGATAACGGAGCTTAGATATTCAGCAAAGATGTTGCTATGCACATCAACAAAGGTTTCAAATCTGAAATTATCAAGCACACCTTTCACCTCCGACATTTACTAATCTACACCTATTATACTTCCCAGAAATCAGCAATACAAATATGCAAACCGCATTATCTCTCCCGACTTGCACATTTTCTTTCGGGCTGTTCTTTTGCCTGCTCTGGCTCGGTATCCATAACGGAAGTATCTTTTTCATTCAGATTCAGCTCAATGTTAAGAGCGTTCAGCCGTTCTGTTTTTTCTTTCAGCTCATCTTCAAAGGCAAAAGGCTTCTTGATTTCCTCCTTTGCGATTTCAAGCTGTGCAATAGTTTCCGCCTTTTTGGTCTTGGCAGCTTCCAGTCTGGCGGGGAGCTTTGACAGCTCGTTTTCAATTCGGGTCAGATTTCCGAGGGCATCAGCACCTAAATCCACCTTATGCTTTGCCTTTCCGCAGAGGTTCATACAGTAATGGGCATTGACAGTATCATAATAAATCTCCATTCGGAAACCTCGGTAGCTGCCGATTTCGGTAGGTGCGGACATCGGATAATCCTTGCAGATTGCAAGGAGCATCTCGCCTGCGTCTGCCTTTTCGGTGTAGGTCACTCCTTTTAATGTCATCGAGCAGAACTTATCCTCACCCTGCGGCTTGTGCTGCTCAGCAAGAGCTGCATCATTTTCATATCCTGCAATGCGTTCCTCATACTCTTTAATGGTCTGGGGATAGTATTTCAGCACCCTGTCCTCAAGGTCGTAATGTTCGGAAAGATAACTCTGCTTTAACACTCGGAGCTTGGAAACCTGTATATCCAAATCCATCTTTTCCTTAAAACGGGCATCGCCTGTGGCAAGCATTTTAACCTCCGCAAAGGACAGGGCAACCTCGTCCACATCTTCGGCAGAGCGTACAGGGCTTTTGCTCGTCATTATCTGGCTGATAAATTTCTGCTTGCTCTCCACCAACTGATAGAGGTAGGCATCAAAAGTTTGCTCGGTCACATAGCGGTAAACCTCCACCTCTGGGAACATATTTCCCTGCCGTTCAATACGCCCCTGCCTTTGTTCAAGGTCGGAAGGACGCCACGGACAGTCAAGGTTATGGATTGCTATGAGCCTGTCCTGCACATTCGTACCTGCTCCCATCTTAGGAGTAGAGCCGAACAGCACACGGACTTCGCCGCTTCTGACCTTGCCGAACAACTCTTTTTTCTGTGCATCGGTGGTCGCTTCGTGGATAAATCGTATCTGCTCCGCAGGAATACCACGGGCTATCAGTTTCTCCCTCATATCGTCGTAGACATTGAAAGTACCGTCATTTTTCGGGGTGGACAGGTCGCAGAACACAAGCTGTGTCGCTTTGGTATCGGCGTGTTCCTCCCAGATACGGTACACATTATCCACGCAGGCATTGACTTTACTGTCTGGGTCATCTGGCAGCATCGGGTCAATCATTCTCTGGTCAAGAGCCAGTTTCCGTCCGTCATTGGTTATCTTGAGCATATTGTCGATATTAGGCTCGACAAGCCTTGCCCTGACTTTCTCAGCCCGCTTCGCAAGGGAAGCTACCATTTCGGTCTGTATCTCACTCGGCTTGGTCTTAATATTGTGGTAATTGACCTTTGGCACAGGGAGCTTTAGCATATCGGCGGTCTGAATATCCGCCACCTCACGGAACATCTGCATCAGTTCTGGCAGGTTATAGAATTTGGCAAACCTCGTCTTGGCTCGGTAATTCGTGCCTTCGGGTGCTAATTCCAGAGCTGTAACCGTTTCTCCAAAGGTGGAAGCCCAACTGTCAAAATGCTGCAAACCATTCTGTACCAAAGTGTCGTACTGCAAATATCTCTGCACCGAGTACAGCTCCACCATAGAATTGCTGACGGGCGTACCCGTTGCGAAAATCGTTCCTCGGTTGCCCGTGATTTCGTCCAGATAGCGGCACTTCATAAAGAGGTCGCTTGACTTTTGGGCTTCGGTCTGGGCAATACCGCCCACTCTGCGCATCTTGGTGTAGAGGTACAAATTCTTGTAAAAATGGCTCTCGTCAATGAACAGGCGGTCAACGCCGAGCTGTTCAAAGTCGATTACCGTATCCTTGCGCTTGGTATCATTGAGCTTGTCGAGCTTTGCCTTGATACCCTTTCGGGTTTTCATTAGCTGTTTGACCGTGAACTGCTCGCCTTTGGAAGCCTGCACATCGTCAATGCCACGCTCAATATCATCAAGCTGCTTTTCCAACTGCTCCCTCTGGCGTTCTATGCTCATCGGGATTTTTTCAAACTGCGAATGCCCGATAATGACCGCATCGTAGTCGCCTGTGGCAATCCTGCCGCAGAACTTCTTGCGGTTTCCCGTTTCAAAATCTTGCTTTGTCGTGACAAGAATATTGGCGCTCGGATAGAGCCGCAGATACTCGGAAGCCCACTGACCGACAAGATGATTTGGCACAACAAACATGGATTTCTGGCATAAGCCGAGCCGTTTGCTTTCCTGTGCGGCGGCTACCATTTCAAAGGTTTTTCCTGCTCCCACCTTATGGGCAAGAAGCGTATTGCCGCCATAAAGGATATGGGCGATAGCGTTGACTTGATGGGGTCTTAGTGTGATTTCTGGACTGATACCTCCAAAAGTGATATGGCTTCCGTCATACTCACGGGGTCGCACAGAGTTAAAAGTGTCGTTGTAATAACGGACAAGGCGGTTTCGCCGTTCTGGGTCTTTCCATAACCAATCCTGAAACGCCTGCTTGATGACTTCCTGCTTCGCCTGTGCCGCCGTGGTTTCCTTTGCATTGAACACCGCTTTTTTTATTGCCGTGTTCGTCATACACATAATCAAAGATACGGGTGTCACGCAGGTTTAAGGTGTCCTCAATAATACGATAGGCGGAAGCCCTTTTCGTACCATAGGTGCTGTCTGCCTTTATATTCCCCATATCGGAGCTTTTATTCTCTATGAACCAGTCACCGTTTATCGGGGTGTATCGTACCTTTAATCTTCCTGCGGCATAACTTGACGGAGTTAAAAGCTCCATCACAAACCGCTGTATATCTTCCTGCGGTATCCAAGTCGCACCCAGACGGACAGAGATTTCCGCCGCCGATAGGTCTTTGGGAATGACCTTTCTCCAAGGCTTCCACATTAACTGCAAGCTCTGGGTCATTCTTCGCAGCAAGCTCCGCAACCGTCAGCTTGTTTCGGACATTTCCCGACAGATACTCGTCTGCGGCTACATAGGAAACAGGCTCACAGTTCGGTACTTTGAAGATAACACCTTGTAAATCCTGCACAAGCTCAGCCTGCGTTTTGCCTGTGAGCTGCTCCATATAAGGCAAATCAACACGGGCTTTCTCCCCGATAGAGAGGGCAAGGGCTTCGCTTGCGGTTTCAACAGAGGTAATCTCACAGTGGGGCTTGATAGTCCGCTTCGTGAACATATCCGCTTTCCGTTTGAAGTTGCCCTCATCATCAAGCACCTCCAGAGAACATAAAAGGAAGTAGCTCTCATCTGAAGCAAAAGCAAGATAGTTTCCTCGGCTGTTGATTAGACCGTATTTTGCGGTATAAACATCATACAGACGGTTGAGGTTTTCCTGCTCGGTGCGTATCATTTCCTCTGGGTAATCCTCGGTCTGATACTCAATGAGCTTACGCACACAGTCACGGATTTGGATAAGCCCTTTGATACGGTTTTCTGCGGTCATCGACACAGAAGCAGGTTGCATACGGTCGTTCTCTCGGAAGTAAACCCTGCCGTCCACCAGAGTAAAAGAGAAGTTACGCACATTCGGGTCAGCAGGAACGGAAAGCTCCTGCTCATCGGAGATTTCATCAACCCCATTATCAAGCTCTGGGATTTCGCCGTTTATCCTCTGAACTGCATTGGACAGAAGCTCGGAAAGTGGTATATCCTTACGGGCTTTACAGACAGGCTCAAAAGTACCAAAGCGTGTGCTTTCCATCTTTATTTCGCCCAACACCATTTCGGGGTGTTCGACAAAATATCTGTTCATCGTAACACCGTTTTCGTCCGTATCAAGGTGTACCCAGTCTGGCTCTATATCCATCACTCGGTCACGCTTTTGCAGGATAAGAATATCGCTCGTGACCTCCGTGCCTGCGTTTGCCTTAAAGGTGTTGTCAGGCAGACGGATAGCACCTAAAAGCTCGGCTCTCTGGGCGATATACTTGCGTACCTCTGGGCTTGCTTTATCCATCGTACCCTTTGAGGTAATGAACATCACAACGCCGCCGGCACGGACTTTATCCAGAGCCTTTGCGAAAAAGTAGTCGTGTATGAGGAACTTCTGGGCGTTGTATCGGCTGTCATTGACCCTTATCTCACCAAAAGGCACATTGCTGAGAACTACATCAAAATGGTCGTCTGGGAGATTTGTTTTCTCAAAGCCCTCAATGGCAATGTTCGCTTTTTGGTAGAGCTGCTTTGCAATCCTGCCTGTGAGAGAGTCGATTTCCACGCCGTGGAGCTTGCTGTTTTGCATACTTTCGGGAAGCAGACCAAAGAAATTGCCTGTACCACAGGACGGCTCCAAGATATTGCCCTGTGAAAAGCCCAGGCGATCAAGTGCGTCATACATCGCCTTGATAACAACAGGCGGCGTATAAAAAGCGGTCAGCGTTGACTCCATAGCGGCACGGTATTCCTCTGGGGATAGGCTGGCATATAGCTCCTTAAATTCCTCCGCCCACGCCGCATTGTGTTCATCAAATGCCATAGAAAGACCGCCCCAACCGACATACCGAGATAGGACTTCCTGTTCTTCGGGTGTGGCAAGGCGGTTTTCGATTTCAAGCTCGTGCAGCAGGTTGATTGCCGCCATATTGTTACGGAACTTTTCTTTTGCTCCGCCGACACCGATGGCGTCATCGGTAATACGGAAATTATGACGGTCATTAATAGGAACGGCAAAAGCTTCCGTCTTCGGGTGGTAATTCGGATTTTTCCTGTTCCAATAGCTTTTGGATATAACCGATTTTCTCCACTCGGTTTATCGGAAAACCCACATTGTTCTGGAATGTGATGTCACGCAGGGACACATCGCCGCTGATTTCCCCGATGCTCTCAATGAGATATTTACGGTTATCTATGATGATTTCCCTGCCTATGAGGTCGTCTGTGGATTGCTCCACTTCAATGGCAGAAGCTTCTGAGCCATTCAGTTTATCGGCATACGCCTGTGGTTTTTCTTCGACTTCCTCGGCTGTCCTGTACCAATCACTTTCGGTAGCCATAATCTCATCAAGGAGCTTTTCGTCCTCTTGGGTCAGCTCGGTGTGCTGTTCCAAGAATGGGATAAACTCATCTCTGCTACGGAGCAGGCTTTCTCGGTCATCTCCATATAGCTGTTCGCCCTTTGGCGATAAGGCATAATCGTAAAAAAATTCTTAATGTGGGCAATTAAATCGCCCTCACCATCGCCAATATCAAACCGCCCTTCATAGTTAAATTCCTCGCCGCCGATAACAGCCTTGATAACAAAATCTGTCTTGTGATACCACCCGATATTTTTATCGCCCTCACGCTCACGGTGCTGTTTCTCGTCCAAAATACCAAGCAGCTTGTTTCCAAGGGCAAAGCTCAAATCCGTATAACGGTCATTAAGCTGCCTGTCGTAAAAAGCAGGGTGTTCGGAAAAGCCGATAGAAAGCTGTATTCCGTCCTGCTTTTTCTCAGACGGTGTTTCTGTCCTCTGTTTCTCGGTTACGACCACTTTCAGATGGTCATTTGCAGGATTTTCCGTTAGCTTTTCTTCAAAGTCGGCTCGGCTGTATTCCTGCCCCAAGATAGGGAACTCGGCATTTTGCAGATAGACCTTTTCCTCGGTAAGTGTTGCAATCTCATATTTATCCGCACCGATATACACCACATCGCCCTCATTGTAGAGGTAGCGGAGTGGGTGCAGCTCCCTTAATTCCTCGGTAAACTTCCACCCATTACTGCGGCTGAAAACCGAGGTCGTTTTCCATTGTACCTGTGCAAGAAAGTCTATGAGCTGTTGAACAGTTGAGGGGTCGGACAAGTGCTGTTCCATTTGCTCGGCAGTAACATCTGCAAGGTCGCTTCGTTCCACAACAGATAACAGGTCTTTTTCGTACCTATCCAAGTCACGGATAAAGTCAGATAGCCGCAAAGCAAGGGTATCCCGTTTGTCAGCAGGCGGCAGGTCACGATGGGCATCAATAAATCTCTGCCGCATTTTTCTCTGGGTGTCGATCTCATATTGGGGAGCTGACACGCTCTCCAGATAATCGGCATAATGGTCTTTTTCTTTCGGATTGAGATAGCGGTTATCCTTAATCAGCTCACGCAGACGCTTTTCAACCTGTGACCATTTCAACACAAGGTCGTGATTGGTATAAGTGCCGTTTCGGTCAATGGCAAGACCTTTGCTGTCATGCCAAGAGTGACCGCTGAAACCATCGGGGAAGATGTGCGTACCGCCGCCCGTTCCATACTCATTTTTAAGGAACTCAATATTTTTCTGTCTGTCCTCGCCCTTTTGGAATTGTCGGTAGATGCGGTATTTTCCGTCCGCAACGCCACTGCCTTTTTTGAAGTACGGAGTCAATATCTTTTTTGGAAATAGCAAAAGCAGAGGCTTTTTCGTCCTCTGCTTTTGCTATCATTTCGATTTGTTCATCTACGGTTGGAAGATTGACCCTAACCTCATCCTCTTTGGCAACGCTTACTTGTAAATCAGTTCGGTCAGTATCACTTCCTCCGCTTGGCTGCGGATGTTGTTCATCAGTCCGACCCACTGCATCGGTGCTTTCTCTTTCAGTTCCTCTGTCACGCCCTGCTCGGCTGAGAGCTGCTTCGTCAGAAGCTCCAACCTCTGGAGTGCTGTCTGCTCTACCTCGTGCAGATGCCCGTTCAGCCTGCCCGATGTCAGCAGATTGAGATAGGTCACTCGCTTGTGCTTCTCCAGATAATCCCTGTGCATCAAAGCGTACCTGCCAAGCGGAAGCTCTGGCTCTGTCGGTAATGTTAGGTCGGGAATAAGATAATCCCCCTGTCTGCTGTAAGTGATTTCGCTCATTGTATTCGCTCCTTTCGGGTTGTTGTCTGCCTTTATCATACTGAGCCTGCGTTTTTTGTGCAAAGGTGCGATTCTGGTCTTTTTCCGCTATTTGCACATTTCGGATAGACTGTGAGATTTCCCGTAACGCCATTTCCGCAATATCGCTCGTGGCAACGCCGATGGCGTTTATCGTTGCAGGGGTATTGAAATTTACAATATCCGCAAAATCCTCTCGGTCAAAAAACTCATTCGTATCCAGACCGCAGCGGCTGATCAGCATAAAAGCAACGCTGTTTGCTGCCAGCCGCCTGTAAATGACTTCTATATTAAAGTCATCCAGTTCTTCCAAAAAGCTGTCTTTCGTGCAGTCCTTTAACTGAGAAAAATAGTCTTGCAGATTGTCCTCCACGGCGTTCTTTGCCGTTTCCATTAAGGCAGAAGCAAGGTCAGTGCTTTCCACATCTCCAAACCTGTCCGAGAGCCTTTCCATAACAGCCTGCTCGTATCGCTCATCCATCTGCCATATCGGAACAAGGCGGCTGCCATAATAGCCCTCGTGGGTGTCGGACACATCAAAATAGTATTTCAGCGTATTCCTGCGACCTTTCGGGTCAAATACGGCAATACCCTTGCTGTCCTTATTGACCCAACGCTTAAACTGCCTGTTCCAAGTTTCGAGCTTCGCAACGGCGACAGCATCGGGGCGTTGGGCGTATATTAAAAGCTGTTCGTCAAAACGGCATTTATAGTTGCGGCAGGCAGAGGACAGAAAGCCCTGCCACGCCTGCGGATTTTTTGCAACCGCAACGCCTGTACGCCGATACAGCTCTGTGATTAGCTGATACTTCGCAGCCATTCAACCTACACCTCCTTATCGTTTTTGTTTCAAATATTCCTGTTTGCTCACTCCGCACCACCGCCAAGAAAAGAAATGACCTTGTTCGATTTAATGCTCTTTTGCAGGTCATTGATGAGGGTAATATCCCCAACCGTGATGCCCTGCATAGAAAGAATATCGTCCATAGTCATAGCGGCAATCGCTTTTTCATCGGTAAATCCTGCTTCCAAGACCTTATTCAAGACCTTGACGGCTTTCTGATTAACAGCCATATTCTAAATCCTCCTTATCGTTCTAAATCCTTGTGCTTCGGTTCTTTCTGCGGCGTTTGCTCCGCAGGTTTCGGCTCATAGGTCGCCCCGTTTTTCTGCATACGCTCGGCAAACTCGCAGATGTGGTACAGATTGCTGCCGACTTCGGTATGGTATTCATCAATGAAGCGGCAGGGATACTCCCGTTTTTCTCCCCAAGAAGTCGTGACAATGACCTTTCCGCCGTCGGGGATACGGAACAGTTCTTTATATTGAGGGTCAATAAATCGGATACCTTGTTCTGCTTTCTGGATATGCTTATCAAGCCATTCCTTCACATAGCAATAGCAATAAAAATTATAGTCGCCTTTGGTGGGATTGCACCGAAGCAGAAAAGCGTGTTTCTCCGTATCCACACGGAAACCGTACTCCATACAATAGTTACCCTTGATAGCACTTTCGGGAAAATGCTTTGCAAACGCACTCATATCATAGCGGTTATGCAAAAGCCCTTTATCCTCCCGTAAAGCATTGATGACCGTATCAAGGTCTGCCTTAAATTCGTCAGATTTCCATTGGGGTCTGGTATCAAACCAAGTGGTGTAAAAGCCATAGCCCGTTGTGGCAAAGTCACCACTCAGATGCCCGATAGTGCCTGTCTGCCCCTCAAGCTGCATACTTTGGGCATAGGTGTATTTCTGTTCTGTCGGGGTTAAAGGTCTTGTCTTTATTTCATTACTCATTCGGCTGCTCCTTTCTTTCCTTTTTCTCTTTCTGCTCGTCTAAAATCTTGCGGATACAGACATCGCAGAAAATAACTGACCCGTCCTTATATCGGGGATAAGGACAGGTCGTGCAGTCATATTTTATTTTATCGCTCACGGTCATCACCGTTTTTCTGCTTCTGGGCAGGCTGATTATAGGGCATACGGCACTCTGACTGGTATCGTTCATTCAGCTTTTGCTGTGCATCATCAAGCTCATTCGTGTAATAACCCCAGAAATAATTTGAGCCGCCCTTGCAGTACCAACACACATAAGGGTTGGGTGCGTTGGGATTGTGACCGATGACAAGCTCTGTACTCCCGATAGTACAGCTCTCAATGATTTCATAGTTCTGATTGGAGCGTTTTTCTTCGTCCATAAGCACCTCTCTATTCTTTGGCATAACGCCGATAGGCTTTCTCGCCCGTGGCTCTCATTTTTTGAACAGGGCGGCTCCCTGCAAGCTCTGGATACCGTGCCTGCAGCTTGCGGCGTGTCCTGCTGACGCTCTCAAAGCTCGGCAGACCGAGATATTTGTGCTGCGTCATTATCTCCGCAAGCGGCATTGCCCCTGCATCCTTCAGACAGGCATTACAAAGTGCAAGATACAGCACCATATCGTCATTTCTGGCATCTTCATTCTTTTCCAGAACAGCCCTGACTTTCTTTTCAATGGTTTTAAGGTTTCTCATTGTTACCTCCATAAAGGAAAGGGCGGCATCTTTCAGCCGCCCAAACCACTTACTTATTCTTTCTGTTACGGATATTCAGCCATACCGCCGCACCCACAATGAACACGACAAGCACGATTGCGATAATAGTTTTAGCGTCCATCAATTAGTCCTCCTTTTTCTTCTTTCTGTTCTTATAGCCGACAAATCCGAGAACGCCCGCACCGACAACAGACAGAGCTGCAAGGCTTACCCATAAGCCCAGATTGAAGTCATCGCCTGTTTTCGGGGTATCCCTGAACTCATTGTGCATCTGCACGATAGCCGTAGCGTCCACCTTGACCGTTGCCTGTTTATCGGCAGGCAGGATATATCCTGCGGAAGCCTTGTCGCTTACTTCGGATACGGTATAGTCGCCAATCCGCAAGCCCTCAATCACGATTTCTCCGTTCTTATCTGTCTTAAAGGTCTGGTCATAGTCCACGCCTGTCACACGGAAAGAGAAGCCCTCCACCTTACCGTCAGAGGAAGTCTTTACGATTTTAAGAGAGCCTTTCTGTGCTGCATTGATAAATCCTACACCCGCCTTATTTTCCACGGTGTAGGTCTTGCCGTTCTCCTCAACGGATACGGAATACACATTTTCATCAAGCACAAAGCCTGTCGGAGCTTTGGTTTCCTTTACCAGATATTTGCCGTAGCGGAGTTCACTCATCTGGTAAACGCCGCCGTCAAGTTCTTTCATTTCGCCAAGCAGCGTATCGTCTTTATCCAGTTTCCCATCGCCATTGGTATCGGAGTAAACCTCAAATACCGCACCAGACAGCTTGTTGTCGGGATAATCCTCATCAACCTTTGTCAAAGCGATATTGCCCTTAATGAAGTAGTTGACAAGTTCGATTTCCACAACTTCGTCCACCTTGCCGATTGTCACGGCGATTTCTTCCTCGGAGAGTACATATCCCTTCGGGCTTTCGATTTCACGGATTATCCAAGTTCCATACGGCACTTTGGCAAAAGAAAAACTACCATCATCTTTTGATGTGGTAGCTGCAATCGCATTTTCCTTTGTAAACTCGGTAGTTCCTGTCGTAAAGATACCGATAACTGCACCTCCCAGAGCCTTTCCGTCCTCATCAGATTTCTTACCGCTTACAGAGCCGTAAATAATGTCATTTGTGATAGCTTCGCCCTCATTGGCTGTGATGCGGACAGTTTCGGTATCCTGTCCTGCGTATTCAAAAGTAACAGGGTATTTTGCATCGCTGACAATATATGCGGAGTTGGTCGAGATTTCCTGCACATAATAGCTGCCCATCGGCAGGTCGCTGATAGCTTTCCCGTGACCGCTTTCATCAAGGGAAATGACCTCAATCAGACCGTCCGCAGGAATGGTCTTTCCATCTGCGGCTGTGAGTTCCTCCGCCGCATACAAGCCAAAGGTCACATCAAAGATTTCTCCATTCTTGCCAATGCCGTAGGCTTCATCAATGGCAAGGCTCTTGATGAGGTCGATTTCAACACGCTGTCTTTCATTATAGAAAGAAGTAGCCGTTTCCGTTACATCAACATTCTGTCCTGCATACACAAGCTCAACAGAACGGACTTCCTCATTCAGCACCATTCCATACGGAGCTGTGATTTCCTTAACCTCATATTTTCCGAGATACAGTTCTTTGGATTTTACTGTACCGTCTTTTCCTGTCGTAACGGTATCTACAACCTCGCCCTTGTTTGCTCTGACCGTCCCGTCCAGAGTGACAATATCCTCGGCTGCGGTAATTTCATAGACTGCACCCTCAAGACCGCTGACAGAGAAAATCGGCTGATACAATCCCTTATCGCCTGCAACGGAGCTGAATACCTCGCCAGACTTTTCTACGGTAATTGTGCCTTTCTGTGCCATATTGGAACGTACTACCTCAATAACGGTAATGCCGCTTTCTTCCTCGGAATTTTCCTGCACCACATCAAAATAAACAGGCTCGGAATTTAAGACATACCCATACGGGGCTTGTACTTCCACAAGGGAATAGCCTTTGCCGTATTCCAATGTCTGCGGTGTGATAAGGTCGCCGTCTGCCGTAGTATAGAAGGTGTCAATGGTCGTCACTTCGGGATAAGTGAAAGTCATAGTCACAAGATTTCCATTCGGGTCGTAAATCTGGAAGCCTGCACCTGCATACGGGATTGTATTGCCTGTTTCTGCATCTTTCTTTACGATTTTGATATAGCTCTCAAAGTTAGCGTTGTTGATAAGGTAGCGGTAGGTCTGACCGTCCTTGCTGATAAACACATCAAAGTCTTTCATCAGTTCACGCCCCTCCCAACCAGAGGTCTGGCGGACGGTATAAATGCCATACGGCATATCCTTTGTCTGGGCAAAACCGTTCTCGTCACATGTCAGCACATCACGCTCGGTTTCCTTTGCATTTTCATAGCTGCCTGCGGATTTGAGGAACACTTCAAATACCGCACCTTCTTCGGGTGTTTCAATCTGGGTTTCCCCGTTATCCGTATGCTTGATGAGTGCGATATTGCCTTTGATGACCTGTTCATTCACATCGTTTGCGGTACTGTTCAGCTCTACCGTGTATAGCTCTGGTTCTGCACCTACCTTGTGGATTGCGGTATCCAGAAGATACCCCTCGGACGGGCTGATTTCACGGACAGTCCAATCATTATCACAGATATAATACTTGGTCGTAAACTGACCGTTTTCATCAGTCGTGTAGGTGTCAATCAGTTCCTCACCTTTATAGATGCCGTAAACCGCACCTGCAAGGGAAGCATTGCCCTGCGGAGAACCTGTTTCTGCATCGGTCTTTGTCACAGTCACTTGGAATTTCTTCAACACATTGTCGAAGCTGCGTTTTGTGACCTTGTTCCATTCAATCGGAGCTGTCTGGGAAGCAGGAACGACATAGCGGACTGCGGTATCCACTTCCTCAACCACATACGGGGTATCGCCACTGATAAGGACATTTTCAAACTTAGCCAGTCCGTTTTTATCAGTCACGGCATACTCGTCAACAGGCAAGCCGCTTAAAGATGTGCCATAAAGGTGGAATTTCATTCCCTCCACCAGATTGTCCTCGGAAGTCTTGACGATTTCCAGACTGCCACGCTTCAAAGTATTGCTGAAGGTCACAGTAGAGGTTTTTCCTCCGATAAGTGTGACGGTCTGGGTTTTCTGCGGCTCATAACGGTCAATAGACTGTTCTGTGACCGTATAAGTGCCAGGGAATAATCCCTCCACGGAGACAGAGCCGTCCTTTCCTGTCTTAACTGTTTTATTGAAGTTATCACCTTTGATTGTAAAAGAGATGCCCTCCACAACTCCGTCCTCAGAAGTCTTTTTGAGGGCAATCGTGCCTGTCGGCGTTTCGATATTGATATATGCAGACACGGTATCAGCATTCTCCACACCTGTTACCAAATCCTGCAAGTTCGGGTCGCCATAGGCAATGAGCTTTGCACTGCTGCTGACAGTCGGCACATTGTTCCTCTTTGCCGTAATGCGGACAGAACCGCTGATAGCTACAGTGGAGCTGATTGTCAGCTTATTTCCAGACTTCGATACACTCACATTACTGTCAGAGCTTAAAAAGCTGTAATCAGAAAGCACGCCGTTGCTGTCATTCAATGTGATGCTGTACTTTCCGTCCTTGTAGGCAAGCTCCTTTGTGATGTCATTCTTACCACCCGACATAAAGCTCGGAATGGTGTTATGCTCACGCAGCATCGCAACAATCTGGTCATACACTGCCCTTGCTCCGCTGTTGGCATAATTTGAACCGAAGTGCAGGCTGTAAACGGTGGTGCTTGTCTGGTTATATGAACCTGTGGCTTCACGGCAACCTGTGACAAACTCCCATACGAGGGTCTGCGTGGCAAGCCATTTTTCATCATCACTTCCTGACAGATTATTTCGGTTGCCCTGATACCCATAGAGCAGGGCAAGCCCAACCGCCTTTTTCTGGTTGGCTGAAAGGGCGTTCCAAGTATCAGAGGAAGCCTTTTTCAAGGTGTTTCCTGTTTTCAGCGGTACTCCCGGCTGAATACAAAACGCATTCTCACCGTCCACAAACATACGGTACTTATAATTTCCCGTTCCGCCTGCGGTATAGCCGCCGATATTCGCACTGGAATTGTACCTCATCGCATTACCGTTGCTGTCATAGGTGTGGGAAAAGGAAATCGTCCCGATGTCACCCGCAGCAAACGCCGTCGCAGGCATTATGGATAATGCCGTGACCGCAGCCATTACAAAAGCCGCAGCCTTTTTGAACAATTTAGGGATTTTCATAGTTACCTCCTGTAATTTGGATTGAATATTTTGCCTTACTGACCGAAAAAAGCTGCCCGTTATGGACAGCTTAAAGTATTTCTTTTCTCGGATAGTTACTGGCAGTAGTTAGGGGGTGAGGTGTGGAGAGGGGGAATCCAAAATGATGGCTATCCACTCAAATGGGCAGACCTCGCCCTCGGTGTGTGGCTATCTCTCGTGAGCCTTGTTCCGCTGCAAGTGTCGGTTATAAAACTCCAACGCCTTGACAACAAAATCCGTTTCCTGCCCTCTGGGAACAGTCTTTGGAATGAGCTTGGTTATCCTCTCGTCACGGAAAGCAGGTTTTTCCTTCTGATTGGGCTTTTCTTCCTCCATAATGGACTGGATAACCTCGGAAGTGAGCTTGCCATCTTGGTTATACTTCTTCATTTTGATAGCCTGTGCCAATGACGGGGTAGCATCGTTGTACTCCATTGCTTCAAGCAGGGTGTATTGCTGTTCCTCGGTCAGATAAGAAACCTCAACCGCAGGACGAAAAGCAATCTGCCTTTCATCTACCATTTGCAGGATTTCGGGAACAAGCTCCGTTAGACGGATATAGCGGCGTATCTGGTCTTTGCTTTCTCCAACAAGTTCTCCTAATTCCTCATCAGAACGCCCTTTTGATAAATTAGTCGCCAATGGCGACGCATTTTCTTTTGGGGGTCTGCCTGCCTGTCGTTTCATAGCTTCCAACCGCATTTTATACGCAAACGCTTTCTCACTCGGCAAAATAACAGAGCGTTGGAGATTACTTTCCACCATAACAATAATGGCTTCATCACGGGTAAGCTCTTTGACCTCGCATTTCAGCGTTTCAAGTCCTGCAAGTTCACAAGCCTTTTTTCGCCTGTGACCACTGATAAGCTCATACCGTCCGTCCTCTTTTAAGCGAACTGTCGCAGGGGTCATTACACCGTTTCGCTTGATACTCTCAACAAGTTGTTCCATATCTTCGTCCATCAAAACCTTGAACGGGTGGTCTGGAAACTCGTCAATCTCCGATATGGGAATATCCCGTATCTTGCTTAGCTTTGCTTCCTCACGGCTTTCGTCCGTCTGAAAAAGGTCATCGTATGCGGTCAGCTCGATTTTGGTTTCTCTGCTTCTCGCCAATCTCTGCCACCTCCTTTCCGAACTGCTCATAGGCTGCGGCAACCTTGCCGCTTTTGTCGTAGGCAAAAATACTTTTGCCCTCTGCGGTAGCTTCCACCGCACGGATAGAATGAGGTATCTCGGTATCAAATACCTTGATTTTCTGACCGTATGCACTTTTGACCGTTGCCGTAATTTCCTTAGAAATGTTGGTACGGGGCATTACCATAGTCATTAAGATACCGTCTATCCGCAGCTTTGGGTTGATTTGCCGCTTGACCATTGATACGGAGCGAAGCAAAAGCTCCAGACCTTTAGCCGAGAGATAGTGGGGCTGTGTCGGGATAATCACGCTGTCAGCCGCCGCCAGAGCATTGATGGTTATCATGCCTAAGCTCGGCATACAATCAATAAGCACATAATCGTAATTCTTTTTAACCTCATTGACATAGGTTTTCAGCACACGCTCACGGCTCATTGCATTGATTAGCCTTACCTCAAAGCCCGACAGCTCAATGTTTGACGGAAGCAGGTCAACGCCCTCTCTGTAATGGATAATACCCTGTGAAGCATCAAGCGTTTTATCGTCTATGATGTTCTGCATCACAGTAGAGAGCGTTATGGGAATATCGTCTGGTCTGTTATAACCCAGAGCCATCGTGAGATTTGCCTGTGCATCGGCATCAATCAGCAGGACTTTTTTACCCTGCTGCACCAGACTTACACCCAGATTGACCGCTGTGGTTGTTTTTCCGACACCACCTTTCTGGTTAGTCAGAGCAATTACTTTGCAATTTGACATAGATGCGTCCTCCTTTCACATAGATTTAGCCACTTTGTCAAGGTGGCTATGTAAACAGTACCAGAGAACGCAAAAAAGCCGCCTACTCTTAAAATCAATAAGAATAAGCGGCTTTGTAATTTGCCTTAGACATATTCAATTTTCATTCTCTTGGTCGGTGCATTTATGACCTTAAAAATAAGCTCGTCAATACAATCCGTATATCTGCCTTGCTGAATAAGTTGATTTTTTAACTCTACAAGGCTATGTATCAAAAGTTTTCTTTCGTGGCTATCCAAATACAGATGATTAAATTTCTCTCTCATAAGCACACCTCCACTTCTTTAGCTTCATTATATTGGAAAGCAGGGGAAAGGACAAATCTGCAAAAAGGGACAAAAATAAGCGTACCACTATTTCTAATGATACGCCTATCCTCATTAAATCACTTCAAAATGCTTCAACGCATCCTTTATCGCTTCCACTTTCTCCGCTGTCGGATGCTTCCTCGGCTGTTTCAATTCTTCTACCGCATTAGGAGCATCATACATCGGCAAGCCTAAATCTCTCTTTACCTCTGCGATATATGCGGTATGTACTTTGAAGCCGTATTTAGCTTCTATGTACTCCTTTATCATTTTGTAGGTCACTCGTTCCTTGGGCTTGTAGCCTTCGGCTCTTTTAGCAATATTATCAAGCGGAAC